>Ga0207657_10008386_pt1 | contig 10496 bp, 9 predicted proteins | sample KBSC33metaG_FD_184316 | JGI IMG/M metagenome (GOLD analysis project Ga0207657, IMG submission 184316) | Corn rhizosphere microbial communities from Kellogg Biological Station, Michigan, USA - KBS C3-3 metaG (SPAdes) (version 2) | ecosystem: Host-associated > Plants > Roots > Rhizosphere > Soil ... | reverse complement strand
GTTGACGTGCTGGTTGGCCATGAACCAGCGCGGCTCGTACGCGCCGATGGGCAGCAGCGCGATGTCGAAGCCCCCGCCGGCCTCGGGGGTCTGACGACCGGCCACGCGCTGGCGCAGGTCCTGGAAGTCGCGCGAGTAGGCCGTGTCGCCGGCAAAGAACAGGTGGCAGTCGGGAGCGAACAGCGCGAAGCCGCCCCACAGGGTGGCCATGCGGTCGCCCAGTCCGCGCGCCGACCAGTGCTGGGCCGGACACAGCATCACGTCGACGGCGCCCCCTGGCGCTTCGATGCGATGGGTCTGCCACCAATCGAGCTCGATGCCGCTGCGGATGCCGCGGCCCTGGAGCCAGGCCAGCAGCTCGAGCGGCACGATGAACAACGGCGGGCCGCCGGCCTGCGCGGCCAGGTGGTCGACCGAGGCCGCGTCCAGATGGTCGTAGTGGTTGTGCGAGATCAGCACGAGATCGATGCGCGGCAACTCCGCCAGGGCCAGGCCGGGCGCGGCATGCCGCTTCGGGCCCATGAAGGACAACGGCGACGCTCGCTCGGAGAACACCGGATCGGTCAGCACGTTGAGCCCGCCCAGTTGCGCGAGCACGCTGGCGTGTCCGATCCAGGTGACCGCGGGTTGCATCCGCTCGGCGGCCAGGGCGTTCGAGCGCAGGAAGGGCAGGTCGGGCGAGACGCGGGGCGTGGGCACGCGCGGTGGCGGCGGCAGGCCGTCGCGGGCGGCATTCCACTTCCAGCGGATCACCTCGGCCAGGCCGCGGGGTTTGAAGTCCGCATCGGTGTTCTGGAAGCCGTCGGGACGGTGGTGCGGCTTGGCGGGGTCGTAATGGGAATTCATGGCCGTCCGTCGGGTCGCAGCGGGATCGCTGCAGTGTACGGACGACGCGGACCTGTCACGCGCTGGCGCGTGCCGGCAGCACGTTCAGCGGGATCTTCAGGTAGCTCACGCCATCGCTTTCCGCGGGGGGCAGGCGTCCTGCACGCACGTTGACCTGCAGGGAAGGCAGGATGAGGGCGGGCACCTCGAGCGTGGCGTCCCGCGCGGTCCGCATGGCGACGAAGGCGTCTTCGCTCACGCCGTCGTGAACGTGGATGTTGTGCGCGCGCTGGTCCGCCACGGTGGTCTCGCAGCGAACCGGCCGGCCCTGGGGCGGATAGTCATGGCAGACGAACACGCGAGTCCGCGGTGGCAGGTCCAGGATGCGGCGCATCGAGCGATAGAGAAGACGGGCGTCGCCGCCTGGAAAGTCGGCTCGGGCGGAGCCCACGTCGGGCATGAACAGCGTGTCGCCGACGAAGACCGCGCCGTCGACCACGTAGGCCATGTCCGCCGGGGTATGCCCGGGAACCCGCATCGCGGTGGCTTCGACCTGGCCGATGCTGAATTTCTCGCCATCCTTGAACAGGTGGTCGAACTGGCTGCCGTCAGGCAGGAAGTCGCGTTCCAGGTTGTAGAGCTTCTTGAACGTTGCCTGCACCTGGCGGATGTGCTCGCCGATCGCGATGCGCCCGCCGACCTGTTCCTGCAGGTACCTGGCACTGGAGAGGTGGTCGGCATGCGCATGCGTCTCCAGGATCCAGTCGACTATCAGGCCCTGCGAGCGCACGTGGCTCAGGATCTTGTCCGCGGCGGTGGTGGCCGTGCGTGCCGACTTGAAATCGAAGTCGAGCACGGGGTCGACGATGGCGGCGTGCTTGCCGGAGCTCTCGGCGATGACGTAGCTGACGGTGCCGGTGTTCGGGTCGAAGAACGGGTGGATCGATGTCTGCGAGGTCATGCCGGCTCCAGCTTTCAGTCTATTGAATAATAGTATATTAAATGATATATTGTAAGCAAGCTCTCGACGCATCCTCATGGCCAAGACTCTCGACATCCAGCCCGCACGTTTGAGGCAAGCCGCGGCACAGGCCGTTGGCGCACTCAAGGTGCTGGCCAACGAAGACCGCCTGCTGCTCCTGTGCCAGCTCTCGCAGGGCGAGATGGGCGTCAGCGAGCTCGAAGAGGCGCTGGACATCCGCCAGCCCACCTTGTCGCAACAGCTCGCGGTACTGCGGGCCGAGGGCGCGGTCGACACGCGCCGGGAGGGCAAGCGCATCTTCTACAGCGTGGCCGACCCCCAGTTGCTGCAAGTGCTGGCGCTTCTTTACAAGCTCTATTGCCCCAAGGAGTGACCCTGATGAACATCGCCTGGAACGCCATCACGCCCTACGCATCGCTGGCAGGGGGAGCCGTCATCGGACTGGCCGCTTCCTTGCTCGTGCTGTTCAATGGGCGCATCGCCGGCATCAGCGGCGTGCTGGGCGGCCTGCTCAAGCCGCGCACGGGCGACGTCGGCTGGCGCCTGGCTTTCGTCGGCGGCCTGGTCGCCGCTCCGGCCGCCTACGCCTTGTTCGCGGCCGTGCCGGCACCGCATGTCTCCGCAAGCTGGGGTGCCATTGCGCTGGCCGGACTGCTGGTGGGCGTCGGCACCCGCTATGGCTCGGGCTGCACCAGCGGACATGGCGTGTGCGGCCTGTCGCGCCTGTCGCCGCGCTCCCTGGTCGCCACGCTGACGTTCATGGCGGCAGGCTTCGCGACTGTGCTCGTCGTCCGGCACGCACTCGTCCTTTGAGGAGCCGCCGGATGCCAATCGTCACCGCACTCGTCGCCGGACTCCTGTTCGGCCTCGGTCTCATCGTCTCGGGCATGGCCGACCCGTCCAAGGTGCTTGGCTTTCTCGATCTCGCCGGCGCCTGGGATCCATCGCTCGCCTTCGTGATGGCCGGCGCCATCGCGGTCGGCCTGGGGGCCTTCGCCGTCGCCAAGCGCCGACGCACATCGCTCATCGGCCTGGACATGCAGCTGCCCGCGAGCACGACGGTCGACCGCCGGCTGGTGGGCGGAAGCCTTCTGTTCGGCATCGGCTGGGGCATCGCCGGCTTGTGCCCGGGGCCCGGCCTGGTCGCTCTCGGCATGGGCCAGCCCAAGGCCGCGGTGTTCGTGCTGGCCATGCTGGCCGGCATGGGGATCTTCGAACTGCTGGAGCGGAAATGAAATGCGGTGGACGCGTCAGCGGGGGCGTGGGAGAGGCACTGACGGGACGGCTGTAGCCAGCGAGACAACCACCGGCGCCTGCTTGCAGCGCCGTGCTCGCCGACGCAGCAGGTACCAAGCCGCCGGCACCACAAGCATCGACAACAGCGGCGCCGTCACCATGCCGCCGACCATGGGCGCCGCGATGCGCGCCATGATCTCCGAGCCCGTGCCGTGTCCCCCCATCATCGGGATCAGGCCCGCGAGCACGATGGCCACGGTCATCGCCTTGGGGCGCACCCGCAGCACGGCGCCCTCGCGGATGGCCGCAAGCAGTGTCTGCTCGTCGTCCGGTTCGCCGGCTGCGAGGCGACGTTTCAGTGCGTTCTCCAGGTAGACCAGCATCACCACGCCGAACTCGGCCGCCACGCCGGCCAGCGCGATGAAGCCGACGGCCGTCGCCACGGACACGGAGTGACCGAGCAGCCAGACCAGCCAGAAGCCGCCGACCAGGGAGAACGGCACGGCTGCCATGACCATCGCGGCGTCCGCGGCGTTGCGAAACAGCAGGTACAGGAGCACGAAGATGACGGCGAGCGTCGCCGGCACCACCACCTTCATGCGCTCGGTCGCGCGCTCCAGGTATTCGAACTGGCCCGACCAGGAGATGGCGTAGCCGGCTGGCATCGCCACCTCGTTCGCGACCGCCGACTGCATGTCGCGAACCACCGAGCGCAGGTCGCGCCCGCGCACGTCGACGTAGACCCAGCCCGAGAGCCGCCCGTTCTCGCTGCGAAGCATCGGGGGGCCTTCCTCGACATCGACGCGAGCGACGTCCTGCAATAGCAACTGCGCGCCCTTGTCCGTCACGAACGGCAGCATCCGGAGCTTGTCCAGCGAGTCTCGAATCTCGCGCGGATAGCGCACGTTGATGGGGAAACGCTCGCGGCCGCTCACGACCTCGCCGACGTTCTCCCCGCCGATGGCGGTCGACACGATGGCCTGGACGTCGGTGACGGACATTCCGTACCTGGCCGCTGCAGCGCGGTCGACGTCGACGTCGATGTAGCGGCCACCCGTCAGTCGCTCGGCAAGCGCAGAGGACACGCCAGGCACGTCCTTGACCACGGACTCGATGCGGGTTGCCAGCTTGTCGATGGTCGCGAGGTCGGGCCCTGCCACCTTGATGCCCACCGGGCTTTTGATGCCGGTCGCCAGCATGTCGATACGGTTGCGAATGGGCGGCACCCAGATGTTCGACAGGCCCGGCACCTTTACCGCCCGGTCCAGTTCCTCGACGAGCTTGTCGGGTGTGATGCCCGGGCGCCACTGGTCGCGCGGCTTGAACTGGATGGTCGTCTCGAACATTTCAAGAGGTGCCGGGTCGGTTGCGCTGTCAGCACGGCCGGCCTTGCCGAAGACGCGTTCGACCTCGGGCACGGTCTTGATGAGGCGGTCCGTCTGCTGCAGCAGCTCGGTCGCCTTGGACACCGACAGGCCCGGCAGCGCCGAGGGCATATAGAGCAGGTCGCCCTCATCGAGAGGCGGCATGAACTCCCCACCTACATGCGCCAGCGGAATCGCGGTCATTGCGAGCACGACCGCCGCGATGCCCAGAGTCGCCTTCGGGAAGCGCAGCACGGCTTCCAGGGCAGGACGGTAGATGCGCATCAGGAAACGATTGAGCGGGTTCGACGCCTCGCGAGGGATGCGCCCGCGCACCAGGAGTCCCATCAACACGGGCACCAGGGTGACCGACAGCGCGGCCGCTGCGGCCATCGTGTACGTCTTCGTGAACGCCAATGGCGAGAACAGGCGTCCCTCCTGGGCCTCGAGAGTGAACACGGGCAGGAACGACAGCGTGATGACCAGCAGCGAGAAGAACAGGGCTGGGCCCACTTCGACGGTGGCGTCCGTCACGAGCTGCCAGCGTTCGGCGACGGTCGGCTCCCGACCGTTCTGGTGCTCGAAGCCCTCGATGTGCTTGTGCGTCGCTTCCAGGAGCACGACCACGCCGTCCAGCGCCGCCCCGCACGCCAAGGCGATGCCTGCAAGGCTCAGGATGTTGGCGTTGAGGCCTTGCCAGCGCATCACGACAAACGCGATGCCGACCGCGACTGGCAGCGAGATGACCGCCACGAGCGCGGAACGCAGGTGGAACAGGAAGACGGCGCAGACCAGCGCCACCGCGATGAACTCCTCGGTGAGCTTGACCTTCAGGTTGTCGATGGAGCGGTCGATGAGCTTGGAGCGGTCGTAGGTCGTCACGACCTCGACGCCCTTGGGCAGGCTCGACTTGAGCTGCTCGAGCTTGGTCTTGACCCCTTCGATGGTGGCGCGGGCGTTCTTGCCCGAACGCATCACCACGACACCACCGGCGACCTCGCCCTGGCCATCCAGCTCCGCGATGCCGCGGCGCATCTCGGGGCCGATCTGGACGAACGCGACGTCGCGCAGGAGCACCGGCGTCGCACCGAAGACGGCGATGGGAATGCCCCGGAAGTCGTCGAGCGACTTCAGGAAGCCGCGCGAGCGAATCATGTACTCGACCTCTGCCATCTCGACGACGGAGCCACCCGAGGACTGGTTGGCTTTGCGCAGCGCATCCATCACCATGGCTTGGGAGACGCCCAACTGCCGCATGCGGTCCGGGTCGAGCACCACCTGGTACTGGCGCACCATGCCGCCGACGCTGGCCACCTCGGCCACGTCCTGCACGGCCTTGAGTTCGTACTTCAGGAACCAGTCGTTCAACGCGCGAAGCTCGCCGATGTCATGCTGGCCGGTCTTGTCGACCAAGGCGTACTCATAGACCCAGCCCACCCCCGTGGCATCGGGTCCGAGAGCGGCCGTGGCGCCAGCAGGCAGCTTGCTCTGCACCTGGTTGAGGTACTCCACCACGCGCGACCGTGCCCAGTACGGGTCTGTCTTGTCCTCGAAGAGGATGTAGACGAACGAGTCTCCGAAAAAGGAGTAGCCCCGAACCGTCTTGGCACCCGGCACGCTGATCATCGTCGTCGTCAAGGGGTAGGTCACCAGGTCTTCGACCACCTGGGGAGGTTTGCCGGGGTAACTCGTGCGAACCACCACCTGGGTGTCGGACAGGTCGGGGAGGGCGTCGACCGGCGTGCGGAGCACCGAGAACACAGCGGTGGCCGCCAGGACGAACGTGGCGACAAGGACGAGAAAGCGGCTGGCGACTGACCAGCGGATGAGGGAGGCGATCATTGCGCAACTCCCAGGCGGTGGACGGACGCGAGGACGTAGCCGTCGCCCTTCTGCTGGAACTCGAAGCGGACGCTGTCGCCCGGCTTCACGTCGGCGAAGGCCGTGGGACTCGGCTTCGTGAACGTCATGGTCATCGCCGGCCACTTCAGGTCCGCGACCGCGCCATGAGAAATCGTAATGCCGTCAGCGTCGATGCTCTCGACTCTCCCCTGCGCCGAATGCGCCGAATGGTTCGAGGGGGAAGCAGCGGACGCAGGAGCCGATGCCGGCGTTGGAGATGCCATGCTTCCCAGTACCGAGCGCAGTCGCGCTTCCGAGTCGACAAGGAACTGTCCGCTGGCAACCACCTGGTCGCCCTCCGATAGTCCATCGACGACTTCCAGTTGCTCCCCAAGGTCGGCGCCCAGCTTCACCTCGCGCGGCTCGAAACCGCCGTTGTCCTTGCGCACGATTGCGACAGCGCGAGTGCCCGTGCGGAGGACAGCCTCTGCCGGGACGACCAGCCTTGAGGCGGCGGGGCCGGCGACCTGCAAGCGCAGCAGCATGCCCGGAACCAGCTTGCCGGCCTTGTTGTCGACCTCGAAGCGAGCCTGCAGGGTCCGGGTCACCGGGTTCACCTGAGGCAGGATTTCCTGCATGGTGCCCGAGAACGTCTGGCTCGGGTCGGCCTGCAATGCGGCGGTGACCTGCTGGCTGCGGCCCAGGCGGACGGCTCGCGCTTCCGGCACTTCGGCCACGGCCCACACCTTGTCCAGGCCGGCGATGCGAAACAGCGTCATCCCAGGCGAGACGGCCATGCCTTCGCGAACGCCCAGTTCAGTCACGACGCCAGAGGCCGGCGCCACGAGGGTGTACCGCGCTTGCGCAGTGCCGCCGTCCTCTGCCTGGCGTACGAGCTCGGACGGGATGGACAGCGCCTGGGTGCGCTCCTTGGCGGCTGCCAAGAGCTCGGCAGAGGCTCCAGAGCGCTTGAGCGCCGCAATGTCGTTCAGCGGCCCGAGCCATTCCGGCGCGAACACGGTGCCGAGCGCTTGGCCCTTTACCACCCGCGCCATCGGTGCGCGGACGGCAAGGCGTTCCAGGTAGCCGGCCGTGCGCGTCTGTACGGCAACGTTCAGACGTTCATCGAACTGCACCGTCCCGACAGCGTCGAACGAGGAGCTCACGGCGGCCCTGCTCACGATCGCCGTGCGGATGCCCAGGTTCTGCTGCACTTGCGAGCTCACCCTGACGCCTGTGTCGCTGGCGTCTTCGGCGTAGACCGGCTGCAGCTGCATGTCCATGTAGGGCGACTTGCCAGGCTTGTCGAAGCGGGCGCCAGGCTTCATCGGGTCTTGCCAGTACAAGACCTTTCGCTCGTTCCCGGACGCGGCGGCAGCCGGCGCGGCGAGCCGAACCTTGTCATGACCGCTGGCCGAGGAGCGACCCAGGTGGAACGCGCCGCCCGCGATCAGGACAACGGCCACGACGATGGCGGGAAGTTGGAAGCGGCTCATTGCGCTGCTCCTTGGGTGATGGGTTTGAAGACGAGTCGGGCCTGGGTCTTGGCGAGGTCTTTTTGAAGGCCAAGCAGCCTGCGCTGTGCTTCGACTTCGGCGTGGCGCCCTTCGAAGAGCATCACCAGGCTCGCCTGGTTCGAGCGATAGGCTGCGAGCAGGGAGGCAGTGCGCTGCGCCAAGGGTTGCAGCACGGCGGACTGGAAGCGGTCGATGCGCTCCTGCAGGCGCTTGGCATCGCTCGCGAGCGCCGCATGCTCGCCTGTCGCCGCACGCCGGGCTTCTGCCAATTCAGCTTCGGCCTTCTCCACCATCGCGAGCTTGGCGGCGGTCTCCCTGTCCTGACGTGCGGCGGGCGCAACGGGCAGCGGGATGCTCACGCCGAAGGAAACCAGGTCTGCGCGTCCCTGCCGCTGGCCGTAAGACAGCTCGTAGGTCCAGTTCGGCTTTCGGTTCAGCCGTGCGACATCGACCTCATGGCGAGCGACGTCGAATTCAAGCTGCTTCGTCACGACGACGGGGTCGCGACCGACGAAGTCATCGAGACTCGGCACCGCTGCGAGCCGTGGCACCAGCAGTTCTTCTGCACGTGTACCGGTCCATCGCTGGAGGGTGGCCTCAGCAGCGGACTCCTGCTGGCGAACCTCGGCAGAGTCGTCCTCAGCGGTTCCGAGCGCGCTGGACAGGCCCAAGACCTCAGCGCTGTTGCCCGAGGCCGTGGCCAGCCGTCCCTTGCCTGCTTCGAGCTCCTCGCGGGCGTGCTCCTCGTTCAGTGCGGTGAGCTTGAGGGCTTGTCTGGCGTAGTAGGCGTCGATGTAGGCGGCGGCGGCTTGCATCCGAGCATCGGCCGCTGCGACCTGTTGCATGACCGATTCGCGCCGAACGACCGCCGCGGCAGCGGCTTCACGCGCCGCGCGCTTATCCGCAGGCACCCACTCCAGCGAGATGCCCACGCGCTTCATCGTCATGTCCTCGGCGGAAGTGCTGAAGCGGTTGGCGCCCGTGGCCGGGAGGTTGTCGATGCCGACGCTGAGCATCGGGTCGGGCTGCTGACCGGCGGCCCGGGCCATTTCGGCCGCGCTCATGGCGCCCGCCTGGGCCGACCGCGTCAGCTGGGAGCGGTGGACTGCCAGGTCAATCGCCTGGTCGATGGAAAGTGGTGCCGCGACGGTCCACGTGGCCGGCAGCAAGGCGGCAGCCAGGGCGACTGCGCGCAGGAGGTGTTGAGACATGGAAAGCTCCGAGGACGAACGGGAACGCGGCTGGCCTGCGGACACTTGCCGCGGCAGCACCGGTCAGTCGACGGAGCAGGTCAGACTCGGAGTCTGAGCGTGGAGAGGAACAACGGGTCGGGAGGCGGGTGCGCCTCGACCGATGCCTTCGGAGGAACGGCACGGGCTTCCTGGGCATGGAGCACCAAGGGCAGCTCGAGCACCTGAACGAGTGCCGGCAAGCTGACGACAGGCAGCTTGACGCCTTCGAAGGTCTTGGCCGGGTCGGCCGCATGTTCATGGCACAGGGCAGGCTGCTGCTTGTCCATGCCGTCGCATGGCTGCCCGGCCGCCATCATCGCGGCCATCGAGCCTGCGTCAGCCAGCTGTGGGCAGACGTAGTTCGCCATCGCCAGCTGTGCAAACAGCAGCGAGAACACCACGAAGAACGCGGTGGTCAGGCAGTGGACGCGACGACGCAGCATGAGCATGGGCACGGACAGTGTATCGACTCGGCGTTGGTCGCGCGTGCCTGACAGGCAGGTGCCTTGATGCAAGTCAGGCACGAGACCCTTCGATCGCCAAGCGAAACCACAACAACCTGCCGAGCGCAACGTTGGTTGTCGTTGCTTCGACTCATGACATGGGTGTTAAGACGCTGATGGCCCAAACGGGCTCAGACGGGCCTGCTAGGCCCAGAAATCGGGGCGGTACGGCTGGAATCGGTGACTACGCGAGGTTATCGTCCACTCATGACCGCCTCTCGTGACCGCCAGCCTAACCTTAGCCAGCCCATCTGGGCGAACGCGAACACCGCCCGAACTCAAGTGGCTTCTCAATCAGAGAGCCTCGCTGGCGGGGGAAATGTCCATCCTGACCAAGCGCGCAGCTTTGTTTCAGGGCCGTCTTGCCAGATTCGAAAGCTGGTTGGCCGACGCTCATACGCATCTTCAACGCTCCGTACAGGAGCAGTCGGCAACAACCGCTCGAATCGAGGCGCTCGACCATGCCATCAAGCTCGCGTACCCGGGCGTGAACCCCGAGTCTGCCGGATACGTCAGGGCCTGCGAACGCTACGGGGAACGTGGCGCGTTGAGAGCGTTCGTCCTTGGACATCTCCACTCTATCGCCCCGGGCCAAGTGTCGGTTGCCGAACTGCTCAAGCTCGTCATCGCACGCTTCGGGTTGAATCTCCCAACGCGTCCGGAGCGGGAAAGCCTAAGACGAACGGTGTCCTCGCTGCTGCGGAAGGGACGCGACAGGGACGGCATCTTGGAGTCGGAGGAACGCTGGCACGGCCGGAATCTGCAGCCGTTGTGGCGTTGGAAGCAGGCCGGCTCGCTCGACAACCTCAGGCGGGCGGCTGGCATGCACTTGAACTTCGTCCTATCGGAGGCTTCGTCCGATGACGGAGCCCCGCACTCGAACGAACTCCGAGGTCTGAACCGCCCCGACTTTCCCGGAGGCTCGTTGGCTTGAGTCACGCCGACATGGCGGACTCGGGGACTTGCGAATAGTAGTTGGCTTCGGCCTCCGCGGG
>Ga0207657_10008381_pt1 | contig 10498 bp, 13 predicted proteins | sample KBSC33metaG_FD_184316 | JGI IMG/M metagenome (GOLD analysis project Ga0207657, IMG submission 184316) | Corn rhizosphere microbial communities from Kellogg Biological Station, Michigan, USA - KBS C3-3 metaG (SPAdes) (version 2) | ecosystem: Host-associated > Plants > Roots > Rhizosphere > Soil ... | reverse complement strand
CGATTCCGAAGCGCCGACCCTCGCGCCCACCGCCCCGGCGCCCACCCCCGCCCCGGCCGACACCCGCCTCGACGAGGACGACCGGCTGAAGCCGGACTTCGTCCGCGACGTGGTCGAGCGGGTCGAGGCGGGCGACGCCGCCGGCGCCCGCGCGATGGTCGAGCCGCTCCATCCCGCCGACGTCGCCGACCTGTTCGAGCTGGTCGACCCGGACGATCGCCCGCTGCTCGCCGCCGCCCTTGCCGACATCCTCGACGCCGACGTCCTCGCCGAGATGAACGATCACGTCCGCGAGGAGCTGGTCGAGGCGCTCGATCCGAGGCACGTCGCCGACCTCGCCGGCGAGATGGAGACCGACGACGCCGTCGCGATGATCGAGGACCTCGAGGAGGACGAGCAGCGCGCCGTCCTTCGCGAGCTCGATCCCGACGACCGCGCCGCCATCGAGGAAGCGCTCGCCTATCCCGAGGAATCGGCCGGCCGGCTGATGCAGCGCGACCTGATCGCGGTGCCGGAGCATTGGACCGTCGGGCAGGTCATCGACTATCTTCGCGCCGGCGAGGACCTCACCACCGACTTCTGGGAAGTGTTCGTCGTCGATCCCCAGCACCATCCGGTCGGCACCTGCATGCTCTCCTGGGTGCTCCGGGCCCGGCGCGACGTCGCCATGGCCGACCTGATGAAGCGCGAGCAGACGCTGATCCCGGTCGACATGGACCAGGAGGAGGTGGCTCTTCGATTTCAGAAATACGCGCTGATCTCCGCCGCGGTGATCGACCAGGCCGGCCGTCTGGTCGGGATGATCACGGTCGACGACATCGTCCACATCATCCAGGAAGAGGCGTCCGAGGACGTCCTTCTGATGTCCGGCGCGGGCGACGAGGGCGACATCAACCAGCCGATCCTCGAAAGCTACAAGGCGAGGGTGCGCTGGCTGATCGCCAATCTCGGCACCGCCGTCGTCCCGGCGACGATCATCGCGTCCTTCGAAGGCACGATCGCCAAGATGGTCGCGCTCGCCGCGCTGATGCCGATCGTCGCCGGGGTCGGCGGGAATGCCGGCACCCAGACCCTGGCGGTGACGGTGCGCGCGCTCGCCACCAACCAGCTCACCCAGTCGAACCGGATGCGGGCGATCGTCCGCGAGATCCGGGTCGCCTGCCTGAACGGAGTGACGATCGCGCTCCTCATCGGGACGGCGGTCGGCCTGTTCTTCTGGAACCCGACCCTCGGCGCGGTCATCGCCGCGGCGATGGTGACCAACATCGTCATCGCCGGCCTCGCCGGGGTGATGCTTCCCGTCGCGCTCGAACGGGCCGGAGCCGATCCCGCGGTGGCGTCCAGCGTCTTCGTCACCATGGTCACCGATTCGATGGGCTTCCTCATCTTCCTCGGCTTCGCGACGGCCTCGGGCCTGGTCGGCTAGGCGGTGAAGGGGACGGTTACTTTCCAGCCCGAAGCGCTTAAGTGACGGCGATCGTTCGTGAAAGTAACTGTCCCCAGAGTGCCGGAAAGCAGCCCCCACCCGCTCCACCTTTCCAAGGTCGCGTTCAACTGCGCCAGCATCGTCACCCTGGAGCGGCGCCAGCTGCTTCGAGTGACCGACGGGATCGTGCCGCTGGTCACCCGGTTCATGCCCAAGCGCGCCGACGAGCTGATCGGCGGCTCGCTCTACTGGATCCTGAAGCACCGGATCGCGGCGCGCCAGGCGATCCTCGGCTTCGACAGCCGCCCCAGCGACCGCAAGACGATCATCCGGCTGTCGCCCGAGCTCGTCCCGGTCCGCTCCGTGCCGCTTCGCGCCCACCAGGGCTGGCGCTACCTCGCCGGCGCCGACGCTCCGGAGGACCTGGACGGCGACGATTCCGGCCTTGCCGAGCTTCCACCGCAGCTCAGCGCCAAGCTGTCGGCGCTGATGCTGATCTAAGGCGCGATCCGAGGATGATCGTCACCCCGGACTTGATCCGGGGTCCACCTTCTTGGCGACGGTGGGAAGAAGGTGGATGCCGGATCAAGTCCGGCATGACGGCAGGTGCGATTCGACCCTAACCGCCGCAGCGCACCTGGCCGGAGGCGACTCCCGTCACCGTGCAGGCGGCGCCTCCTCCGATCGTCACTTCGCCGACGCCGGCCGCGCGCACCTTCGCCGAGCGGCGGGCGGTGAGGGCGACGCTTCCCGACGTCTCCGAATAGAGGTCGGCATCGTCGGCGGCGAGCCGGGCGGCGTCGAGGTCGCCGCTTCCGACGAGGTTGGCCTCGACCTTCTTGGCGGTGCCGGCGAGCGACAGCCGGCCGGAGCCGCGCAGCGCCAGGATGAGATTGTCGGTCTCGAGCCGGCCGACGGAGATCCGGCCGCTTCCCGAAACGGTGAGGGCGAGGCGGAGGCCGCGTGCCTTGTCGACCGTAAGGCTGCCCGCGCCGATCACCGTCGCCGCGGAGAGGTCGCGGGTGGTCGCCTCGATCCGCACCGGCCCCGCTTGCTGCTGCCCGGGATAGCCGCCCCAGGCGGAGCGGTTGGCATGGATCCGAAGCGTCTGGCCCTGCACCTCGATCGTGATCCGGTCGATCGCCGCCGTCGAACCCACGGCTCGGGCGCCGGAAGAGCGGCCGGTCGTCAGAACCACCTCATAGGGACCGTCGACCTGGATCCGGTCGAAGTCGCTGACGGAATAGCTTCGCTCCTGCGCCGCGGCGGGAGCGGCGGCTGCGAGGAGCAGGAGAAAGGCGGGCATGGCTCGGGTCATCGCCCGACCATGCCCGCTTCGGGTTAACGCCGCTCTAACCCTGTCAGGCGGAGCAGCGCGCGTTTCCGGAGCCCATCTTGTGGACGCTGCACTTGGCGCCGCCGGAAAGCGCGACGTCGCCGGAGCCGGCCACGGAGATGTCCGCCGTCTCGGTCGCCCGCGCGCGCACGTCGCCGGAGCCGATCACGTCCACCTTCGCCGTCCGCGCCTGGAGGCTGCCGGCGTCGATGTTGCCGGACCCCGCGATCGACATCCGGGCGTGCTCGGCCGAGCCGGCGGCGCGCACTCCGCCCGAGCCGGCAATCTCGAATCGGGCCTCGCCCACCTTCATCGCCGCGACGTCTATATTGCCCGAGCCCCCGATCGATCCGGCGAAGTCGCCGCCCTCGACCTTGTCGATCTTGATGTCGCCCGAGCCGCCGATCTCCGCCGCCTTGATCGACGGCGCGGTGACGTAGACGGTCACCGGCTTGCGGTCGTGGCTGAAGCCCCACGACCAGCCGCTGTCCTTCTTGTAGCCGATGTGAAGCTGGCTTCCCCGGACCGTGATTTCGAGCCGGTCGAGGAGCGCCGAATCGCCCTCGACCCGGACCGAGGGCGCGCCGCCGACGGCGACGATCACGTTCTGCGATCCGCCCAGGGCGATGCTGTCGAAGGCGCCCGCCACCTGCACGTCGCGCTTCTCGAACCGTCCGCTCTCGGCCTGGCCGCGATCGTGCCCGCCCGCGAGGTTGCACCCCGCCAGCAGGAGGAAAGGCATCATCGTCAAGGCTGCGCGCATATCACTCTCCCCAGTGTGTTGCACGAATAATACACAAAAGGGAAAGCGCCCGCAAGCGGGGGAGCCTCACCCCTTCCGGGCGACCTCGAATCCGGCGAAGGACTGGTTGACCGGCATCAGCTCCAGCCGGTTGATGTTGATGTGCGGAGGAAGGTTCGCGACCCACCACAGGGTCTCGGCGAGGTCCTCGGCGGTCATCGGGTCCATGCCGCGGTAGAGCGCGTCCGACGCCGCCTTGTCCCAGCCGTTGCGCACGAGCGTGAATTCGGTCTCGATCATCCCCGGCTCGATCGACGTCACCCGCACTCCGGTGCCGTGGAGGTCGGAGCGAAGGTCGAGCGAGAATTGGGTGACGAACGCCTTGGTGCCGCCATAGACCGCTCCGCCGCGATAGGGATAGCTCGCGGCGACCGAGCTTAGGTTGATCACCGCGCCCTTGCGCTCGATCAGCACCGGCAGAAGCCGCTGGGTCAGCGCGACGACGCCGGTGACGTTGGTCTCGATCGTCTCGATCGAGGGATCGAGCTCCGAGTCCTGGAGCGGCACGAGCGGCGGCGCGAGGCCGGCATTGTTGAGCAGCAGGTCGATCGCCGCGAAGGGCTCCGGAAGGCCGGCGATCGCGGAGTCGAGCGCTCGCAGATCGCGCATGTCGAGCGCCAGCGGGTGGAAGGTCTCGCCCAATTCCCGGGCGAGGACGTCGAGCCGGTCGCGGCGGCGGCCGGTGCCGACCACCCGCCATCCCCCGGCGGCGAAGCGGCGGGCGGCGGCGGCGCCGATTCCGGCGGTGGTGCCGGTGATGAAGACGGTCGCGGTCACATCTGCTCCTTTGCGGTTGCGGGCCCTTCGCGGAAACGCTCCTCGATCCACGCCGCGGCCTCGTCCCACGAATCGATCCGGGCGTGGGCGAAGGGCGCGGGCGGGGTGTGGGCGGCGAGCCGGGGCTCGGCGATCATGTGCAGCCGCCAGACGTCGGGCGAATGCTCGGCCACCGACTGGTGATGGACGGCGAGATCGTCGACGAACACCGTTGCCGAGGGGCTCATCTCCGCGACCAGCTCGGTGAGCGGCGGCCCCTTGCCGCCCCGGTTGCAGAGCACCCGGTGGCGAATGTCGAACCGCTCGAGCTGCTCGACCCGGCCGGCCTGGAAGCGGTCGCCGATATTGGTGAGGATGACGATATCGGCTTCGCGGCCGATCCGCCGAAGCGCCTCGGCGGCGCCCGGGACGACGTTCTGCTGGTGCATCTCGCCTTCGAAGAAGCCGTCGAGAAGCGGCCAGACCCGCTCCGCCGCCACCGGCGCTCCGTCCGAGTCGCGAAGCGCATCCCTGAAGCCCGGCGCGGTGAGGTCGAAGCTCATCCCATGGGCTTCCGCCAGCCATTCGCCGAAATGGCTCACCATGTGGAGCAGGACCTCGTCGCAGTCGGTGACGAGCAGCGGCCGGCCGCTCATCGCTCCAGGCTCCGCCGGGCGTCGACGAGCGCTCCGGGCGCAACGCCCAGAGCGTCGGCGCAGGCGACGAGATCGGGCTCGTGAGCCTCGAGGAAGCCCAGGGCCGCGGCGAGCACGGCCGGCTCGCCGAGCCGCTCGCGAAGGTCGTCCGGAGCGAGCCCGGTCAGCGCCAGAAGCCGCTCCGCCCGGTCCGGATCGGCGAGCGTCCAGGCCAGCGCGGAGAGCGCGAGGGATTCCGGGTCGGGCGGGTTTGTGAGTTGCTTGAGCATGCCGTAGAGAAGCGCGCGTGGGACAAAAAATCCTGGTTGTCGAGGACAACGAACTCAATCTGAAGCTGTTCTGCGACCTGCTGCGCGCGCACGGCTACACCGCCGAGCCGGTCAGGGACGGGCGGGAGGCCGTCGAGCGCGCCCGCGCCTTCCGTCCCGACCTCGTCGTGATGGACATCCAGATGCCGTACATCAGCGGGCTCGAGCTCATCGAGCAGCTGAAGGCCGACACGGGGCTGCGCCACATCCCGATCATGGCGGTCACCGCTTATGCGGCCAAGGGCGACGAGGAGCGGATCCGCGACGCCGGCGCCGAAGGCTATGTCTCCAAGCCGATCTCGGTCGTGCGCTTCGTCGAAGCGGTGCGTGCGCTGCTCGCCGCGCCGCGCAAGGAACCGGAACCGGAACAGGCACCGGAGCCGGAGCCGGACGAGATACGCGTCTCGCGCCGTTTCGAAGCGTCCGCCGAACGCGTGTTCGACGCCTGGCTCGACCCGGAGACGGCGGGGCGCTGGCTGTTCGCCACGCCGGACGGCGAGATGCGCCGGGTCGCGATCGAGCCCTGGCCCGGCGGCCGCTGGGAGATCGTCGAGGCGCGCGGCGAGGAGGAGTTCGTCCACACCGGCGCTTACGAGGCGGTAGAGCGGCCGGAGCGGCTGGTCTTCACGCTCGCCGTTCCGAACTACGGCCCGGAGGAGGAGCGGGTGACGATCGCCGTCGCTCGCGCCGGGGAGGGCTGCGACCTCACCCTCGTCCAGACCCGCAGGGCCGACGCTCCGGCGACCGCGGAGCAGATGGAGCATGGCTGGAGCCACGTCCTCGCGGCTCTTGCGGCCGTGGTGGACGACGAACCGGACGAAGGAGGAGAGGATGAGCTTCAAGGGTAGCTGTCATTGCGGCAAGCTCGCCTACACGGTCGACGAGGATCCTCCCACCGAGGCGCTTTCCTGCAATTGCTCGATCTGCCGCCGCACCGGCGCGCTCCACCATTTCACCAGCCCCGCCGTTTCCACTTCGAGGGATCGGACGAGGACGTGCAGGTCTACACCTTCAACACCGGCAATATCCGGCACCAGTTCTGCGGGACGTGCGGCTGCGCGCCGTTCGCGCAAGGGACCGGGCCGAACGGCAAGGCGATGGTGGAGATCAACCTAAGGTGCGCCGAGGGAATCGACCTCAAGGCGCTGAAGGTGACGGAGTATGACGGCGCGAGTCGGTAGGCGCGAATTTCCTCCCCGGCGCAAAGCGACGGGGAGGGGGACCACCCGAAGGGCGGTGGAGGGGTAGCTGCCGTGGCTAGAGCGGCAAGGCGCGGGCGTAGGCGGCAGAGCCTCTATCCTACCACCACCCTTCGGGTGGTCCCCCTCGCCATCTTCGATGGGGAGGCAAAGATTATTTGATCTTGGCTTCCTTGAAGTCGACGTGCTTGCGCACGACCGGATCGTACTTCCGGAAGGTCATCTTCTCGGTGATGTTGCGCGGATTCTTCTTCGTCACATAGTAGAAGCCGGTGTCGGCGGTGCTGACGAGCTTGATCTTGACCGTGGTCGGCTTGGCCATGACAGCCTCTCGAATTGGGGTTTCGCGAAAAAATAAAGCGGCGTTCCCGCCGCTCATATGCGCCGCCGCCTCTGCCGCGCGCGCGCCGTCATGTCAAGGGCGGCGAGCGGTAACCTTCCGGTAACCATATCGGCGCATCGTCGCTCCGTCGCCAGGGCGAAGGAACGGGACATGCGAGCGGATCACGATGCGATGATGGTCGTCCGGGCCGAATTGTGCGAGCGTCTGGACGGGCTCCGCGCCCTCGCCCTGCGCTCCTCGGCGCGCGACTTCACCGAAAGCGTCGAGGGCCTGCGCCGGCTCGCCGCCGCCTACGGAATGGCGCCGGTCGTGGCGCTCGCCGAGGCGCTGGAGCGGTCGGTCGGAGAGAGCGGCATTCGCGGCCATCGCGCCGGTCCGGCCGCGCTCTATCTGTCGCGACTCCAGGACGCGATCGGCTGCGACCGGATCGATCCGGCGGCGGAGGAAGCGATGCTCGCCTCCGTCTCCGTCCGCCTCTGCTAGGGTCCGTACCGAGATTTGGAACCGTTACTCACCACTTTCGTCGCCGCCCTGCTCGCCGAGTGGGGCGACAAGACCCAGCTTCTCGTCGCCGCGCTGGGGGCGCGATACGCCCGACCGCTGCCGGTCATCGCCGGAGTGGCGGCCGGAGCCCTCGCCAATTCGCTTCTCGCCGCCTTCGCCGGAACCCTTCTCCACGGCGTCGTGACTCCGCGCGCCGTGTCGCTGATCGTCGGGATCGCCCTCATCCTGGCCGGAGCCGGAGCCCTGTTCCGCTCGAAGACGCCCGACATGGGAGCGACCTGGCGGGTGGGTCCGTTCCTCACCGCCTTCGGCTGCTTCTTCCTGCTCGAATTCGCCGACAAGACCCAGTTCGTCACCGCCGCCCTGGCCGCGCAATATGATTCCCTCGCCCTCGCCGCGCTCGGCGCCGCGGCCGGAGTGAGCGTCGCCGCCGTCCCCGCCGGGGTGCTCGGAAGCCGCTTCGCCGCCGCAATTCCGCTAAAGGCGATCCGGCTCGGCGCCGCCTTCCTGTTGCTTGCCGCCGGACTGGTCGTCGCGCTCGGCGCGCTTCGCCTCACCTGAAGTCGAAACGCCTTGGCGCGAAACGATTTTCGGCTATCGTAGAGCTTCGACAAAGGGAACCGGGGGGCTTTCCATGAACCATCTTTTCAGGGCGCTGCTGCTTGCCGCGGCGCCCGCTTCCGCGGCTCCGGCAGCAGCGTCGCCGGCGGCACCGGCGCCGGCGCCGGCGGCCGAGCGCGGGCGCATCGCGAGCGCCGATTTCGCGGCTAGACCGCTCCTCTCCCGGCCAACCCTCTCGCCGGGCGGCGGCTGGGTGCTGGCGATGCTCGCCACGCCGGGCACGCCCTCGCTGGGGCTGATCGCCGTGGCGGGGAAGGATATCCGCACCTTCGCCCTTCCCAAGGGCTTCGAGATCGTCTCCTACCGCTGGGCGGGGGACGGCCGGGTGCTGGTCAGCGTCGGCAGGAACACGCCGTGGATCGGCGGCGAGGATGTCTACGCGACCCGGCTCATCGCCTATGACGTCGCGACTCGCAAATCGACCTTCATCGGCCGCCCCGACGAGGGTCCGAAAGGCGACGATATCCTCTGGGTCGACCCCGACGGCGGCGCGCTGCTGCTCGCGATCCAGCGCACCATCTACGATTATCCTTCCGTGTTCCGGGTCGACCTGACGACCGGCGCGATGAAGGAGGTCGTGCACCAGCGCGACGACGTCTGGGACTGGTATGCCGACGGCAGCGGCGTGGTCCGCGCCGGAGTCGGCTACGACAAGGACAAATGGTCGCTCGTCTACCGGCGCGGCGCGACCGCGCCCTTCCGCAAGGCCGGCAAGGCGCGCTACGACGACAATAAGGCGTCGCTCGGCCTTCTGCGCTTCGCCCTCGACAGCGACCAGGGCTATATTCTTTCCAACGAGAAGACCGGCCGCGACGCCCTTTACCGGTTCAACTACCAGACGCTGGAGCTGGGCGACCTCGTCTACCAGAGCGCGACCAACGACGTCAGCGACTATACGCTCACCGACGACGGCGCCGCCGTCCGTGCCGCCTACTTCACGGACGAGCGCGATCGCGTCGAGTGGTTCGACCCGGCGATGAAGACGCTTCAGGCCGACCTCGACAAGGCCGTTGGCGGACGCGAGGCGTGGATCGTCTCGCGCAGCCGGGACGGCAAGCACATGCTCGTCCTCGTCACCGCGCCCAACGACCCGGGCTCCTATTATTATTACACGCCCGAAGAGGGGGTGATGCACCGCCTGGCCGCGGTCAACGAGCGGCTGAAGGGGCGGACGCTCGCCGCCACCCGCCCGGTCGCCTACCAGGCCCGCGACGGCCTCGCCATCCACGCCTACCTGACCCTGCCGCCCGGCCGGGAGGGGAAAGGGCTGCCGCTGATCGTCATGCCGCACGGCGGCCCCTTCGGGGTGCGCGACAATGGCGACTACGACCCGTACGTCCAGTTCCTCGCCAGCCGCGGCTATGCGGTGCTCCAGCCCAATTACCGCGGGTCGGAAAGCTACGGCCGCGAATTCGAGGAGAAGGGCAACGGCCAGTGGGGCCGGGCGATGCAGGACGACCTCGACGACGGAATGGACTGGCTGGTCAAGCAGGGCATCGCCGACCCGAAGCGGGTCTGCCTCGTCGGCGCCTCCTACGGCGGCTATGCCGCGTTGTGGGGGGCCGTTCGAAACCCCGAGCGCTATCGCTGCGCCGCCAGCCTCGCCGGGATCAGCGACGTCGGACGGCAGCTCAAATATTCGAAGGACTTCTTTCGCAGCGCGAAGCGCGCGCGCGCCTGGCGCGACCGGGTTCAGGGCGATGCGGAGGCCGGCGAGATCTCGCCGCTCGCCCAGGTGGCGCGGCTCAAGGTGCCGGTGCTGCTCGCCCACGGCCGGGACGACCAGACGGTGCCGGTCAAGCAGTCGGAGCTGTTCGCGAAGGCGCTCCAGGCGGCGGGCAAGCCGGTGGAATTCGTCGCCTATGAAAAGGAAGGCCACGGCTTGAGCGATCCGGCCAACCTCGAGGATTATCTCGATCGCCTCGAGGCGTTCCTGGCGAAGTACAATCCGGCCGGATGAAGGCGCCTAACGGCCGCTAAGCGCGATCAGCCACATGTCGGGCGGAGCTCCGAGGCGCAGGGGAAGGATGCTGGTGCCGAGCCCGGCCGACGGCTCGCGCACCGAGCGGGCGCGACGCGCCGTCTACCTGCTGCTGCCGGCCGGGCGCGGCACGCTGGCGCAGGTCGCCGACAATCTCGGCCTGCATGCACGCGCCCTCCAGCGCCAGCTCGAGAAGGAGGGCCGGACCTTTGCCACCCTGCTCAACGAGGTCCGGCGCGAGCTGGCGCTGCGCTATCTTGCCAGCCCGTCCCACCCGGTGACGGAGGTCGCCCATATGACCGGCTATGCAAGCCTGAGCTCGTTCACCCGCTGGTTCACCGCCGAATTCGGCACGTCGCCCGCCGCCTGGCGCGCCGGGGAGCGCGCGGAAGACAGGGACTAACGCCTCGATGGGCCGCGCCCTCCCGGGCTAACCTGTGCTTCCGCGCCTTCACCCACTGGCGCAAAACCGCCATTTCTGGCACCGGGATTCGTGCCAGGCAGCGGCTGGGCGGAGAGGAGCGGGGCCGGATGGATTTTGACCTTACGGAACGGCAGGCTTTTTA
>Ga0207657_10008378_pt1 | contig 10499 bp, 7 predicted proteins | sample KBSC33metaG_FD_184316 | JGI IMG/M metagenome (GOLD analysis project Ga0207657, IMG submission 184316) | Corn rhizosphere microbial communities from Kellogg Biological Station, Michigan, USA - KBS C3-3 metaG (SPAdes) (version 2) | ecosystem: Host-associated > Plants > Roots > Rhizosphere > Soil ... | reverse complement strand
CGTGGTCAAGCGGGACCTGGTCGAGCGGCTCATCGACGAGGAGCTGTCCAAGATCCGCACGGCGAGCGGCGCGAGCTTCGACGCCGAACGGTACGGCCAGGCGGTCGCGCTGTTCACCGAGGTCGCGCTAGCCGACAACTTCGCCGAGTTCCTGACCATCCCGGCGTACGAGCGGATGCCGTAACGGGGTTTCTGTTCCCCAGGCCTGGAAAGGGGGACAATCAGCACAGGGTAATCACCGGGCGGGAGAGGGGCCCATGGCAGCGACCATCCAGGCTCTGGTGCCCCGGATGCGGGACATCTGCGGCGCGGGCAACGTCATCACCGATCCGCTGGACCTGCGCACCTACGAGTGCGACGGGCTCACCTCGCACCGGTGTGTGCCCGCGCTGGTGGTGCTGCCGGCTTCGGCCGCCGAGGTGGCCGCGGTGGTGGCTCTTTGTGCGCAGGCTGGGGTGCCGTTCGTGGCGCGCGGCAGCGGCACCGGCCTGTCCGGCGGGGCGCTGCCGCACGAGAGCGGCGTGCTGATCGTGATGTCCCGGATGCGTGCCATTGTCGAGATCGACCCGGTGAGCCGACGTGCCGTGGTGGAGCCCGGCGTGACGAACCTGGCGGTGAGCAAGGCCGCGGCACCGTTCGGCCTGTTCTACGCGCCCGACCCGTCCAGCCAGGTGGTGTGCTCGGTCGGCGGCAACGTGGCGGAGAACTCCGGCGGGGCGCACTGCCTCAAGAACGGGTTCACCGTGCACCACGTCACCGGCCTGGAGATCGTCACGCCGTCCGGCGAGCTGACCTGGCTCGGCGACGGCACCGGCGTGACCACCGGCTACGACCTGCTCGGCGCGTTCACCGGCTCGGAGGGCACGCTCGGCATCGTGACCAAGATCGTGGTCAAGCTGATGCCGGTGCCCGAGGTGGTGCACCTGCTGCTGGTCGCCTATGAGTCGACGGCCGAAGGCGGGCGGGCGGTGTCCGACATCATCGCGGCCGGCGTTCTGCCCGCCGCGATCGAGATGATGGACGCGCTGGCCATCGAGGCCGCGGAGGAGGCCGTGCACTGCAACTACCCGGCCGGGGCGGGCGCGGTGCTGCTGGTGGAACTGGACGGCCCGGCCGCGGAGGTCGAGGCCGAGCTGACGACCGTGCGCGCGATCTGCGAGGCGGCCGGGGCGACCGAGATCCAGGCGGCCGACGACCCGGCCGAACGGGCGGGCATCTGGGCCGGGCGCAAGTCGGCGTTCGCCGCGGTGGGCCGGATCAGCCCGGCGTACATCGTCCAGGACGGGGTGGTGCCGCGGACGTCGCTCGGCGCGGTGCTGGCCCGGATCGCCACGCTGTCGGCTGACGCCGGGATCCGCGTCGCGAACGTCTTCCACGCGGGCGACGGGAACCTGCACCCGCTGGTGCTCTACGACGACAAGGTGCCCGGCCAGGCCGAAGCGGCCGAGAAGGTCTCCGGCGCGATCCTGGACGCCTGCCTGGAGCACGGCGGCTCGATCACCGGCGAGCACGGCGTCGGCGTGGACAAGTCCCGGTACATGCCGAGGATGTTCGGTGCCGACGACCTGGACACCATGCAGCTGGTCCGGTGCGCGTTCGACCCGGCCGGCCTGTGCAACCCGGGCAAGATCTTCCCCACTCCCCGGCTGTGCGGCGAGGTGCCGGGCCACCGGCGGGCGCCGCACCCGGCCGTAGTGGCCGGCCAGGCAGAGATCTTCTTATATGGACACCGAACGGGTCTCGGTCTCCGCCGTCCGCCCGGCTCTTGCCGCCGCCTGCCCGTCGCTCACCGACGGCATTGCCGCCGACGCGGTGGCAGGGGTCGTCCCCTCGTTCGTCGCCTCGCCGTCGTCGACCGCCGAGGTGTCGGCGCTGCTGCGGGAGGCGGCCGCGGCCGGGCTCGCGGTGGTGCCGCGCGGCGCCGGGACCGGGCTCGCCTGGGGTGCCCCGCCGTCACGCTGCGACCTGGTGGTGGACCTGCGCTCGATGGACCAGGTGGTGGAGCACGAGGCCGGCGACCTGGTAGCGCGGGTGCAGGCCGGCGCGACGATCGGGCAGCTGGCCGTGGCGTTCGGCTCAGCCGGCCAGCAACTGGCGCTCGACGTCCCGGCCGAGGCAACCGTGGGCGGGGTGGTCGCCACCGGCACCGCCGGGCCGCGGCGGTTCCGCTATGGTGCCCCGCGTGACCTGCTGATCGGCATCACCGTGGTGCGGGCCGACGGGGTGGTCGCGCACGCCGGCGGCAAGGTGGTCAAGAACGTGGCAGGCTACGACCTGGGCAAGCTGTTCGCCGGGTCGCAGGGCACGCTGGGCGTGATCACCGAGGCGGCGTTCCGGCTGCATCCGCTGCCCGCCGCGGTGGCGTGGGTGACGGCCGAGTTCGGCCCGGCCGAGCGGGCCGGGGCGGTGACCGCGGTGGCGGCCGCGGCGGGTTCGCCGCTGGTGCCGTCGGCGGTGGAGCTGGACTGGCCGGGCGGGTCGCGGCGGCCGCTGCGCGTCGGGGTCCTGCTCGAGGGCACCGGGCCCGGGGTAGCCGAACGCGCCGAGCAGATGTCCGAGTTGCTGGCGGCGCCGGGCGGGGCCGTGTCGGTCGCCGAGACGGCGCCCGCCCGCTGGGGTGTGCTGCCGTCGTCAGTGACGATGGTCCGGGTCTCGTTCTGGGTGAGCGCGCTGGGTCCCGTGCTGGACGCGGTAGCCGTGGCGGGCGCGGACGCCGGGGTCAGGCCCGCGGTGAGCGGCCCGGCCGGCGCGGGCGCGTTGTACGCGTGCCTGGATCCCGGTACCTCGGACGAGGACGCCGTCCGGTTCGTAACCGCGCTACGGGAACGGGTCGCGGGCGCCGCGTGGGGGGCCGGCGGTCCCCGCGGTGGTGTGACCGTGCTGACCGCGCCGCCGAGCGTGCTGACAGCGACCTCGGACGGTACCGTTCCCGGACTGGCCCTGATGCGGGCCGTGCGCGATCAGTTCGATCCGGATCACCGGATGTTCCCTGGCCGTTTCGCCGGAGGTGAGTAGTGCAAGACGAGAACACGCTCCGCGAGGTGGCGAAGGACTGCGTGCACTGCGGGTTCTGCCTGCCGGCCTGCCCGACCTACCAGCTGTGGGCCGAGGAGATGGACTCCCCGCGGGGACGGATCTACCTGGTGAACCAGATCCTGGACGGTGCCGAGCTATCCAGTGCTGCGGCCGAGCACTTCGACCGCTGCCTAGGCTGCATGGCCTGCATGACCGCGTGCCCGTCGGGCGTGCAGTACGACCAGCTCATCGAGGCGGCCCGGGTGTGGACTGAGGAGGCGCGTCCAGGGGGGTTTGGGGGGATGGCATCCCCCCAAGAGCAGGGGGGGTCTGGGGGGGATCGTTCCCCCCGAGGCAACAGCGTGCGGGACCGGATCGCGCGGGCGGCCATCTTCTCGCTGTTCCCCTATCCCCGGCGGCTGCGGGCGATGACCGCGCCGCTGCGGCTGGCACAGCGGACCGGGATCGACCGCAGGCTGGCCCGGTCGGACCTGCCGTCCCGGGTGTCCCCCGTGCTCGGCGCCGCGCTGCGGCTAGCCCCGCCGGGGGTGTCCGCGGCCGAGGCTCGGCCGCTGCCCAGGCGGGTGCCCGCACTGGGCACCCGGCGGGCGGTGGTGGGCATGCTCACCGGGTGCGTGCAGTCGGTGTTCTTCCCGCGGGTCAACGCCGCGACGGCCCGGGTGCTGGCGGCCGAGGGCTGCGACGTGATCATCCCCCGCGGGCAGGGCTGCTGCGGCGCGCTGTCGCTGCACTCCGGCCGGGAGGCCGAGGCCAGCGCGTTCGCCCAGCGCACGATCGCCACGTTCGAGCAGGCTGGCGTGGACGCGGTGGTGGTCAACTCGGCTGGCTGCGGTTCGGCCATGAAGGAGTACGAGCGGCTGCTGCGAGGGGCCGATGGCGGCTGGGCCGAGCGCGCGGCCGAGATGAGCGGCAAGGTCAGGGACCTCGCCGAGTTCCTGGCCGAGCTCGGGCCGGCGGCACCGCGGCATCCGCTGCCGGTCACCGCGGCCTATCACGACGCCTGCCACCTGGCGCACGCGCAGCGGATCACCCGGCAGCCGCGCGACCTGCTGCGGGCGATCCCCGGCCTGACCCTGGTCGAGGTGCCGGACGCGGGCACCTGCTGCGGTTCGGCAGGCGTGTACAACCTGCTGCAGCCCGCGGCGGCCGGCGAACTCGGCGCCCGCAAGGCCGAATCCGTGCAGTCCACCGGGGCGCCGCTGCTCATCTCGGCCAACCCGGGCTGCTCGCTGCAGATCGCGTTCGCCCTGGCCGAGCGCGGCCAGGACATCGCGGTCGCGCACACCGCGGAGGTCCTGGACGCCTCGATCCGCGGCCGCCCGCTCCTCGATTAGCCGAGCCCGACGCTCCTCGATGAGCCGAGTCGGACGCTCCTCGATGAGCGATTGGTCTGCTGCCGGACGCCCTGGAACCGGGATTCCAGTGCGTTAGAACGCACTGGATCCGGGGTTTCATGACGTCCCAGCGGGTCCGGCGCTAGCGGCGGGCCTGGTGAGGGTGAGATCCCCGATTTCATGGATGCTGCTGTGGCACCGGAGGCGCGATAGTGGTAACCGGTACGGCGTCGGCTCGTCCGAGGGGGACGATCGTCCGGAGCGGGTGGAACTGTCCGGGCGAGCCGACGCCGACCGCGTCGCTGCTCATCTCGGCCAACCCGGGCCGCTCGCTGCAGATCGCGGCCGCCCGCTGCCCGATTTGCCGGGCAGCGGGCGGCATCGGGTCAGAACCGCAGAACAGTGCTGGCGGTGCCGAGTTTCAGCCCCGGCGTGAACAAGGTGGTGCCGAACGTGGTGTCCAGCGCGCTGGCGGCCGCGCCCGTCAGGGTGAGGACGATCCCGCTGATCCGGACGTAGTGCCGTCCGGCGTGGATGGTGGCGTGGGCCAGGCTCAGCCGGAGCAGCGGCACCCGGACCTTCGGGTTGCCGTTGACCTCGGCGGTCAGGACGCCCTGGTGCACGCTGATGACGAAGTTGCTGACCTTGATCTGCTTACCGGTGGCCGGGGCGACGAACAAGATCCCGCCCTTGTGCCAGATGGTGCCCCTGAGTTTCGCGGCGTTCAGCCAGCCGCCGGTCACCGGGAAGGTGAAGCGGACCGCGACCCCGCCGCTGCCGACCCGGGCGCCCTCGGTGCCCGGCAGCGTCGCGATCGGCACGATGCCGTGCCCGAGCAGCGCCCCGGCGATACCAGGGGCGGTTGTGACGGAGGTATCACCGCCGGTCAGCCTGACCTGCGCAGGGCTAGTGCTTGCCGACGCGGCGGTGGTGGTGCCCGCCACCGGGCCGATGATCAGGCCCGCCATCATGGCTATGCCTGCCGCGCGCTTGAACATTCGCATGTCCACTCCATTCCGGCCGCGCTCGGTCGCGGCTCTCTGCAGGCATACGGAGTGAGAGGCCCCGCCGGATGCAGCAGGTTCTGACCGTGCTCAGCGCGGCGAGGTGGTGCCGCCGAGGGCGGCGGCCGGCAGGGAGCCGCGGACCACGCTGGTCTTGGAGTGCTGGGTGCTCCCGTCGAAGGGCTGCAGCGAGATGTCAATGCGGGAGTAGTTATGCAGGTCGGTGCCGGGCGGGATGATGAAGGTCCCGGTGTGGCCGGCGTTCAGGTCGCCGAGCGAGATCATGCTGACTCCGTCGCGGGCCAGCAGCCAGACCTCGTAGAAGCCAAGCTGCCTGGGTGCATGCAGGGTCACGACCATCAGTTGCTGGCTGGCCGTGGCGCGCATCACGGCGGTGCCCGCGGTGCCCTGCCACTGCGGGAACTGCGGCAGCGGACTCAGCGCGATCTGGGCCACCACGCGGGTGGCTGGGGCCTGGGTGAGGTGGACGATGCCGGCCGTGCCTGCGATGCCGATGATCAGTCCGGCGGCCAGCCCGGCCAGCCCGGTGGCCAGCCGCCGGCGGGGCCCATGGGGCCGGCCAGTCCTCAGGCCGCGGCGCGGCCGGATCCGGGGCACGGCCGGGGCCGACGTCCCGTTCGCGGCCGCGGCCGCCGGGGAGACCGGGACCGGATCGGCGCCGGTAGCGGCGGCGATACGGTCCCAAACCTGGGGCGGGGGTGCCTGGAGGCGCTCTCCCGCGCCGTCGCCCCTGGCCAGCTGGACGACCTCGGTGAGCCGGGCGAGTTCGGCGCGGCAGCGCGGGCAGGTCTCGGCGTGCTCGGCGTCGCGCGCCGTGCCAGCCGTCTCGCCCAGCGCCCGCAGGGCCAGGATCTCCGGGTCAGTGTGCGACACCGTCGGCCTCCAGCCTGGACCGCAGCCGCTGCAGGCCGCGGCGGATGTGGCTCTTCACAGTGCCGAGTGGCAGCCCGAGAACGTGGGCTATCTGCTCGTGCGTCAAGTCAGAATAAAACGCCAGGACCATAACCAGGCGCCGGGACTCGGGGAGCTGTGCCAGCTCGTCGGCCAGCACGATCCGCTCCACGACATGATCCGGCGGCGTCTCCGGCGCCGTTACCGCGGCACCGCCCGCGACCTGCAGCAGCACCCGGCTGTCCCGCTGCCGCTCGCGCAGCGCGTCCGTCACCTTGTTGCGGGTGATCGTGACCAGCCAGCCGCCGAGGGTACCGCGGCCGCGGTTGAAGCTGCTCCGGCTCTGCCAGGCCGACACGAAGACCTGCTGGGTCACGTCCTCGGCGTCGGACCTGGCGCGCAGGGAGCGCAGCGCGATGCTGTAGACCAGGGCCCCGAACCGCTGGTAGACAAGCGCGAGCGCGTCCGGCTGCCCGCCACTGAAGGCAGCCGCGACATCCTCATCCGGCGACCAGTCCATCAAAAACAATACTAAATGAGACTAATTTCTTCAGCTAGGGCGGGCCGGCAGTTTCTCGACCCGGCCGGACTAACTCAGTCCGCTGGAGCACGCCCGGCAGTTTTCTCGAGTTGGCCGGGCTGAGCCGGGACGTGCGGCCCAGGCCGCTGCGGCCTGGCCTGGCCGAACGCCAGCCGGGCGAACCCGCCCACGCCGACGAGGCGCACCATGGTGCGCGGTGACATGAACTGGCGCAGCGGGACCGAGCCGGCCAGCACGCCGAGGAACATGTCGGAGTCCTCCTGGCGGCGCGCGAGCGCCCGGAAGAGGGCCATCTCGGCCGGCCTGGGCGGGCTGATCGCGGCCAGCCGCGCGGTGAAGTCGTACATCGGCCGGGCGGCGCGGTCCCGGGCCCGGTGATAGCCCCGGAGCGCCTCGGCCAGCGGGCGGATGCCGCCGAGCCCGTCGGCGACGGCGTCGGCCAGCAGTTCCGCGTCGCGGAAGGCGTGGCTGATGCCCTGGCCGGTGACCGGGTCCATCAGCAGGCCGGCGTCACCGACCAGGGCCCAGCCGGGACCGTAGGGCTGGCGCAGGTAGCTGGGCAGGTCGGGGGTGCCGCGGAAGCGCTCCGCCCGGTGCCCGGCCCGGATCCGCTCGCCCAGGCCCACGGTGTCGAGGGTACGCAGGAAGTTGCCCTCGACGTCGCGGCGGAACTCGTCGAACCGGGCCGCCGGCCAGGCCAGGTAGGTCATCAGCAGGCCGTCGTTGGTCGGCCAGGCGGCGGCGACGCAGCCGGGCCTGCCGTATATCTCGCCGGTCCCGGCCGGGCTGCCGTCCCGGGCCGGCACGTCGGCCCAGTAGGTGTAGAACGCCATCGACCGCGGCGACCTGGCCCGGTAGGCGCGGGCGTCAACCGCGGTGGCCACCAGCGAGTGCTTGCCGTCCGCGCCGATGACGAGCCGCGCCTGCTCGGTGACCGCGGGCCCACCCTTCTCCTGGCCGCGGATGCCGGTGACCTGGCCGTCGCCAAGGATTTCCTCGACCGCGAAGTTCTCTCTGACATCGGCGCCGGCCGCCCGGGCCGCGTCGACGAGCACCCGGTCGAGCAGCGTGCGGCGCGGGCTGCACATCGCCTCGACGCCCTGGTAGGCCGGGTACCGCCCGGTGATCACGGCGTCGCCCTGGTCGAAGCGGACGTCGCGGGTCAGGGGCGTGCCGGCCGCGAGCACCGCGTCGAGCACGCCCCACCTGGCCAGCCGGGCTACGCCGGGCAGCTGCACCTGGTGGGTGGACAGGGTGTCGCTCGGGAACGTGGCACGGTCCACTACGAGCACCTTCAGGCCCCGCCGGGCCAGCAGCATCGCCGTCGAGGCCCCCGCCACCCGGGCACCCACGATGATCACGTCGTACATCACAGCCTCCTCGTTGGTCGTTCACGAGGAAGGCGCGAGATCTCCGCCAGGAAGTGCCAGACGCCGGCTAGAACGGCGATCCGGGAGCAGCAAGCACCGGCGGCGCCGAACGGCTGGGAAGATTGTCCCTTTTGTCGGGATACCTTGTTCGATTTACTTGGTTGATCCGGGCTATGCGGTTGATTAGGGGTATCCCAGTCCCCCAGATCAACCATGAAGCCCGGATCAACCACGATAAACGGAGAGATCCTCAGCCTGATGAGTCCGGGCGAGGAGCCCGCGAAAGTCATGAGAATGGAGAGGGCAAAGTTACACCGGTTATCTGGCCGGCGCTCTCGATGTGCCGGGTCACCGGGGCGGGCGGCGCGTACGTGTTAGAGGCACCGGGTCACCGGGGCGGGCGGCGCGTGCTTGTTAGAAGCGCCAGGTCACTGGGGTGGGGGGCGAGTAGGAGCAGCGGGTGCCCGTTGTCACGCTCTCCCGCAGGTGGCCGGCCAGCGCCGGATGCACGGGCTCGAGCCGGCCGATGACGTCGCGGATCCGGGCGGTGACCGCCTTGCGGGCGCGTTCGGACTGGTCGCCGAGCAGGCGGGGCTGCCCGGCCGGGCCCGCCGCGGCGGTCAGCTCGCGCAGCAGCGCGTCCCGTTCGGTCCGGGCCCGGGCGGCCCGTTCGGGGTCGTTCCAGCTCTCCGCCTCCGCGATGTCCTCGCCCAGGCTGGCCAGCCGCGCCCGGATCTGCCGCCGCGCGGTCGCGTCGAGCACCTCGTCGGCGCCCATCCGCAGGTCGGCCAGGCCGGACTGGCCCGCGCCCGCCGCGGCGATCAGGTCGGCGGCCGGCACCTGCCGTCCGGGCGCGGCGAGCAGCACGGCCAGGTCAGACAGGCCCTTGGCGTCCCGCATGCGCGCGGTCACGTCGCCGTAGGACAGGGTCCACATCGCGCCGTCACGGGCGAACACCCCCTCGGTGACCGGGACCTGCCCGGCGGCGAACCCGGCCGCCTCGGCGTCCCTGGCCAGCTGGGCCAGGCCGAGCGTGCGGGCCTTGCGGGCCACCTCCGCGAGCGCGGAGGTGGCGGCTTCGCGCCGCCCCGGCTGGTCCAGCCGCACCCGGGCCAGCTCGTACTGGCTGCGCAGGGACCACGTCACGGCGCCGAGCCGGTCGTGTGTGGCCACGGCCTGCTCCAGGTGGCTGGCCGCGGCGGCGGTCCGGCCGAGCACGGCCGCGAGCACGCCGAGGTGATGCGCGACCGCGCCCTTGAACGTGACGGTCACGCCGGAGACGACGGCCTGGTCGGCGAACGGCTCCAGGGCCAGGTAGATCCTTTCCGCCGCGGGCACGATGCCGAGCGCGGCGGTGACTTCGGCGGCGTACGCCAGGCCGATCAGCCGCTGGTGGTTGGCTGGCATCACCTCGGGGCCGCGGTCGAGCAGCGGCGCGACCACCTCCGCGGCCTCGTCCCTGGCGCCCGCGGCGATCAGCACCTGGGCCCGGGAGCCGCGCGCCTGCGCGGACTCGGGGTCGGGGAACATCTCCGGCAACGTGCCGGCCAGCTCGCTGAGCCGCCCCTGCGCGGTGAGCAGGTCCCAGCCCTGGTCGTAGCGGACGTCGCGGACCCCGGGCTCGCCGCATTCCTCGCCGAGGATCTCCGCCTGGCCGATCAGCTGGCTGGCCTCCTCCAGCCGGCCGGCCAGCAGGGCCAGCGCGGCCCGGCGGACCAGCGCGGCGTAGCGGAACCGCGGCTGGCGGGACGCTGCCGCCAGGCGCAGGAATTCGTCGAGCTCCGCGCGGAACGCGGGATCGGCCAGCTCGAGGCGATCGGTCGCCGCCAGCAGCCGGGCCTCGAGCAGGATCTCGTCGTCGGCAGCGCGCTCGGCCACTTCCACCACGTCGGCGGCGATCCGCAGTCGTTCGGGTGCGGTGCCGGGGGCCCAGACCGCGTGGTGCTGGGCCAGCAGGCAGGCGGCCAGCGTCGTCGGATCGCCGCCCGCCCGGGCGGCCGCCACTGCCTCCGCCGCCAGCGTCCTGGCCCGCGGCAGATCGAGCCCGTGCCAGGCCAGGGCGCGGGACAGGCTGGCCATGACGTGCAGGCGCAGCGGCTCGCCGCCGGATTCCGATCCGAACGCGTCGAGCGCCTCGCAGAGCAACGCCACCACCTGGTCCGGAGGCCACCAGGTGCGGGTCCCGATGGCGTGCAGGCCGAGCGCGGCCCGGGCCAGTGCCGCCGGGTCCTGCGCGTTCCGGGCCATATCCTCGCGGGGGGGTCTGGGGGGGATCAGGGTTTCGTCCCCCCGGGCCAACGCT
>Ga0207657_10008375_pt1 | contig 10500 bp, 14 predicted proteins | sample KBSC33metaG_FD_184316 | JGI IMG/M metagenome (GOLD analysis project Ga0207657, IMG submission 184316) | Corn rhizosphere microbial communities from Kellogg Biological Station, Michigan, USA - KBS C3-3 metaG (SPAdes) (version 2) | ecosystem: Host-associated > Plants > Roots > Rhizosphere > Soil ... | reverse complement strand
CTCGCCTGCGCGGTGATCGTCAAGCGCGTCGACGAGCGCACCCGGTCCAAGACCAGCATCAACGAGCTGCTTCGCGACTGATAAGCTCAGCTTATCGGTTGGACTCCAGCATTTGTTAGGTGCAGGCGGCGCGGGTCCCTAGTTTCCGCACCATGAAACCGGTCGATCCTCACGCGTTTGACCGCAAGCAGGCGGAAGCGCTTCCGGGCGCGCCGCTCGATACGGCCGGCATGATCCGCGCGCAAATGAACCGAAGCGACTGGCTGATCCTGCTGATCCTCGCCGCAATCTGGGGCGGTGCCTTCCTGTTCATCGGGATCGCGGTGCGCCACGTGCCGCCGCTCACCTACGTCTGGCTACGCCTGACGATCGGCGCCGCGGGCCTGTGGGCCTATCTCCTGATCCGCGGCGAGCGGATGAGCCTGCCGCGCGAGGTGTGGGGCGCGATCCTCCTCCTCGCACTGCTCAACAATGCGATCCCGTTCGCGCTGTTCGGCTGGGGCCAGACCCACATCGCCAGCGGCCTCGCCTCGATCCTCAACGCGACCACGCCAATCTGGGGCGTGGTCGTCGCCCATTTCCTCACCGCCGATGAGCGGATGAGCCCGCGCAAGCTCGCCGGCGTGCTGCTCGGTTTCGGCGGCGTCGCGACGATGATCGGCCCGTCGCTCCTCTCGAGCATCGGCACCAATGCGCTTGCCCAGCTGGCGTGCGTCGTCGCCTCCTTGAGCTATGCGCTCGCCGCCGTCTGGGCGCGCCGCTTCAAGCGGCTCGCCATCTCGCCGTTCAGCGTCACCACGGGACAACTCACGGCCGGCGCGATCATGATGTTCCCCGTCTCGTTCGCCGTGGACCAGCCCTGGGCCAACGCGATGCCGCCGCTCGGCGCATGGGGTGCAATCGTTGCCCTGGCGCTCGTCTGCACCGCATTCGGGTACGTGCTCTACTTCCGCCTGATCGAGCGGGCCGGGGCAACCAACGCCTTGCTCGTCACGCTGCTGGTTCCGCCGGTCGCGATCGTCCTTGGGACGCTGTTCCTCAGCGAAACGCTGGCTCCGCAGGATTTCGCGGGTCTGGCCCTGATCGCGCTGGGCCTCGCCGCAATCGACGGACGGCTGCTCAGTGTCCTTGTCCGACGCCGCCTTCGGCAAGCAGCTTAGCGGCCTCCGGCCCCGTCCAATCGAGGTCGCCGATATAGCGCCAGACTTCCTTGCCCTCAGCGTCGTAGAGGATCGTCGTCGGCAGGACCGTGTCGGGACCGAGCGCCCCTGACAGGGCCATTTTCGAATCCTGGCGGACCGCGGCGTTCTTGATCTTGAGCTTGTCGAGGAACGCGACGACGGACGCATGGGGAGCGTCGTCCTGGCTCACCGCGATCACGCCGAGATTCCCCTTTTCCCGCTCCGCCAATCGGTCGAGGGTCGGAAGCTCCTTGACGCACGGCGCGCACCAGGTGGCCCAGACGTTGACGAGGGATGGCTTGCCCGCGGGGGCGCCGAGCATCGAGCCATCGTCGAGCCGGATGACTGGCAACGGCTGGCCCTTATGGCTGCGGTCGACCCCCTTGTGGGGTCCGGCTTCGGAAGAGGCGGCAGTTTCGTTGGCGGGCGGCTGCGGCTGCTGCTTCGAGCAACTGACGAGGGCCACGGCGGCGAGCGACAAGGCAAGGAAACGCATGGTCCGCCGCTAGCGCAACGCAAGAGGAGCGGCTAGGCCGAAGCCATGAAGTTGACCCGTGTCACCCTTGTCGCGGCGGCCCTGCTGCTCGCCGGCTGCGGGCGTCAGGTCGACCTCAAGCCTGCCCCCGGCCAGCCGTTGCCGGTGAAGCCGCTCATGGCGCGAACGACTCCGACTCCCAACGAGCTTCTCGAGATTCCGACCTGGGCGAAGCCGGACAGGGTCGACGAGCTGATGAAGCGCTCCGAGCCGCGCAAGCAGGACCCGTTCGACCTCCCGCCCCCCACCGGCGGCGCTGCGCCGTCGCTTCCGCCAGGATCGGAGACGCAGCCGGCGACGAACGAAACCTCCACTCCGGGAGACTGATCAGCATATGCCCACCCGCGTCCGCAAGGCCGTGTTCCCTGTCGCCGGTCTCGGCACCCGCCTGCTTCCGGCGACCAAGAGCATTCCCAAGGAGATGATCACGATCGTCGACCGGCCGCTGATCCAGTACGCGGTCGACGAGGCGCGCGAAGCGGGGATCGAGCAATTGATCTTCGTCACCGGGCGCGGCAAGTCGGCGCTGGTCGACTATTTCGACCATGCGTTCGAGCTCGAAGCCACGCTCAAGGCCAAGGACAAGAGTTTAGGCGTGCTCGAGCCTTCCAATGCGAAGTTCGGCGAGGTGGTCACGGTCCGTCAGCAGCGGCCGCTCGGCCTCGGCCACGCCGTCTGGTGCGCCCGCCACATCGTCGGCGATGAGCCCTTCGCCGTGCTCCTCCCCGACGAACTGATGATGGGCAGCCCCAACTGCCTCGCGCAGATGGTCGAGGCTTATGGAAAAGTCGGCGGCAACCTCGTCGCCGCGTTGGAAGTCCCCGATACCGAAACCCACAAATATGGCGTGATCAACCCCGGCGCGACCGCCGGCCGCCTGACCGAAATCCGCGGGCTCGTCGAAAAGCCCGCGCCCGGCACGGCGCCGTCGAACTTGATGCTGCCCGGCCGCTACATCCTGCAGCCCGAGGTCATGCGCGCGCTCGACGCGCAGGAGAAAGGCGCCGGCGGCGAAATCCAGCTCACCGACGCTATGGCGAAGCTCATCGGAAAGCAGCCATTCCACGCCTACCGCTTCGAGGGCGAACGCTACGACTGCGGCAGCGCCGCCGGATTCGTGATCGCCAATGTCGCGGTTGCGTTGCAGCGCGAAGATGTTGGGCCTGCAGTGCGCGAGTTCGTCGAGGGAGCTTACGGCTCCAGCTCGACATCCCAGTAGAGATAGTCGCGCCAGCTGGCGTGCAGATAGTTCGGCGGGAACGCGCGTCCGTGCTCCTGCAGCTGCCAGGTCGTCGGCCGGATCGGCTCGCGCATCAGATGCATGTGCGCTTCGACCGGCGTCCTCCCGCCCTTGCGCAGGTTGCATGGCGCGCAGGCGGTGGCGACATTCTCCCACATTGTCCGCCCGCCCTGTGCGCGCGGGACGACGTGATCGAAGGTCAGCTCCTTTCTCGATCCGCAATAGACACAGCTGAACTTGTCGCGGAGGAACAGGTTGAACCGCGTAAAGGCCGGATATTCGTTGGGCCGCACATAGTCGCGGAGCGCGATCACGCTCGGCAGCTTGAGTGCCATGCTCGGGCTGTGCACCTCGCGGTCGTAGTGGGCGACCACGTCGACGCGCTCGAGGAACATCGCCTTGACCGCGGTCTGCCACGGCCACAGCGACAGCGGATAGTAGGACAGCGGCGTGTAGTCGGCGTTGAGGACCAGCGCCGGGCAGCTTTCGGGATGTCGGATCAGCTCTGGGTGATACATGCGAGCGACAGCAGCCTTTCGTTCGGTGGTCCGAACTCACTGCTCCCCGGCCCCGTCGCACTCAAGGAGGAGAGGGCGGTGCGGCCCATCTTCCCTTGTTACCCGCCGGATGCCAACCCGGCGTGGCGCGCACAAAAGAGCATTTCCAATGACTCACCGTCAAGAGTCCTTTCGGTTACAGAGTGAATGATTGTCACGCGATTCGCCCCGTCGCCGACCGGGCGCCTGCATCTCGGCCATGCCTATAGCGCCGTTCTCGGCCACACCCGCGCGCGAGACGGCGGCGGCAAGTTCCGGCTCAGGATCGAGGATCTGGACCAGACGCGGAGCCGACCCGAGTTCGTCGAAGGCATTTACGAAGACCTCCACTGGCTCGGCCTCGACTGGGACGAGCCGGTCTTCATCCAATCGCGGCGGACTTCCGCCTATGAGGCTGCGCTCGACGATCTCAAGTCGCGCGGCCTCGCCTACGCCTGCTTCTGCACCCGAGCCGATATCGCCCAGTCGCTGACCGCGCCGCACGGCGATGCGGCCACTTCCTACCCCGGCACCTGCCGCGGCCTCTCCGACGATCCGGAACGGCGGGCGACCACCCCGCACTGCTGGCGGCTCAATTCCGCGAAGGCGCTCGCCATGACCGGTTTGCCGTCGTGGTCGGAAGTGGATGACAGAACCTTTGCTGCCAAGGCCGAGCAAATCGGCGACGCGATTCTCGCGCGGAAGGATGCGCCGGCCTCCTATCACCTGTCGTGCGTGGTCGACGATGCGGCGAGCGGGGTGACGACGGTCGTTCGCGGCGCCGACCTGCGCCCCTCGACCCCGATCCAGCGCCTGCTCCAACAGCTGCTGTGCCTCCCGGAGCCCACCTATCTCCATCACCCGCTCGTCGCACATGCCGACGGCCGCCGCCTCGCCAAGCGCGACCTTGCGCCCACGCTTGCGGCAATTCGGGAGGATGGGATGGACGGGCGAGCGCTCGCGGACGAGCTGCTGAGCGGCAAGCTGCCCCTTGGTTTCACGTTCATCGAGGGCTAAGCCGCGACCATGCGCGCCGTCCTATTGATTGTTCTCCTGCTGGTCATGGCCGGCGTCGTCTATGCCCTCGTTCGCGGCGTCATCGGCATGGCGTCGGGCAAGGATGTGACGGGCGAGCAATCGCAGATGTGGATGCAGCGCCGAGTCCTGTTTCAGGGCATCGCCATCATCATCGTGCTCGCCCTCCTCTACATCGCGGGCGGCGCGGCGCACTGAGTGGTCAAGCTCAACAGGATCTACACGCGCACCGGTGACGGCGGCAGCGGCGGACTGGTCGACGGAAGCCGGGTCAGCAAGTCGAGCCTCCGGATGATTGCGATCGGCGAGGTCGATGAAGCCAATGCCGCCATCGGCGTCGCACTCGCGGCGCTCGAGGATGATGCGGTTGAGCGGCGCTTGTCGGAAATCCAGAACGACCTGTTTGACCTCGGCGCCGATATCGCCACGCCGGGCGAGGTCGAGGGCGCCTTGCGCATGGTCGCCAGCCAGGTCGAGCGTCTGGAGGTCGAGATCGACGCGATGAACGCCTTGCTCGAACCGTTGACCAGCTTCATCCTTCCAGGCGGGTCGCTTGCTGTTTCGACCCTGCACCTGGCACGCGCAATCGTCCGCCGGGCGGAACGGGCCGCAGTTGCGCTCCACCAAGTGGAGCCCCTCAACCAGCACCTGCTCGCTTATCTCAATCGCCTGTCCGATCACCTGTTCGTCGCTGCACGCTTCGTCGCAGCCGGGGAAGGCGGCGACGTCCTGTGGCGGCCCGGAGCGACGCGAGCCTAGGCGAAAGACGGTACGAGCCACGCGGCACAAAGCGCCGACCAGACCGTTGCACCGTTTCATTCACGCAACGGAGGCCCCGTGCCGCTCAGCGCCATCCCTATCAATTGCACCCTGAAGCGAAGCGGCGGCGAACCATCGTCGACCGACAAGATGATCGGCGTGATCGCGGCCGAGCTTCGAAAGCGCGGCGTCGATATCGGCGAAACCATCCGAATCGCCGATCATGACATCAAGCCAGGCGTCACGTCGGACGAGGGCGAAGGGGATGCGTGGCCCGACATCCGCCGCCGGATTCTCGCCGTCGACATTCTGATCTTTGGGACTCCGATCTGGCTCGGCCAGCCGTCGAGCCTCGCCAAGCGCGTGGTCGAGCGGATGGACGCCTTCTTCAGCGAAACTGACGATTCAGGGCGTATGCCGAGCTTCAACAAGGTCGCGGTGCTCGCCATCGTCGGCAACGAGGACGGTGCGCATCACGTCACCGCAGAGTTGCTCCAGGCGCTCAACGACACCGGCTGGACCATTCCGGCGCAGGCGGCCTGCTATTGGGTCGGCGAGGCGATGCACAAGACCGACTTCAAGGACCTGCCGCAGGTGCCCGACAATGTCGCTGGGCTGGCGGGAATCCTCGCCGCCAATGCCGCTCACGTCGCGAATCTGTTAAAGGCGCAACCTTATCCGGGAGTGCCGAAGCAAAAGTGACGGTCGCTATCGATCAGTTTCGAACCGGTTCGCCCGGTGCGCTTGCCGAGCGGCTGTTCGCGACCCGTAAGTTGACGCTCGATCTCGCCGCGCCGCTCAGCGATGCCGACGCGACCATCCAGCCTTTCCCGGATGCCTCGCCTGCGAAATGGCACCTCGCGCATTCGAGCTGGTTCTTCGAGACCTTCGTCCTGCGCGACCACGTCCCCGGTTACCGGCCATTCAACGACCATTGGGCGTTCCTTTTCAACAGCTATTACGAAGCCGAAGGCCCGCGCCACGCGCGCCCGCGACGGGGAATGCTGAGCCGTCCCTCGCTCGACGAGGTCAGCGCTTATCGAGGGCATGTCGACGAGGCTCTCGAAAGAGCCCTGCCGCAGCTCCCGCGAGCGGCGCTTGAGCTGGTCGAGCTCGGGATCAACCACGAGCAGCAGCACCAGGAGCTGTTTCTCACCGACATCCTCGCGACCTTCGCGGAGAATCCGCTGGAGCCCGCTTACGGAGCGCTTCCGCCAGCCCCATGCTTCGCGGTTGAGCCGCTGGCCTGGCATCGCGGGCGTGAGGGGATCGTCGAGATCGGCGCACCGGACGAGGGCTTCGCCTTCGATGCGGAGCGGCCCCGGCACCGGGTTTTCTTGAGCGGCCACGAAATCGCGAACCGCCGGGTCACCAACACGGAATGGCGCGAATTCATTCGTGACGGCGGCTACGGCACCCCGACCCTCTGGCTCTCCGACGGCTGGGACTGGGTCCAGCGGGAAGCCATCGCTGCGCCGCGCTATTGGAGCACCGAAGACAGCGAGTTCACCCTCGCCGGGCGGCGCGATATCGACTGGGCGGCACCGGTCGCGCACATCAGCTACTTCGAGGCCGACGCATACGCCCGCTGGGCGGGCGCGCGGCTTCCGACCGAAGCGGAGTGGGAGGATTTCGCGGCCTCCGCGGATCCGATGCTGGGCAATCAGCTCGACGAGGCGGGCGCCGTGGTTCCGCGACCCGGCGGCGGCGTGTTCGGCGATGTGTGGGAGTGGACCCTGAGCGCTTTCGCTTCCTACCCGGGCTTTGCTCCGGCAGGCGGCGCGGTCGGCGAGTATAATGGCAAATTCATGTGCGGGCAGTTCGTCCTCAAGGGCGCCAGCTGCGCGACTCCGCGCGGGCACAGCCGGCCATCATACCGCAACTTCTTCCCGCCGACCGCCCGCTGGCAATTCACGGGGGTCCGCCTTGCTCGCGACGCTTGATCGACAAACCAAAGCCTTCCGCGACGACGTGCTCGCTGGCCTCTCCGCGCCGATCCCCGCAATCCCCGCGCGCTGGCTCTACGATCTCCGCGGCTCCGAGCTCTTCGACGAGATCACCCGGCTCCCATCCTATTATCCGACGCGGACCGAGACCGCGCTTCTTACCAGCATCATGCCGCAGATCGCCGCTCGGGTTCCGAAGGGCGTCGCCGTCGTCGAGTTCGGCGCCGGCTCGGCGACGAAGACTCCGCTCCTGCTCGATGCCATTGCGCCGGCGGCCTACGTGCCGGTCGACATCTCGGGCGACTACCTGGAACAGAGCGCGGCCGATCTGCAGCAGCGGTTCACCGCCCTCGACGTCATCCCGGTCGTCGCCGACTTCGCGCGGCCCTTTGAGTTGCCTCCCGAGATCGCCGACCTTCCGAAGCTCGGCTTCTTCCCCGGCTCGACCATCGGCAATTTCGTTCCGTGGAGCGCGACCGACCTGCTGCGCCAGTTCCGCGCGTTGCTCGGCTCCTGTGCCCAGCTGCTCATCGGCATGGACCGGGTGAAGCCGGTCGAACGAATGGTCGCCGCTTATGACGAGCCCGAAGGCATAACGGCCGAGTTCAACCTCAACCTCCTCCGCCGGATCAACCGCGAGCTCGACGGTGATGTGCCGGTCGACGCGTTCCGGCACGAGGCGCGGTGGAACGACATCCTCTCGCGCATCGAAATGCATCTCGTTGCCAGCCGCGACGTCGAATTCACGATCTCCGGCCAGCATTTCAGTTTCGAGGCGAGTTCCTCCATCCACACCGAAAACAGCCACAAGTACGGACCGCGCGGAACTCGCGTGCTGCTTCTCGCCGGCGGGTGGACTCCGATCGCCGAATGGACCGACGAAGGTGAGGACTTCGCCGAAATCCTCGCGGTTGCCGAGCCCGAGAGGTTTGCGCCGTAACAACCGCGCGGCTAAGCCAGCGCCATGCTCCTCGCCCTCGTCGACATCGCGAACCTGCTGCTCACGATCCTCACCTGGATCATCATCATCCAGGTCATCCTGAGCTGGCTACTCGCCTTCAACGTTCTCAACACGAGCTCGCAGGGCGTCCGGTCGATCGCAGTGGCGATGGATCGCATCACCGCCCCGCTCTACCGGCCGATCCGCCGCGTCCTTCCCGATTTCGGCGGAATCGATTTCTCGCCGCTGGTGATCCTGATCCTCATCCAGGTGATCAAGAAGCTGCTCGCGGGCGTCGTGACCCAATATTATTTCGGCGGATGACGGCGAAGCTCATCGACGGAAAGGCCGCTGCCCTGGCCCTTCGCGAACGTATCGCGGGAGAAGTCGCGCGCTTTCGTGATGCGACCGGGCGCGCGCCTGGCCTCGCCGTCGTCCTCGTCGGCGAGCATCCCCCTTCGGCGGCCTATGTCCGCTCGAAGGTCAAGGCGACGATCGACGCCGGCATGGAGAGCTTCGAGGAGCGGTTGCCCGCGACCATCAGCCAGGACGAGCTGATCGAGGTCATCGACCGCCTCAACGCCGATCCCGCGGTCGACGGAATCCTCGTCCAGTTGCCCCTTCCCCCGCAGGTCGACGAGCGCGTGATCATCACCCGGATTTCGCCCGACAAGGACGTTGACGGCTTCCATCCGGTCAATGCCGGCCGTCTCGCCATCGGTCTTCACGGCTTCGTGCCCTGCACCCCGCTCGGCTGCCTGATGCTGCTGCGGCAGGAACTCGGGGACCTCAGCGGCCTGGACGCCATCGTCGTCGGCCGCTCGAACATTGTCGGCAAGCCGATGGCCCAGCTCCTCCTTAAGGCAAATTGCACCGTAACGATGGCCCATTCCCGGACCCGCGACCTGCCGGAGGCAGTCAAGCGCGCCGACGTCGTCGTGGCGGCCGTCGGACGTCCCGAGTTGATTCGCGGCTCGTGGCTCAAGCCCGGCGCGACCGTGATCGACGTCGGCCAGGAGCGCGTGGAGCAGCCCGACGGCACGCGAAAGCTGCTCGGAGACGTTGCCTTCGACGAAGCGGTGGAAGTCGTCGGCGCCATCACCCCCGTACCCGGCGGCGTGGGCCCGATGACCATCGCCTGCCTCATCCGCAACACGTTCGTCTCCGCCGCGAGGTGCGAGCATTTCGACTATCCGAGGGACCTATGATCGCAGCGCTATTACTCGCCGCAGCCGCCCCGACCGCCATCGATGCCGAGCTCGCCTTCGCGCGCGACGCGCAGCGGATCGGCCAGTGGACCGCGTTCCGCAAATGGGCCGACCGCGATGCGGTCGTCTTCACGCCCCAGGCGGCCTGGGCGCGCGATGCCTTCCCGAAGAAGGACCCGCCGAAGGCGATCAGCTGGCGCCCGGCGCACAGTTTCCTCTCCTGCGACGGGCGGATCGCGGTGAACACTGGCCCGTGGTTCAATCTCAACGGCAAAATGGGCGGCTATTTCACGACCGTGTGGCAGCGCACGCCGGCCGGCTGGCGCTGGGCCTATGACGGCGGCGGGCCACTTGCCGAGGGTGCGCCGATCCCGCCGCTGAAGCCGCGCGTGCATCGCGCCTCGTGTCGGGCAAAGGCACCGGGCGCGCCAATCATCCCGCCCCCGCCGCTCACCGCGAAGCAGGCGCGGACCACGCCCGAGGACAACGGCCGCGGCCAGTCGGCGGACAGGACGCTCGGCTGGGACTGGAAGGTCGACAAGGACGGCTCCCGGAAATTCCGCGTCTTCCAGTGGAACGGCCAGCGCTACGAGCAGATGCTCTACAACGACGTGCCCGCCCCGCCGCAGCGAAAGAAGCAATGATCGAGCTGTTCGGCTCGGCCTTGATCACCTTCCTGGTGATCATCGATCCGCCGGGCTGCGCGCCGATCTTCGCCGGCCTGACGCGCGGAGCGACGCCCGCCCACCGCCGGGCGATGGCGATCCGCTCGGCGGTCATCGCCTGGGCGATCCTGATGTTCTTCGCGCTTCTCGGGCGGCCCTTGCTTCACTGGCTCGGGATCAGCCTCGCGAGCTTCCGGATCGCCGGCGGGATCATGCTTTTCTTCATCGCGCTCGACATGGTGTTCGAACGCCGCACCGAGAGACGCGAGAAGCGCGCCAATGCTGTCGAGCAAACGCCCGAGGTCGAGGATATCAGCGTCTTCCCGATGGCGATGCCGATGATCGCGGGACCGGGTTCGATCGCCAGCGCCATGCTGTGGGTGTCGCGCGCCGACGAGATCGCCGCGGTCGCGGTGGTGCTCGCGGCGATCACCGTCGTGATTCTATTGACCCTT
>Ga0207657_10008374_pt1 | contig 10501 bp, 6 predicted proteins | sample KBSC33metaG_FD_184316 | JGI IMG/M metagenome (GOLD analysis project Ga0207657, IMG submission 184316) | Corn rhizosphere microbial communities from Kellogg Biological Station, Michigan, USA - KBS C3-3 metaG (SPAdes) (version 2) | ecosystem: Host-associated > Plants > Roots > Rhizosphere > Soil ... | reverse complement strand
GACGTGCTCGATCGTGCCGGATCGATCGTCATGAGTCGCGCGAAGGAGCTTGGCACCCTGCTCTCGCGCGAAGAGGGCAAGACGCTTCCCGAGGGCACCGGCGAAGTCATGCGCGCCGCGCGCATCCTCAAATATTTCGCCGGCGAGGCGCTTCGCCGCCACGGCCAGACGCTCGATTCGACACGGCCCTCGATCGATGTCGAGACGCACCGCGAAGCGGTCGGGGTGTTCGGGCTGATCACGCCGTGGAATTTTCCGATTGCGATCCCCGCGTGGAAGTCCGCGCCGGCGCTCGCGTTCGGCAATACGGTGGTGCTCAAGCCCGCGACGCCGACACCGGCAATTGCGCACGCCTTCGGTCAGGTCCTGATCGAGGCTGGAGCGCCCGCGGGCGTATTCAACCTCGTGATCGGCGAAGGCGATGTCGGACGCGCGATCGTCAATCACCCGGGCATCGACGGGATTTCGTTCACCGGGTCGCAAACGGTCGGCGCGAGCGTCGCAGAAGGGGCGGCGAAGCGGCAGGCGCGCGTGCAGCTCGAGATGGGCGGTAAGAACCCGCTCGTCGTGCTTGACGACGCCGACCTCGACCGCGCCGTAATGTGCGCGATCGACGGCGCCTTCTACGCGACGGGTCAGCGCTGTACCGCCTCGTCGCGGATCATCGTCACCGAAGGTATCCACGACCGCTTTGTCGAAGCGCTTGCCGAGAAAGCGCGGTCGCTCCGCGTCGGCGACGCGCTCGATCCCAGCACCCAGATCGGGCCGGCGGTCAGCGAACAACAGCTCGAACAGAACTTGCATTACGTCGAGATCGCCCGCGGCGAAGGCGGCAAGGTGCTGACGGGCGGCGAGCCGCTGAAGCTCGACAAACGGGGCTATTACATGGCGCCGACGGTGATCGCCGACACCGCGCCCGACCAACGCATCAATTGCGAGGAAGTGTTCGGTCCCGTCGCGAGCACGGTCAAGGTGCGCGATTACGAGGAAGCGCTGGAAATCGCCAATCGCGGGCAGTTCGGTCTGTCGGCGGGCATCGTCACCAATTCGCTGAAGCACGCGCGCCATTTCCGCCGCCACATCCGCGCCGGCATGGTCATGATCAACCTGCCGACCGCCGGCGTCGACTATCACGTGCCGTTCGGCGGCACGCGCAAGTCGAGCTACGGCGCGCGCGAGCAGGGTTTCGCCGCGGTCGAGTTCTACACGCAGACCAAGACCGTCTACATTGGGGGGTAGTTAGTTGGCTCAATCGGGCGAATCTCGCGCGTCTTATCCAAGCCTTCGCGGCAAGCGGGTCCTGGTCACCGGCGGCGGCTCCGGGATCGGCGCGGGAATCGTCGAGGAGTTCGCGCGTCAGGGGTCGGACGTCATCTTCTTCGACATTCTGAATGGAGAGTCGGAGGAGCTTGCATCGAAGGCCGGCGCGCGCTTCGAACGCGTCGATCTGACCGACATTGCGGCAACGACCGGACGCATCCGCGAACTCATCTCGCAAGGCGGCGCGATCGACGTGCTCGTGAACAATGCGGCGAATGACGACCGCCACAAGTTCGAGGACGTGACCGAGGATTATTGGGACAACCGCCTCAACGTGAATCTCAAGCACCAGTTCTTCTGCGCGCAGGCCGTTGTTCCCGCGATGCGTGAGAAAGGCGGCGGAGCAATCGTGAACCTGGGCTCGATCAGCTGGCACCTCGCGCTGCCCGATCTCGTGCTCTACCAGACCTGCAAGGCGGCGATCGAAGGGCTGACGCGCGCCCTCGCGCGCGACCTCGGCCCCGACAATATCCGGGTCAACTGCGTCGTTCCCGGCAACGTGCAGACGCCGCGCCAGATGAAATGGTACACGCCCGAGGGCGAAGCCGACATCGTTGACGCGCAATGCACCAAGAACCGGCTGGTCCCGCAGGACGTGGCGGCGCTGGTCGCGTTTCTCGCGTCAGATGACGCGCGCGGAATGACCGGTCATGAGTATTTCGTCGACGCGGGATGGCGCTAACATGGCCGAGCCGCGCAACGCCTGGCCGCTTGCCGCCGAGCTCGGCGAAGGACCGGTGTGGGTGCAGCGCGACCACGCCTTGTGGTTCGTCGACATCAAGAAGCAGCAAATCCACCGCTACGATCTTGCCGACGGCAGCAAGAACAGCTGGGACGCGCCCGAGCAGGTCGGTTTCGTCTTCCCGGCGGAGCGCGGCGGGTTCGTCGCCGGGCTGCAGTCCGGCCTTTATCATTTCGACGACAAGAGCGGCGGCTTCGAGCTGATCGCCAAAGTGGAAGCCGATAAGCCCGACAACCGCCTCAACGATGGCGTCGTCGATCCGCAGGGCCGCCTCTGGTTCGGCACCATGGACAATAAGGAGAAAGCGAAGAGCGGCGCTTTCTATTGCTTCGCGGATGGCAAGGTGACGGCGACGGGCATCGATGACATCGCGATCACCAACGGGCCCGCCGTATCGCCCGATGGACGACTGCTCTATTTGGTCGACACGCTCAAAGGCACGATCGAAGTCGCCGACATTGGTGACGACGGCAGCCTCGACAACCGCCGTCCATTCACGCGCATCGAGAAATCGGACGGGCACCCCGACGGGCCGACGATCGACAGCAACGGCTATCTCTGGATTTCGCTCTACGCGGGCTGGGAGGTGCGCCGTTATTCACCCGCGGGCGATCTCGTCGAGCGCGTCCGCTTCCCTGTTGCCAACATCACCAAGATCGCGTTCGGCGGCGAGGACCTGCGCACCGCTTATGCGACGACCGCACGCCAGCTGCTGAAGCCCGAGGACATCGCCAAGCAGCCGCAGATCGGCGATTTGTTCGAGTTTCGCGTCGACGTTCCCGGAGTAATATGCCCGCTCGTTCGCTACTGATTGCTGCAGGCCTGTTCGCGACCAGCGGCATTGCCGCTCCGACCATCGATCCGCAGTTCGGCGACCATGCCGTCATTCAGCGCGGCAAGCCGGTGGTGCTCAGCGGGACTGCCGCGCCGGGTGAGCGGCTGACGGTCAGCTTCGCCGGTCTGACCAGGACCATCACTGGCGGCACGGACGGCCGCTGGCGGGAGCAGTTCCCCGCGCGCGCTGCCGGCGGTCCTTTGACCATCCGCGTCTCGGGCCCGGACGGCAGCGCGACAGCAAACGACATTGCCATTGGGGACGTGTGGCTCTGCTCGGGTCAGTCGAACATGGAATATCCGCTGTTCCGGGCGCTCGGCTACGAAGCGACCAAGGCGGCGGACGATCCCGACCTGCGGCTGATGAAGGTGCCGCACCAGGTGGCGGACACGGTCCAGTCCAGCTTCAAGGACCCGCCCGTCTGGAAGGTCTCGTCGCCGGACGCAGGCGCGAATTTCTCGGCCGCCTGCTATTTCATGGTCCACCAGCTGCGCGAGAGCGAGAAGGTGCCGATCGGCGCTATCGACGACAGCTGGGGCGCGACCCCGATCCGCCAGTGGATGGACGAGGCCTCGGTCCGCGCTGGCGGCGAGGGTGCCGCCGCCGATCTCGTCGACCTCTACAGGACCGACGCCCCGAGAGCGCTCAGCGCGTTCGGCGAGAACTGGGCCACCTGGTGGCGGGGGCAGACGGGCGACAGGAACGGACAAGAGCCGTGGCACGCGAGCGACCGTCTCGCATGGAAGCCGGTGCCGAAGATCGATTACTGGGACGCTTGGGGCCCGGAGTGGAAGAGCTTCGATGGCGCCGTTTGGTTCCGCAGGCGTGTGACGCTAACCCCTGCGCAGGCGGCAAAAGGCGCAACGCTGTCGCTCGGCGTCATCGACGACATGGACCAGACGTGGGTGAATGGCGTGCCGGTCGGCGGGACCAACGACTGGGCCGCCCAGCGCGTCTACCCTGTTCCAGCCGGCGTTCTGCGGCCCGGCATGAACGAGATCATGATTTACGTCCGCGACAATGGTGGTCCGGGCGGCTTTGCGGGACCGCCCGGCAAGGTGAACTTGTCGCTCACCGGCGGTGAAGTGCTGTCGCTGCCCCAGGGCTGGCAATATTCAGTCATCGACAAGCGCATCGGTTCGCCGCCAATGCCACCGTGGACGGGCGTCGCGAGCGTTTCCAAAATCTACAATGCGATGATCGCGCCGTTCGGCTCGCTCGAACTCACGGGCGTCGCTTGGTACCAGGGCGAAGCCGACGTCGGCGTCCCTGGTTACGACCGCCGCCTCGCCGCCTGGATGGCCGATTGGCGCAAGCAGTTCCGCGATCCGCAGCTGCCGTTCCTCATCGTTGGGCTCGCGGGCTGGGGCAAGCCGACGTCCAAGCCCGTCGAAAGCGGCTGGGCGGCGCTGATCAACGAGCAGCGCGCCGCGGTTCAGCGCGACCCGCGCGCGGCGCTCGTCAGCGCGATCGATCTCGGCAACCCAACAGACATCCATCCCTCCGATAAGCAGCGGGTGGGGCAACGCCTCGCGCTTGCGGCCGAGCAACTCGTCTATCGCGATCCGGCGGGAAGAGTCGGTCCTTTGCCCATCTCTGCAGCACGCGCTGGAAACAACATCGTCGTCCGGTTCACCAAGCCGCTGCAGACGCTCAGCGGAAGCTCGGCGATATCATTCGAGCTATGCGGCGCGACACCGCCGAGTTGTCGCTTTGCCGACGCGCGCGTTCAAGGGAATGCCGTCACGCTCGCGTCCGACGGTCATCCCGTCACGCGCGTTCGATACGCCTGGGCCGACTACCCGCTCGTGAACCTGTACGATGACGATCTGCTGCCGGCCCCGGTGTTCGAGCTGCCGGTTCAGTGATTGTTGCGCGGCACCTTGGCTGACGTGCCGCGATATTTGACCGCGAACTCGAGCACGCCGCCGGTCGACAGCTGACCCGTCTTATCACGGAACAGCTCTTCCCACGGCGTATTGCTCGCCGGGACGGGCGGCGGCGCTTCGGTCTTTCGCCGCGCGATTTCCTCCTCGCTGACCAGCGCGTCGCAAGTTCCAGCGTTGAGGTCGATCCGGATCATGTCCCCCGTGCGCAGCCATGACAGGCCGCCGCCCGCGGCGCTCTCCGGAGAGGCGTTGAGGATGGACGGACTGTCGGACGTCCCCGACTGCCGCCCGTCGCCGAGCGTCGGCAGGCTCTGGACTCCCCGCTGCAGCAGCGCGTCGGGCGGCTGCATGTTCACGACCTCGGCCGAGCCGGGCCACCCGAGCACGCCCGAGCCGCGGATCACCAGGATGCAATTCTCGTCGATGTTCAGCGCCGGGTCGTTGATCCGGTGGTGATAGTCGTCGGAGCCGTCGAACACGATTGCGCGCCCTTCGAATACGCCCTCGCGGCCCCGCTGCGACAGATAGCGCTTGCGGAATTCGTCCGAGATCACGCTCGTCTTCATGATCGCGAAGTCGAACAAATTGCCGCTGAGCACGAGGAATCCCGCGCGCTCCTTCAGCGGCGCAGAATATGGGAAGATCACCTCCCGGTCGGTCGCTTCGCGGCTTTCGAGATTCTCCGCCTGCGTGCGCCCGGTGCAAGTCAGCGCCGACCCGTCGAGCTTGCCGGCCTGGAGCAGCTCCCACATCACTGCGGGAACGCCGCCCGCGCGGTGGAAGCGCTCGCTCAGATATTTCCCCGCCGGCTGCATGTTGACCAACAGCGGGATGTCATAGCCATGCTCCATCCAGTCGCCGGTGCCGAGCTCCACTCCGGCGTGGCGGGCCATGGCGACGATGTGCGGCTGGGCGTTGGTCGAGCCGCCTAGAGCCGCGTTCACCCGGATCGCGTTGAGGAACGCCGCGCGCGTCAAAATCCTCGACGGGCGCAGGTCCTCGTACGCCATGTCGACGATTCGCTTGCCCGTTTCGTACGCCATTCGCGCGCGTGCGCCATATGGCGCAGGGATCATCGCCTGGCCGGGCAAGGACATGCCGAGCGCCTCGCTCAAGGAGTTCATCGTCGAGGCCGTGCCCATCGTGTTGCAATGGCCGAGCGAGGGCGCGGAATCGCTGGCGCGACGGATGAATTCTTCCTCATCGATCTTGCCCGCGCCGAGCAGCCGCCGCGAGCGCCAGATCACCGTTCCGGATCCGACCAGCTCACCATCATGCCAGCCGTCGAGCATCGGCCCGCCATTGAGGGTGATCGCGGGGATGTCGACGGTAGCTGCGGCCATGATCGACGCCGGCGTCGTCTTGTCGCAGCCGGTGGTCAGCACGACCGCATCGATCGGATAGCCGTTGAGGATTTCGACCAGGCCGAGATAGGCAAGGTTGCGGTCGAGTGCCGCCGTCGGCCGGCGGCAATTCTCGAAGATCGGGTGCATCGGAAATTCCATCGGAATCCCGCCCGCATCGCGAATTCCCGCCTTGATTCGCTCGACCAGCTTCACGTGGACGCGGTTGCACGGGTTGATGTCGGACCCGGACTGCGAAATCCCGATGATCGGCTTGCCCGAGCGCAACTCCTCGCGGGTGAAGGCATCGTTCATGTAGCGCTCGAGGTAGAGCGCGGTCATGTCCGGCCGGCCCGGCGCGTCGAACCATTCGCGCGAGCGGAACGGGCGAGCTGGCTTACGGTCGGTCATGCACACTTCTCCCTGCGAGCGAAGCTCGTGGGGAGGTGGCAGCGCGAAGCGCTGACGGAGGGGCCCTCCACCATTCGGCTGCGCCGAACGGTCCCGCTCCCCATTGCCGCGCAACAGGGAGGATCATGCTCACCCCTCCATCTGCTCCAGTTCCTTGCCGCGAGTCTCGCGAACCATCGACTGGACGAGGAAGAAGCTGATCACCGCGCAGGCGCCGTAGAAGGTATAGCTGATCGTCAGCCCCAGCTTCGCGGCCATCACCGGGAAGCTGAACGAGATAAGAAAGTTCGCGAACCACTGGACGAAGCCGGAAACGGCAAGCGCCGACCCGCGAATCTGGTTCGGGAACATCTCGCCAAGCATCACCCACATGACGGGGCCCCAGCTGAAGTTGAAGAAGATCACGTAGAGGTTCGCAGCGACGACGGCGATCATCCCAAGGTCCTTTGACAGCACGAGGTTGCCCGCCGGATCGAGCGAACCGTGGCTGAACGCGTAGACCATGACGAACAGGGTCACGGCCATACCCGCCGAGCCGATCAACAGCAGCGGCTTGCGCCCGATCTTGTCGATGACGGCGATGGTGACGAAGCAGGCGGCGATCGAGACCACGCCCGAGATGATGTTGATCGCCAGCGACTGGCTCTCCGAGAAGCCGGCGAGCTGCCACAAAGTTGCGCCATAATAGAAGATCACGTTGATGCCGACGAACTGCTGGAACGCGGCGAGCATGATTCCGACCCAGACGATCGGGCGGATGCCGAACAGTCCATTGCCCATGATGTCGCTGAGCCGCGGCCGGTGGTCGGCGCTGAACGTTGCGCGAATCTCGGCGAGTTTCGACCGCGCGACATCGCTTCCGAACAGGCTGGCGAGGACGCCCTCGGCTTTTTCGGTGCGACCTTTGGAAACGAGAAAGCGCGGGCTCTCCGGGATCATGAACAGCGCAACGAGGAAGATCGCGGCCGGAAGTGCCTGCATCAGGAACATCCAGCGCCACGCCTCGATGCCGCCCCAGAAGCGCGCGGTCGACACGCCAGCGCCCTTCGCGAGAAAATAATTGACCACGAACGCGGCGGTGAGGCCGGTGATGATCATGATCTGTTGAACCGTCGTCAGCCGCCCGCGGATGTTCGCGGGAGCGACCTCTGAGATGTAGGCCGGCGACAGGACGCTCGCGGCGCCCACGGCCATTCCGCCGCAGATGCGCGCGATCACGAAGATGATCTGCGAAGGCGCAGCACCCTGCACCAGCGCGCCGGCGAGGAACAGCGCAGCCGCGAGCATCATCGTGTTGCGGCGGCCGATCAGGTCGGCAAGTCTGCCGGCGAAAAACGCGCCGATGAAGCAGCCGATCAAGAGCGACGCCACGGTGAACCCGAGGCCGTTGCTCGGCGACCAGCTGCCCGGAACCAGGTTGAAGGCCTTCATCAGCCCGTCCTGAGTGCCGTTCACGGCACCGCTGTCATAGCCGAACAGGAACCCGCCGATCGTGGCCACGGCGACGATCGCGCCGATGAACCCCATGTTCGCGCGCTGCGAACTTGCCTCCATTGTCTCTCCCCTTCCGAACACTGCCTGTCCCTCGGGATGTTAGCGTTAACGCAAGGCCGGGGAAGAGCAATGCCAAAGTCGTCAAACGCGCCGCGACGCAATTCGCCGCCGCAACGCTAACGCGGCGGCGGACCCGCCGACTCGCGGATCACCAGCTCGTGATCGAGGATCGCCTCCTGCGACGTTCCCGTCCGGCCGCGGCGCTGAACCTTGAGCTCGCCGAGCAGCAGCTCGAGGGCTTTCGCCGCCATTGCCGACACCGGCTGGCGGATGGTCGTCAGCTCCGGCCAGACCGTGGTCGCGGGCGCGGTGTCGTCGAAGCCCACGACGCTGAGATCGCGCGGCACGTCGAGGCCTTTGCGGTGAGCGACGCTGACCACCGCCGCCGCCATGTCGTCGTTGCTGGCGAAGATTGCCGTCGGCGGCTTCGAACTCGACAGCAGCCGCCCGGCGGCCTCGAGTCCGGAGCGGAAGGTGAAATAACCTTGCTCGATGAACACGTCTTCGGGCCTGAGACCCGCCTCTGCGACGGCAGCGCGGAAGCCGCGCTCGCGTTCGGTGCTCGCGATGTGCGTCGGGTGACCCTTGATCAGGCCGATGCGGCGGTGACCGAGCCCGATCAGGTAATCTGTCATTTGCTTGGCCGCCGCAAAATCGTCGATGCGCACGTTCAAGGCGTTCGGGTAAAGCTTGCCCATGGCGACGGTCACGACGGGCGTATCGGCAAGCGCGAGCTCGGTCAGGATCGGCACCGATTCCGACAGCGGCGGCGGCAGGATGACGCCTTCGGCTTCGGCCTTGGCAAACCGGCGGCCGACCTCCGCTTGCTCGACTTCGTCCTCCGACTCGCAGGCTTCGATCACGAGATGGCAGCCTGCCTCGCGTGCGGCCTCGAGCGCGCCGACCAGGAACTGGCTCAAATAAGCGGCGCTCGGGTTCGAATAGAGGAGGCCGATGTGGGTCGCGTCGCCGGCGGCAAGGCTGCGCGCCGCGGTGTTGGGCGAATAGTTCATGCGCTCGATCGTCTCGAGCACGTTCAGCCGCGTCTCTTCGCGGACGTTGCGTTCCTTGTTGATCACCCGCGACACGGTCATTGCCGATACGCCAGCCGCGCGCGCGACGTCCTCGATGGTCAGGCTTCCGCGGCCGCGTCGGCTGATCTTATTCATCGCATCTCCCGCATCGCGCGGTCTATCACTCGCGGGGAGCATTGCAACGGCCGTGGCGAGGCTTATGGTAGCGCTATCATCTGACGCTGGGGAGTAGGGATGAGATCGAAACCGCGCGCGCTCGGCGCGATCCTGTGTGCCGTGCTGCTATCCGCTTCGCCGTCCGCGGCGCAGGCACCGTCGAGGTCCGTGCCGCTCTACAAGGATGCAGCGCAGCCGGTCGACCGCCGGATCGACGACCTCCTCGCGCGCATGACTCTCGAGGAAAAGGTCGCGCAGCTCGAAACCGTGTGGGAGAGCAAGGCCAAGCTGCAGACGCGGACCGGCGACTTCTCGCCCGCGCTTGCGTCCCAGAACTTCCCCAACGGCATCGGCGGGTTCGCCCGGCCGTCCGATTATCGCGGCGTCACCCAGTCCAACGGCGCCGCCGGCGCTGCGGGGCGCACCGTCAACCGCGACGCGCGCCAGACGGCAGAGTTCGTCAATGCTGCGCAGCATTGGGCGGTCGAACATACGCGTCTCGGTATTCCGATTCTGATGCACGAAGAGTCGCTGCACGGCTATGTCGCGCGCGGCGCAACCAGCTTCCCGCAGGCGATCGCGTTGGCGAGCACGTGGGACCCGAACCTCGTGACCCAGGTCTTCTCCGTCGCCGCGCGCGAGGCGCGTGCGCGCGGCGCGACGCTCGTCCTGGCGCCCGTCGTCGATGTTGCGCGCGACCCGCGCTGGGGCCGCATCGAGGAGACCTACGGCGAAGACCCCTATCTGACGACGCAAATGGGGCTCGCCGCGATCCGCGGCTTCCAGGGTCCGACGCTTCCGCTTCCGCCCGACAAGGTGTTCGTCACGCTGAAGCATTTCACCGGCCACGGCTGGCCCGAGAACGGCACCAACGTTGGCCCGGCGCATCTCGGTGAACGCGAGCTTCGCGAGGTCTTCTTTCCCCCGTTCGAGGCGGCGGTGAAGACCTTCCCCATCCAGTCGCTGATGGCGTCGTACAACGAGATCGACGGCATCCCGAGCCACGCCAACGGCTGGTTGCTCAATGACGTTCTCCGCCGCGAGTGGGGCTACCAGGGCGCCGTCGTTAGCGATTATTACGGCATCCGCGAGCTTGTCACTCGGCACCACCTGTATAGCGACGTGAAGAACGCCGCCGACCGGGCGATCCACTCGGGCGTCGACATCGAGACTCCCGATCCGGAAGGTTACGTCCACTTGCCCGAGCTGGTGCGCGA
>Ga0207657_10008373_pt1 | contig 10501 bp, 6 predicted proteins | sample KBSC33metaG_FD_184316 | JGI IMG/M metagenome (GOLD analysis project Ga0207657, IMG submission 184316) | Corn rhizosphere microbial communities from Kellogg Biological Station, Michigan, USA - KBS C3-3 metaG (SPAdes) (version 2) | ecosystem: Host-associated > Plants > Roots > Rhizosphere > Soil ... | reverse complement strand
GGCACGCCGGCCGCGGTGGAGCAGATGCGGATGCAGGTGACCGTGTCGGCGCTGAACGCGCTCGCGATCCATCTCGGCTGGGCCTCACACGACGCGCGCAAGAGCCTCGTCATCGTCAGCGAAGGTTTCGATTCGACCCTGCGCCGGCGGGGGATGAGCGTGCCGACGCTCGAGCACGTCGTGCAGTCGGCGAATCGCGCGAATGTGTCGCTGTATCCCGTCGAGCCGCGCGAGAAGGAAGACATCGACGACGGCGCCGAATCAGACGCGCTGCGCGCCGCGGCTGCGGCGACCGATGGGACGGCGATCGGAGGCGGCAGCGATCTGGCGGCGGGGCTGCGCCAGGCCGCTGCCGATGCGAGCGCGTATTACCTGATCTCGTATACGTCGCCGAGAAAGATCGACAACAAATTCCATCAGGTGCAGCTGCGGGTGAAGCGCCGCGGTGCCGTCGTGCGAACGCGTCGAGGCTACTGGGCGCTGTCGCCGGACGATCTGCTGCGTGCTGACGTCCTCGCGCGCGTCAATGCGCCCAAGCGCGTCGTGCCGCTCGAGCCTGCGCCGCACAACAGCCCGCTGATTCGCCCCTGGTTCGGCCTGTCGCGGGGCGCCGACGGCAAAACGCGCGTCACCTTCGTCTGGGAGCCGTCGGTGCGGGTGCCTGGCGATCGCGCGCAGCACGTGGCGGCGCGCCTGACGCTGACGGCGCTCGGCGACGACGGCAAGCCGGTCTTCGAGGGCGCGGTGCTGCCCACCGGACCCGGAACGTTCGAGACGGGCGAAGGCGCCCAGACGCGCGCGGTCTTCGACGTGCCGCCTGGCCGCGTGCGGATCCGCATGTCGATTGAGGACATGGCGCTGCAGGTGATCGATTCGGACGTGCGCACGATCACCGTCCGCGATCTGCAGAATCGACGCGATCCCGTCGTCATCGGCACGCCGGAGATTCTGCGCGCGAGAAACGCCCGCGAGCTCCGATCGCTCGACGCCGACCCGGACGCGGCGCCGGTGGCGGCGCGCGAGTTCAGCCGGACGGAGCGCCTGGTGATCCGCGTGCCCGCCTACGCCCCCGAAGGTCGCCCGACGTTGTCGGCGACGCTCATGAGTCGAAACGGACAGGCGATGCGGTCGCTGGCCGTCATCCCGCCCGCTGCTCCGGAAGGCAGCAGCCAGATCGATCTCCCGCTGGCCGGTCTTGCCGCGGGGGAGTATCTGATCGAGCTGACGGCGACGAGTCCGGCCGGTCAGGCGAAGGATCAGATCGGGTTCCGCGTCACCTCGTAAACGCGGATCTCACGCCCAGCCGCGTGCGCGGGTGGCTTCGGCCACTCGGGCCACGGCGACGCAGTACGCGCCCGTGCGCATGTCCACATCGTGCAGGCGCGACGCCTCGAGCACTTCGGCGAACGCGCGCGTCATCTTGCGATCGAGCCGGCGATGGACGTCCTCGAGCTCCCACCGCATCCCGCGCTGATTCTGCACCCACTCGAAGTACGACACCGTGACGCCGCCAGCGTTGCAGAGGAAATCCGGAATGACGAAGACGCCGCGGCGCCGCAGGACGACGTCCGCCTCGGGCGTCGTCGGGCCGTTCGCCGCTTCCGCGACGATTCGCGCTTTGACGTGCGACGCGTTTTCCGGCGTGATCTGGCTTTCGAGCGCGGCGGGGATCAGGATGTCCACGTCGGCCTCGAGGATCTCGCCGTTGCTGACGGCTTCGCCGCCCGCGAATCCGGCGACCGAGCCGGTGCGCTGCTTGTGCGCGCGCAGGGCGTGATAATCGAAACCGCTCGCATTGTAGACGCCGCCGGTCGAATCGCTCACCGCGACGACGCGGCAGCCGAACAGTTCTGAGCCCAGGGTCGCCGCGAACATCCCCGCGTTGCCGAAGCCTTGAATGGCCACGCGCGCTTTGGACAGGTCGAGGCCGATGACGTTCGCCGCTTCACGGATCGTGAACCACGTGCCGCGCGCCGTCGCATCGTCGCGGCCGAGCGATCCTCCCAGCGACAGCGGCTTGCCAGTGATCGCGCCCGGTGTCGAGTATCCGCGGAGCTTGCTGTACTCGTCCATCATCCACCCCATGATCTGCGGGGTGGTGTACACGTCGGGCGCCGGGATGTCGCGTTCGGGTCCCATGATCCAGGCGATGGCGCCGATGTAGGCGCGCGACAGCCGCTCGAGCTCGCGTTCGGAGAGCGCCTTCGGGTTGCAGATGATGCCGCCCTTGCCGCCGCCGAGCGGCAGGTCCATGACCGCGGTCTTCCATGTCATCCACGCGGACAGCGCGCGCACGGTGTCGATCGTTTCGTCCGGATGGAACCGGATGCCGCCCTTTGACGGCCCGCGCGCGTCGTTGTACTGCACCCGAAAGCCTTTGAACACCTTCACGTCGCCATCGTCCATCCGCACCGGCAGCGATACGTGGAGCTCGCGCAGGGGCACGCGCAGCACTGCGCGCAGTCGCGAATCGAGCCCCAGGATGTCAGCAGCGGTGTCGAACTGCTGCTGCGCGATGGCGAAGGGGTTGGGCGAGCGCGGCGGATCGAGCGTCTGCGGCATGGGCGGACTCCTTCAACGAAACGAAGGGACACCGAACGGCAAACGTGCGAGAGAGACGACGACTACGCGTACATGCCGCGCATCCGGGTCACCGTTGCCACGCGGCCGATGGCGACGATGTAGGCGGCGGTGCGCATGTCGACTTTGTACTTGAGCGACGTCTGCAGCACGGCGTTGAAGGCCTCGCAGATCTTCGCCTCGAGCCGCTCGTTCACTTCCTTCTCGGTCCAGAAGTAGCCATAGCGGTCCTGCACCCATTCGAAGTACGACGCGGTGACGCCGGCGCTATTGGCGAGGATATCCGGCACGATGAAGACGCCGCGGTCGTGCAGGTGCTTGTTCGCGTCCGGCGTCGTCGGCCCATTCGCGCCTTCGATGACGATCTTCGCCCGGATGCCTGGCGCGTTGTCCATCGTGATCTGATTCTCGAGCGCGGCCGGAATCAGCACGTCGACGTCGAGTTTGAACAGCTCCTCGCTGGTCAGCCGATCGCCGCCGGCGAAGCCCTCCACCGTCTTCTGCTGCGCGACATGCGCGATCAGCTTGGGCAGATCGAGTCCCCTGGCGTTGTAGACGCCGCCTTTCCAATCGACGACCGCCACGATCTTGGCGCCCGCCTGGGCGAGGAGCTCGGCCGAGATCGATCCGACGTTGCCGAAGCCTTGCAGCGCGACCGTCGCGCCCTTGAGATCGAAGCCAACGTGTTTGGCCGATTCGCGCGTGACGATCATCACGCCGCGTCCCGTTGCCTCGCGGCGCCCGAGCGATCCGCCGAGCTCCAGCGGCTTGCCGGTGACGACCGACGTCGTCGTGTGGCCGACGTGCATGGAGTAGGTGTCCATCACCCACGCCATCACTTGCGCGTCGGTGTTCACGTCGGGCGCCGGGACGTCCTTTTCCGGGCCGATCGCGTCGACGATCTCGGCGATGTAACGCCGCGTGAGCGCCTCGACTTCGCGGCGCGACATCTTCGACGGATCACAGATCACGCCGCCCTTGCCGCCGCCGAACGGGATGTGCGCGACAGCGCACTTCCACGTCATCCACGCCGCGAGCGCGGTGACCTCGTCGAGCGACACGTTCGGGTGATAGCGGATGCCGCCCTTGGCGGGACCGAGCGTGATGTTGTACTGGACGCGATAGCCCGTGAACACCTCGATCTCGCCGTTGTCCATCTGGATCGGGCAGGAGACCGTGATTTGGCGTTTCGGATGGGTGAGGATTTTCCAGATGCCCGGCTCGAGGTTGAGGATGCGCGCCGCTCCGTCGAATTCCTGGAGCATCGCCGCGAAAACCGATCCGTGAGTAGACGCCATGTCACTCCTGCTGTCCAAAGCGGGTCAGCGTAGCGTGGCGCGACTCGCGGCGTCAAGCATCCGGCGCGCACGTTTCGGCGCAACCTGTTCCAGCGGCGCGCGTTCGGCGCGATCGCCGTTTCTCCCGCGGGTCCGTCCCGATATAATGTGACGAGTATGAAAACCGTCGCGGAAACGGAGAAGCAGCGCTGGGAGCGCGAGACGCTCGACCCGGTGCTGAAGAAGTCCCCCGAGCGCGCGAAGTCGTTTACGACGATCTCGGGACGCCCGATCGATCGGCTGTATACGGCTGAAGACGTGCAGGGCATCGAGACGCACAACCCGGGAGAATTCCCGTATACGCGCGGCATCCATCCCACCGGCTATCGCGGCAAGCTGTGGACGATGCGGCAGTTTGCGGGGTTCGGCACGCCGGAGGAGACGAACCAGCGGTACAAGACGCTGCTCGCCGCGGGCGGCACCGGCTTGAGCGTCGCGTTCGATCTGCCGACGCTGATGGGCCGCGATCCGGATCACGAGTTGTCGCTGGGCGAGGTCGGCAAGTGCGGCGTCAACATCACGTCGCTCGCCGACATGGAGACCTTGTTCGACGGCATCTCGGTCGGCGACATCACGACGTCGATGACGATCAATTCGCCGGCGGCGATGATCTTCGCGATGTACCTGGTCGTGGCCGAGAAGCAGGGCGCAGACTGGCGGACGCTGTCGGGCACGATTCAGAACGATATCCTCAAAGAGTTCATCGCGCAGAAGGAATACATCTTCCCGCCGCGTCCCTCGATGCGCTTGATCACGGACATCTTCGCGTTCTGCGCGAAGGAAGTGCCGAAGTGGAACACCATCTCGGTGAGCGGGTATCACATCCGCGAAGCGGGCGCGACGTCGCTGCAGGAGCTGGCGTTCACGCTGCGCGACGGCCTCGAGTACGTGCAGTGGGGCGTCGACGCTGGGCTCGACGTCGACGAGTTCGTGCCGCGCATCTCGTTCTTCTTCAACGCGCACAGCGATTTCTTCGAGGAGATTGCGAAGTACCGCGCCGCACGCAAGCTTTGGGCGGAGGCGATGCGCGATCGCTTCGGCGCGAAGAGCGATCGCTCCTGGAAGCTGCGGTTCCACAGCCAGACGGCGGGCGTCTCGCTCACGGCGCAGCAACCGTACAACAACGTCGTCCGCACGGCGCTGCAGGCCCTATCGGCGGTGCTGGGGGGAACCAATTCGCTGCACACCAACTCGCTCGACGAGGCGCTGGCGCTGCCCACGGCGGAGGCGGCCACGCTCGCGCTCCGGACGCAGCAGATCATCGCGCACGAGAGCGGCGTGGCCAACGTCGTCGATCCGCTCGGCGGATCGTACTTCGTCGAGAAGCTGACGAAGGACATGGAGGACGGGGCGCTCGCGTACTTTCAGCAGATCGACAACATGGGCGGCATGGTGGAAGCGATCGAGCGCGGCTTCCCGCAGAAGGAGATCGCGGAGAGCTCGTATCGATTCCAGCAGGCGTTCGAGCGCAAAGAGAAGATCATGGTCGGCGTGAACGATTTCGTGCAGGAGAACGAGCCGCCGTTCGAGATCCTGTACATCGACGAGTCGGCGGCCGAGACGCAGCTGGCGAAGCTGGAGCGGCTCAAGCAGACGCGCGACGCCGACGCGGTGGCGCGCGCGCTGGACCGGCTGCGCGCCGCGGCGCGGACGTCGGCCAACGTCATGGGGCCGATCGTCGAGGCCGTGCGCGCGTATGCGACGGTCGGCGAGATGTGCGACGCGCTCCGGGAAGTGTGGGGCGAATACGAAGAAACGCCGATTATCTGAGGCTGTAGCATGTCAGTGACCACTACTGATTACTGTTCTGTATGCGCAAACTGAGAGTTGTCATCGCCAAGCCGGGGCTGGACGGGCACGACCGCGGCGCGAAAGTGATCGCACGAGCGCTTCGCGACGCGGGAATGGAAGTCATCTACACCGGTCTGCGCCAGACGCCGGAGATGATCGCGTCGGCGGCGCTGCAGGAAGACGCGGACGTCATCGGGTTGTCGATTCTCTCCGGCGCGCACAACCACATCGCCCCCAAGCTGATGGAACTCCTCAAGGCCAGCGGTCTGAGTGATGTGCTCGTGCTGATTGGCGGCATCATTCCGGACGTGGACATCCCGAAGCTGAAGGAAATCGGCGTCAAAGGCGTGTTCCTGCCCGGGACGCCGATGCAGCAGATCATCGACTTCATCAACGGCAACGTGCGGGCGCGGGCGTAGAACCCGCGAACCCGTCGAACCTTTCGAACCTATATTTTCCACCCCCTCCGCCCGATAGAACCAAGGTGCCACACACCCTGCTCTTGGCCGATGACAGCGTCGCCATTCAACGCGTCATCGAGCTCACGTTCGCGGAAGAAGATGTCCAGGTCGTCGCGGTAGGCGACGGCGAACAGGCGATCGCGCGGATGGAGGCGTCGCCGCCCGATATCGTCCTTGCCGACATCGGAATGCCCGGCAAGAACGGCTACGACGTGGCGCAGTATGTGAGAGACTCGCCGCGCCTCGCGCACATTCCCGTCGTCCTGCTCACCGGGGCGTTCGAGCCGATCGATCAGGCGCGGGCGGCCGCGTCCGGGTGCGAGGGCGTGCTGGCCAAGCCCTTCGAGCCTCATCTGGTAATCGACCGCGTTCGGGAACTGCTGGCCAAGGGCGCGCGCGCGGCGACGGCCGATTCGAGCGGGGATTTATCGGCGGTGGATGCGGAATCGGCTTCGAGGAGCGATGCCTGGCAGATCGCACCTGCCGGCGCCAGCGCGCCGAAGAGCCCGGCCGAGCTCGACAATTATTTCAACGAGCTCGACGCCGCGCTCGCGAACCTCACCGTTGGCGAAGGCCGCGGGGCGGAGGAGTCCACGGCCGCCTCGGCGCCCGAGCCCGACCCGATGCGTGCGGCAGAGGAGCCGATCTCAGCGCCGGCGGCCGACGACTGGTTCGGCGCGTTCAACGAGACCGACGAATCGCCGACGTTCGAGCACTCGGGGGTGACGGCGCCATCCGCTCCGGAGGAATCGTCGCACGCGCTCTCGTACGGATCGGCGGAGGCCGATTTCGATCGTCCGCGCGAGTCGCCCGAGCCGTCAGCGGCGCGCGACGACGCGCCTTCACCGGCGGCGCCCGCGATCGACGAGGAGACGCTCGATCGGATCGCGCAGCGCGTCCTCGCGCAGCTGTCCGACCGCATCGTCCGCGAGACGGTGACCGGGCTCGTCTCGGAGATTGCGGAACGATTGGTCCGCGAGGAGATCGAACGCATCAAGCATTCCATTTCGTAATACGATCTATGGGATGCCCCTCTCGTCGACATCCTCTCTGACGCAGCTCGATCCGGCGCGCCTGCAGCTGCCCGACAAACCCGCACTCGAGGGCCTCGAGGCGAAATGGACGCCGCGGTGGGAAGCGAGCCGCGTGTATGCGTTCGATCGCACGCGACCGCGCGCCGAGGTGTTCGCGATCGACACACCGCCGCCGACCGTCAGCGGATCGCTGCACGTCGGCCACGTATTTTCGTACACGCACACCGACGTCATCGCGCGGTACCAGCGGATGCGCGGACGCGCCGTGTTCTATCCAATGGGGTGGGACGACAACGGCCTTCCGACCGAGCGGCGCGTGCAGAATTTCTACGGCGTCCGCTGCGATCCGTCGCTGCCCTACGACCCCGCCTTCACGCCCCCAGAGAAGCCGGGCAAGCACCCGTTATCGGTGTCGCGGCCGAACTTCATCGAGCTTTGCACGAGGCTGACCGTCGAGGACGAGAAGGCGTTCGAGCACCTGTGGAAGTCTCTCGGCCTGTCGGTCGACTGGTCGATGACCTACGCGACGATTTCGGCGCGCGCGCAGCGCGTCTCGCAGCTCGCGTTCCTGCATCTGCTGCATCGCGGCCTCGCGTACCAGGTGGAAGCGCCGACGCTCTGGGACGTCGACTTCAAGACGGCAGTCGCCCAAGCCGAGCTCGAAGACCGGGAGGTGCCCGGCGCGTATCACAAGATCAAGTTCGCCCTCGCGGCGACCGGTGCCGCGCCGGATGCTGATTCTGGCCGATCGTTCGTCGAGATCGAAACCACGCGCCCGGAATTGATCCCGGCCTGCGTGGCGCTGGTGGCGCATCCCGACGATGAACGGTACCGGCCGCTGTTCGGGAAAGACGTCGTGACGCCGCTGTTCGGCGCGCGGGTGCCCGTGCGCGCGCATCCGCTCGCCGATCCCGAGAAGGGCACCGGCATCGCGATGATCTGCACCTTCGGCGACATCACCGACGTGACGTGGTGGCGCGAGTTGAGCCTGCCGGTGCGCGCGGTGATTCAGCCCGACGGCACGCTCGGCGAGGTGACGTGGGGCGCCGCCGGATGGGAGTCCGAGGACGCCGCGCGCGCGCAGCGCCATTATGCCGAGCTGACGCATCTGTCTTCGGCGAAGGCGCGCGTGAAGATCGTCGAGCAGCTGCGCGAGGCGGGCGATCTCGTCGGCGATCCGCGTCCCATCACGCACGCGGTGAAGTTCTTCGAGAAAGGCGATCGGCCGCTCGAGATCATCACGAGCCGCCAGTGGTTCGTGAAGACGATCGAATTTCGAGAGGAGCTGCTCGCGCGCGGCCGGGAGCTGCGCTGGCACCCGCCGTACATGCAGGCGCGGTACGAGAACTGGGTGAACGGCCTCAACGGCGACTGGTGCGTCAGCCGCCAGCGGTTTTTCGGCGTGCCGTTCCCCGTCTGGTATCCGCTCGACGCGCAGGGCCGGCGGCAATACGATCGGCCGATCGGCGCGCGCGAGGATCGCCTGCCGGTCGATCCGTCCACGGACGTGCCCGAGGGATTCGCGCCCGAGCAGCGCGGCGTCCCCGGCGGGTTCGCCGGCGATCCTGACGTGATGGACACCTGGGCGACCTCGTCGCTCTCGCCGCAGATCATCTGCGGGTGGCCCGACGATCCCGATCTGTTCGCGCGCACGTTCCCCATGGATCTGCGGCCGCAGGCACACGACATCATCCGCACGTGGCTGTTCGATTCGGTCCTGCGCGCGCATCTGGAGCACAATTCGCTGCCCTGGGCGAACGCCGCGATCTCCGGATGGGTGCTCGATCCGGATCGCAAGAAGATGTCGAAATCCAAAGGCAACGTCGTCACGCCGATGGGGCTGCTCGAGGAGCACGGCTCGGACGGCGTGCGCTATTGGGCGGCGAGCGGTCGTCCTGGCACCGACACCGCGTTCGACACGAATCAGATGCGAGTCGGCCGCCGCCTCGCGATCAAGGTGCTCAATGCGTCGCGCTTCGCGCTATCGTCTGCTGGACGGGTTCCGTCGGCGGAAGCCGCGGACGTCTCTCCGCGCGCGGCTACGGGCGCATCGATCACGGCCGCGGTCGATCGGGCGATGCTGCGCAATCTGTCGGCACTCGTCCGCGAAGCGACCGATGCGTTCGACGCCTACGACTACGCGCGCGTGCTGCAGCGGACGGAAACATTCTTCTGGCGTTTTTGCGACGACTACCTGGAGCTCGTGAAGGGGCGGCGCTACGGTGAGCAGGGGGCCGAAGGCGCCGCATCGGCCACCGCCGCGCTGACCGCCGCGCTGTCGGTGATGCTGCGGCTGTTCGCGCCGTTCCTGCCGTTCGTCACAGAGGAAGTCTGGTCGTGGTGGCAGGACGGATCGATTCATCAGGCGCCGTGGCCCACCGTGGAGGAGATCGACGCCGTTTTACCCGAGGGGCACAGCCGCGACGCCGACGAACGCGCGTATCAATGGGCGACTGATGTCCTGTTCGAGGTGCGCAAGCAGCGCTCGGAAGCCAAACAGCCGCTGAAGGTGCCGATCACACGGGTGACGGTACGCGCCGCGGCCGCCGACGTGGCGCTCATGCCGATCGTCGAAGGCGATCTGCGGGCGGCGCTGCGCGTCCAGGCGTTCGACACGATCGCCGGCGAGCCGCGGCAGATCATCGTCGTCGGCTACGAACCGCCGTCAGCGGCTCCGCAATCCTGAACGCGATGGACGCGCTAGCCCCTTCGTTCTACACCGATCTCGTGCGTCGTGCGCTCGCCGAGGACGTCGGCGCCGGCGATCTCACCACCGAAGCGACGGTGCCGTCCGATATGCGGGCGCAGGGCGTGTTTCTCGTCAAAGCCGATTGCGTGCTGGCCGGACTCGACGTCGCGTTCGAAACCTTTCGTCAAGCGGCGGGCGCCGGACCCTCGCCGTCCTTCACAGCGAACAAGCGCGACGGCGACGCCTGCCGCGCCGGCGATCGAATCGCGGAAGTCCACGGCACCGCGCGGACGCTTCTCGTCGGCGAGCGGACGGCGCTCAACTTCCTGCAGCGGCTCTCGGGCATTGCCTCGCGCGCGCGGCTGTTCGTCGACGCGGCCGGCGGCCGCATCACCGTTCTCGATACGCGCAAGACGACGCCCACGCTTCGCGCGCTCGAGAAGTACGCGGTGCGCGCCGGCGGGGCGACGAACCATCGCTTCGGACTCTTCGACGCGGTATTGATCAAGGACAACCACGTTCGGGTCGCCGGCGGCGTGGCGCGCGCGGTCGCGCAGGCGCGGACCGCCAGGCCCGGCGTCACGATCGAGGTCGAGGCCCAGACGCTCG
>Ga0207657_10008369_pt1 | contig 10503 bp, 8 predicted proteins | sample KBSC33metaG_FD_184316 | JGI IMG/M metagenome (GOLD analysis project Ga0207657, IMG submission 184316) | Corn rhizosphere microbial communities from Kellogg Biological Station, Michigan, USA - KBS C3-3 metaG (SPAdes) (version 2) | ecosystem: Host-associated > Plants > Roots > Rhizosphere > Soil ... | reverse complement strand
AATCTCGGCCAGGTTGTGCCTCATGCCGGTCTCGTGCTCGCGCATCCGGACGAAAACGATCTTGGCCTCCTTGTCCGGCATCGCGTCGATGGCGATATTCAGGCCGGAACGGGCCGGGCCCATCTGGTACCACTGCTCGAGCAGCGTGCCCTCCCCGTCGGGCTTCAGGGTGAAACGCCAGCTCGCGGACGGGTGGGCGGGGTCGCCGACGGCCCAGGCGAAGCGGTGCGGCGGGTCGCACTCGGTCACCGTGCTGACCGTCTCCCACTCCCCCATGGCCGGGTGGGCGTTGCGGCCGGTGAACCGGTTGCCGACGGCCGGGCCGGTCACCCCGTCCAGCCAGGTCACCTCCTGCAGTTCGGAGCTCAGCTCGGCCATCAGCGCGATCTCGCTGACCAGGTCCCACACCCGTTCGGGCGGCGCGTCGATGAGGATCTCGGCCGCCACCACCGGGCTGTCGGCGTACACCTGTCCCGTCCACTCCATGAAGTCCAGGTTAGAGCGTCATTGCGGGTCCCGGCTGAACCGTGGTACAACGAGCCGGGTGATCACGGCCCAAGCCCAGCCCGCCGCGGCAGGTGATCCGGCTGCCGCGGCACCGGCGATCCACGTCACCAGCCTGCGCAAGCGGTACGGCGACGTGACCGCGCTCGCGGACGTCGACCTGGTGGTGCGGGCCGGGGAATTCTTCACCCTGCTCGGGCCGTCCGGGTCGGGCAAGACCACCCTGCTCCGGCTGATCGCCGGGTTCGAGCGGCCGGACGCCGGGCGGATCGAGCTGGCCGGCCGCGACGTCACGCGGGTGCCGCCGTACGCCCGGGACGTCAACACCGTGTTCCAGGACTACGCGCTGTTCCCGCACATGACCGTGGCGGAGAACATCGAGTACGGGCTGCGGGTGCGCCACGTGGCCAAGGCGCAGCGGCGGGCAAAGGTGGACCAGGCGCTGGAGATGGTCCGGCTGCCCGGGCTGGGCGGCCGCAAGCCGGCCCAGCTGTCCGGCGGCCAGCGTCAGCGCGTCGCATTGGCCCGGGCCATCGTGAACGAGCCCAGCGTGCTGCTGCTGGACGAGCCGCTCGGCGCGCTGGACCTCAAGCTCCGCCAGGAGATGCAGCTCGAGCTGCAGCGGGTGCAGCGCGAGGTCAGCATCACGTTCGTCTACGTCACGCACGACCAGGAAGAGGCGCTGACGATGAGCGACCGCATCGCGGTGCTCAGCGGCGGCCGGATCGAGCAGATCGGCGGGCCCGCCGAGGTGTACGAGCGGCCGCGGACCCCGTTCGTGGCCGGGTTCATTGGCGTCTCCAACTTGATCCAGCGTGACGGCCACACGATCACCGTGCGGCCGGAGAAGATCACCCTGGTGGCCGGCGACGAGCCGGACCCGCCGGGCACGCACGCCGAGCCCGGCCGCATCAGGGACGTCATCTACGCCGGCGTGCTCACCCGCTACGTCGTGGACCTGGACGGCGGCGGCGAACTCGTGGTGAGCCGGCAGAACACCGAGGCACCGTCTTCCGGCGACGGGCTGAGCGAGGGCCGCCAGGTGCGGCTCGCGTGGCGGCCGGAGCAGGCATTTACGATCCCTTCAGGGGAGGGCACATGACTAGGACCAGGCAGAGAACCGGCGGGCGCAGACGCCCGCTGACGATAGCGATCGGGCTCGCGGTCGTGTCGGTGATCGCGGCCGGCTGCGGCAGCAGCGGCGGCAGTTCGAGCGGCGGCGGGGGTGCCACGTCGAACGCCGCCACCCAGAACGGGGGCGGCGCGGTGGCCGGCCAGACCGTGCCCACCGCGAACCTGCCGGTGCTGCAGAAGGTCGGCCCGGGCGAGGGCCAGCTCAACCTCATCGCCTGGGAGGGTTATCTCGATCCCAAGTGGGTCAAGCCGTTCGAGCAGCAGACCGGCTGCCAGGTGAATGCGAAGTACGCGGGCAGTTCGGACGAGATGGTCGCGCTGATGAAGAACGGCGGCGGCGGCCAGTACGACATGGTGTCCTCCTCGGGCGACGCCGACCTGCGCATCCTGTACGCGGGCGACGCCCACCCGGTGAACATCAAGCTGATCCCGAGCTGGAAGGACTTCTACCCCGCCTTCCAGTCGCCGCCGTTCAACACGATCAACGGCGTGCACTACGGGGTCTCCCTGCAGTGGGGCCCGAACGTGCTGATGTACAACACCAAGAACTTCCCGACCGCGCCGACGTCCTGGAGCGTCATCTACGACTCCAAGTACAAGGGCCAGGTGACGGTGCCGGACAACCCGATCCAGATCGCCGACGCGGCGCTGTACCTCAAGACCACCAAGCCGTCGCTGGGCATCACCGACCCGTACGAGCTGACCCAGCCGCAGTTCCAGGCGGCGGTGAGCCTGCTGGCCCAGCAGCGCCCGCTGATCAAGAAGTACTGGGGGCTGGCCTCCCAGGAGATCTTCGACTTCAAGAACGGCAACGTGGTCGTCGGCGCGGGGTGGCCCTACCAGGTCAGCACGCTGAAGGCGGACAAGTTCACGATCGGCTCCGTGGTGCCGAGCGAGGGGGCGACCGGCTGGGCGGACACCTGGATGCTCGCGGCCAAGGCGCCCCACCCCAACTGCGCCTACAAGTGGATGCAGTACATCAGCACCCCGCAGGTCCAGGCGCTGCAGGCCGTCACCTACGGCGAGACGCCGGACAACAAGCTCGCCTGCCCGTACATGGACAAGCTGCAGGCGGGGTCGTGCGCGGAGTACCACGCCAACGCGCCGGCCAGCTATCTCGACTCGATCAGCCTGTGGAAGACGCCGCTCGCGACCTGTGACAACGGCAAGCCGGATTGCGTGCCCTACGCGCAGTGGGTTTCCGCGTGGACCACGCAAGTCAAGTAAGAGCAGCAGGAACACCGACGCGGTGGGCCCGCGTCTCGGCGGCGCTGTGGCGCCGGCCGTGGGCGCGGGCCACCATCCTGCTTACCCCGCCGCTGGCCTGGTTCGTCCTGCTCTACCTGGCCGCGCTGGTGGTGCTGCTGATCACGGCCTTCTGGCAGATCAACCCGTTCACCACCAACATCGAGCGGACCTGGAGCCTGACCAACCTCACCACGATCTTCACCACCTCGGCTTACCTGCAAATCATCGGCCGGACGGTGGCGATGGCGGCGGCGGTCACGGTGGCGGATGCCCTCGTCGCCTTCCCGTTCGCCTACTACATGGCGCGGATCGCGTCGCCGCGGACCAGGACGACCCTGTTCGTGGCGATCCTGCTGCCGCTGTGGGCGAGCTACCTGGCCAAGGTGTACTCCTGGCTGCTGATCTTCACCAAGGGCGGGGTGCTCGACTCGGTCCTGAACGTGCACCTGATCTACACCAACTGGGCCGTGTTCGTGGTGTTCTGCTACCTGTGGCTGCCGTTCATGATCATCCCGGTGTACGCGGCGCTGGAGCGGATCCCGGCCTCGCTGATCGAGGCGTCGCAGGACCTGGGCGGGCAGACCTGGCGGACCACGCGGTCGGTGCTGCTGCCGCTGGCGCTGCCCGGCATCGTGGCCGGGTCGATCTTCACGTTCTCGCTCTCCCTGGGCGACTACATCACGCCGCTGCTGGTCGGCGGGACCAGCGCGACGTTCATCGGCAACGTCATCTACTCCAACATCGGGATCGCGAACAACGTGCCGTTCGCCGCCGCCATGGCGCTGGTGCCGATGGCGATCATGGCCCTGTACCTGCTCGGCGCGCGGGCGCTCGGCGCGTTCGAGGAGGTGTGAGGGGTGGAATCTTCCTGGCTGCGCGCGGTGCTGCGGGTCTGGGTCGTGCTGGTGCTGGCGTTCCTGTTCATCCCGATCGTGCTCATCGTGCTGTACGCGTTCAACTCCTCGAACATCGAGAGCTGGCCGATCGCGGGCTTCTCGCTGCACTGGTTCGGCGTGGCCTGGCACGACGAGCAGGTGCGCAGCGCGTTCCTGTTGTCGGTCCGGGTCGGGCTGGTGGCGACCGCGCTGGCCCTGCTGCTCGGCTCCGCCGTGGCGTACGCGCTGTACAAGTTCAGGTTCTTCGGCCGGGAGGCGATCTCGTTCCTGCTGGTGCTGCCGCTGGCGCTGCCCGGCATCATCACCGGGATCGCGCTGAACTCGTTCTTCTCGTTCACCGGGGTGCAGCTCGGCACGATCACGATCGTCGTCGGGCACACCACGTTCTGCATCGTGGTGGTGTACAACAACCTGATCGCCCGGCTGCGCCGGACCCCGGGCTCGCTGGCCGAGGCGTCGCAGGATCTCGGCGCCCGGGGCTGGCAGACGCTGCGCTACATCACGCTGCCGCTGAGCGCGACCGCGCTGATCTCCGGCGCGCTGCTGGCCTTCGCCCTGTCCTTCGACGAGGTCATCGTGACCGTGTTCACCGCGGGTGCGCAGAACACGCTGCCGCTGTGGATCTTCGGCGCGATCCGGCTGGGCCAGCAGCTGCCCGAGGTGAACGCGGTCGTCACGGTCGTCATCCTGCTCACGCTGATCCCGGTGATCCTGGCGGCCCGGGTAGCCGGGGCCGGAGCGCTCAGCCGGACCGCCCGCACCGCCGAGGTCGCCGAGTTAGCCGTTCAGGCTGCCGGGGAGGTCGGCGCGGGAGGTGATGTTGAGCTTGCGGAAGGCGTGGCGCAGGTGGGTCTCGACCGTGGCCTGGGTGACGAACAGGTGCTCGGCGATCTGCCGGTTGCTCGCGCCGTCGGCCGCCAGGGCGGCGACCCGGCGCTCGCCCGCGGTCAGCGCGTCCGGGCCGGTCAGTGCGGCCCGCCGGGGCCGGGCGCCGGCCGCGAGCAGCTCCCGCTTCACCTCGGCGGCCAGCCCGGCGGCGCCGGTGCGCTCGGCGAGATCGAGCGCGCGGAGCAGCGGCTCCCTGGCCTGCGTCCGCTGGCCGGATCGGCGCAGGCTGGCGCCGTGGTCGGCCAGCGCCAGGGCCAGCTCGTAGCGGGCCGGGCTGGCTTCGAGGACGCCGATCGCCTCGGCCAGGTCCCCGTGCACGCGCAGCGCGATGCCGAGCGTCAGCGGGCGGCCCGCCTTGCGCGCCAGCGCGAGCTGCTCCGCGGCCAGCGCGGCGGCCTCGTCGTGCTGGCCCAGAGCGCGGTACGCGGCGACCGCGGCGGTGCGCCACGATGCGACGGCCGGGTTCGTGACGCCCAGGACCTGCCAGCCCTCGCCGGCCGCGAGCAGGTCAGCCAGGGCCTCGTCCGGACGGTGCTGCGCGACCCGCAGCGCACCGCGGGCCTGGCGGAACGAGACCGTATGGATCCAGCCCTCCGGCGGCTCCCGGCCGGCGGCCACGCCGGCCATGGCGTCGGCCTCGTCCAGGCGGCCCAGGCGGGTGAGCGCCTCCAGACCCAATGCGGCAGCCCAGGCCACGGCCAGCGGCGGGGAGGTCGCGAGCTTGAAGTCCAGCGCCAGCCGGGCGGCGTCGGCCGCCTCCTCCAGCCGCCCGAGCCGCCTGGAGATCATCGAGTGCAGGCAGCTGGCGTGCGCGACCATGCTCATCGAGCCACGCCGCCTGGCGTCCGCGAGCACCGTGTCGCAGATCCGCCCGGCCACCTCGAACTCGCCGGTCCAGGTGAGCACCAGCAGCGCGTACACCGCGCCCAAGGAATCGGGCGAGATGCGGTCCAGGGCGGGCAGGGTGATCGCGCCGCCGTCCGCGGACGTCGCGGCCAGCAGCGCGTCGTTGATCACCCAGGCGGCGGACCGGCCGGTCCGGCGCGGCAGGGTCACCGACTCCGCCACGGTTTCGGCGCTGATCACGGCGTTCTGGAAGAGTTCGGCCTGGAGGCTGTCCGCCAGGTCGTCCGGTACCGCGCCGGCCAGCGCGTTCCGGCAGATGGCGGCCGCTTCGGCGTGGTAGGCCCAGATGCCGAGCACCCGCGCGGCCAGCAGGGCGGCGTCCGGGCCGGCCAGCTCGACCGCCTCCCGCAGGACCGGCACGGCCGCGGGGCTGCGCTCGCGGGCCAGCGCGATGCCCAGCTCGAGCAGCAGGCCCGGCCGGTCCGCGGCGGGCGGCGGCTCGTCCAGCGCGCGGCGCAGGCAGGCCGCGGCCGCGCCCGGGTCGCCGCGTCCGGTGGCGGCGGTGGCGGCCGCGCGCAGCAGCGCTGCTACCCGCGGGTCGGCGCCCGGCTCGCTGCGCAGCAGGTGCAGCGCGAGGCGTTCGGCGTGGGCCCCGTCGCGTTCCAGCAGCCGGGCCGCTTCGGCGTGGGCCAGGGCGCGCTCGCCCGGCGGGATCGACTCGTAGACGGCGGTACGCACGATGGGATGGGCGAACTCGAGCACCGAGCCGGGCGCCAGCACGTCGGTGGCGCGCAGCCGGTCGGCCAGCCGCGCCGCGGCGGGCAGGTCCAGGCCGGCCAGCGCGGCGGCCTGACGCAGCGGCGCGGGCCCGCCGAGGACCGCCAGCGCGCGGGTCAGCCGCCCGGCCCCGGGGCCCTCGGGCCCGATCCGCCGCAGCACCGCCTGCGCGATCGGCTCCGCCTTCTGGTCGCCGTCCCGCAGCGCGGTAGCCAGCGCCTCGAGCAGGAACGGGTTCCCGCCGGTGCTGGCGTGCCAGTCCCGGCCCAGCTGCGCATCGGCGCCGTCGACGCCGGGCACGGCGCCGAGCCGCCGGCGGATCAGCGCGGCGGTGGCGTCCGGGCCGAGCGGCCCCAGCCGGATCCGGGTCCCGGCCGCACGCAGCTCGCCGAGCAGCTCGGACTCGTCCGGGCCGTCGCGCACCGCGAGCAGCAGCGCGACCGGCAGGTGCTCGACGCGGGCGGCCAGGTGGGCGAGCCAGCGCAGCGACGGCGCGTCGGCCCAGTGCGCGTCGTCCACCGCGAGCACCAGCGGCTGCCGGGCCGCGAGGTTGGCGACCAGCCAGTACAGGCCGTGCATGGCGGCGTAGCGGACGTCGTCCTCGACCGGGCCTGCTTCGGCCCAGTCGAACACCCGGGCGGCCAGGGCGGCCGCCCCGTCCATCAGCCCGTCCTCGCCCCGAACCGGGTCGAGCAGCTGGCGGACGATGCCGTAGGGGAAGCCCTGCTCCAGCGCGAGCCCGCGGGCCGTCAGGACCCGCGCGGCCCACGGGCTCTCCGGGCTCTCCGGGGTCCACGGGCCTGGGCCCCGGCAGGCCGCCCGGAGCAGCGTGGTCTTGCCGATCCCGGCCGGACCCTCCACCAGCGCCAGGGTGCCGTGCCCGGCCTCGGCCGCCGCGATGGCGGCGGCCAGCGCCGCCAGCTCCGCATCGCGTTCGAGTATGACCTGCTGCTCCATCTCAGGTCAGCGTAAGCCCTGACGTTTTCTCCGGGTAGGGCCGCCGAAACCTCAGGGTGGCGGCACGGATGCGCCGGCGTCCGGGCCGGGGCAGCGTAGAGGTGGGCGCGGTGGCACGCGCCCGGCCCGTTCGGGACCTATGAGGAGGGAACCACCATGACCACCGTGACCATGTCGCACTGGCCCGCCCGCGCCCTGACCCCGCTGCTGGCGACCACCGTGGGCGGGGTGCTGCGCGCCGCCGCCTGGCGGGCGCCGGACCGGGTCGCGCTGATCGACCCTGGCCGGCGGGAGTGGACCTTTGGCGAGCTGCGGGACGAGGCCGAACGGGTCGCGCGCGGGCTGCTCACCCGGTTCGAGCCGGGCGAGCCGGTCGCGGTCTGGGCCGGGAACGGCCCGGACTGGGTGCTGCTCGAGTTCGCCGCCGGGCTGGCCGGGCTGACGCTGGTCACGGTCAACCCGGCGTACCAGGCCGAGGAATTGGCGCACGTGCTCGGGCACTCCGGCGCGGCCGGGGTGTTCCTCCGCACCGGCACGCAGGCCGGGATCCTGGCCCAGGTGCGGGACCGGCTGCCGCGGCTGCGGGAGGTTCTCACGCTCGGGGACTGGCCGGCCGGTGACGGCCCGCTGCCGGAGGTCGACCCGGCGAGCCCGGCGCAGATCCTGTACACCTCGGGCACCACCGGCCCGCCCAAGGCGGCCGTGCTGACCCACCGCGGGCTGACCAACAACGCCCGGCTGGGCGCCGAGGCCATCGGCCTGCGGGCCGGGGACGTCCTGGTCAACCCGATGCCGTACTTCCACGTGGCGGGCGGCGGGATGATCACCCTCGGCCTGGTCCAGACGCTGGGCACCCAGGTGGTCATGCCGCGCTTCGACCCGGCACGGATGCTGGAGCTCACCGAGAGGTACCGCGGCACCGTCATCGGGGGCGTGCCGACGATGCTGACCGCGCTGCTCGCGGCGGCCTGCCGGGCGCCGCGCGACCTGTCCAGCCTGCGGGTCGCGCTGGCCGGCGGCGCGACCGTGCCGCCCGAACTGGTCCGGCAGGTCGAGGCGGAGTTCGGGGTCCCGTTCACGCTCACGTTCGGGCAGACGGAATCGAGCTGCTCGATCACGATGACGCGGCCATCCGACACGGCCGACGACCGGGCCGAGACGCTGGGCCGGCCGCTGCCGCAGACCGAGGTCAAGATCGCCGACGTGGCCACCGGCGCGACCGTGCCGTGCGGGACCGTCGGCGAGATCTGCACCCGCGGCTACCTGGTCATGGACGGCTACCTGGGCGACCCGCAGGCTACCTCCGCGGCCATCGATGCCGACGGCTGGCTGCACACCGGCGACCTGGGGTCGATGGACGAGCGCGGCTACTGCCGGATCACCGGCCGGCTGAAGGAGATGATCATCCGGGGCGGGGAGAACATCTACCCGCGCGAGATCGAGGCCGTGCTGGCCAGCCACCCGGGTGTGGCCGAGGCCGTGGTGGTGGGGGTGCCGGACCGGTTCTGGGGCGAGGTGGTGGGCGCGGTGATCCGGCCCGCGTCCGACGTGGCCGAGGCCGAACTGGCCGAGCACTGCCGGGAGCGGCTGGCCGCCTACAAGACCCCGGTCCGCTGGCTGTTCACCGACGCGTTCCCGCTCACCCCGACCGGCAAGATCCGCAAGGACGTGCTCGGCGCCCAGCTGTCGGAGATCGGGCTGGCCGAGGCTGGGCTGGCCGGGGCCCTGCCGTGACCGGGTGAGGCGCTGAGCGTAGTCTCCGTGAGAATGATGCATGGAGGCTGCCAGGCTATGGTCTACACCGTTTTGTCCGGTCCGTCATGATTTCTTTCAGCAGTCTCCTGATCGTCGGCGCGGTTGCCGTCGCGGTGCCTCTGTTCCTCGGGCTCGTCCCGGCGGTGAAGGTGCCGGCGGTGGTGCTGGAGATCCTCGGCGGAATCCTGGTCGGGCCCACGGTTCTCGGGTGGGTGCACCTCGACGTGGCTGTCCAGGTGATAGCGGACCTGGGCCTGGGTTTCCTGTTGTTCATGGCCGGCTTCGAGATCGACCTGCGGCGGTTCGATCGCCGGATCCTCATCCTCGTCAGCCGGGCTTTCCTTCTTTCCATGATGCTGGCTCTCCTGGTCGCCTACGGGCTTCAGCTGGGAGGCCAGGTCAGGGACGGCCTGCTCGTGGGGATCACGCTGGTGTCGACGTCGCTCGGGGTGCTGGTGCCCATTCTCCATGATGCGGGCCAGACCGAGACGATCTTCGGTCGTATGATCATGGCCGCGGGGTCACTGGCCGAACTCGCCCCGCTGGTCCTGCTGTCGGTGTTCTTCTCGGCTTCGTCGAAGAACCCGGGGGCGGAACTGGGACTGCTCGCCGGGTTCGTCGGCCTTACCGCGGTCATTGTGGTGGTGACCCAGCGCGTGCGGGTATGGGGCCCGCTGCGAGAGGTCGTGCACCGGCTGGAGAACACGAGCTCCCAGCTGAGGGTGCGGTTGGCCATCACGTTCGCCCTGGCCTTCTCGGTGGTGGCCGAGCACTTCGGGCTGGCCACCATCCTGGGGGCATTCCTGGCCGGGGTCATCGTGCGCCGGACAGACGAGACACCGGCCTCCCAGGAGGAGTTCCAGGGCAAGCTGGAAGCAATCGGCTTCGGGTTCTTGATCCCGGTGTTCTTCGTGAGCACCGGCGTCGGCCTCGACATCACCGCGTTGTTCCACAGCACCCGGGCGATCATCCTGGTGCCGGTCTTCCTGGTCGCGCTGCTGCTGGTACGGGGACTTCCGGCTCTGCTGTACGTGCGGGTCGTCGGGCGTACTCACGCCATAGCAGCCGGTTTCATGCAAGCCACGTCTCTCACGTTCATCGTCGTGGCTACCGTCATCGGAGTCCAGACCGGTCACCAACGGACGTCCACGGCCGCCGCTCTGGTGGTGGCCGGCCTGTTGTCGGTGGTCATCTACCCGCCGATCGCGCTGCGGATGCTGATGAGCCCGGGTCGCCCCGATCGCCCGGTGTCGCCGGCCCTGCCCGCCGAACTGGACCCTTCCTAGCCCGCCGCTTGTACGCGCCCCGCGGCGACAGCCTGGCGTAGCCGCTGGTAGTCCTGCTCGTTCTGGTCGGCGTAGGCGACAGCGAAGTCCGCGATAACGTGGTCGAATTTCTCGCTCATGCCCAGGTAGCCGGAGATCATCGTGGCCCGCCCCGTCCGGGCGTGCGCACGGGCGAGCGCCCAGCCACAGAGCCTGCCGTAGTAGTCGAGCTG
>Ga0207657_10008367_pt1 | contig 10505 bp, 8 predicted proteins | sample KBSC33metaG_FD_184316 | JGI IMG/M metagenome (GOLD analysis project Ga0207657, IMG submission 184316) | Corn rhizosphere microbial communities from Kellogg Biological Station, Michigan, USA - KBS C3-3 metaG (SPAdes) (version 2) | ecosystem: Host-associated > Plants > Roots > Rhizosphere > Soil ... | reverse complement strand
AGTACCAGTACATCCTGCGCGACGAATCGATGCACTGCAATTTCGGCATCGACCTGATCAACACGATCAAGATGGAAAACCCGCAGCTGTGGACGCCGGCATTCCGCGACGAGATCAAGGAACTGTTCCTGCAGGCCGTCGACCTGGAATACCGCTACGCCGAAGACACGATGCCGCGCGGCGTGCTGGGCCTGAACGCAGCGATGTTCAAGGGCTACCTGCGCTTCATCGCGAACCGCCGCGCCGTCCAGATCGGCCTCGACCCGCTGTTCCCGAACGAGGAAAACCCGTTCCCGTGGATGAGCGAGATGATCGACCTGAAGAAGGAACGCAACTTCTTCGAGACGCGCGTGACCGAGTACCAGACCGGTGGTGCGCTGAACTGGGACTGATCCCGGCGCACCCGATATGCACGACGAAGCCCGCCACCCGGCGGGCTTTTTTATTTGCGGAGCCGCTCAGCTCAACGGTCGTCGAGCCAGGCGAGGACATCGCCAGCCACTTCCGGCGTCAGTTCCAGCGCGGCTTCCGCCACGTCGCCCGACCCTTTGACCGCCGCCAGTGCCGCCATCGCGCACGCGAGGAATTCGTCATCCCATTGGCGCACGGCGGCCGCCGCAATCAAGCGGGGCAGGGCCGCCAATGCCGCGAAATAGGCATCGTGCAGGTCGGCCGGCACGGCGATGCCTTGCCGCTTGCGGCAGATTTCGATCCACGCCGGAAACTGCAGGTAGCCGGCACCGGCCCGGTCAGGCGCCAACGACAACGCACGCACGACGTGCGGCACGGCCGCGAACGATGCCGCATAGACGTCCCCTGGTGTGCCAGCGCGCTCCACAGCGAGAACCAGGGTTCGACGTCGGGGCCTGTCGGCGGGAGGGATGCATATCGACCGCTGCATCCGCGTTCGCCACCATGCTATGCTGCCGCCCTTTCGGCACTTGTCCCCGCATCCGTCATGCTCACCAGCCCGCTCCTCGACGACCCCGCCATCGTGCACGGCTTCGGCACCCGCCACGACGACATGGCCGCGCTGCTGCCCGGCTACTGGCCGCGCCGTCCGTTCCAGCACGAACGCCACGGCACCCGCATCGCCATCGCGACGCGGGCGAACGAGGATTGCGGGGAAGTCGACGGCATGCTGACGGACCGTCCCGGCCTGCTGCTCGCGATCTCCACCGCCGACTGCGTGCCGGTGCTGCTCGCGCGGCAGGACATGCGCGAAGTGGCCGCGCTGCACGTCGGCTGGCGTGGTGCCATGGACGGTATGGTCGACGCGTTCGCGGCGCTCGTGCGCGCGCGCGGCGGCGATCCGGCCGAGTGGATCGCGGTCGCCGGACCTGCGGCACATGCCTGTTGTTATGAGGTCGGGCAGGACGTGATCGACGGCTTCGTCGCGCGCTGGGACTTCGCGCCGCGCTTCGTCGCGCCGCATGGGCGCATGCTCGACCTGCCCGCCATCGTGCGTCGCCAGCTCGAGCGTGCGGGGATCGGCCGCGTCGCGTCACACACCGAATGCACGATGTGCCATCGCCGCGACGACGGCCGCCACACCTTCCACAGCTACCGCCGCGACCGCGCAACGCGCACGCCCATCGTCGACGTGCACTGGTCCGCGATCGCGATCGCCGATCGCTAGACACGCCGCGCGACGCAGTGCCGACGCACGACATCGGCACGTGGATGCGCCCGTCATCGAGGCGCGCGCACTGCGTTCGCAAGGGTCCTGGAGTCGCGCAAAGAACACGCCGCATCGATCATGCGGCGTCTTCATCACGATTTTTATGCGTGCCTTGCGCCACAAGCTTCTCACTGAGGCTATCATGCGCTCAATTCAATCCAATCGATGTCGTCATCGTCGATCGAAGCCATGGTCCGAGTCCTCGTCATCCGCCAGAATCCGCAGTGCCGGTCGCGCCGGTCGATGCGGCATGTGCGGGCGCGCAGCGGCGCAGGCGTCGCGCACGTGAACGCCGGGGAGGTCGCATGACGGACCGCTTCGCGTTTCACTACGCGCCCGATGGCCATTCGGGCCGCCAGGCCGCGGGCGCCGGACTGCTGCGCGCCGTCGCGGCCGCGCCCGATCTGGAAGCGGTCGGCTGCTTCGCCGGCGGCCAGGCCCACGCGGCCGAGGGCGAGCGCCTGCTGCGCGAATACGGCTACGCGGGCCAAGTGGAATGGATCGGCCAGGGCCGCCCGCAAGACCTCGAGCGCTACGGCACGCTGTACCATCCCGCGCCCGGCATCGAACGGCTCGCGTGGCGCCGCCTCGGCATCGGCGAGCGCCGCTACAGCCTGTGCGGCACCACACGTGCGACGGCGGGCCATGCCGTAATGTCGAGCCTCGCGAACCTGCTCGTGGCGCCCGTGCGCAGCTGGGACGCCGTGATCTGCACGTCGCGCGCCGTGCGCGACAGCGTGCGCCGCGTGCTCGAGCGCCAGGCCGAGTATTTAAGTGCGCGCCTCGGTGCGCAGCGCTTCGAATTGCCGCAACTCCCGCTGATCCCGCTCGGCGTGCATGCGGCCGACTTCGATGCCGCTCCGTCCCGCCGCGACGCGGCGCGCGAGCGCATCGGCATCGCGGGCGGCGACGTCGTCTTCCTGTTCGTCGGGCGCTTGTCGTTCTGCACGAAGGCGCATCCGCAACAGATGTGCCTCGCGCTCGAACGGGCGGCGCAGAACGGCGCGCGCGTGCACCTCGTGCTGTGCGGCGCGTTCGCCGGCGACGCGGTCGACAAGGCCTTTCATGAAGCGGCCGCGCAACTGTGCCCATCCGTGCGCCTGTCCGTGCTGGAACGCGGTGTGGACGTGAACGAGGCGGATGTGTGGGCCGCCGCCGACGTCTTCATCTCGTTGGCCGACACCGTGCAGGAAACATTCGGCCAGGCACCGCTGGCCGCGATGGCGGCAGGCCTGCCGTGCATCGTCAGCGACTGGGACGGCTGTCGCGACATCGTGCGCGACGGCGTCGATGGCTATCTCATCCCGACCGTGATGCCGGGCGCGGGTGCCGGGCTCGATCTCGCGCAGCGCTACGACGACGGCGTCGACAGCCACGACACGTATTGCGGTCACACGAGCCAGGCCGTCGCACTGGACGGCGGGGCGCTCGCGCTGGCGTGCGCACGACTCGCCGACGACGCGGCGCTGCGGCGCCAACTGGGCGACAACGCACGCCGGCGCGTGCGCGCGGAATTCGACTGGGCCGTCGTGTTCGGGCGCTACCGCGCGTTGTGGCGCGAGCTCGACGAACGGCGCCGCGCCGATGCGGCACTCGGCCCCGCGTTGCCCGCGGCCGTGCCCGACCGGCTCGATCCGTTCGAATTGTTCGCCACGTATCCGACGATGCAGATCACGCCGGCCTCGATGGTCGAACTCGCGCCCGATGCATCGCTCGCGCTGTTGCGCAAGTATCGCGAACTCGCGATCAACCGCTACGCGCACGCGGCGCTGCCGACGCTGGAAGAGTTCGGACAGATCTTCGGATCGATCGAATCACGCCCGATGCAGGTCGACGAGTTGCTTGACGCGCTCGGACCGTGCGACCGGGCGACTTTGCTGCGCGGACTCGCGTGGTTGTGCAAGATGGACTTGCTCAGGATTGCCGCGGGTCAAGCGTGAATATTGAATATCGCCTTTAGATAAAGGCTTTATACGAAATAGCAGTAACGTGGCGCATCGATTTGCGCGCTTGTTTTTGGAGACCAAGCAGAACGAGGAAGGAATCAACCGTTATCGCAGCGATCGTTTCGATTGATGCTATCGACGGTTCGCCCCGTAAAAGATACGAAAAATATTGTGTGTGGGTTGCGCACTGACAAGGTTTTCGTGTACTTTACGTGATTGAATTTGTCAAAACGTGAAGACGCTGATTTTGGTAGCGTCAAACGGGAAACAAACCGATCAAAAAAGGGACGCTGATTCATTCAGTATGCACGTAAAGCTTAGCGAAAAGAACAAGCCGCATTGCCTGATAAACGTCGGGTATGGCGGCTTTTTCTTTTCGCGGCCCTGCGGGCTGTGATGTGGACAGCGCAGTGAACCATCGGACTTTAGTCGATTAGGTCGTCGGCGACGACGATAGCCGAAGTGCCGTGGAGCAGTTCTACTGTATGAAAATACAGTATAGCGCAATTCGAGAATGGATGCCCGGGCTTTTACGGGTTTTATCGAATCGCCGCGGTAGTTCGGCTGGTGCCGGATTCATTGACGCAAACGCCGCGTTTGCGCCGATGAATAATTCGCCCGACCAAGCAGACTGGGTTGGACGGGTTCAAATCATGTAGCGTAAATTTCTCATCGCAGAGAAGGAGAACACAAAATGGCAACCGCCGCGAAGAAACCAGCAGCAAAACCGGCCGCAAAAGCCGCCACCAAACCGGCCGCAAAGGCAGCAGCAGATAAACCGGCAAGCAAAACCGCAGCCACCAAAGCCGCCGCCAAACCGGCAGCGAAAAAAGCTGCAACCAAGGCCCCGGCCGCCAAATCGGCCGCAACCAAGACCGCCGCCAAACCGGCAGCCAAGAAAGCCGCAGCAACCAAGACCGCCGCCAAACCGGCAGCCAAGAAAGCTGCAGCAACCAAGACCGCCGCCAAACCGGCAGCCAAGAAAGTTGCAGCAACCAAGACCGCCGCCAAACCGGCAGCGAAGAAAGCCGCAGCTACCAAGACCGCCGCCAAACCGGCAGCCAAGAAGGCCGCAGCAACCAAGACCGCCGCCAAACCGGCAGCCAAGAAAGCCGCAGCAACCAAGACCGCCGCCAAGTCGACCGCGTCCAAGTCGGCAAGCAAGGCCGCCGCCAAACCGGCTGCGAAAAAGACTGCCGCCAAGTCGACCGCGACCAAAGCCGCAAGCAAGACCGCCGCCAAACCGGCTGCGAAAAAAGCTGCTGCCAAGTCGTCCGCTAAACCGGCTGCGAAGAAGACTGCTGCCAAGTCGACCGCCAAAGCTGCAAGCAAGACCACCGCCAAGTCGACCGCCGCCAAACCGGCTGCGAAGAAGACTGCCGCCAAGTCGACCGCCGCCAAGCCTGCTGCCAAGAAGACTGCCGCCAAATCGACCGCCGCCAAATCGACCGCCGCCAAGCCTGCTGCGAAGAAGGCCGCTGCCAAGTCGACCGCGACCAAGTCGGCAAGCAAGACCGCCGCCAAGTCGACCGCCGCCAAGCCTGCTGCGAAGAAGCCGGCTGCCAAGTCGACCGCAACGAAGGCCGCTGCGACCAAGACCGCCGCCAAGCCGGCTGCGACCAAGTCGACCGCCACCAAGGCTGCCGCTCCCGCCGCCAAAAGCGCCGAGTCCAAGCCGGCCGTGAAGAAAGCCGCCGCCAAGCCGGCCGCCAAGAAGGCCGCTCCGGCCAAGACCGAAGCCAAGCCGGAAGCGAAGCCGGAAGCCAAGCCTGAAGCCAAGGCCGAAACGAAGACCGAAGCCAAGACCGACACCAAGGACACCGCCACCCAGGCCGCAAGCCCGGCCCCGGCAGCCAAGTCCGTGATCGCACCGGCAGCATGGCCGTTCCCGACGAGCAGCCGTCCGTAAGCCATTCCTGCCTGGTTCAGGCAAAATACCGCTGTGTGAGCTTTCACACAGCGGTTTTTTTTTAAGGAGTCGTCGTGCTGTCCATTCTGAAGTTGATCGTCGATACCGCGGCCGGTGTGCTCGGTGGGGTGTTGTTGCTGCGTTTCTGGATGCAGCTGATCCGCGTGCGTCCGCCGTCGTCCGTTGCGCAATTCACGTTCACGCTGTCCGACTGGCTCGTGCGTCCGCTGCGCCGCATCGTGCCGGGCATGGGCGGCTACGATTGGGCCAGCCTGCTGGGCGCCTTCCTCGTCGTGCTGGCCGCGACGTCGATCCTGTTGCTGGTCGGGACGAGCGGCCAGGCCGTCGTGCTGATCGCGCTCGTGCGCCTGCTCGACTGGATCCTGTACGGCTTCATGGGCCTCCTGATCATCGAGGTGATTTTCAGCTGGGTCAATCCGCATGCGCCGCTTGCGCCGTTCGTCCGTGCGCTCAACGACCCGCTGCTGCGTCCGTTGCGGCGCGTGATTCCGCCCGTCGGCGGTCTCGACATGTCGGTGCTCGTGGCGTTCATCCTGATCCAGATCGCCCAATTCCTGCTGCGCCAGGTCTTCTACATCTGACGCTGTCGTCGTCGCGAACGCATGGTGGGCACGGGGTGCCCACCCTACGAATCACCGCCGCCGTAGGGTGGGCACCCCGTGCCCACCGAATGCGTGCGGTCCAAAAACAAAGCGCGCCGGTCCCGCGAGGGACGGCGCGCTTTTTATTGCCTTGCGCGTCAGAAGCTCAGAAGCGGTAGCCGAACGCCGCCTCGAAGCGGTCCGCGATCTCCTGCTGCGTGAAGGCGTGGTTCTGGCCGCCCTGGTGCGCGATCTTGATGGAGCCCAGCAAGCTGGCCAGGCGGCCCGTCGTGGGCCAATCGAGGTCGTTGGCGATGCCGTACAGCAGGCCGGCGCGATACGCGTCGCCGCAGCCCGTCGGATCGACGATGGCGGCCGCCGGCACGGCCGGGATCTTGTGGTGCTCGCCGCCCGCATAGATGTCGGAACCGGCTTCGCCGCGCGTGACGATGAGCGCGTCCAGGCGCGCCGCTACGTCCTGCAGGGGCAGGCCCGTGCGGTCCATCACCATCTCGAATTCGTAGTCGTTGCAGGCCAGGTAGCTGGCCTGGTCGATGAAGGTCAGCAGTTCGTCGCCGCTGAACATCGGCAGCTGCTGGCCCGGATCGAAGATGAAGGGCACGCCACGCTCCTTGCAGTCGCGCGCGTGCTTGATCATGCCGTCGCGGCCGTCCGGCGCGATGATCGCGACGCGCAGCGGCAGGTAGTCGGCCAGGCTGTTCTCGTGCGAGAACTGCATCGCGCCCGGGTGGAACGCGTTGATCTGGTTGTTGTCCAGGTCCGCGGTGACGAAGCACTGGGCCGTGTACGCATGGGCAATCGTGCGGATCGCGTTGGTGGCCAGGCCTTGCTGCTCCATGCGGTCGAGGTACTCGCCGCCGTCCTGGCCGATGGTGCCCATGATCAGGGGATCGCCGCCCAGCAGTTTCAGGTTGTAGGCGATGTTGACGGCGCAGCCGCCATATTCCGTGCGCAAGGTGGGCACGAGGAACGAGACGTTCACGCGGTGCAGCTGGTCGGCCAGCAGCGTTTCGCCGAAACGGCCGTGGTATTGCATGATCTTGTCGAAGGCGATCGAGCCGCAGATCAGCGAGGTCTTGGTCATTGGGGCCTCAAGGATAGAAAACGAAAGTGTGATAGCCGGACGGCTGCAGGCCGGCCAGCGTGAAATGCAGTGCGACCGGCTGCTCCGAGCGCGGCGCGAAACCGTTGGCCGCCGGCGTGCCGGGCGGCAGGTAGTCGGCGGGCGCCAGCACGCGGCGCAGCACCGGCTTGTCGCTGGCGTCGGTCAGTTCCAGTTCGATGCTGGGCCAGGCCAGCACGAGGCTGCCCTGGTTGCGCAGCACCGTATTGAGCGCGTACGTGCCGGGGCCCAGCGTCGTCAGCTCGCCCGTCTCGATGACGAGGTTCTCGGCCTGGGCCGGCAGCTCCACGCGGCAGCCCAGCATGGCGCAGGCGGCCTGCAAGACCGGTTTCAGGGTTGGATGCTGCGCGGCCAGCACGTTGCGGTAGCCCAGCACCGCCTGGGCCAGCAGCGCGAGCAGCAGCGCGACGCTGCCTGCCGCCATCCACAGGCGCTGCGTGCGGCCCATGCGTTCCTGGCGGCGGCTGCGCTTGACGAATTCCGGCTCGTCCGCGTCGCTGTCGGCCGCAATGCGCAGCTTCGGCGGCTCGATCTTCGTCGGCGTCAGTTTAGAGCGGCGTGCCCGCGCTTCGGATGCGCGCGCGGCCTTGCTGCGCGCGGGAGCCACCACGGGCGGGATCATCGCCGGTGCGGGCGCGGGCGGTTCGCTCGCGGCCGATGCGCGCAAGGGCAGGGCAGCGGGCGGGATGTCGGCGGCGGACGCGGCGCCTGCCGGCGCGGTCGGTGCCGGTTCGGGAACCGGTGCGGACATCGGCTCGGGTTCGTGCTGCGGTGTTGGCTCCGGCTCCGGCTCCGGTTCCGGCTCGTAGTCGGGCAGCGGTTGGGCGACGATCTCCTCGTCCACCGGCAGGCCGAAGTTCGGCTCGACGCGGCCGGCGGGCGCGTAGGCGCTGGCCGGCGCCGTGTCCGCGTGCGGGGCCGCGGCGGTGTCTTCGGACGGTTCGGATGGCGCAGCGTCGGGCGTCTCGTCCAACACGGGTTCCAGGCGCGGCTCGACGCGTCCCGCGGGTGCGTAGGCAGAGGGCGGCACGGAGGCCGGTTGCTCCGCGGCGTGCGCGACGTCGGCGAGCGGCGCCTCGGCATGCGCAGCATCCGCGCTGTCGGTATCGGCCGGTGCAGCGTCGGTCACTGTCGCCTCGGCCGGCGCGGCATCGATCGACGCAGCATCGATCACCGGCGCCTCGGACGGCACAGCGTCGGCGACGGCATCTTCAGCGGCGGCAGCATCATCTGCGTGCGTCGGCGTCGTCTCCGCGCCCTCGGGCGCGCGCGCGCCACCCGTGCGCCACACCTGCGCGCGCGGCGCCGCGGGCGCGTGCGCCTCGTCCCGTTCATCCACGTTCGGCAGGATGCCGAGCGGATCGAACGTGTGGTCGAAGTCGAGGGTGTAGACGGGCAAAGCATCGTCCTGCGCGGACGGCGCGGGCGCTGCCGGCGTCTCGGTGGGCGCAGGGGCGGCCGGCTTGGCCAGGTCGATCAGGTGGGCGTTGCCGTCAAAGATGCTGTGGCAGGCACCGCAGCGGACGATGCCGCCGCGGAGCTTGAGCTGGTCCGCGGCGACGCGGAACGTGGTGTGGCAATGCGGGCACTGGGTGGCGAGCGCCATGCCTTATTTGCTGCCGTCGGCACGCAGTTCCGTCACCCGGCGGGGCTCCGGTGCATTGTCTGCGCCGAGCTGCCCGTGCAGGGCGACCCAGCCGTCCAGCTCGGCCCAGACGCCCAGCTTGATGAACGGTGCGTACGCGGCAGCCACCTCGTCGGCCTGGCGCGCCAGGACGCCCGACAGGATCAGCGAACCGCCGTCGGCCACGCGGCCGGACAGCATCGGCGCCATCAGCTTCAATGGGCTCGACAGGATGTTCGCGACGACGATGTCGAAGCGTTCTTCGCCGTGCTTCGACGCGACGAAGTCGTCCGGCACGTAAAAGTCGATCTCGCAGCGGTTGCGTTCCGCGTTGAGCTTCGCGGATTCGATCGCCTGCTCGTCGATGTCGACGCCGGTGACGTCCGCCGCGCCCAGCTTCCTGGCGACCATCGCGAGGATGCCCGAGCCGCAGCCGTAGTCCAGCACGGACTTGCCCGGTGCCGGATGGGCTTCCAGCCATTCCATGCACAAGCGCGTGGTCGGATGGCTGCCCGTGCCGAACGCGAGGCCCGGGTCGACTTCCAGGATCAGCGCGTCCGGATCGGGCGCCTCGTGCCAGCTCGGCACGACCCAGATGTTCTTGCCGATGTGGATCGGTTCGAACTGCGATTGCGTGAGGCGCACCCAGTCGGCATCGGCGACGGCGCGCGTCGTGAACGCGGGCGCTTGCGCGAGGCCGATGGCGCTTGCTGCTTCCGCGACGATGGCGGCCTGGTCGGCATCCTCGTCCGTCAGCGCGACGACGCGGCTGTGGTCCCAGGCGGCTTCCTTCGGCACCATGCCCGGCTCGCCGAACAGGGGCTTCTCGTCCTCCGTGCCTTCGTCCGCGTCTTCCACCGAGACCGACAGTGCGCCCGCTTCCATCAGGGCATCGGAGAGGCCCTCGGCGTGCTCGCGTGCGATCTCGATGACGACTTCAGTCCAGCCCATTATTCAGCCTCGGATTTGGCGCCGATCGCGCCATCCTTCGGCAGGTCCGGCTTGTGGGCCAGCTTCTGCTCCAGGTAGTGGATGTTGGTGCCGCCTTCGATGAAACGGGCGTCGACCATCAGTTCGCGGTGCAGCGGGATGTTGGTCAGGATACCCTCGACCACCATTTCCGACAACGCGATCTGCATGCGGCGGATCGCCTGGTCGCGCGTGGCGCCGTAGGCGATGACCTTGCCGATCATCGAGTCGTAGTGCGGCGGCACGTAGTAGCCGGCGTACGAATGCGAATCGACGCGGATGCCGGGGCCGCCCGGCGGATGCCAGCCCGTGATGCGGCCCGGCGACGGCGTGAACTTGAACGGGTCTTCCGCGTTGATGCGGCACTCGATCGCGTGGCCCGACAGCATGATGTCGCGCTGGCGGAAGCGCAGGCGCTCGCCGCAGGCGATGCGGATCTGTTCCTGCACGATGTCGATGCCGGTGATCATTTCGGTGACCGGGTGTTCGACCTGCACGCGGGTGTTCATCTCGATGAAGTAGAACTCGCCGTTCTCGTACAGGAATTCGAACGTGCCGGCGCCGCGGTAGCCGATCTTGCGGCAGGCTTCGGCGCAGCGGTCGCCGATCTTCTCGATCAGCTTGCGCGGG
>Ga0207657_10008366_pt1 | contig 10505 bp, 8 predicted proteins | sample KBSC33metaG_FD_184316 | JGI IMG/M metagenome (GOLD analysis project Ga0207657, IMG submission 184316) | Corn rhizosphere microbial communities from Kellogg Biological Station, Michigan, USA - KBS C3-3 metaG (SPAdes) (version 2) | ecosystem: Host-associated > Plants > Roots > Rhizosphere > Soil ... | reverse complement strand
TTGGAATGCCAGCTCGCTCCTGATCGTGGGCCTGGGTTCTGGAATTCTTGCCGGCCTGGTCGAAGGAACTGGACTGCCGTTCTTCCAGCGACTTAATTGGGCGCGCTGGGGCCCGATGATTCATGTATCCGGCGAGATTCTCTGGATTTCTCCCGTCGTGGACGTCATCCTTTTTCTGTCTCTGGCGCTGATCTGCAGCGCCGTCGCTCGTTTCTCGTCTCGCCTTCCCGCGGTTCGCGTTCTGGCTTTCCTGCTGACATTCTTCAGCGTCTATGACTGGCTCACCTTGACTGGGCGGCTCTACCACCGCGCCTGCTTCTTGCTGGCTTTGGGCGTCGCCGCGGCTTTCGCCCGCTGGTGCGGCAAGCGCGAAAGCACATTCCTGCAATTCTGGAAGAAAACCACACCGTGGCTGGTTGCCGCGTGGATACTCGCCTTCGCCGGCATCCAGGGCGGCAAGCGGCTGCAGGAACGGAGCGCGGTGGCGCATCTTCCAACTGCCGTTCCGGGTGCACCCAACGTGCTGGTGATTGTGATGGACACACTGCGGGCCGATCATCTCTCCGCCTACGGCTATGCTCGTCCCACCAGCCCGAATTTTGATCGCATGGCCCAGCAGGGAGTGCAGTTTGAAAATGCGGTTTCCACCACTTCGTGGAGTCTGCCCTCGCACGTCTCGCTGCTCACCGGCCGTTACCAGTTCGAGCACGGGATTGGAAATGTGCAGCCGGCGCCGTGGTTGGGATGGGGCAGCAAAGGACTGGGGGGATTTCCGACGCTCGGCGAGGTCCTGGAGCAACGGGGGTATCGCACCGGAGCATTTTCCGCCAATCGGACTTACTTCAGCACGAGCCTGGGTTTTGGCCGGGGCTTCCAGCATTTCGAAGATTATTTTCATTCGCCCGCGGACATGTTCATTCGCACCCTCTACGGCCGCGAGTTTGCACGCATCTATCTCAACCGCACCGACAAGAGCAAGGTCAAGCGCGCACTTCGTTACTTCGGAATGATCTCGATGCTGGACAAGGATTCGGAAGGGTCGGGAAACTATGGAGGCGCGCAGGGAGTGCGCAAGCGCGCCGACGTGGTCAACCAGGAACTTCTGCGCTGGATTGATCGCGGCAATCCTGATCACGGCAAAAATGATCGCGATGAAACGCATCCTTTTTTCGCCTTTCTCAACTATTTCGACGTGCACTATCCCTACGGCGGACCGCCCACCTATCCCAAGCCGGCATGGGACCATGGCGGCCGCATCGACGAATACGATGCCAGCGTGAAATACGCCGACGACGCTCTGGGGCGCCTGATGCAGGCGCTCGACCAGCGCGGCCTCTCCCCCAATACTCTGCTGATCGTAACCTCGGATCACGGCGAGTCTCTGGGACAGCATGGGCTGACCTATCACGGCCAGGCCCTCTACCGCGAGTTGATCCGCGTGCCCCTGCTGGTGTGGTATCCAGGACACGTTCCGGCCGTGAAGGTGAAAACACCGGTGACCAATGCGGCCATACCTGCGACCATCATGGATATCCTGGGCGCCCACACGCAGCAGAACGTTTTTCCCTCTTCCTCTCTGAGCGCGTTGTGGCAAACTGGCGGCGGGACGGACTGGCCCGATCCTCTATCCGAACTGGCGCGCAACGACATTGCGGATAAAGAGGACAGGGCTGCGGCAAAGATCGTACCCACTGCGACTACCGGCTCCATGAAATCTCTGGTCACACCGAAGTGGCAATTCATCACTCATGAAACCATGGGCGATCAACTTTACGATTGGGCGATGGATCCGGGAGAATCCAACAACCTCATACACGCGGCAGAAGGCAAAACTGCGGCTGTCGATTTGAAGTCGCAAATGGAAAATGTGATGCGGCCGGCGAAATAGCCTGCGCTTTCCCGCAAAGTGCGGTCGAGCTGCGCTCGACTGGACAGCCGAGGGCGGCCGTCCCTACGCGGATAGAATTGGAAATTTCGAAATTGAATGAGAGGTAGGTAGCCGTACCTACCTCTCTCGTGGGGTGAACCCCTCAAAAGTGCGACCGGGGTAGGTCGCGCATGAGGTCACAGGAGTTGCCCCTAACCTAACCCGCAGCGGTGAGGGGCGCAATACTGGAAAAATACTACCACGGGATGACCCCGAATTTTCTGTAACATGCCGGTGCGTTCGTGAGACAATTTCGTCTGGAGGCTCCCCCATGTACTTGCGACTGGCCTTTTGGACGTTGTCCATGGCCTACACCTCCGCCCTGTTTTCCCGCGGCACCAGCGGCGGTTCGCCCGGCATCATGCTTGCCGCGGCTGGGCTCGGCGCGATACTCGGATTCAGCCTCGGCGGCATGTTTATCGGTCGCCGCACGCGCAAGCGCGGCTGAACAATTCCGCACAACCAGGAAACAAGTTTCAGTAGCTTCCCAGCGGCTTGATGCCCTTGGACTCCACGCATTCGTAGGCGCGGCCTGCCGCGAGATTCTTGTGCTCCTCGGTTGCGCCGCCGGGCCAATCAATTACCAGCCGGTCAATTTTTTCCCGCTTCCCCAATCCAAAAGTAAGCGGCAGTTCCGACTGCGACAGGTAACTTGATCCACCTTTGACCAGACGCGACTGGCTGGTCTCACCGTGAAAGATTCGCACCCGGGCCCCAATCGCGTCGCGGTTCGACTTGGTGCCGATCAGCCGAATGCGAATGCTCTTGTTGCCACCGGCCTGGTCGTTGCGAAACAGATAGGCAGGGCCGTTGTTGGTGGTCATCAGCAGATCGAGATCGCCGTCACGATCAAAATCTCCGTAAGCCAGTCCGCGGCCCACCTTGGGCTGCGTGAAGCCACCGCCGATTTCGCCGGCCACATCGCGAAACTTTCCCTGGCCATCGTTGAGAAATAACTGGGGCGACTGGGCGTAGCCGACTCCGCGCACATTGCGCACCGTATCATCAATATGGCCGTTGACGACCGCCAGGTCGAGCCAGCCATCCAGATCGGCATCCAGAAATACGCAGCCGAATCCCAACCGATCTTTCGAGGCCAGTCCCACTCCGCTCTGGGTGGCTACGTCCACGTAATTTCCATCGCCGGACGCGCGGTAGAGGCCGATCATCTCGTTGTCGAAGTTGGTGATGGCCACGCCGGGCCTTCCCGAATGGTTGAAGTCAGCCACGTCCACGCCCATGCCCGCCCGGGCTTTACCCTCGGCGCTGAAGGCGATCCCAGCCTCCACCGCCACATCCTTGAAGGTGCCGTTGCGCTGGTTGCGATAGAGTTTGTTGGGTTGCGTGTCATTGGCCACCAGCAGGTCGGGCCAGCCGTCTTCGTCGTAGTCAAGGAGTGCGACGCCCAGTGACTTCGAACTGCTGTCGAAAATTCCGCTGGTGGGGGTGACGTCTTCAAATTTCCCGTTACCCAGGTTGTGGAACAGCCAGCAGGTTTCACCGCGGTAAGCTTCGGGAGTGCAATAGGATTTATTTTTTCCGTCAAGGCTGCAGAAGACGTCGTGCCCGGGGGACCACTTCACGTAATTGCAGACAAATAAATCCAGCAAGCCGTCGCGATCGAAATCAAACCAGAGCGCGGACGTGCTGAATGCCTGGCGCCCGCCCAGTCCGCTGGCTTTGGTAACGTCGCGGAAGGTGCCCTTGCCGGTGTTTTTGAACAGGACATTCTGTCCGACACAGGTGACCAGGATGTCGGGATAGCCGTCGTTGTCATAGTCGCCGACCGCCACACCCATGCCGTACATCTCTATGTCCAGGCCGGCTCTGTGGGTAACATCGGAGAACGTGCCGTTACGGTTGTTGCGATAGAGTTTCAGCGTGCTGCGTGCTCTCTTATGCCCCGGCCAGTCCATGCCGTTGATCAGGAGAATGTCCTGCCAGCCGTCGCCGTCATAATCCAAAAAAGCACAGCCGGAGCCCAAGGTTTCCGGAAGCAACTTGCCGCCATAAGCGCCGCTGTTGTGGCGGAATTGTATGCCGGCGCCGGCTGTTGCATCGACCAGGCGAAACCCGGGAGCGGCGGGCGCCGCGAACGCATCCAGCGGCAGGCCTGAAGCCGATGCCAGGCCGGCCATGCCCAACAGAAAATGGCGCCGGTTCACGGAAGATTTACCAGCCCGTTGCGGATGGCATAAACCACCAGTTCGGCGGTCTTGTGGATTCCCAGCGCGTCCATGATGTTGGCGCGATGCACGGCCACGGTGTTGGCGCTGAGATCGAGCACCGTGGCAATCTCTTTGTTGGATTTGCCTTCGACAATCATCTGCAGGATTTCAAGTTCGCGCGGGGTGAGATGCTCGGCGCGGTCGCCTTTGAGCGTTTCAGGACGACTGAGCTGCGAGTCCAGCACGGTTTCTCCGGCCACCACGCGGCGGATCGCCGCTCCCAGTTCCAGGTCCACGGCATTTTTCAAAACGTAACCCCGCGCGCCCGCATCCAGGGCCTGGCGCACCAGGGTTTCCTCGGGATGCATGCTGAGCATGAGCACCAGGGTCTGCGGCTGCTGCTCGAGAATCTTCCGGGTGGCGAGCAAGCCGTTCATATTCGGCATGGCGCAATCCATCACCACCACGTTGGGCTTGAGTTCGCTCGCCAGGCGAACGGCTTCCGCACCATCAGCGGCTTCACCCGTCACCTCAATGTCGGGTTCGTCTTCCAGAATGCGCCGGAACCCCCGCCGCACCAGGCTGTGATCATCCACCAGGAGGACAGAAATTTTATCCGGCATGTGACTCCAATTTTTCTCCCACTTTTTCTCCCATACTCTCTCGCGGTACGGTCAAGCGAACCAGCGTGCCGTTCGGTTGTGGCCGGATGAATTCAATGGCGCCCCCCAACAGTTGCGCCCGCTCCCGCATCGCCACCAGCCCGATTCCCTTTTGCACGGACTGCGCCAAGAATCCGCTGCCGTGATCCTCCACTTCCAACTCCAGCTTCCGGGGCAAATAGCGCAAACGTACCCAGGCTTCCCGGGCCCCGGAATGCCGGGTCACGTTGTTCAGCGCTTCCTGCACCACGCGATATACATGAATAGCAGCATTTCCGTCCACGGGATAGGCCGCACCCGATTTCTCATAGGATATGTGAATGCCCGCCTGCCGTTCCACCACCGGCAAATACCAGTCCAGCGTGCTCTCCAGGCCGGTCTCGTCCAGCATGACGGGATGCAGCGCCTGGGAGAGACTGCGCACTTTGTCCAGGGTGGACTGTGCGATCTCGGCCACCTCACGCAGCTCGGCGCGCAACGGCGAACCCTCCGGGACCTGGTTTCCCGCGCGGGACAGCATGGCGCCGACCGCGGTCAGAATCTGGCCGAACTCGTCGTGCAGCTCGCGGGAAACGTGCCGTAAGGTGGACTCCTGCGTCGAAATCAATTTCTGGGCCAGCTCGCTGCGCTGGGCGGAGAGTGCGGCCAGCTGCGCAAACAATTGCCGGTTGGAGCGGATCGAATACAGTCCGGTCAGCAGAATGGCCACCAGAGTGAGCGTGAGAAACAGATAGACCTGGCGCTGCACCCGGTCGTAGATCTCCGCGATTCGGAGAGCTGCCTGCTCCTCGCTTTCGTTATTTTGCACCAGCAGGCGCGCCACCGCCGTGCTCAACGCAGCCTGTCGCGCCTGCAACGAAAGCTGGATCTGGCTTCGCGCCTCACCCGGCTTGCCGTTCGCCGCCAGCGCGAAGGTGCGATCGACCGCGTCCCAGAACTGGGCCATTGAGTTTTTAAGATACTGACGCTGTTCGGGAGTGCGGTCGGCAACCGCGACCTGCTCCTCTTTCGCCAATGCGTCGTTCAAGTCAGCCCGCACCCGCTGGAATTGCGCCGTCCACGCAGTCAGGGGATAAGGCTCGTTGTTATCCAGCATGTCGCGCATGGCCAGCGCCAGGGTGTTGAGATCGTTCTGAATGCGCAGCAGTTGCAGAGAGTCTTTGCGGTTGCGGTCCACCAGGTTGTTCTGCAATTCCCGCAGGCCGGAAATTTGCCGGGTGATGTAGCCAGAGTAGGCCACCACTGCGGCCAGAGTAATGATCAGCCCCAAGACAAGTCCCGGAGTTGGAGACCGATGGGGCGCATTTGGGCGCTGCACGCACCGAGGATACAACGCGGTGGCCTGAAGTGCCACTGCGGGGACGGTCGACAGAGTATCTGCCGCATCAAGCGGAGCAACTTCTTCGCGAAGCGAAGAGGTTGCGGAGTCGAAGGGAACTAGAGGGTTCGAGCAGTGCGAGCTCGATACGACCGCGCAAGACACGAGCGCCCCCGTGCCATAGGGGTCCTTCGACTCCGTGGGATGACAGATGAATTTAATTTTGGATGATACGTAGCCTTACTTTTGAGCGGGCGTGTCCAAATCTTTCGGAAACGATTTGAAAGCGACATCGCGAGATTTTGCGGTGGTCTTCTTGTTTGCGTCCGTGGTGTTTTGGATCAGCGTGCCTTTAAGCAGGTAGTAGGCTTCGTCTCCGGGACTCTTGCCCGGTCCGCGTTCGACCCTGCCCTTGAAGTCGTACCACACCCCGTGCACCGTCTGCGTGGTGAAGTTCAAGACTGTGCCCTCGAGTTTGCCCTCCTTGAAGAACAGATCGAGAAACTCTCCCCGATCGCTTTCGAGGTCGCCGTAGCGTGAAATGAAGCCGGTCACGCGGCCTTTGTCTTCGACGGTGAGTTGCACAAACTCGCCGTCCTGCAAAAAAGAATACATGCCGGAATAATCGTCGGCGGGTTTTGGGGCAGGCGGATTGGGCGCAGCATTCTGCGCAGTCGAGAGCAGGCAGGTCAGGAGTAGCGTAGCGAGGGTGATCCGGTACAGTCTGCCCATGTGCGTATTAAAGCATGGAAAGCAAACCAGCAGTGGAGATAACCGGTGCCCAGTGTGGCGCGGGCGCCCCGCCCGCGTTCTTCCCGACGGGCGGGACGCCCGTCCTCCATCGCTATGCACTGATAATTATCTACAGCCCGGAACGCACGCTATAATTAGCGTTTCGCGCGATGCGGTCCACTCGATGAAGCCAGCCTCGGTGCTCCTGGAACCCTTGTCGGAATCAGAGTCGAAAGCCGCGCCTGCACCGGCGTTTCTGGTGGATTTGCCTCCCTGGCATAGAATCTTCCTGCACAATCTGTCGGACCTGTTTCGCGGCAGTAAAGATTCGTCTCTTCACCTGTATTCCCGTCCGGGCTCATTCTGGCCGGATGTTTTCGTCACTTCCCGTCTTCCGTGGAACCGCTTTGCGCAGTCGGCAATTTGTCATGTGGCGTTCATCGTGGCGTTGTGGGGATCGGTGCAGCTCTGGCCGCAACCACCCCAGGTGCTGGATCGCCCGGTTTTCAATCGAGCTGATGTAATTTATTACGCTCCTTCCGAATATCTTCCGCCGCTCGATACCGGGGGCGTGCACCGACCGCTTCCGCAGAAAGGCGAACCGGAGCACGCGCCGCAACCGATCATTTCAGTGCCGGCGGAGGCGGACAACCGCACGCAAACGATCGTCACCCCGTCCGACATCAAGTTGAATCATGATGTGCCCATGCCCAATATCGTGGCCTGGTCGCAAACTCCGGCCCAGCCTGCCATGCCGCTGGCATCGATGACGGAGGCCGCCAGCCTGAAAGTGCCTGAGATGCCGGTCACCGCGGTCGCGCCGGCGCCGGAAACCATGTCGGCCAACCGGCAGCGCGCCCCAGAGTTTTCGCAGACAGCTGTGGCCCCGGCTCCGGAAGTAGAAGCGGAATCCTCGCGTACCCTGCGCGCCCCTCAGGCCGCGGTAGTCGAGCCTCCTCCCCTGGTGGACGCCGCAACGGCGCGCCGCTTGGGAGACATCAGCATCGGGCACACGCAAGTGGTTGCGCCCGCGCCGGAATTGCCGATGGCCGAACAGTACGCCGTTGCCGGCAGGACACAAGCGGGGCTCGGCGGCGGCACCGCAGGCGCTTCCATTGTGCCCCCACCTCCTTCGGTACCGGGCAATGCCGGCTCCAGTCCCAATGGGCGGATCATTGCGCTCGGAATTCATCCCACCGCAATGGGTCCCGGAATGGCGATGCCGGCCGGGAATCGTCGAGGGACATTTGCCGCGACTCCCGCCGGCAAGGCGGGCGCGCCCGGCACTCCTGATATTGCCGCCGGTACAAACCCTGGCAGCGGTAGTGGAAGCAGCAAGAATCGTCAGGGGATTCCTTCCGGCCTGATGGTCGGCGCGGGTCCCGACAACCAGAACCGCTCGGCCGTCGCCGGGCCGGGAAATGGAACTGGGGGTGGCACTGCAACGACCCAGAGTTCCGACAACTCCCGTCTGATGGCGGATGCCTCGCCGCCGCGGGTTTCGTCCACTCCGCTTCACTCACTGCCGGAAGTTTCCAGGGACAAAGCGACCGACGTCGATCGCTGGATTTTCGGCGACAAAAAGTTTTACGCCATGACCCTGAACATGCCCAACCTGAATTCCGCGGGCGGAAGCTGGGTCATTCGCTTCGCCGAGCTCAATCCGAATGAGGCCAAGGGCGACTTGACGGCGCCTGAGGCAACACGAAAAGTGGACCCCGCCTATCCGCTGGAACTGATGCGCCGCAACGTACAGGGCACGGTTACGCTCTACGCCGTTATCCGCAACGACGGAACAGTAAGCGACGTACGGGTGCTGCGCGGGGTGGACGACCAACTCGACCAGTACGCCCGCACCGCCCTTGCCCACTGGCACTTTCGTCCTGCCACCAAGAACGGCGCTGCGGTTGACCTCGAGGCCGTGGTGATGATTCCCTTCAAGCCGGTGCGTTTCAAGACTGGCTTCTAGGATGACCTGGAATCGCACGAATCAGCGCTCAATCACGTTGTAGCGGGTGGCTTACAAAGAGATCACTACTTTTCCGCGAGCGTGTCCTTTTCCCAGATACCGAATGGCCTCAACCACCTCACTCAAGCTGTAACGCCTGTCAATGACCGGTGTCATCTTTCCGGCCACCATAAGCTCGCTTATAAAAGTCAGGTCCTCGTTGATCGGTCTCGCCAAAAACGTGACCATCTTCCTGCTTTCGAAACGTGACAGCACAATCGCTGCGATCAAACGGCCCATGACGCTGAGCATCCCGCGACCGTTGCGATCTCCAACCATAACGCAGATTCCCCCAGGACTTAACACGCGCCGGCTTGCCGACAACGAGTGGTTCCCAACGCAGTCAAGAATCAGGTTGTAACGCTGCCCACCCCTGGTGAAATCTTCCTGGGTGTAATCAATGACGTGATTTGCGCCGATGGACCGGACCAAGTCCACATTTCTCGTGCTGCATATCCCGGTGACCTCTGCGCCGAAGAACTTGGCGATCTGGACCGCGAACGTGCCGACGCCTCCCGACGCACCGTTAATCAAGACCTTTTGGCCCGCCTGAATTTTTCCCTTGTCGCGAAGACCCTGCAATGCGGTCAGAGCCGCCACCGGCGCAGAAGCGGCTTGCTCGAACGACACGTTCTCCGGCTTCATGACCAATGCAGACTGGTGAGCACAGGCGTGCTCGGCGAAGGCCCCCTGCGGGATCCAGACTCTGAGAGCTGAAGCGTCCGGGGCACCGATACAAGCACCGAACACGCTGTCGCCGGGTTGGAATTGGGTCACGTCCCTGCCGACCGCTTCAACCAAGCCGGCCACATCAATGCCCAGTCGAGTGACCTTGGGTCTCCGCAGACCGGTCACCAAACGACCGCCGCCTCTTATCAGGCCTTCGTCAAGCGGATTGACCGAAGCTGCGCGGACTCTGATCAAGACCTCATGGTTTCTGGAAACAGGCTTTTCGACTTCCTCGATTTGGACAACATCCGCGGTGCCGTACCGGCTATAGATGGCGGCTTTCATGTTCAGCCGCTAGCCTGGAAGGTTGGTTGACGGACTGGGAGCTGCGGCCGCCTGGTGGTGCAGCGAAGTTCCGCAGTACGGACAATAGATGTCACCTACCCCAACCACGCGCTGGCACTGCGGACAGCTGGGGCTCAGTTTGTAGTTGCAGCGCGGGCAGAAGTTGAATCCCGTTTGCACGGCATTCCCACATTGCGGGCAGACGCTGCTGCGCGGTTGCCGCAGCAGGAAGTAAAGGATGATGCCCAGAGCGTTAGGAATAATAATGGCCATGATCGTCCAAAGCGTAGGGCTCATGCCACGTCGTTTCGCGTCGCGGTTTATGTAGCCGATGAGCAAGAGGTAGCAGGCGCCGGCAAGACCGGCCCCCAGGCCCATCAGCGCTCGCCCCCACGCCGGCGGCGCACCCGAATGCCGCCCCAGCACCGCATTAAAGAAGACCTGGGCGACGATGAATGCAATCCCGCCGAGCGCCCATGCCCACAGCGGAACAATCTTGATCTCCGCAGTCAATCCAGTTTGCGTTTCATTTCTTACCTGCATAAATTTGTCCACCTTATCTGTGCCATTACCGCGACTGCTCGCCGTTGTTGGTGAGGTGCGTACCTCGAGCCACCAGCAGCACGCTTACCACCAGCGCCGGCGCAACGAAGAAAAACATGAAGCTCGCCTGCCA
>Ga0207657_10008364_pt1 | contig 10507 bp, 6 predicted proteins | sample KBSC33metaG_FD_184316 | JGI IMG/M metagenome (GOLD analysis project Ga0207657, IMG submission 184316) | Corn rhizosphere microbial communities from Kellogg Biological Station, Michigan, USA - KBS C3-3 metaG (SPAdes) (version 2) | ecosystem: Host-associated > Plants > Roots > Rhizosphere > Soil ... | reverse complement strand
CGCGGCGCCCTGTCGAAGCGGAACCACTTCGGCGCGACTCTGCATGCGCGGGCGTTGTTCGGTCAGCACGAATTCGCCCCCGGTGAAATCCTTGCCCGGCTCCGACAGCAGGATCGCGACCTGCAATGGAAACGCGAGGTCGCCATAGAGGTCCTGATGCAGGCAGTTGAAATCGCCGGCGGTGTATTGCAGCAGCAACGGCGTCGGCCGGGTCTGGCCTACATCATGGCACAACTTGAGGAAGTCGGCGTGCGTGTCCGGATAGCGTGTGTCGATCTTCATGCGCGCGTTCCAGCCGTTGGCGATCGGGGCTAGGCGCGGATAGAGCGCGGTGCGCAGGCTGCCGAGCAGGTCGGGCAGCGGGTATTTGAAATAGCGATACTCGCCCTTGCCGAAGCCGTGGCGAGCCATCCGGATATGACTGCGGAAATGTTCTTCATGCGGGTAAAGCGCGGAGATGTCCGCGCATTCCCGCGGCGTCAGCAGTTGCGGCAGCACCGCGGCGCCAAAGTTGTCGAGATCGGCTGCAAGCGAAGCCCAGTCGAACGCATCAATACGCTGTGCTGTCGGTTGGTCGGCGGCTGAAGGTGGCCGCGCGGCGTTCGCTGGCGGGCGTCGATTGGAAGCAACGGTCGGCATCTGCGGTCCTCTCGGAATGTATTCACGCATAATGTAGCCGGTCGTGCAGTCGCAGCCCACCCGATTTCCCGGGATAGATTCAGATTGCGCCGCCGCATGGATGGACTAGGAAAGTCATCCGATGAGTACCGGCCGGAGTCCGAAAATGTCCATGAACGATCTGTTCGGCAATGCCGAGGCCGCATTGCCGAAGCGGCAGGAACTCGCAACTGGCGCGACGCTGCTGCGCGGCTATGCGTTGCCGCAGGATGCTGCGCTGCTGGCCGCGTTGCATGACATTGTCGCGGCGGCGCCGTTCCGGCGCATGAACACGCCCGGTGGGTTTCAGATGTCGGTGGCGATGACCAACTGTGGCGACGCGGGTTGGGTGACCGATCGCAGCGGCTATCGTTATGACGCTAACGATCCTGTCAGCGGCAAGCCGTGGCCGAAAATGCCGGGTGTCTTTCGTGACCTTGCCGCGTCGGCGGCGCGCGAGGCCGGCTATGCGGAGTTCGCGCTCGACGCCTGTCTGATCAATCGCTATGAAGCGGGCGCGCGGATGTCGCTGCATCAGGACAAGGACGAGCGCGACTTCAGCAATCCGATTGTTTCGGTGTCATTGGGATTGCCGGCGACGTTCCAGTTCGGCGGCCTGAAGCGCAACGATCCGGTCGATAAGATCGGGTTGCGTCACGGCGATGTGGTGGTGTGGGGCGGCCCATCGCGGCTGCACTATCATGGCATCCTGACCTTGAAGGACGGCGACCATCCGCAAACCGGCCACACCCGATTCAACCTGACGTTTCGCAAGGCACTGTAGGCCGCTAGATAGGGTGGTGGCGCTCGCGTGACGACAAGTCTGTCTTCATTTCGTTCCGCGCGGATCGTGGATCCTCCTCACCTTAGTGGGGACGCTCGACAGCTTCAGCCTCCAGTCTTGATTGCCCGGCGTCCACCGTCAGCACGGTGCCGGTGATGTTCCGGCCGATCGATCCCTCGCTGCTGCGGCATCGCGCATAATCCGGAAGGAGTAGGTGGCACCTCCATGCGGGGAATAGTGCGCGCACGCGAACTGCATGAGACTGAAAAAATAACGGATCGGCGAGGGCGGAGCCCCATGGGACAGCTGATTTCAGGTAGGGCGCGTACCGCAAAAGGTGGATTGCGCCCGCTGCTTGTGTTGGCGGCGCTGGCCCCGCTGCTTACGACCATTCCGCTGTCCAGCGTGTATGCGCAAGCGCAACCTGCTGCATCTCGTCAATTACGCCGTGTGCTGCCGCCGCAAAAGCCGCAAGTGACGATGAATGCCTGGACGGTCGGCCTCGCCGGAGGCCTGCTCGAGGGTGCGCCGATTCGCCTCGCGGCCGAAATCGCCCGCGTCGTGGACGATGGCGACAAGCTGCACGTTTTGCCGGTCGTGACGCGCGGGCCGACGGAGAACGTGAACTCACTGCTCTATTTGCGCGGCATCGATGCCGCCATCATCAACTCCGACGCGCTCGAGGAATACAAGAGTCAGGTGCCGGATATCCAGCAACGGCTGGCTTACGTGCTGAACCTGTTTCCGTCCGAACTGCATATCTTCGTTCGTCCCGAGATTCAGAGCCTGAGCGATCTCACCGGCAAGAAGGTCAATTTCAACAACCTGGGGACTGCCGCGGCCTATTCGGGGCCGCTGATCTTCAGCCGCCTTGGCCTCGATGTTGAAAAAACCTTCATTCCTCATCAGGTCGCGCTCGAGCAGATGCGCAAGGGCGAGATGGCCGCGGTCGTCTTCATTACCTCGAAGCCGGTGGATGCCTTCGTACGCGGCCGCTGGGAGCCGGGGTTCAAGTTCCTGCCTGTCGCCTATGAAAAGAAGTTCGAGGACTTCTACCTTCCCGCCTCGCTCGATGCCACGGAGTATCCCAACCTCATCAAACAAGGCGAGCGCGTCACGACGATCGCGGTGCCGACCGCCCTCGTGGCCTTCAACTTCCCGGCCAAGTCGAACCGTTATGAGCGCCTTGAGCGCTTCGTGGAGTATCTATTCTCGCGGATCGACAAGTTGCAGCAGCCGGGCTTCGACCAGAAATGGAAGACGATCAATCTCGCGGCGACCGTTCCCGGCCTGACGCGCTTCCCCGCGGCGCAGGCGTGGCTCGATCGTGAGCCGCGCGCCGGCAATCCATCGCAATGAAGCGCGCGGCGATCCACTTCGTGGTTGGAGTTTTGTTGGCAAGCGGCATTGCTTCGGCGCCGGCGGCAGCACAGCGTCAGATCGCTCAGCTTCGCGATTGCTCCGGCATGGAGCGCACAGAACGGCTGGAGTGTTCCGAGAAGGCGCCGCGGACGTCAGCGGCGCCCCAGACAAACCAGGGTAGCAACTGGGTCGTCAGCCTGACGACTTCACCTGTCGACTATTCGCCGGTCGCCGTCGCAACGACGTCATCGCGCGGTGGTGCCGACGAAAGCGGAATGACGCTTTCGATTCGCTGCCATGGCGGACGGAGCGAACTGATCGTCACCGGATCCCGCGTGTCCGGTCGCGGCGATGGATATGCGATCTCCTATCGTATCAACGACGGTCTGCCGCAGCAGATCGCGGCAGCAGTGCCGGCGTCCGGGACTGGTGTCGCGTTCGGCGGCGACGTGATCCGCCTGGTGCAGTCCCTTCCGGACGGCGGAGGTCTCAATATTCATCTCGCACCCCGGACCGGACCCGCCCTGGATGCGGTGTTCCCGTTGGGCGGGTTGGATGTGGTGCGTGCGAAGATCACCGCTGCCTGCAGGTGGCCACGACCGGCCGCGAAACCCAACGGGTAGAGGATTTCGATGACGTGTATTCAACAGGAGAGCCATCATGCGCGTGTTTCAACATGTTAAGATGACCATCATCGGAGCCGCAACGATCCTGCTTGCCACTTCATACGCTGCGGTGGCGCAAGGCGGCGGACGTTATTGGACACCGACAACAACGAACCCCACTGCGGACCATCAGCATGTTGCAAAAGAGATCGTCCCGAGCAAAGCGACTACTCACAAGAAGGAACGAACCTCTCTCAACGCCAACGCCCGGCGTCCCTCCAACGCCAAGGCGCACAACCTGATCCTGCAGGTGAACACGAATGACCCCGCCGCCATGAATCTTGCGCTCAACAACGCAACGAATGTTGCGCAACACTATAAGGGTCTCGGCGAGAAGGTGAAGATCGAGGTGGTCACGTTCGGACCCGGCCTGCACATGCTGCGCGATGACACGTCGCCGGTGAAGGCCCGTCTCGAGGAGATGGCGCTGAGCACGCCGGAGGTCTCGTTCAAGGCCTGCGGCAATACCCAGGAAAGAATGCACAAGGCCGAGAACAAGGACATCCCGATTGTCCGGCAGGCGGAGGTGGTGAAGTCAGGCGTCGTGCGCGTGATGGAACTGCAGGAGAAGGGCTGGTCCTATGTGAAGCCGTGATCCACGGCCTAACCCGAAAGGGGTAGGTGGGGTCCTCCATGCGGGTTCTAGGCATCGCGCAGAGGTGCGGCGCATAATGCCGCACTTCAACGGATCGTGTCGCCATGCGACGGGTGATTGCCGATGGGCACGGTTATCCTCAAGGACAAAGTAGGTGCCCTCCGCGACATCGGAGGTTCGTCGCGCAGGCTGCTGCCCAAAGCGGGACGATCCGCGCCGTTGTGGACGACCGTTGTCATGTTCGCAATGGCGTGGTCGCCGGAGATGCGGGCTTCCCCAAATCCGGCGTGGCCGGCGGCGGAACCGCAGCATGCGGCGGCAGTCCGTAATCTCGGTTCATTCGAGGCAGCAAATAACGGCGATTCTGAAGCCGTGCCGCCGGGCCGAGGCGGCAACGACAGATCGGTGCAGGTTGTCCAAGCGACGGTCAGCGGCACGGGACAGGCTTCGAAGCAGGAATACAACTGGGCGGAGACACTGTCCTGCGAACTCACGAATGCAAGGCGTGATATCGAGTTGCTGCAACGTCTCGAGCAGGAGCGCAAGCGGGCGGAGTGGCTGGAGCAGGGTCTCGCGGCTGCTCGACGCGACGTCGAAGCCCAGGCTGCGCTGGTGACGAAAGCGGTCGAAGACGCTGCACGGGTGAAGCAGGCCGCGCCGGGCGGTCCGGAGTTGCTGAACTCGCTGCAAGAGGTGCGTGAGCGAGCGGAGCGGCTGGAGCGGGATCTGGCGGCAGCGCGGCGTGATGTCGAAACTCAGACCGTGCTGGCGACGAGAGCAGGCGAAGAAACGTCTCGGCTGAAAGCGGCAGGGGACGGCGGCATGGCGGATCTGCAACGAGAGCGCGAGCGGTCAGCGCGGCTCGAACATGATTTGGCGGCAGCGCGGCGCGACGCCGAGACTCAGACTGCACTGGCAGCAAAGGCAGGCGAGGAAGCTTCCCGGCTGAAAGGGACGCGGGAGAGCGGCGATGCGGAGCTGCAGTCGTCCCTGCAACGAGAGCGCGAGCGGACCGCGCAGCTCGAGCAGGATTTGGCGGCGGCACGAGGCGATCTCGAGGCCCAGATCGCGTTGGCGACAAAGACAAAGGAAGAAGCTTTAGGGCAGAAGCGGGCGGCGGAGGCCGGAGCTGCCGAGCTGAGGCAATCGCGCGAACGAGCCGACGCGCTGGCGCAAGACCTCTCCCTGTCGCGGAGCTCGATCTATGCGTACGAAGCCCAAGCCCGCAAAGCCGTAGACGAAGCGGAGGAGCTCAGGCAGGCGGCCGCAAGCGGCACAGCTTCGGTTCGCAAATTCACACCCGAGGAACGTGAGCGGTTCGCGCAGCTGGAGCAGGATCTTGCGGCTGCCCGCGGCGATATCGAGACCCAGACAGCGCGGGCGGCCAAAGCAAGCGAGGAGGTTTCCCAACTGAAACAGGAAAGGGAGAGCGGCGCGGCAGAGTTGCAGGGCTCCTTGCAAAAGGAGCGAGAGCGGTCCGCGCGGCTGGAGCAGGATCTGGCGGTTGTGCGGCGTGATTCCGAAACCAAGACTGCACTGGTGACGAAAGCAGGCGAGGAAACGTACCGGCTGAAAGCGGCAGAGAAGAGCGGCGCGGCGGACCTGCAAAAGGAGCGCGAGCGATCCGTGCGGCTGGAGGAGGATCTGGCGGCGGCGCGGCGCGACATCGACGCCAAGACTGTGCTGGTGACCCAAGCAGGCGAGGAAGCGATCCGGTTGAAAGCGGCAGAGAAGAGCGGCGCGGCGGACCTGCAAAAGGAGCGCGAGCGGTCCGCGCGGCTGGAGCATGATTTGACGGCGGCGCGGCGCGACGTCGACGCCAAGACTGTGCTGGTGACCCAAGCAGGCGAGGAAACGACCCGGTTGAAAGCGGCAAAGAAGAGCGCCGCGACGGACCTGCAAAAGGAGCGCGAGCGGTCCGCGCGGCTGGAGCATGACCTGGCGGCGGCGCGGCACGATGTCGAAACCCAAACTGCGCGGGCGGCAAAGGCAAGCGAGGAAGCCTTGCTGCAGAAGCAGACGGCGGAAGTCGTTGCTGCCGAAATGAAGCAATCGCTTGCAAGGGCAGACGCGCAGGCACAAAGCCGCTCGCTGTCGCAAAGCGCGATCGATGCGTATGGAGCCCAGGCTGGCAAAGCCGGAAACGAAGCGGCGGAGCTTGGACAGGGAACTGCAAATGGCGCGCCGTCGCTTCGCAAAGCCGCCGAGGCACTCGATCAGCCGGAGCGGCTGGAGCAGAAGTTCGCGCCGGCGCAAGGCGCTGCGTCAGATGTCAAGACGACAGGTTCGACCGCGCGCGATAAATCCATCGAGGTGGCGGCTAATCCTGTTGTCATAAGCACTCCGGCGGCGCCAGCCCGCGGCGCCGCTCAGCCCAACACCGAACAAGCTGCGGAGGCTGCAGCGTTGGTTGCGCGGGCAAGCTCGCTGCTCCGGCAGGGCGATATCGGCGCGGCGCGGCTCGTGCTCGAACGGGCCGTCGAGATAGGCAGCGCACAGGCGAGCTTCGCGCTGGCAGAAACCTACGATCCCTTGATACTTGCGAAATGGGGTACCTACGGCACGCGCGGTGATGCGCGCAGAGCACATGACCTCTATGCCAGGGCCGACGCCGAGGGAATTCAGGAGGCGAAGTCGCGGCTGGACGCGCTGCGTCGATAGCGCCGGGCGCCACCTTGCACCTCTCCCGCACGCGGGAGAGGTGCAGTTAGTCTGCAAGACCGATTCGATCCGGCTTCACCCGCGTTACCGCTCCCGCAGGGCCTCATGCCTGGACCGTGCCAGCGGCGAGAGCAGGTAGCTGATGATTCTGCGCCTGCCGGTCTTGATCTCGACCGTCACCGCCATGCCCGGGCCGAGCTTGACGAGCTTGTCCTCCACCTGCATGTGCGTTTGGTCGAGCGAAACGCGCGCGGCATATTCCAGCTCCTGACCTTTCGGCTCGCTGCTACTCTGCGCTGCGCCCGATGTCCGTTCATTCGACCCGGCCTGCGACCTGTCGCGCGTGATGGCGTCCGTGGACACGCTGAGCACGTCACCATGAAGCAGCCCGTAGCGCGTAAAGTTGAAGGTATCGACCTTGATCTCCGCCTTCTGGCCGGGATGAACGAAGCCGATGTCGCGGTTGGAGAGCATGGCCTCGATCTCGAGCTGGCTCTCGCTCGGGACCAGCACGGCGAGCGCCTGAGCCGGCGTCACCACTCCTCCCACCGTATGAACGGCAAGTTGTTGCACGACGCCGTCGACCGGTGCGGTCAAACGCTGGAGCTTCGTGCGCCGATCCGCCTTGACCACCTCCTGCGCGGTGCTCGCAACCTTCTGCTCGGCCTTCGCAAGTGCATCATAGGTCGCGCGGCGATACTCCGCGGCAGTCTTGTCTTTTGTTTCCTTCAGTAGCGCGATCGCCGCATCGGCTTCGCGCAGCCGGCTCTTCTGCAGCAGGAGATCCTGCTGCATGGCGACCAGCTCCTGATATTCGGAGAGATAGAGGACCTTGGACGCCAGTGCCTTTTCGACGAGGCCCTTGCGGATATCGACCCGTTCCTGCAGCACGGGGATGGTTGCTTCAAGCTTGGCAACGCTCGCCGATGTGGTTGCCCGTTCCGCTTCCTTCTGACCGCGCTGCCGCTCGATTTCGGAAAGCTTGGCGTCTTGCTCGGCACGCTGGCTGATCAGGAACTGGCGATGCATCTCGATCTCGGCGGCGCTTGCGTTCTGCGGCGCACGGAAGGCGGCGAGCGGATCCGTCGCGAGTGCGGCCCGCAACCGCGCGGCGTCGAGCTCGGCCGCAATCAGATCGCTCTTCTGGCGTTCCTGGTCCGCTTCCGTCATCGTTGGATCGAGCTCGATCAGGACGTCGCCGGCCTTGACGCTCTGGCCGTCACGGACCCGGATGGCGCGGACCACACCGGTCTCGAACGGCTGGATCAGCTTGGTGCGGCCGCCCGGCACGATCTTGCCGGTCGCGGAGGCGACGATATCGACGCTGCCGAGTATCGCCCACACCAGCGCGATGCAGAACACCGCGATGATGCTCGCCCCGATCGCGCGCCCGATCGGTGAGGGCGGCGATTCCGCGATCTCGAGCGCCGCCGGAAGAAATGCAATTTCCTGCTCCCGGCGGCGAAGTTCGCGTTTCGGAAACGGGACGATGTTGCGGCTAGCGGATGTCATGGATACCGGCCTGCAGGTAGTGAAGGTTCGCGTAACGACCGTTGCTGCGGATCAGCTCATCATGGCTGCCGTCCTCGACGATACGGCCATGCTCGATGGTGATGATCCGATTTGCATTGCGCACGGTCGACAGCCGATGAGCAATGACGAACACGGTCCGTCCGGCGGAGATTTGCCTCATGTTCTGCTGAATCGCGCGTTCGCTTTCGTAGTCGAGGGCACTGGTCGCCTCGTCGAGGATCAGGATCCGTGGATCGGTGATCAGTGCGCGCGCGATTGCGATACGCTGGCGCTGTCCGCCGGACAGGCTGCTGCCGCGCTCGCCCACGATGGTGTCATAACCCTCCGGCAGCTCCAGGATGAAGTCGTGCGCGCCGGCCAGCATTGCCGCCTCGATGACGCGCTCCATCGACATGGCGGGATCGGCCAGTGCGATGTTGTCGCGGATCGTGCAGTTGAACAGCACGTTTTCCTGCAGCACGACGCCGATCTGCCGCCGCAGCCAGCTCAGGTCGACCATTGCCAGATCGATACCATCGACCAGTACGCGTCCGCTCTCCGGAACATAGAGACGCTGGATCAGCTTGGTGATGGTGCTCTTGCCCGAGCCCGACGAGCCCACGATGCCGATGACCTGGCCCGGCTCGACGCTGAAGGATACGTCGTGCAGCACCTCGGGGCCGTCGATGCGGTAGCGGAAAGTCGCGTGCTCGAACTTTACCTGGCCGCGGATCGGCGGTAGGGCCGCGCGGGCCGGAGTGAAGCTCGGCTCCGGAATGGTGTTGAGGATGTCGCCGAGACGATCGATCGACAGACGGGCCTGATGGAAGTCCTGCCAGACCTGAGCGAGCCGCAGCACCGGCGTGCTGACGCGCGCGGCCAGCATGTTGAACGCGACGAGCTCGCCGACGGTCAGGTCCCCGCCGATCACCAGCCGCGCACCGAAGTAAAGGGTCGCGGCGATGACCAGCTTGTTGATCATCTGCACCGCCTGGCTCGCGGTGTTGTTCAGGCTGAGCACGCGGAAGCTTGCGGCCACATAGCCGGCGAGCTGCTCCTCCCAGCGGCGTTGCATCTGCGGCTCGACCGCCATGGCCTTCAGCGTCTCGACGCCGCTGACGCTCTCGACCAGGAAGGCCTGATTTTCGGAGCCGCGGTTGAACTTCTCATCGAGGCGAGCGCGAAACAGCGGCGCGGCTCCCGCGGAGATACCGATGTAGAACGGGAACGACGCCAGGACGATCCACGTCAATGTCGTCGAGTAATAGAACATCACCGCAAGGAAGACGAATGTGAAAAGAAGATCGATGGCCAGCGTGAGCGCCGAGCTCGTCAGGAACTGGCGGATATTCTCGAGCTCGCGGACGCGTGCCACCGAATCGCCGACGCGGCGAGTCTGGAAATAAGCGATAGGCAGCGCCATCAGGTGACGGAATAGCCGGGCACCGAGCTCGACGTCGATACGGTTTGTCGTGTGCGCGAACTGATAGACGCGCAGCGTTTCCAGGATGGCCTCGAACACGGTCAGCACGACGAGGCCTATGATCAGAACGTCGAGCGTGCTCATGCTTCGATGCACCAGCACCTTGTCGATGACGACCTGGAAGAACAGCGGTGAGACAACGGCGAAGATCTGAAGGAAGAACGACGCGACCAGCACCTCGCCGAGCAGGCGGCGATACTTTTGCATGGCGCCGACGAACCAGGAGATATCGAAGCGCCGCGCGAGATCGGTCAGGCTTGCGCGCCGGGCCATCAGGATGATGCCACCGTCCCAGATGGCCTCGAGTTGGGCCTGCGTCATTGCTTCGGGGCGCGGAGACAGCGGGCGCTGAACGAGAAGCTTGTCGTCAATGACCTTGCCGAGGATGAGGAAGCTGCCGTCGCGCAGTAGCGCTATTCCCGGCAGCGGCGTGACCGCAAGCCTGTTCCAACTCGTCCTCTGCACCTTTGCCTTGACCCCGAAATCCTTGGCACAGCGCAGGATTTCGGTAACGCCAAGACGCGCCGCGCCCACCCGGTGGCGGATTTGGCCCGGGTCGGCAGCAATTCCATGGCAACGCAACAAGATCGCGAGCGCAATAAGTCCGGATTCATCGACGCCTTCGGTGGCGGCCGGGGATTCGGTGTCCGCCGCCTCGTTCGCAATATCGTCGCGAGCGGCGAAACGGCCGCGCATCAGGAGGTCAGGGGCCTTCGTCAAGAAGCTATCGCGGGCCTTCGTCAAGCTGTCGCGGGCACGCATCACGACGTCGCCGGCGTGGCGCATCA
>Ga0207657_10008360_pt1 | contig 10509 bp, 7 predicted proteins | sample KBSC33metaG_FD_184316 | JGI IMG/M metagenome (GOLD analysis project Ga0207657, IMG submission 184316) | Corn rhizosphere microbial communities from Kellogg Biological Station, Michigan, USA - KBS C3-3 metaG (SPAdes) (version 2) | ecosystem: Host-associated > Plants > Roots > Rhizosphere > Soil ... | reverse complement strand
TCCCGACCCGGTGTCGGAATATGCCAAGCGTCCGGCTCATCAGGGTCTCGACCCGCTCGGGCGGCAGGCGCCTGTGCACAACTCCCTCGAGGAAGACCAGCTCGACATCCCGGCCTTCCTGCGCCGGCAGGCGAACTGACCACCTCGTCGCCAAGCCGCGGCGGTTCCGGCGCCAACCGCCGGGGCCGCCGCCCGATGCCTGAGCACGGTCTGCTGGTGCTTGCGTAAGGCGCTGAACTCAAAGCCCAATCGCGGGACTTTCGGGCGTCCTTTGCTGACGCGATCGCGGTCGCGGGCGGGCGCCGCAACTCCCGTTTGCCCCCGCCAAGCGCGGTGGCACACTCCTCAGCACGCTCGTTTTGCGACCGTCACCCGGCCTGATTGCGGCAGGTTGGTGGTAACAGTCGGTAAAAAAGCGTGAGTTGGACTTCGGCCGAACCACCGGTAAGCTACCAACAGCTAAGGGGTTTTTGTCGGGGGACAACGCGGCCGATACCTTGCCCGCGGTTTTGTACAGCTTTACCGATGGCAGGACTACGACCGACGTTGCCCGTCTAATCCGCCGCGTCCCGTTAATACGCGCGGCTGGGGGGATGAGCGGGACGGGAGTATGAAAGTCGCTAGGCAGACGACGCTTCGCGACCACACCGTACTGAGCGGTGTTGGTGTGCATTCCGGCTTACCGGTAACGTTGACGTTGCACCCGGCCGACGCCGGGACTGGTTTCCGCTTTATCCGTACACGTATCGAAGGAGGCCCGGATCGCGAGATCCCCGCCGACATGAGCGCTGTCACCGCGACCGAATTCGCCACCGTGCTGGGCGACGAATCGGGGCCGCTGGTGTCCACCGCCGAGCATGTTCTCGCGGCCCTCGCCGGTCTCGGCGTCGACAACGCCGCCATCGAGATCGACGGCCCGGAAGCGCCGATCATGGACGGCAGCTCGGCTCCGTTCGTCGCGGCCATCGATGCGGTGGGCCTCGCGACCCTCAATCAGCCCAGGCGCTACCTCAAGGTGCTCAAGCCGGTTCAGGTTGCGATGGGCGACGCCTTCGGCGAATTGCGTCCCAACGCGCGCGGCTTCCGCATTGAAGCGCAGGTCGAGTTCGACCATTCCCTGATCGGACGCCAATCGCTCGCGATCGACGTCAAACCGGACACGTTCCGGCGCGAAATTGCGCGCGCACGTACCTTCGGTTTCATGCGCGACGTGACCACGTTGTGGAACGCGGGCTATGCGCTCGGCGCCTCGCTCGAGAACACGCTCGTTGTCAGCGATAACCGCATCCTCAATCCGGAAGGCAAGCGTTTCCCCGACGAATTCGTCCGCCACAAGATCCTGGACGCGGTCGGCGATCTGGCGCTCGCGGGCGGCCCCTTGCTCGCCACGTACCGCTCCGTGCGAGGCGGCCATAAGCTCAACCATGCGGTGTTGTGTGCGCTGATGGCGGATGCCAGCGCGTGGACCTGGGTCGACGCGGAGGCGCTGCGACCGGCGCGGGGCCATGCCGAGGTGACGTCCCGCCTGGCGCCGGCCTTCGGGCCCGATATTTCCTAGCCCGGCATCTCCTCGGACCCAGCCGGCCTGCCACATTCCCGGCGAAATGTCGGCCTATTTCCTTCGGCCGGACGGGGATTTATCGGGCAAGCGACGGCGTGACAGGGCACAGCGTGGCCGGTCGGACGTCGTTCCGGGGGAGGGGCATCCGATCCATGTCTTCGCATTCGGTTAGGGTCAACGACCTTGCGGGCGGCGTGCGCGTGCTGACGCGCCTGGCGGCTCTCGTGCTCGTGGCGGCTTCGCTCGGCGCCTGCAGCCTATTCGACCACGATACGGTGATGCCCGATGAGCCGGCCGACAAGCTCTACAACGAGGGTCTCTATCTTCTGAACAGCAAGAAGGCCCCCAAGGATGCGGCGAAGAAGTTCGAAGAGGTCGACCGCCAGCACCCCTATTCGGATTGGGCGCGCAAGGCGCTGATCATGTCGGCCTTTGCGTATTACGAGGCCGGCGCCTACGACGACTGCATCAATGCCGCGAAACGCTACGTGACCCTGCATCCCGGCAGTCCCGACGCCGCCTATGCGCAGTATCTCATTGGCGCGTCCTATTTCGACCAGATACCTGAAATCTCCCGCGACCAGGACCGCACCGAGAAGGCAGTTCAGAACCTCGAAGAGGTCGCTCGCAAATATCCCACCTCCGAATATGCCGTCGCCTCCAAGCGCAAGATCGAGATCGCGCGCGATCAATTGGCCGGCAAGGAGATGGACGTTGGGCGCCAGTTGCTGAACGAGCGCGCCTACACCGGCGCGATCAACCGTTTCAAGGTCGTGGTCACGCGCTATCAGAGAACGCGCCACGTCGAAGAGGCCCTGTTGCGGCTCACCGAGGCGTATATGGCGCTCGGCATCGTCGAGGAGGCCCAGACCTCCGCCGCCGTGCTCGGGCATAACTTCCCGGACAGCCGCTGGTACAAGGACGCGTATGCCCTCATGGAGGCGAGGGGCTTGCAGCCGAACGAGAACAAGGGCTCCTGGATCAGTCAGTCGTTCAAGGCGTTCAAGAAGCTCGGGCTCGGGTAGCTTCCCTCCTCGCACTTGCCTGCCGGCGCCGGCGTCTGGATCGCGGCGCTATCCCTCGGGCCATCGCGCCCGTGCCCCGTGCGGGCTCTCCGAATTTGCGGTTCTGCATGCTGCCGGACTCGGCTATAGCCGAGGGCCGGTGTCCGCAATTGCGCGGGCATTCATAGGTGCGCCCCGGCCAAGCGGGACCCCGAGGCGAAAGCGTCCAAGGACAGGCGTCATGCTGGCCCGGCTCTCGATTCGCGATATCGTCCTGATCGACCGGCTCGACATCGACTTTACGTCCCGCTTGTCCGTGCTTACGGGCGAGACCGGCGCCGGCAAGTCCATCCTGCTCGATGCCTTTGCCCTCGCGCTCGGCGCCCGCGGCGACGTCGCTCTGGTGCGGCAGGGCGCGGAGCAAGGACAGGTGACTGCAGCCTTCGAACTGCAACCGGGCCATCCGGTCGTCGCGGTCATGGCCGCCAACGACATTCCGGCCGAGGACCAACTCATCTTGCGTCGCGTGCAATTCGCCGACGGCCGCACGCGCGCCTTCGTCAACGATCAGCCGGTGAGCGCCCAGGCCCTCAGGGCGCTGGGCGCGGCGCTGGTCGAGATCCACGGCCAGCACGACGAGCGCGCGCTCGTGGATACGGCGACGCATCGCCGCCTGCTCGATGCCTTCGGCGGCCTCGAGGGCAAGGCCGGTGAGGTCGAACGCTTGTGGGAGGCGTTGCGTGCGCGCGAAAGCGAGATGGCGGCGCTGCGCGCCGAGGTCGAGCGGGCGCAACGGGAGGCCGATTTTCTTCGCCACGCGGTTGAGGAACTGCAGCGGCTTGCTCCGGAGGCCTCGGAAGAAACCGCGCTCGCGGAACGGCGCACCGCCATGATGCAGGCGGAGAAGGTGGCGGGCGACCTGCGCGATGCGCATGAGGCGGTGGCAGGCGCGACATCGCCCGTGCCGGCGATTTCCGCCGCGCTGCGCCGGCTGGAGCGCCGCGCGTCGCAGGCGCCGTCCCTGATCGAGCCGGCGGTGAAAGCGCTCGACGCCGCCTTGACCGCCCTCGACGATGCGCGCGGCCATCTGGATCAGGCGCTGCGCACCGCCGACCACGATCCGCGCGAGCTCGAGCGCATCGAGGAGCGCCTGTTCGCGTTGCGGGCGGCTGCCCGCAAGCACAATGTGCCGGTCGATGGGCTCAACGCGCTTGCCGCTCGCTATGCCGCGGATCTGGGCTTGATCGATGCCGGCGCCGAACGGCTTGCGGTGCTCGAATCCGCCGCGCACGAGGCCGCTGCGAACTACCGCAAAGCTGCCGCTGCGCTGTCGCAGGGCCGCAAGGCGGCAGCCGTCAAACTCGACGGCGCGGTGAACGGCGAGCTCAAGCCGCTCAAGCTCGAACGGGCGAAATTCATGACCGAAATGGTGACCGAGCCGGATGCCGGAGGACCGCATGGCATCGACCGCATAGAGTTCTGGGTCCAAACCAATCCTGGTACCCGGCCGGGGCCGCTGATGAAGGTCGCCTCCGGCGGCGAGCTCGCGCGTTTCCTGCTCGCGCTCAAGGTGGTGCTGGCCGACCGCGGCTCGGCGCCCACGCTCGTCTTCGACGAGGTCGATACCGGCGTCGGCGGCGCCGTCGCCGACGCCATCGGGGTGCGGCTGGCGCGGCTCGGCCGCCGTGCGCAGGTGATCGCAGTCACCCACGCCCCGCAGGTGGCCGCGCGCGCCGATCGGCACTATCTCATCAGCAAGAGCGCGCTCGACAAGGGCAAGCGGGTGGCGACCCGCGTCGCCGAACTGGCCGCCGACAAGCGGCGCGAGGAGATCGCGCGCATGCTCGCGGGTGCGGAGATCACGGCGGAGGCCCGCGCCGCCGCCGAGCGCCTGATCAAGGCGGCAGGATGATGAGAAATGCCGTCATCCAAGCCTGGCGGACAGCCGGAGTCTGGAATTCCGGATCATTGATCCAACTTGCAATGCTCGCATGACACCATGAGTTCGCGAACCAGCAGCAACGTGCCCGTCGCCGATCTCACCGAGGCGCAGGCCAAGGCCGAGCTCAAGCGGCTCGCGGCCGAGATCGGCGAGCACGACAAGCGCTATTACCAGGACGATGCGCCGACGGTTTCAGACGCGGACTATGACGCATTGCGCAGGCGCAACGAGGAGATCGAGGCGCTGTTCCCGGAGCTGGTGCGGACCGACTCGCCCTCGCGTCGCGTCGGCGCACAGCCGTCGCAAAAATTTGCCAAGGTGCGGCATGCGGTGCCGATGCTTTCGCTCGGCAATGCCTTTTCCGATGATGAGGTGATCGAGTTCGTCGAACGGGTGCGCCGGTTCCTGCGGCTGCCGATTGAGGAGAAGGTGGTTTTCACCGCCGAGCCGAAAATCGACGGCCTGTCCTGTACCCTGCGCTACGAGCGAGGTCGCCTGGTGCGGGGCGCGACCCGCGGCGACGGCACCGAAGGTGAGGAGGTCACTCCGAACGTGCGAACGCTCGCCGACATCCCGGATACCTTGCGCGGCAAACGCGTGCCCGACATTTGCGAGGTCCGCGGTGAGGTCTACATGACCAAGTCCGCTTTCATGGCGCTCAATGAGCGGCAGAAGGCGGCCGGCCGCCAGGTCTTCGCAAACCCGCGCAACTCGGCGGCGGGCTCGCTGCGCCAACTCGATCCGACGATCACGGCATCGCGCCCACTTGGCTTCTTTGCCTACAGCTGGGGCGAGATGAGCGCGATGCCGGCGCAAACGCAATCGGGCATGCTCGACTGGTTCGCCTCCTGCGGCTTCAAGACCAATCCGCTGACGCAAGTATGCGAGGCCGTCGACGCCATGCTCGCGTTCCACCATGAGATCGAGGCACAGCGCGCGGGCCTCGATTACGACATCGATGGCGTGGTCTACAAAGTCGATCGCCTGGACTGGCAACAGCGGCTCGGTTTCGTCTCCCGCAATCCGCGCTGGGCGCTCGCACACAAGTTTCCGGCCGAGAAGGCGACGACGGTCGTCAAGGCGATCGATATTCATGTCGGACGCACCGGCGCCCTTACGCCGATCGCTCGCCTCGAGCCGGTGACCGTCGGCGGTGTGGTGGTGTCGAACGCAACGTTGCACAACGCCGACGAGATCGACCGGCTGGGCGTGCGCATCGGCGACACGGTGACGATCCAGCGCGCCGGTGACGTTATCCCGCAGGTGCTCGGCGTGGTGCTGGAACATCGGCCGAAGGGCTCAAAACCGTACAAATTTCCCCGCCACTGTCCCTGTTCCCTGCACACCGCGGTGGTGCGCGACACCACTGCGACCGGCGGGGAGGGGGTCGTCGCACGCTGCACCGGCGAGTTCGCCTGCCCCCATCAGAAGATCGAGCACCTGAAGCATTTTGTCTCCCGCCGCGCGTTCGACATCGAGGGGCTGGGCGAGAAGCAGATCGCGTTGTTCTTCGAGCAGGGCTGGATCCGGGAACCTGGCGACATCTTCACGCTCGCGGCACGCAATCCAAAGATCAAACTGGAGGAGCAGGAAGGCTTCGGCGAGCTGTCGGTGCGAAATCTGTTCGGAGCAATCGAAGCGCGACGCGAGATTGCGCTCGAACGTTTCATCTATGCGCTGGGCATGCGCCACGTGGGCGAGACCACCGCGCGCGCGCTTGCGCGCGGCTACGGATCATGGACGGCGTTCCACGATGCCTGCCTGAAGGTTGCCGCCAACGATCTCGATACTCGCGCGGAAATGGACAATCTCGATCAGATCGGTGAGACCGTGATCGACAGCATTGCCGCCTATTTCGGCGAAGAGCACAACCGCGGCATCGTCGAACGGCTCACCGCCCAAGTGACGATCCTCGATGCCGAAAAACCCGCGGCCGATTCGGTAGTGGCGGGCAAGACCGTGGTCTTTACCGGTTCGTTGGAAAAGATGACCCGCGACGAGGCCAAAGCCATGGCCGAGCGGCTCGGCGCTAAGGTCGCAGGTTCGGTATCGCAGAAAACCGACTATGTGGTCGCCGGTCCCGGCGCCGGCTCGAAGCTGGGCAAGGCCAAGGATCTCGGCGTGGCCGTGCTCACGGAAGACGAGTGGTTCGATCTCGTGGGCGAGGCCCGCTAGGCCGGGGCAGCCCACGGGTGACGCGTTGGTCGTACGGAATCAACCGATTCGCGATGCTCTAGATATGGCCGGTGAGCGCCAGCACCACGATGATGAGAAGGATCAGGCCCAGTCCGCCGCCGGGTCCGTAACCCCAGTCCCGGCTGTAGCCCCAAGTCGGCAACGCGCCGACCAATGCCAGAATAAGGACGATGATCAGAATGGTCGTCAGCATGACTGTGCCTCGCTCGGATGAATAGTGGAAACAACGCGGCGGCGCGCGCCGGGTTCCATTGGCGGAACCGAGTCGCGCCAAACGCTTCAGCCCCAAAGGTCTGCGGCCTTGCGACGTCAGCGCCGCACCAGCGAGAAAACGGCGACCCCTGTAGCCACCCCGAACGCCAGCATCAGCAGGAGCAGCGGCATGGCGCCGGTTGCGTGCGCGATCACGAGGCCGCCAAGCTGGGCGGCGGCGGCCCCGATCGCCATCTGGACGAAGCCGGTCAAGCCCGAGGCGGTGCCAGCGACCTGCGGACGGATGCTCACGGCGCCGGCAACCGACGTCGGCAGCAGCAGACCGTTGCCAAATGAGATCAGGATTTGTGGCAGGAAGATTGTGCTCATGTCCCAGCCCGGAAATGCCACGTAGACCACGACGTTGAGCAGGCAGCCTGCGATGGTCAGCGCGATCCCCCACCAGATCAGGGCGTCGATGCCCAAACGTCCGGTGAGCCGCGACACGGCGAAGTTGCCCGCCATGAACCCGATCGAAGGAACGAAGAACCAGAGGCCGTATTCGGCCGATGTGTGCCCCAGCATCGTCACCACCACATGGGGAGCGCCGCCGAGAAAGCTGAAGAATGGCGCCGAGCCAAATCCGGCGCAGAGCGCATAGCCGAAGAACCGCGGGCTCGCCGCCAGCGCGCCCAGGTCCGCGCGGAAACGAGCCCATCCGCCCGGCGTGGCAGAGAATGTGTGGGTCTCCGGCAACGCCAGCAGCGCCCAGGCGAATACGGTGAAGCTCAGCGCGGCGGTGAATACGAAGATGGATTCCCAGCCGAAGAAGGTGTCGAGAATGCCTCCGATCAACGGCGCCGCCATCGGCATGAGCACCACGACGGAGGTGACCAGCCCGATCATGGAGGCGGCGTGTTCGCGGTCGTACAGATCGCGGATGATCGCGCGCCCGATGGTTTGTCCGGTCGATGCGCCGAGCGATTGCGCGACGCGGGCCACAATGAGGCTCGAAATGCTGGCCGCGAAGATGGCCGCAGTGCTGGCGACGGTCGCCAGCGCAAGCCCTGCGAGCACGACCGGCCGACGGCCGAAACGGTCGGACAAGGGACCGAATACGAGTTGCGCCACCGCGAGGCCCAGGAGGTAGAGCGAGACGGTGAGCTGGACGCTGCTGGGATCGGCGACGAACTTGGTCACCATGCTGGGGATCGCCGGCACCAGGATGTTGAGCGAGAGCGAGCTGATCCCGGTCATGGCGATCAGCAAGGCGAGCAAGCGCCATCGCGCGGGACGCGCATCGCTGCTGGTCGTTTCTTTCATCGTTGGATCGAGCAACGGACGGCCCAGCGGGTTCAGCTTTGCGCGAGCGGGCGGGTGGCGGCCGCGAGCCACGCGCGCGTCTCGTCGTCGACGAGCGGCGACAATGTCTGCGCGACGCGCGCATGATAGCCGTCGAGCCAGTCCATCTCGTCCGGCGTGAGCATATCTGCCACGACCAGCCGGCGATCGATGGGCGCCAGCGTGAGCGTCTCGAACGCATTGAGCGTTTTCTCGGCGCCGGGGACGGCGGCGGCTTCCACCACGAGCACCAGATTCTCGATGCGGATGCCGTAGGCGCCGGCTTTGTAGTAGCCGGGCTCGTTCGACAGGATCATGCCGCGCCGGAGCGCGGTCGTGCCCAGCTTGGAGATACGGGCCGGCCCTTCGTGCACGGAGAGATAGCTGCCAACGCCGTGACCGGTGCCGTGATCGAAGTCGAGGCCCTGGGTCCACAAGAATTGCCGCGCAAACGAGTCGAGCTGCGCCCCGGTGGTCCCGTCGGGAAAGACCGCGCGCGCGATAGCGATGTGTCCCTTGAGCACCTGGGTGAAGCGCTCGCACATCTCGGCAGTCGGCGCTCCGACCGCGACTGTGCGCGTGATGTCGGTGGTGCCGTCCTGGTATTGACCGCCGGAGTCGATCAGGAACAACTCGCCGGGAGCAATCCCGCGATTGGTCTTGCTGGTGACGCGGTAATGGACGATCGCGCCGTCGGGACCGGCGCCAGAGATGGTCGGAAAGGAAATATCCTCGAGCAGGCCGGTGTCGCGTCGAAAGCTTTCGAGCGCAGCGACCGCGTCGATTTCGGTGAGCGTGCCGCGCGCAGCCTCGCGATCGAACCAGGCGAGGAAACGCGTCATGGCCGCGCCGTCGCGGACATGCGCCGCCCGCGCGCCGGAAATCTCCGCTGGGTTCTTGACGGCCTTCATCAGCGCAATCGGGCACGCGCCGCGAGCGACCTTGCCTCCATGGGTGGTGACGAGGCGCGCGAGCGCGTCGGCGGCCGTAGCCTGATCGAGCCGTACGGTCTTGCGTGCCTGGCCGAGCGCTGCCAGCGCCTGCACGAAATCTGCCGGCTCGCGTATATCGGCGAGGCCTTCGAGACGGTCACGTACATCGTTCGAGAGCTTGCGACCGTCGACAAAGAGCGCGGGCCGTCCCGCCTGCGGAATGACGGCGAAGGCGAGCGGCAACGGCGTGTGGGCGACGTCCGCGCCGCGGATGTTGAAGGCCCAAGCGACGGCATGGGGATCCGAGACGACCAACGCGTCGGCGCGCAGCTTCACGAGCTCGGCGCGGATGCGGGCGAGCTTGTCCTCCTCCGCCTCGCCGGCGAAGCGCAGGTCATGCAGCATGACCGCGCCCAATGGCGGGGCGGGACGGTCGCTCCAGATCGCGTCGATCAGGTCGGGCTCCACCGCCACCAATGTTGCACCAGCCGCGGCGCAGGCCTTGGCGAGGCGCTCCGCGCTTTCGACCGTGTGCAGCCAGGGATCGTAGCCAAGGCGGTCGGCGTTCGTAAGATTGGTCTCGATCCAGCGATCCGGTGGCGTCTCCACGAGATGCTCGATGGTGAATAACGAGGTATCGACCTGCTCGCGGACCTGCAGCGTGTAGCGGCCGTCAACGAACAGCACCGCCCGCTCCATGAGCACGATCGCGGCGCCGGCGGAACCGGTAAAACCGGTGAGCCAGGCGAGACGCTCCTCGGACGCAGGCACATATTCGTTCTGGTGCCGGTCGGAGCGTGGGATGATAAAGCCGGTCAAGCCGCGCCGCGCCAGCTCAGTGCGCAGCGCGGCAACGCGCACCCCGCTTGCCGCGCGCTCAGTGCGATCTTCGAACGATTGGAAGCGGGCCTCGAACATGGCGGCACTCTATTGAGCCCGGTCAGGCCCGGCAATGCTGCATCCGCATGGCAGGAGCGATCGGTTCCGCGCGTTCGCTTGAACTATGTTCGCCGGCGGGCTCGATGCGGGCGCGACAGAACCAGCGTTGCCCAGCCTTCGAGCCTGATGCGGCGAACGAGCACGAGGCCGCGTGCAAGATAGCACGCAAGCGCGGGGCCAGCTTGCGCCGTCAGCAGTCCGGAGAGCACGACGTATCCGCCGGGCGCGAGGAGGCGCGAGATCGGAGTCGCGAGCTGGATGAGAGGCTCGAGCAGGATATTGGCGAAGACCAGGCCGTAGGGCGCACGGGAGCGAAACGCCGCGGCCCCGAGACCCGCCGCATGGATCACCTCGATGCTGGCGCCGGCCCGGTTGATGCGCGTGTTCTCCCGCGCGACGGCG
>Ga0207657_10008359_pt1 | contig 10510 bp, 12 predicted proteins | sample KBSC33metaG_FD_184316 | JGI IMG/M metagenome (GOLD analysis project Ga0207657, IMG submission 184316) | Corn rhizosphere microbial communities from Kellogg Biological Station, Michigan, USA - KBS C3-3 metaG (SPAdes) (version 2) | ecosystem: Host-associated > Plants > Roots > Rhizosphere > Soil ... | reverse complement strand
ACCGTTACCGCTTTGGTGGGATCGTCCGGCTCGGGCAAATCGACCACCATCGGACTTATATCCGCGTTCTACGTTCCCAGTGCAGGCACCATCAGCGTGGACGGAGTCGACCTAAGCACCGTGCGGCTCGACTCCTACCGCACGCGGCTCGGCGTTGTCCTCCAGGAGTCTTTTCTGTTTGACGGCACAATACGGGAGAATGTCGCCTTCTCAAAGCCTAATGCCACTGAAGAAGAAATCATGCGGGCCTGCCGAATCGCGCGAGTCGACGAATTTGCCGAGAGCTTCGACGACAAGTACGACACCATCGTGGGCGAGCGCGGGGTCAAGTTGTCCGGCGGACAGAGGCAGCGAATCTCGATTGCCCGGGCCATCCTCGCTGAACCGAGAATTCTGATCCTGGACGAGGCGACTTCGAGTCTTGATTCCGAATCGGAGTCGTTAATCCAGCAGGGTCTCTCTTATCTCATGCAGGGACGCACAACCTTCGTGATCGCGCACCGTTTATCGACAATTCGCCGGGCCGACCAAATCCTCGTGATCGAGCAGGGAAGAATTGTCGAGCGCGGCACCCATGAAGAGCTCTATGCCATGCGTGGCCGCTATTACGACCTGTATACCAAGCAGCACGGGCTCGAGAGCAACCTGTTCCTGGCTCCCGGAGAGGGCGATTTCAAGCCGGCCGACGCTGACGCTGAGCGTAATGGAAAGGAAGACATCGGAGCGGCGGATGCTTTGCGTCTAATAAGAGGAGAGGTCCGCTAGTTGAAAAATCCATGAGTTCCAGCCCGCTCGTTCCTTCCAATCTAGCCATCTGCACCCAGGACGTCTGCCGCCATTATCGAATGGGTGAGTCCGTAATCCGTGCCGTCGATGGCATTTCACTCCACATCAAGTCAGGCGAGTTCGTGGCCCTCCTGGGCAGTTCAGGATCCGGCAAGTCATCGCTGTTGAACCTGATCGCCGGTCTCGATCGCCCCACGTCAGGAACCGTGATCGTGCATGGTAGAAACCTGGCTCAGCTGTCACGCGAAGAACTGGCCCAGTACCGGCTGCGCACCGTCGGCATGGTGTTCCAGTCTTTCAATCTCATTCCCAGCATGACTCTGATCGAAAACGTCGAACTACCAATGCGCTTCGCCGAGGTGGACCGCCGTGAGCGCCAGGAATTAGCGCGAGAAGCATTGGCCAAAGTCGGTCTCACTGCCCGCCTGCAACATCGGCCGGTTGAACTTTCCGGCGGAGAACAGCAGCGTGCCGCCTTGGCGCGAGCATTGATAAATCGACCCCAGGTACTCCTCGCTGATGAACCCACCGGCAACCTGGACACTCACACAGGTACCGAGATCATGGAACTCATTGGCGAATTCAATCAGTCGCTTGGAATGACCGTTGTTATGGTTACGCATGAGCGCACGTTAGCCGAGCGATACGCTCGAAGAATGGTGTCGATGGGCGACGGCAAATTAGCTGGAGACGAGCTTAACTCGGGAGTGTCACTCGCCAACGCGCTGACGGAGAGATCCGTATGAAACTTTACGATCTCAGCGAATTGGCAGTGCGCAATCTGCGCCAGTCATTGCTTCGCAATTCATTGACGACGCTTGGCATTTCCGTGGGTGTCGCCTCACTCGTTGCCATGCTGGCGCTCGGAATCGGATTGCAGCAGCTCGCGTCTCGACGCCTGAAGAGTTCCGGACTGTTTGATACGGTCCTGGTCACCTCGCGGCGCGATCTGCGCAGCTTCAATCGCGAGCAGGAAACGAACGGACCTTCGGCGGCAGAAAGTCCGGTGCTGGACGATCATGCGCGCGCCCAATTCGAGAAACTGACCAATGTGCTGGAAGTCTATCCCGACATCCGCTTTGTCACCGAATTGCGCTACCAGGACAAGCCGCACCTCACCATGGTCGCGGGCTTGCCCTTTTCGGCAAAGAACAACGATGCCTTCGACAACATGCAGGGAAGCTTCTTCTCCTCGGAAATGGCGCACGAAGTAATCCTGCAGAAGACCTTCGCAGAAGAGTTGCTGGGAAGGAAACCAGCGCGGGGCGCCGACGAAATCAGTGTTTCGGATCTCGCGAAGCCTCTTTTGGGACAAGCACTCGTCATGCGTTACGCCGAGCGCCAGGAGATGCCAACGGGCCCAGGCCGTGCGAGTCAAAGCGACGAGGTGTTCGGCTCCACTTATTCAGTCATTTCGCATGAAGAGAAGCTGAAGATTGTGGGCGTCTCCGAACTCGATCCCGACAGTCTGCGCGGAAATGCGCGCGCCCGTGTATTCCTGCCCGTAAAGTTGGCCCAGAGTCTCCACGTACTGCAATCGGGCGGTATTCGCGATACCACACAGGCCGCCAGCAATGCCCCCACTTACTCCACTGTGAGCGTGCGCGTGCGCAGTCCCAAGGACGTTGAAGCGATTGAAGACGCCATCAAGAAAATGGGCTTCAACACGTTCTCCATCATCGATGCGACTCGCAGTATGAGGCAGTTCTTTGCCATCCTCGACCTCTTCTTGGGTATCTTCGGAAGCCTCGCTCTTGCCGTTGCATCAATCGGTATCGTTAACACTCTGGTAATGGCGATTCTCGAGCGCCGCCGAGAAATTGGAATCATGAAGGCCTTGGGCGCGAGTGACGTCGAGGTTAAAAGACTGTTCTTCGCAGAAGCCGGAGTCATGGGCGTGATGGGCGGGGCAGTTGGCGTGGCCATGGGCTGGATCATTGGACATGCAATCAACCTCGGCACCAACATCTATTTACGACGCCTTAACTTCCCCCCGGAGCAAATCTGGTTCGTGCCTTGGTGGCTGGTGGCAGGGGCAATCGTGTTTGCGGTGATCGTCAGTCTTGTTTCGGGCCTATATCCCGCGGCACGAGCGGCCCGCCTCGATCCCGTCCAGGCCCTCCGTTACGAGTAAATCAGTCATGCTGCAAATATCCCGATTCCTCTTATTCATCCTGCTTGCGTGCACTGCGGCTTGGAGCCAGAGCCGCACCGAATGCAGCGCTCTCAAGAGCCAAATCCTCCAGCGCCCCGTCCCTTACTGCGTTGTGCTGCCGCAAAACTTTGATGCCGTGCTTCGCGAGCATCCTACCCAGCGCTACCCAGTGCTTTATTTTCTGCACGGGTTGGGCAACAACGAGCAGACGTTATTCAATAGCGGCGGCTGGAACGTGATTCAGGATTTGCGGCAACAGAACAAGATTGGTGACTTCCTGCTGGTTGCCCCGGAGGGACGGCGTAGTTTCTTCATCAACTCCGCCGATGGCAAGACGCGCTACAGCGATTTCTTCCTGAAGGAGTTCATGCCCTATATCGAGCGCAAATATCCGATTCGTGCAGAACGCACCGCTCGCGGCATCAGCGGCATCTCCATGGGAGGCTACGGCGCATTACGATTTGCATTCGCGCATCCCGAGTTGTTTGGATCCGTCAGCGCTGAAAGCGCCGCCCTGATTCCGGCTTCCCCTCAACAACTTAACGCCGCCATTCATGCCGGCACGCCCCTCGGTAATTTGCTGGGACCTGTCTTTGGGGCGCCTGTCAACCAGGCACATTGGAACGCAAATGACCCTCTTGTGCTGGCGCGGAAAAATGGCGTGCGCCTCCACTCCCTCGCGATTTATTTCAACTGTGGAGACAATGATGATCTTGGCTTCGAAAGGGGAGCGGCAGCATTGCACCGGGAACTGCAAGCAGAAGGCATCGCTCACGAATATCACTTATATCTCGGCGACCACAGTTTGGAATACTTCCTCGCACACTTGGGCCAGGTGATGGAGTTTCACTGGAAGGCATTTCCAAGAGGAACTGCGCCGGAAGGTAAGCACTGAGCCTTCATCACACTCAGAGTCGCCATTCAAACGTTCACGGAACGATTACGCGTCGAGGTGCTTGCTTATGCGGACGCGTCTCTCGCTAGCTGCAAAGCGGGTTGGCAGGCTTAAGAGCACGTAGGAACACCAGGGCATCCTCCATGGCCTGCAATTCAGCCCGATGCAGCGAGCTTAGCGAGATCGCCTCCGCACGGCTAAGAATGGCTGCTTCGGCAATGGCTATTTTCTGTGGCAGCTTTTCTGCGTTGAATTCGGTCAGAGCCTCTTCATAAAGCGCTTGCCATTCCGGGTACCGGAGACGGGTATTGCTTTGAAATCCTGCTTCGACTTTCATGACTAGCCTTTCGCTTTCCAACCGGCGCCCACCGGCACGCTATAGGGGTCCGTCTTTTTTGTCGCGCTTTCAGTCCCGATTACCCGCTCAGCGTCCTGCTTTTTGTCATCCCGCTCTTCAGCGGTCTTTTTGATTGTTGCCAGCGGAACCTGCTCGAAATGTGTTTTCGCTTTCGCCATCTGTGCACTTTCTATCGATCTTGCCAACAGTAGCAGCCTCAACTGGCTACGGGGAGACTCTTTACGCCGCCGCGAAGCCGCTGAATTGGGTGTGCAGTGCCTGTCGTCAACCCTGCCGTGCGGCACGTAGAACTCTCCAATACGAGTCGGTACGATAGCGCAACGTGCTTGACGTTAAGCACAGATACGATATAATACGTTTGCGTCAGGTTAGCAAGTGCGATTAGCGAGGCCCGGAGGTCCTTATGAGCTCACAGCCCAGAAAGCCTTTTATGAACTTTAAGACCATGGCCCAGACCGAAGTCCCCCAGGGACGCAATGGCAAACATAAACGGATCGTAACCCAAATACTCTCCGACCTTGATCAGCTGAAAGACGGCAACGCGCTGAAAGTCCCTTTGGCGGACCTGCCTCAAAGCAAGGAGAAGGTGCGTTCGGCCCTGAACCGGGCAACTCGAAAACAGGGGCGCCGGGTAGCGACGGCTTCTGATGCTGATTTTCTCTACGTTTGGAATCAGAACGATTAGATACTGCGCTCAGCAGCGATTCGGGAATCTAGCGCCGATTCTTATTTCGCTCGCACCGCCGTCACCATTAGGCCTTCCGTGCCAACAGGATGACACCGGCCATGATGGAGACGATACCCAGTATCTGTACTGGACCAAGCGTCTCGCCCAGAACTAGCACAGCAAGGATCGTCGTGCCGCATATCGTTAGCCCCACCGCGATCGGATATGCAGTTGCTAGGGGGAAAGTCCTGAGGATCAGAAGCCAGGTTACAAAACTTGCCGCGTATAAAGTGGCGCCTAGCGCCAGGAATGCCGCCAAACGGACGGGCACTCTAGTGGAGAACGAGAACTGCGGAAGAAAGTGCTTCAGGATTGCCAGCCCAGAGACGCTGAGAACGGTGTAAGCACCAAAAAATAAGAAGTAGCTCATCACGCCTGAGCTAGTTCCAGATTTAGCGGGCATAGGCGAATTCTATGCATCTGTTAATCTCTGGACGTGCGGCATCGACTGCCGTATAGAAGCTCAGGTGCTTGAGCGGAAGCGGGAAGCGTTTCACCCTGATTTCGGCAAAGAAATACCGCAAGATCGCCAGAATCTCAGCCTCGTTGTTGACGTGTTCGTGTCGCATGACCACCGCATAATCCAACCCGGTTCGCATCCAGTATGCAACCCCAGTGACGCACCGCCAACCAAGGTGCCAGAACAGTCCATCGGACGGAATTGAGATCCCCAGGTGCCCATTCTCTCCAAGATGCAGGGCGCAGCTGGCGACAACGGCTGGCAGATCGGTCAAGTGTTCCAGGACCGCGACGGCGACGATTTTGTCATACTTCTCTTCAACCGGTACCTCCGCGATATCCGCAAAGATCTTGCGCGTACGAGATCTCAGAGGGCTGTCTTGCCAAAGCTCGGAGAAGGGTTCGATCGCATCGTAAACATCTGTCGAAGGCTCGTAAGGCAGGTGATTGAGAGGGCCAGCGCCGAGTTCTAGGACCCGGGACACTGGCCCGCCCTCGGCTACGGTTCGGTGCATCCAGGTTTCGAGCCTGCCCACTACCGCACAAAGGCCCGTTGTGGCTAAACGATTGCGGCGATATTCCTCTACATAGACTTTTTCGTGCGCCGCGGTGAGAGGGGGACGCTTCCGCGGATACGAGGCCAACAATGCTTCCACATCACGGTAGTGATGATTACCGGTCATCCCGACCTTTCTTGGCTAAGGAAAAGCACGCTTCCGTGCCGCGCGATAATCGCATACAGGCCCACGCAGATCAAGCCGCATCGGTTGGGGCCCGGTGAGCGCATGAGGGCCTTGTCCTCGATAACATGCGGCGTCTAAACGTCCGCAGCGCTTCTCCAGGTCCGCTGAAACCGTGCGCGTTTTGTATTGCCTGACCCATGGGACCATTCCTGTTTCAGCAGCGAGTCACGTTGGGCGCGTTAGTGTTCGCTTACAGGTAAAAGCCTGTCCACGCCAGTGGGAAACCTATCTACACCCTTGCAAAGCGGCGTGCTCATCCAGAATCGTGGTCCACTGCTGTGTGATCCTCTTTCGCCATGCCGGCGATGGTAACTCGGCCTTGGGCCGGTATTCACGGCGACGTTGTATCTCGGCCATGAGCGCTTCACGAACCACGGCGAAGTCCCCCAGATCGAGTGTCTGGTACAGCCGTTCAACAACCGCGAGCGGGTCGGAAATCAGGAACTCGTAGGTGATCGTCGTAAATCGGTTCTTGGGCAGATCGCCGGTACTCGCTGCCAGCTTTGCCTCGAATCGTAGACGATCGGCAAGCACTGCTTCGCGGATTTCATCATCCGCCAGCAGAGGCGCTATCGCGTAGGTTGCGAACATGGTATGCCACATTCGAACTACCGACTCGAAACTCGTCCATGGGTCACGTACTATCAGCACGAAGCGCGCTTCCGGAAGCAGGTCGCGAAGCGTGGTGACACGAAAGCCATGCGTGGGTGATTTCAAGATGATTGGGCGGCCAGTCCCACGCGCAGATACTCCAGCCAGGAAACCCAGGAAAATCTTGCGCCAGCGGGCTTCCTCTTCGGATGAAAGATCACGCGGATCCGCAAGCTTTAAAGCCTCGGGCAAAATTGCCGGAACCAGCAGAGCTTCGTAAGGAGAACGCGCACCCAGGGAGAGCAGTGCAAACTCATCCTCTTGCGGCGAGCCCGATCGAATTTCCATTTCGTCCATCGGGCGTTTCATTCCGTGATCTCGCCGCGCCAGGGTCGAGGCTTCTGTGAGGACGAAATGGTGAGGGTTCATGCAGGCGTGTGTCGTCGGGTAGGTATAACGCTTATCGAGGCATAGAAGTTCGTGCAGCAGGGTGGTGCCGGACCTCCAATAGCCCAGGATAACGATCGCGTCTCGATTATTTGCTTGGGCCAGTTGCTGGCTGCCTATCGCCTGCTGCAAGCGCTCCATTCCTGAGAGCAAAGAACCCGGCCCAAGCGTTTGCCACAGCAACATCGGAGTCGGTCGAAGCTGCCAGTTTCGGCGAATTTGACGCCATGCGCACGAACTCAAGTTGAGGTATCGTCGGCTCACGGTTGTCGGCGTAGCTCTGGAAATCGCGAATAGATAGCCCCGCGCAATGCCGCAGCCCGCGCGGGATCTTCGGCAGATCGGTCCACCTTCCAGTCATGCGCTTCTTTTAGAGGCCGGAGCGCGCCTTTCGTGGTGTCGAGATCGAGGACATACTCGTACCTGCCATCGATCACGCCGACCGTTCCGTGACGAGGTGGTCTGAAAGCACTGTTTTTCTCTAGATACTGAATGAAAGCGAGGCCCTCGACTTCACCTTGACCGTCCTCATTCAGCCACCGGGCAAGCGATTGGCCCACCATCCACTCCGGTTTCTTTTGACCGGCAAGCTCGAGAATCGTGGGCGCCAGCGCGGTCTGATCCGCTGCTACACCAATCTTGCGACTGGTCTCTTGCTGTGGCGTCCTGATAATCAGGGGGATATGGACAACGGGTCTTGTCAGATCGGGACTGCTGTGCTGATAGACTCCGCCCTCAAAACTTTCTCCGTGGTCTGCCGAGATGATCACCGTGGTGTTCCGCAATTTCCCATCATGGTCCAACTGGGATATGAAAGCGCCAAAGGCGCGGTCCGCGGTAGCGATGAACTCGTCGTAACGAAGACGACGCTCATCGAGCAGGCTCTGCTGGTCGGGTTCGTAATGAGGCTTCCACCGTCCACCAAACTCCTCCTCAAAAGTTCGCACCTTATCGGCAGGCAGGAAACGGCCTCGTTCCATGGGATCGGGAAGATAGGGGTTGTGCGGAGTGATCACATGAATCCATACAAAGAATCCGTCCGGCAGACTCGCGAGTACTTCCCGCCCGCGTTCGAAGCTGGCACCCGGCCTAAATCGCATTGAAAGGTTGTAGGGCTTCCGGGCAAGAGAATTCCACAGGTTTGCGAGATCAAAATATTCATCAATGCGACATCCGAATCCTGACTCCTGATGGAGAGGGCGAGTCGCATTCCACAAACGCTGAACGCCGCCTTTCTGGAACGTCGGTTCGGGCAAGAGATCGTAGTCATCCCCAAGACTTTTTGCTAAATAGTATGCAAAGGGGTTGGAAAGGAACGCCCCCGTAGCATAGCCCGCGGCTCGCATCACGTGGGGTAGGTTCTGCTGCGCGTGCTGCGCGCGCACACGGCCTTGCAGTTGATGAACACCACTTTGCGATGGGTAAATTCCCGTCAGCATCGTTGCTATGCTGGGCGTGGTGAAGGTCGAGGCCGAGTAGAAGTTTGTGAAGACTGTCGCCTTTTGAGCGAAAGCATCGATGTTCGGTGTGGTCGCGAGTTTGTTCCCGTAAACCGACATATCTTCTGCGTTCAACGCGTCAAAAGTAATCAGCAGAAAATTCGATTTGGGTCGCTGCGAAACCAGTGGTGCCCTCGCATTGGCTGTGGTCTTACTAATCGCGAATTCAGCGGCTACTAGCGCGGAAAGGGCGACAAGTGTTGCAATCGCCATACGTCGTGGCATTTTTTCGCCCAGGAACCCGTCCAGGCTGGTCACAACTTCCTTGCGAGTACGAGCCATGCAAATTGCAATCGCGAACGCAAGGAAATGGACTCCCATCAGCACAGGGTTGAATCTGGCGCCCGCATGAAACCACTTCATGAGGCTCGTCAATGCAAGTCTGGAGTCCAAAAAGACAATCAAGACCACGGCAATCTCTATCGCCCACTCGGCCAAGCGTTCGCGCGCTGAATTGAAACGCCACAGAACAGGCGCAAGGATGGCGGTGTAAATACTTCCCAAAGCCATTCCCAAAAGCGCGGATACAAGTATTCGCACTATTACTTCGAAACCTACCTCTGAAGCGGTGAGATAAAACGACCAGCCTTGAGCCTTCCCGCGTGCTAGCATCAGCGCCTCGGCAAAAACCAAGGCGACGATTCCGAGACTCATGGCGCGCAACCACAGAGACATAATGGTTGAGCGGAAGCCCGACGATGCGCCTGCTGGTCGGCTCACGGGTTGCATTACCCCGGTTGACGCGGAATCAGATGTTCTGACAGATGTGATGGATGATCCTGCGGCCATCAGTAAGGATTTGAGGAGCCGAATTGGCAAACCGGGATGGTTTGCATCGCCGTAACCACTAGCCTGAATTGTCAAGGTGCAAGCCCCAGTGTTGCGACAGCGGTACCGAACTGCGATCGTTCTTCATCCGTCTTCGGAGGGGGAACTGTCTGCGGACGGTCCTAAATTCGAAGCGACGGCCAAGGGGACGAATCAACCTATCGCATTATGCATTAGCCCGTCGACGCAAGCGCCTTGATAATCCGGAAAGCGTGGCTACGATTCGCTGCCTGAGAAATGTCACACTCGCACCCACGATTATGAGCAGTGGCGTGAGAACTTGTGATATCAAACCCACCGTGTTCGGGTCGGCGTAGGCAAGACCGTAAAGTGGCATTGTGGTCATAAGGCAGAATACACAGGCTACGAATACAAGTAGATATACCCGACGGTTCATTGACTCCTCCGCTTCTTGTGCGGGCGTGACGAGTCGGCAATCTTCCACCGTGTGCAAAGGTTTGCAACGACGCGAAGGACTTATCTGGAAGATCTTGATTCTTGCAAGACAGTGCCGAGCATAGACACCCGTCTTGCCCACACACCCCAAGCGAGCGGAAAGTAGCACGCACACCCGCGACTGTCAAGGCGTTTGATCGACTGACTCAGCAGGGCTCTTCAGCGCTGAAAGATGGAGCGGGAGACCGGGGAATCGATCGGCGACGTCCAGTTTGGCAAGCTCAATTCCGCTAGGCGTAATTCTTTTTCAGAATCGCGGCCAAAATAAAAACTACCGCAAACAGACGGACAAGATAGATCCACGGACTCCCTTCATTCGGTCGAGCGAAGAACAGCAGCGCTACCCGAATGGCCGCCTCGGTAAAAAAGAATATCGCGAAGCCTAGGAAGAGGACGTCGCGGGTGCTTCTCCAGAACTTAACGAAGAAGAGGCTCGCCGTAAGCGAGAAAGCGGAAATCACCCCTAATAGGAATACTTCGATCATCTTTCAGTCGCTCTCCCAGATAAGGCCGTACAAAAGAATCACCATCGCAATTGCGGCGGTCGCCAATCGCCAGCGGTATAG
>Ga0207657_10008357_pt1 | contig 10511 bp, 10 predicted proteins | sample KBSC33metaG_FD_184316 | JGI IMG/M metagenome (GOLD analysis project Ga0207657, IMG submission 184316) | Corn rhizosphere microbial communities from Kellogg Biological Station, Michigan, USA - KBS C3-3 metaG (SPAdes) (version 2) | ecosystem: Host-associated > Plants > Roots > Rhizosphere > Soil ... | reverse complement strand
ACGCCGGGCGACAACGCCTGCCGGGCGCGCACGCACACCGGCATGGCGGTCGACTTCCGGGTCGTCGAGCCCGACCAGTACGGCAACGTCCTGCAGCACCTCACGGGCTCCAAGGAGCACAACATGGCGCTGCGCGAGCGCGCCGTGCGCAAGGGCCTGCACGTCTCCGAGTACGGGATCCTCGACGACAGCGACGGCGTCATCCACCGCTGCCCGACCGAGGAGGAGGTCTACGAGCGGCTCGGCCTGCCGTGGATCCCGCCCGAGCTGCGCGAGAACCGCGGCGAGCTCGACCTCGAGGAGATCCCGCCGCTCGTCGAGGTCGAGGACCTCAAGGGCGACCTGCACATGCACACGACGACCTCCGACGGGCGCAACACGCTCGAGGAGATGGCGAACGCCGCGCTCGAGCGCGGCTATGAGTACATCGCGATCACCGACCATTCCGCCAGCCACGGCTTCGGCAACGACGTGCAGCCCGACGAGCTCAAGCGCCAGATCGAGCGCGTCCGCAAGCTCAACAACAAGCTCGACGGCATCGAGCTGCTGATCGGCACGGAGTCGAACATCCACAACGACGGCTCGCTGGACTACGACGACGACCTGCTCGCCCAGCTCGACTGGGTGATCGCGTCGGTCCACACGCAGTTCCAGATGCCGGCCGACCAGATGACCGCGCGCGTGGTCGCCGCGTGCGAGCACCCGCTGGCCGACGCGATCGGCCACCTGACCGGTCGCAAGATCGAGACCCGCGCGCCCTACGCGATCGACGTCGATGCCGTGATCGAGGCGGCGGCGCGAACGGGCACGATGCTCGAGATCAACTCCGCGGCCGACCGCCGCGACCTCAACGACATCCACGCGCGCGCCGCCGCGCGGGCCGGCGTGCGGATCCTCATCAACTCCGACGCCCACGGCGTCAACACGCTCGGCATCGTGCGCTGGGGCGTCGCCACCGCGCGGCGCGCGTGGCTCGGGCCCGAGCAGATCGCCAACACGCTGCCCTGGAAGCGGTTCGCGCCGCTGCGCAAGCGCGCGAGCTAGCCCAGCAGCGCGGGCAGCAGCCGCTCGGCGACCAGGCGGTCGACCGCGGCCGTCGAGTACGGCGCGACGAGCGGGACCGCCCGCTCGGCGTAGTCCCGCGCGGGATCGTCGAGCGCCACCCGGATCGCCCGCGCGAAGCCCGCCTCGTCGCGCGCGACGAGCCGCTGGTCGAGCGCGCGGGCGAGCGGCAGCGCGACGTACGGGCCGCGCCCGTGCAGGCAGACGAGCACGCAGCCGTCGGCCAGCGCCTCGAGCTGCGCGATCCCGAAGTCCTCCCACCGCGAGCCCGAGAGGTAGAGGCGCGCGCGGCGCAGGAGCGCGCGGTACTCGTCGACCGCGAGCCGCCCCGCGTAGCGGACGCCGCCGCCGTCCGTGCCCTCGACGCCGCAGACCACGAGCTCCTCGCCGCCGGCCCGCGCGGCCGCCCAGGCGCGCAGGATCCGGTCGAGCCCCTTCTTCTCGGGGTTCGTCGCGTAGGTGATCGCCGCGACGTCGCGCGGGCCGTCGACCGGCCCGCTGCGGTCGACGACCGGCGGGACGACGACGCCGGTCGGGAAGCGCACGTCGGCGGAGGAGGGGACGATCAGCGGCGCCGCGGCCAGCCGCCGCTGCTCGACGGCGCGCTGCCAGACGCCGTGGCGCCCCGGGCGGTTGTCGGTCGACAGCGCGTCGAAGCGGATCGCGCCGGGCCGCGGCCACAGCAGCGCCGCGGTGATCGTCGAGTAGAGGATCGCGCGCGGCTCCTCGCCGGCCAGCGCGTCGCGCGCCGCCGCCCGTGCCGCCCGCGCCCAGCGCCAGTCGGTGTACATCAGCGTCCGCACGTCGGGCTGGCGCGCCGCGCGCGCCATGCGGACGCTCGCGCCGGCGCGCTCGATCGCCCCGACGAGCGCGTCGTCGGCCAGGCGCAGCCCGGCGGTCGAACCGAGCGACACGTACAGGACGTCCATCGGCCGCTCGACCCTAGCCTGCCTGCCCCTGCGCATGACCGGCACGTTCATCAACGTCGGCACCGTCCTGCTCGGCACGCTGATCGGCAGCCTGCTCGGCCACCGGCTCCCCGAGCGCTTCCAGCAGCGCGTGCTCTTCGGGCTCGGCCTGGTCACGCTCGTGCTCGGCGTCGACGACGCGCTGGCCTGGCGCCACGTCAACCCGCTCTACGTGATCGGCGGGGTGCTGCTCGGCGGGCTCGCAGGCGAGGCGCTGCGCATCGAGGACCGCCTCGACGGCCTCGGCCAGCGGCTCCAGCGGCGCTTTGCCGGCCCCGGCTCACACCACACGATCGCCGAGGGCTTCTTCACCGCCAGCCTGCTGTTCTGCGTCGGGCCGCTCGCCGTGCTCGGCGCGATCCAGGACGGCCTCTCGGGCGACTACCACACCCTCGCCACCAAGGCCCTGCTCGACGGGTTCGCCGCGATCGCGCTCGCGTCCGGGCTCGGCTTCGGCGTCGGGCTCTCGGCGCTGAGCGTGCTCGTCTACCAGGGAGCCATCACGCTGGGCGCCGGCCTGTTCACCGACATCCTCGCCAAGGGCAGTGACGCCCTCGCCGCACTGACGAGCGCGGGCGGCATGCTGATCATCGGGATCTCCCTCAAGCTGCTCGACCTCAAGGACATCAAGGTCGGCAACTACCTGCCGGCGCTCGTCTTCGCGCCGTGCCTGGTCGGGATCGTCAGCTTGGTGCGCTGATCGACGGGATCTCGCGCCGGAAGCCCGGCGTGCGCACGAGCTTCATCGGCTGATGGGGCGCCGTCCGCTCGACGAAGAACGACACGCCGTCGCGCTCCTCGATCGCCTGCACCGCGGCATCCTGGCGGCGCCACGCCAGCGCCCAGATGATCGCGAAGCCCGCCGCCATGCCCGGCACCTGCGGTGCGAGGAAGGCGATGGCGCCGGTCGCCACCGTGAGCAGCAGGAGCGGCCACAGCCGGTTGAGGATCGTCGCGCCGGGCCGGTGCTCGGGCATCATCGTTGCGGCCTTGGCGTCGGCCAGCAGCCGGGCGATCGGCGGCGTCGTCTCGGCGCGCCGGCCGAGCCACAGCCCGACGACCGATGCCACGACCCACCACGCGGCGACGAACAGCACGAGCGAGGCGTTGGCGTCGTTGCTCGCCCCGGCGATGCACACAACGCCGAGCACCGATGCCGACGCTCCGCTGAGCATCACCGTCACGCGCAGGAAGTCGACGAAGCGCACTAGTCGACCAGCGCGTGCAGCAGATCGCGGACGCCGCGCGGGCCCTCGACGAGGAGGTCGGCCTCCGCCTCGAGCTCCTCGGGCGTCTCCTCGGAGCGCACCCCGACGCACAGCGCGGCCTGCAGGCGGCCTCCGGCCACGGCGTCGCGCAGGACGCGGAACGCGTCGAGGTCGGTCCGGTCGTCGCCGACGTACAGCGCGACGGCGACGTCGGCGCCGCGCAGGAGACGCTGGATGCCGCGGCCCTTGTCGATGGGGACGGGCGGGCGCACCTCGAGGACCTTGCGCCCCCAGTGCGTCACGAACCCCGCGCGCTCGGCCGCCTCGGCGAGCTCGCGAACGGCCGCCTCGGCGGCCGCCTCGTCGGGCGCGCCGCGCCAGTGGAACGCCGCGATCACGTCCTTGTCCTCGGCGCGCACCCGCAGACGGTGCAGCTCGTCGGTCCAGGCGCCGCGGGCGAACGCCTGAACGCGGCGGCCGTAGGCGGCGACGTCGGGATCGAGCTCGGCCTCGGTCGCGCCCGGGCGCAGCAGCTCGCTGCCGTGGTTGCCGATGTACGCGATCGACCCGAGCGACACGATCCGCCGGGCGGTGGCGGCGGGCCGGCCGCTCACGCAGGCGACGACGCCGTAGCGCTTGGCGACCTCGATCAGCGGCGCGCGCGTGGGCTCGGGGACGTGGGCGTCCTCGGCGTGGCGAACGATCGGGGCGAGGGTGCCGTCGACGTCGAGCAGAACGGCCGCGCGGGCCGGATCGGCTCGCAGCGGGGCGAGGGCGTCGAGCAACGAGGCACTGCGAGGTGCGGGGGCGGGCACGGGCCTAGTATGCCGCCATGCCGTCGGCCCGGACGCTCAAGCTCGCGGCCATCGGCACGGCGGCCGGGCTCTTCAGCGGCCTCTTCGGTGTCGGCGGCGGCACCGTGATCGTCCCGTTGCTGATCCTCTGGTTCGGCTTCGACGAGCGCACCGCCACGGGCACCTCGCTCGCGGCGATCGTGATCATCGCCGCGGTCGCGGCCGCGGTGCAGGGCGGCTACGGCAATGTCCACGTCGGAGACGGGCTGCTCGTCGGCGGGCCTGCGCTCATCGGCGTGCTGTTCGGCACGGCCCTGCAGCAGCGCGTGCCGATGCGCGTCGTGTCGCTGCTCTTCGCGGTGCTGCTCGTCGCCAGCGCGATCGACCTCTTCGTCGGATGATCGAGGCCGCGGTCATCGGGCTGCTCGCCGGCGTCGTGGCCGGGATGCTCGGCGTGGGCGGCGGGATCCTGTTCGTGCCGGGCCTGGTCCTCGGCGTGGGGCTCAGCCAGGTCGACGCCGAGGCGACGTCGCTGCTGGCGATCGTGCCGGTCGCCGCGCTCGGCGCCTGGCGCCAGCACCGCTACGGCAACCTGCGCCCTCGCGAGGCCCTCGTCGTCGGCGTGCTCGCGATTCCCGCCGCCGCGGCCGGCGTGGCGATCGTCAACGTCCTGCCCGAGCGCGCGATCAAGATCGCGTTCGGCTGCCTGATGCTGTGGGTGGCCGGGCAGCTCGCCCGGCGCGCCCTCACAGCTGATCGCTGATGCTCGGCGGCGACTCGCGGCGCAGGTCGCCGGGCAGCGTCGTGCCGGTGCCGCCCTCCGCGCCGAGCAGCCGCGTGATCATCGCGCGCGTCTGGGCGATCGCGTTGTCGAGCAGCCCGGGCGCCTCCGGGCTGCCGCGGCGGACGGCGTACTGGGCGAGCACGAGCGTCTGCAGGATCTCGTCGTTCATCTCGATCGCCCGTCGATGGCGGGCGATCGCGGACGCGAGCACGTTGGCCACGCCTTCGAGGAACTGGGCGTCGACCTCGGTGAAGCGCTTGTCTCCCGCCGTGTGGACGCCGAGCACGCCGAACGGCTGGCTACCGGTCCCCGGGATCGAGACGCCGAGGCTCGCGCGGATGTTCTGCTCGATCAGCAGCGGGCTGGGGTCGAAGCGCGTCTCGCTCGCGACGTCGTCGACGATCACGGGGTCGTCGGACTCCAGGACGTAGGCGACGTGGCCGCCGGGCATCGCGTCGACGCGGTGGCCGACCTCGCGTTCCTGCCACCCGACGCCGGCGCGCAGTCGGACCTCGTCGCCGTCGGGCGACAGCTCGAGCACCGTCGCGTGCTCGACCTCGAGCGTCTGCGCCACCAGCTCGACGGCGTCCTGGAGGATGCGGCCGAGCTCCTGCGGCGCGAGCACGCGTCCGCCCAGCTCTGCGAGCGCCGCCTGCTCCCGGGCCAGCCGCTCCCGATCGGGCATCGGCACAACGTAGACCGATTCGCGACGGAGCGACGAAGGAGTCGAACCTTCCCAGCGTGGGGCTGCCACGCCTCAACGGCTTTGAAGGCCGCCTGGGGCACCGGCCCCAGCCGCTCCAGGCGTCAGGTTAGGCGGGCGCGTCGGAGCGGTTGAGCCCGTGCTCGAGCGCGCCCTTGACCGCTGCGTCGAGCGCGTTGAGCCGGTAGAGCGCCAGGGCCTCCGCGGACTCGAAGCGCCGGGCGCCGTGGTGGGTCAGGACGCAGTGGGCGAGCGCGAGCCGGCGCGGCTCGTCCATGGCCGACACCCGCGCCGCGCGCTCGTCGAGCATCCGCAGGCCGAGCTCGACGTGGCCGAGCATGCGCCCCTCGTCGGTGAGCCCGATGTCGGCGCCGTAGCTGAACTCGCGGGTGCGGCCCAGGTCGTGGACGAGCGCGGCGGTGATCAGCAGCGCCGGGTCCAGGCGCGGGTGCAGCGTGCACGTCTCGAGCGCGAGCGTCCCGACCGCGACCGTGTGCTCGAGCAGCCCGCCGAGGTAGGCGTGGTGCCCGCCGCGCGTGCAGGGCGCGCGGCGCCACTCGGCGCGCAGGTCGGCGTCGCCCAGCAGCGCGGCGAGCAGGCCGCCGAAGCCGTCGTCGCGGACCTCGCCGGCCAGGTGCTCGAGGAAGCCGTCGAGCTCGTCGAGGTCGCGGTAGGCGACGGGCAGGAACGTCGCGGGGTCGGCCTCGGCGGCGTCCGCCTTGGCGATCGCGCGGACCTCGAGCTGCAGCTCGTCGCGGAAGCGCTCGACGCGGCCGGCGACGCGCACGATGTCGCCGCGTTCGAAGCGCCCGGCGAGCACATCGGCGTCGCGGAACGCGCGCGCCTGGATCGCGCCGGTGCGGTCGCGCAGCTCGAGCGCGAGGTACGGCGTGCCCGACCGCGCCACGAGGCGGTCCTTGCGCGTGCAGGCGAAGACGTCTGCGACCTCTTCGCCCGGCCTGAGCGTCGCTATGGGCATGGCTGACGCCATTCTGTACCGTGAAGCGGATGCAGCCCCTCGTCTGGGAGCGCCGTCCCGACGGCCTCCGCGCCCCGGCGCTGATCTGCGCCTTCAAGGGCTGGAACGACGCGGGCGATGCCGCGTCCGCGGCGCTGCAGTTCGTCGGCGCGTCGCTGAGCGCCACGCGCTTCGCGACCATCGACCCGGAGGAGTTCTACGACTTCCAGGCGCAGCGGCCGACGGTCCATCTGATCGAGGGCGCCGTCCGCGACATCACCTGGCCGACGATCGAGGTCTACGAGGCGCGGGTGCCGCGCGCCCCGCGCGACCTCGTCCTGCTCGGCGGCCCCGAGCCGTCGATGCGCTGGCGCACGTTCTGCTCGGCGATCACCGACCTGGCCGAAGCGCTGGGCTGCCAGATGGTCGTCACGCTCGGCGCGCTGCTGGCCGACGTGCCCCACACGCGCCCGGTCCACATCACCGGCCTGTCATCGGACGAGGCGCTCGTCGACCGGCTCGGCGTCTCCTCGGGCAACTACGAGGGCCCGACCGGGATCACCGGCGTCCTGCACGGAGCGTGCGCGGCAGCCGGGATCCCCTCGGCCAGCCTCTGGGCCAGCGTCCCGCACTACGTCGCCGCGGCGCCCAACCCGAAGGCGGCGCTCGCGCTCGTGCGCCACCTCGAGACGCTGATCGGGGTCACCGTCGACGCGGGCGAGCTCGAGACCGCGGCCGGCGACTACGAGCGCCAGGTCTCGCTCGCGGTCCAGTCCGATCCGGACGTCCAGGCGTTCGTCGAGCGCCTCGAGCAGGCGGCCGAAGAGGAAGAGGACCCGCTCGACCCGACCGAGCTGCCGTCGGGCGACGTGATCGCCCGCGAGTTCCAGCGCTTCCTACGCCAGCGCGGGCCGGGCGAGGGCTCCGCCTAGCTCGACCGGGCGCTCGGCGGCGCGCTGCAGCTCGTCCGGCGACAGCGAGAGGAACGCCGCGACGACGTCCGGATCGAACTGCGCGCCGGCGTTGGACGCGATCTCGGCGCGCGCCCGGTCGACCGGCCACGCGGGCTTGTAGGGGCGCTCGTGGGTGAGCGCGTCGAAGACGTCGGCCACGGCGACGATCCGCGCCCACTGCGACGTGGCCGCACCGCGCAGCCCCATCGGGTAGCCCTTGCCGTCCCAGCGCTCGTGATGGCCGAGGGCGATCCGCTCGGCCATGCGCAGCACCGGCGACGCGCTCCCCGTCAGCATCTCGGCGCCGAACGTCGTGTGCCGCTGCATCTCGGCGAACTCGTCGTCGGTGAGCTTGCCCGGCTTGAGCAGGATCAGGTCCGAGACGCCGATCTTGCCGATGTCGTGAAGGATCGCCGCGAGACGCAGCGTCGCGACCTCGTCCGCGCCGGCGCCCATCCGCCGCGCCAGCAGCGCCGCCAGCGATGCGACGCGCTCGGTGTGCTCGTGCGTGTCGTCGTCGCGGTACTCGCATGCGCGCGCAAGCCGGTAGAGGACCTCGAGGCGGGCGTCCTCGAGGTCGTCGACGAGCTCCTGGCGGCGCTCCACGAGGCGTGTGGCCATCACGTCGATGGCCTGGTTGATCGGCGCGAACTCACGTGACGGCGAGGCGCCGAGGCGGATCGAGAGGTCGCCCTCGGAGAGGCTCTCGGCCACCCGCCGCAGCCGGCGCAGCGGATGGAGGATCCCGCGGCGCAGCAGCTCGCCGACGAGCAGCACCAGCGCCATGGCCACGGCCAGCGCGGCGACGCCGACCTCGCGATCTCCCCGACCGGCCCGGGCCGCGGCGGCGATCGCGTGCGTGTCCTCGATCTGCTCGACGCGCTCGAGCCCTGCGAGCTGCGCGCGCAGCGCATCGACCTGGCGCTTGCCGAGGGCGATGAGACGCCGGACGTGATCGCGGCGGAGCGGACCGGCGGCTCGCAACGCGATCGCGGGCCGGACGTACCGGGCGAAGTAGGCACGCACTCCGGCGGCGATCCGCCGGGCGCGCCCCTGGTGGACATCGCCTGCGAGATCGGCCCCCATCGCCTGGATCGAGGTGTGGAAGAGCGCCTGGCCCTCGCGGTAGGGCGCGAGGACGTCGCGGCCGCCGGTCAGCAGGTACGCCCGCACACCGGTCTCGACGTCCAGGACCGACTCGAGCGTGTTGTCGATCTCGTCCTGGATCCGGCGGCCGTGGGATGCGCCGCTGCGGGCGACGTCGAACCGGTCGGCCGATAGCACCAGCGCGCCGATGCCGAGCACCAGGAGCACGGCGATCGACGTTGCGGCGACGACGGTGACCCGGGTCACCGACAGCAGATGTCGTCGGCTCGCCACCGGCGGGTTGTTCCCGGTCGGACAGCGCTCTGAACGCTCTAGCGGACGGCGACCTGGTCGCGCCCGGCCGCCTTCGCGGCGTAGAGCGCGGAGTCCGCCCGGTTCATCAGGGACGGCAGGGGCTCCTTGCCGTCCCAGTAGGCGATGCCGACCGAGGTCGTGACGTCCTGCGTCGACGAGCGCAGGCGCTCGGCGAGCGCCACGGCATGATCGGGCTTGCACCCGGGCAGCAACACCGCGAACTCGTCGCCGCCGAGTCGGGCGAGCAGGTCGCCCTGGCGCAGATGGGACTGCCACGCCGCGGCGGAGGTGCGCAGCACGCGGTCGCCGTGCTGGTGGCCGAGCTCGTCGTTGACGTGCTTGAAGTCGTCGATGTCGAGCAGCGCGATCGCGACCGGGCGGCCGTCGCGGCCCGCCGCGGCGAGCTCGCGGGCGAGGTGCTCCTGCCAGGCGCGGACGTTGGCGAGACCGGTCAGCGGATCGGTGCGCGCCGCGGCCTCGAGCCGGCCGACGAGCTCGACGCGCGAGAGCGCCATCGCCGCCTCGTCGGAGAGCAGGCGGATGAGCAGGCGGGTGGAGCGGTCGAGCGTCGCCTGCCGGGTGGTCCACGCGACGCCGAGGACGCCGAGCGGGCGCCCCTCGCGCAGGATCGGCTGCAGTAGCCCGGAGATGACGCCCTGGGCCTTTGCGCTCTCGACGTCGGCTCCCGGATCCCCCGCGATCTCCGAGAGGAAGACCGTCTGGGCCGTCGTGAACGCACGCATCACCGCGCTCGGCGCGTCGGGCGGGAAGCGCCGCTGTTCCGCTCCTTGGACCGGGGGGCAGCACGCGCGTACGACCAGGCCGCCGTGCTCGTTGTCGGGCAGCGCGAGGAAGCCGAACGTCGCGCCGGTGATCTCGACCGCGGCCTCGCAGCACGCGATCCGCGCCGTGCCGGCGTCGACCGCGTCGGTGAGCCGCCGCGTCGCGCGGGAGACCGCGGCCAGCGCCACCGTCTCCTCGGCCAGCCGCCGCTCGGCGATGCGGCGCTCGGCGAAGTGCCCGAGCTGGACCGCGATCGAGTTCAGCGCCTGGCGCAGATCGGGGTCCAGCGGGTCGGGGGCGGTGCGCGCGAGCACGCCGACGCCGACCGTTCGCCGTCCGGCGCGCAGCGGCAGCGCCGCTACGCCGATGATGTTCTCGGCCTCGATCTCCGTCGCCCGGACGAGGCCCTCGACGCGGCGCGCATCGTCGATGCACACGGTCTCCCCGATCTCCCAGGCCATGCCGGCGAGTCCCTCGCCACGACCGAGGACGAGCTGCCGGCCGGCGTCGGCGAACGCCGTTCCCTCGCGGCGTCGCCACGCGGTCACGAGCCGCAGCGACGCCTGGTGCTCGTCGGCGAGCCACAGCTCGGCGTGGTCGAAGCCCAACCCGGTGCCGAGGAGCTCGCAGGCCTCGGACGCCACCTCCATGCCGGAGCGCGCCGAGGCGAGCATCCGCGCAAGCCGGTGCTCGACGTCGCGCAGGCTCTCGTGGCGCTTGCGGTCGGAGACATCGCGCACGAAGAGGGTGGCGACGTTGCGCCCTTCGAGCTGCGTGGCGGTCAGCGCCACCTCAGCCGTGATCGCGCGGCCGTCGGCGGCGACGATGGCGCGCTCGACGCGGTAGGGCCCGGCCGCGGGGTCGGCGAGGATCCGCGCCAGGTCGACCTGCAGCTGT
>Ga0207657_10008356_pt1 | contig 10511 bp, 13 predicted proteins | sample KBSC33metaG_FD_184316 | JGI IMG/M metagenome (GOLD analysis project Ga0207657, IMG submission 184316) | Corn rhizosphere microbial communities from Kellogg Biological Station, Michigan, USA - KBS C3-3 metaG (SPAdes) (version 2) | ecosystem: Host-associated > Plants > Roots > Rhizosphere > Soil ... | reverse complement strand
GCCGGCCGCCTGCCAATCGCCGTCCGCGACATCGACGACCTTCAGCGTCAGCGCATCGCGGTCGAGCGCGATACCCTTGGTGCCGCCCGCGGACAGCATCGGCGCGCCCGCCTGCAGCCAGAGCTGGTTGCCGGCATTCTCCTTGGCGGTGAAGGGCGCGAAGACGTCGTCATTGTAGACGATGCAATTCTGGTAGATCTCGACGAAGGACGCGCCCTTGTGCGCGTGGGCGGCCTTGAGGACCTCCGGCAAATTCTTGTGGACGTCGATCCCGCGGGCGACGAAGCGCGCTCCGGAGCCGAGCGCGAAGGCGCAGGGGCTGGCGGGGCGGTCGACCGAGCCGAAGGGCGTCGACGGGCTTCGGGTCCCGACCCGGCTTGTCGGCGAGTACTGGCCCTTGGTGAGGCCGTAAATCTCGTTGTTGAACAGCAGGATCTGGCAGTCGAGGTTGCGCCGCAGCACGTGCATCGAATGGTTGCCGCCGATCGACAGAGCGTCGCCGTCGCCGGTGATGATCCACACGTCGAGCTCGGGATTGGCCAGCTTGATCCCGGTCGCGAAGGTCGGAGCGCGGCCGTGGATGGTGTGGAAGCCGTAGGTCTCCATGTAATAGGGAAAGCGGCTCGAGCAGCCGATGCCGGAGACGAAGACGACGTTCTCCGGCCGCACTCCGAGCTCCGGCATGGTGCGCTGCACCGCCTTCAGAACGGCATAGTCGCCGCAGCCGGGACACCAGCGCACCTCCTGGTCGGTGGCGAAATCCTTGGCGGTGAGCTTGGTCAGTTCGTTCATGTCAGACTCCGTCGCCCCGGCGGAGGCCGGGGCCCCAGCGGGTGAAAGGCACAGGCGGGCGGGCAGCGCTCCATGGGCGACGGTGCTTTTCACCCGCCGGGGTCCCAGCCTGCGCCGGGACGACGATATGGGGGATCATCCCAACGCCTCCTCGATCGCGGCCTCGATCTCCGCGATCTTGAACGGCTGGCCGCTGGTCTTGGTGACGGGGCGGGCGTCGACGAGATACTGGTCGCGAAGCACGGTCTTCAACTGCCCGGTGTTCATCTCGGGAACGATGATCCGGTCATAGGAGCGCAGCAATGCGCCCAGATTGCCCGGCATCGGCCAGATGTGGCGGATGTGGACGTGGCTGACGTCGAGGCCCATGCCGCGGGCACGGCGCACCGCCTGGTGGATCGGGCCGTAAGTGGAGCCCCAGCCGACCACGACCAGCCGCCCCCCTTCCTGGCCGAGGCACACCTCCTGGTCCGCAACCGCGACTCCGAGCACCTTGGCCGCGCGCGTGTCGGTCATCTTCTGGTGGTTGGCCGGGGCATAATCGATGTGGCCGGTGCCGAAATTCTTCTCGATCCCGCCGATCCGGTGGGTGAGGCCGGGCGTGCCCGGCTTCACCCAGATGCGGGCGAGCTTCTCGTCGCGGGCGTAGGGGTTGAACCCCTCCCCGTCATTCGGCGCGTCCTCGAAGAAGGTCACCGGGAACGGCGCATAGGTCGCCATGTCCGGCACCTTCCAGGGCTCCGCGGCATTGGCGATGTAGCCGTCGGTGAGGAGCATGACCGGAGTCATGTACTGGATGGCGATCCGGCACGCCTCGATCGCGCAGTCGAAGGCGTCGGCCGGCGAGCGGGCGGCGATGACCGGCATCGGAGCGTCGCCGTTGCGGCCGTAGACCGCCTGATAGAGGTCCGACTGCTCGGTCTTGGTGGGGAGCCCGGTCGACGGGCCGCCGCGCTGGGAGTTGATGATGACGAGCGGAAGCTCGGTCATGATCGCAAGGCCCATCGCCTCGGCCTTGAGCGCGATTCCCGGCCCGGAGGAGGAGGTGACCCCGAGGCTTCCGGCATAGCTGGCGCCGATCGCCGAGCCGATGGCGGCGATCTCGTCCTCCGCCTGGAAGGTGGTGACGCCATATTCCTTGAGGCGCGACAAATGGTGGAGGATCGCCGAAGCCGGGGTGATCGGATAGCCGCCGAAGAACATCTTGAGGCCGGCGAGCTGGGCGCCCGCGACCAGGCCGAGCGAGATCGACTCGGCGCCGGTGACGGTCCGGTAAAGGCCGGGCTCGGCGGGCGCGGGATCGAGGTGCCGCTGCGGGATCTGGCCGCCGATCTCCGCCGTCTCGCCATAAGCGTGGCCGGCGTTGAGAGCCGCGATATTGGCCTCGGCGAGGCCGGGCGCCTTGGCGAACTTGGACTTGAGCCACGCCTCGATCGGCTCGCGGTCGCGATCGAACATCCACAGCGCCAGGCCCAGGGTCCACATGTTCTTGCAGCGCAGAGCCTCCTTGTTGCCGAGGCCGAACGGCTTCACCGCGTCGAGGGTGAGCTGTGAGATGTTGAAGGCGATGACCTGCCATCGGGCGAGGCTTCCGTCCTGCAGCGGATTGGCCTCGTAGCCCGCCTTGGCGAGGTTGCGCGCGCCGAACTCGCCCTCGTCGGCGATGATCAGGCCGCCGGGCTTGAGGTCGGCGACGTTCACCTTCAGAGCGGCGGGGTTCATCGCCACCAGGACGTCGGGCGAATCGCCGGCGGTCTCGATCGCCGCCGAGCCGAAATTGATCTGGAAAGCCGACACTCCGAAGGTCGTGCCCTGCGGTGCGCGGATCTCGGCCGGGAAATCGGGGAAGGTGGCGAGGTCGTTGCCGGCGAGCGCGGTCGACAGCGTGAACTGACCGCCGGTCAGCTGCATTCCGTCGCCGCTGTCGCCGGCGAAGCGGACGACCACGGCTTCGGGCGCGGGGTGCGCGGCCGCTTCTTCAGGGGTGAGGAGGTGGGTGGCAGTCGCCATCTTGTGTCCTGAAATTGATAGGCCGGCCCTTGTAGCCGGAGAAGCCGCTTCCCCCAAGACTCATCTCCGGCAAAGCCGGAAACGACGACGGCCGCGGCGCTCTCGCGCCGCAGCCGCCATTGCCGGTATCGACCTCGGTCCCCTCCGCCGCTCGAGCGGCGAGGGCGCTGGAGCCTTATTCGACCGGAGTTTCCGTCCTCGTCTGGGGCGAGCCGTTCTGCTGGACGGTGGGGTTGCGCGCCCACTCCTCGCGGGTGCGGCAGACGAGACGGGCGCCGAGCCGGCTGGCCGAATTTTCCTGCGGCTTGCAGATCTTCTTTTCCTTCTTCTGCTCCGGCTGATCCTTGTCCTTCGCGGCGGCGGCTCCGGAAAGCAGCAGGGCCACACCGATGACGGCAAGATTCAGAGCACGCATGTAGTCCCTCCCGAAAAAGCGAGGCCGGCCAATGCCGCCCGTGGATGATTTTGTCAATCCGCGTAGGCGGTTAGTCCGGTTCCGGACACTTGCCCGGAAGGCGGTCCGGAGCGCCTTGGCGGATCGGCGCGCATGCCATAAGGCGCGGCCTTTCCAGGAGAGAAGATGACCGACCCCTTCGTGCGGCCCGACGTGAGAATGTTTCTCGACTACCTCAACCGCCTCCCCGGGCCCCGGAGCCACGAGGCCGGCGCGGAAGAGGCGCGAAGGATGATGGTGGCCTCGCGCCACGTCGCCGACGCGCCCGTCGGCGAACTCGCCGTGCTTCGCGACCTTTCCTGTCCCGGCCCCGGCGGCGACATCCCGCTTCGGCTCTACGATCCGCGGGACGAGCGCGGGCCGGGTCCGCTCCTGCTCTTCTTCCACGGCGGCGGCTTCGTTCTCGGCGATCTCGACACGCACGACCCGTTCTGTGCCGAGGCTGCCCGGCAGCTCGATCTGCCGGTGCTCGCGGTCGATTACCGACTGGCGCCCGAGCACCCCTTCCCCGCCGGGGTCGAGGATTGCATCGCCGCAGCCCGGTGGGCGGCTGGGAGCCCGGCCGTCTTAGGCCGCGAAGTGACCGGGCTGATCACCTCCGGCGACAGCGCGGGCGGAAATTTCGCCATCGTCGTCAGCCTCTCGCTTCGCGACGAGCCGGCGGCGGTGCCGGTCGTCGCGCAGTGGCCGATCTACCCCGCGGCCGATCCCGCCAAGGGCTATCCCTCGTACGAGGATTTCGGCGAGGGCTACCTTCTCACCCACGAAGGAATGGACTGGTTCGAGCAATGCTACCGGCCCGACAAGGCCGACTGGCGTTATTCGCCGATGCTGAAGAGCCAGGAGGGAATGCCGCCGACGCTCGTCCTCACCGCGAGTCTCGATCCGATCCGCGACCAGGGCCGTGCCTATGCCGCGGCCTGCGCGAACGCCGGGGTGCCGGTGATCTTCCGCGAGGCGAGGGGAAACATCCACGGACTGATCAACCTTCGCAAGGCGGTCCCGTCCAGCCAGGGGGACGTCGACGGAGCGCTCGCGGCGCTGAAGCTGATGCTGAAGGAGATTCTGTCGTGAGCAATCTCCCCTATCGTCCCGGCGCGGGCGTGATGCTGGTCAATCGCGACGGCAAGGTGTTCGTCGCCCAGCGGCTCGATTCCACCCTTGAAGCCTGGCAGATGCCGCAGGGCGGGCTGGACGAGGGCGAGGACCCGGAGGACGGGGCGCTTCGCGAGCTCGAGGAGGAGACCGGGATTCCCCGCGACAAGGTGGAGGTGATCGCGCGTTGCCCGGAGCCGCTCACCTACGACCTGCCCCCGGAGCTGGTCGCCAAGCTTTGGAAGGGACGCTGGCGCGGGCAGAAACAGCATTGGTTCCTGGCGCGGTTCCTCGGCGAGGACGGGGACATAAACATCGACACGCCCGAACCCGAGTTCCGCGCCTGGCGCTGGGCCGATCCGAACGACCTTCCGGCGATGATCGTGCCGTTCAAGAAGAAGCTTTACGAGGACGTCCTCGCGGCTTTCCGCGACAAGCTCTGATCCGGGTTCCCGGCGAAGGGGTTTTGCGCGGCGGGTTCTCCGGCTAGAGCCGTCGGATGCGGGGCCTGACGAACGAGGAGAGGGCGGCGGTCGAGCGATGCTCCGGCGCGCCGATGCTCGGCCAGGTCGAGGATTGGGCTCGGGTCAACAGCGGCTCCGCCAATCTCGAAGGCCTGGTGCGGGTGGCGGGCCTTCTCGCCGACGCGTTCGCGGCCTTGCCCGGCACTCTGACGCTGGTGGAGGCGGAGCGGGTCGAGGCGGTTGAGCCCGACGGGCGGCTGCGCCCCCTCCCCCACGGACGCAACCTCCACCTCGTCGTTCGGCCCCGCGCGCCGGTGCAGGTCCTGCTCACCGGCCACATGGATACGGTCTACGGCGCCGACCATCCGTTCCAGCGACTGGAATGGCTCGGCTCGAAGGTGCTTCGAGGCCCCGGAGTGGCGGACATGAAAGGCGGCCTCGCGGTCATGCTCGCCGCCCTGAAAGCGGTAGAAGGCGGCGAGGCGGCGGACCGGCTCGGCTACGAGGTGGTGATCAATTCCGACGAGGAGGTGGGCTCGCCCGGCTCGGCGGCGCTCATCGCCCGGGCGGCCCGGGGGAAGAAGGCGGCCTTGACCTACGAGCCGGCGGCGCTTCCCGACGGGACCCTGGCGGGCGCCCGGCCCGGCAGCGGCAATTTCTCATTGGTGGTGACGGGCCGAAGCGCCCATGCCGGACGCAATCCGGAGGAGGGCCGGAACGCCCTGGTCGCCGCCGCCGAGCTTGCGGTGCGGCTCGACGGGGCGAAGCGCGCGGGCCTCACCGTCAATCCGGCCAGGATCGACGGCGGCGGTCCGAACAATGTGGTGCCGGACCATGCGATCCTGCGCATAAATATGCGGCCGCGGTCCGCCGCGGACCAGGACTCGGCGCGCGTCGCGCTCGAGCAGGCGATCGCCGAAGTATCGGCCGCGCGGGATGTGCGCATAGTCATGCACGGCGGCTTCGGCCGGCCGCCCAAGCCGATCGACGCCGGGGCACAGACGCTGTTCGAGCTCGTCCGGCGCTGCGGAGCCGATCTCGGCCAGCCGATCGCCTGGCGCGACAGCGGCGGGGTCTGCGACGGCAACAACATCGCCGCCTGCGGAGTGCCCGTGGTCGACACGATGGGCGTTCGCGGGGGCGCGATCCATTCTTCGGACGAATATCTGATCGTCGAAAGCCTGGAGGAGCGGGCGAAGCTTTCCGCCCTCGCCCTCCTTCGGCTGGCGCAAGGGGACGCATTGTGAGCTTCAGGGTACGGCCCGCCGGCAAGGACGATTTCCAGGCGATCTACGAGATGGCGAAGCTCACCGGCGGCGGCTTTACCAACCTTCCGCCGGACCGCGGCGCGCTGGTCGCCAAGATCGTCCGCTCCGAACACGGCTTCGAATCGGGTGCCGCCGAGCCGGGCGACGACCTGTTCCTGTTCGTCCTCGAAAATGTCGACACCGGCCAGATACGCGGCACCTGCCAGGTGTTCGGGATGGTTGGGATGGAGCATCCTTTCTACTCCTATCGGATCGGGACCCTCACCCAGACCTCGAAGGCGCTCGGCAAGACGTTCCGGGCGCAGATGCTGAACCTCACCACCGACCTCGAAGGCTCTTCGGAAGTCGGCGGACTGTTCCTCCACCCGGGCGAGCGTGCCGGAGGCCTCGGCCTGCTGCTGGCGCGAAGCCGCTATCTGTTCATCAAGCTTCACCGGGAGCGTTTCGGGCCGCGGGTGATCGCGGAGCTGCGCGGAGTCATCGACGAAGGCGGAGGCTCGCCCTTCTGGGATTCGATCGCCGGGCGCTTCTTCGGAATGAATTTCCAGGAAGCCGACGAATTCAACGCCGCCCATGGCACGACCTTCATCGCCGACCTGATGCCCAAGACCCCGATCTACACCGCCATGCTGCCGGAATCGGCGCGGGCGGTGATGGGCATGCCTCACCCCTCCGGCCGAGCCGCGATGAAGATGCTGGAGCGCGAGGGCTTCCACCACGATTGCTATATCGACATCTTCGACGGCGGACCGACGATGATCGCGGCGACCGACCAGATCCGGACCATCCGCGAATCCCGGGAGCTGGTTCTGGCCGGCGTGGAGGAGGAAGTGGAGGGTCCCAGCGCGATGCTCGCGGCGGGTCGCGGCAGCGGCTTTCGCGCCTGCTGCGGCAATCTGCGCATCGACGAGGACGAGCGGGCGACCCTGGACCGCCGGACCGCAAGGATGCTCGAAATCGAAGCCGGGGACGCGTTCCTGTCGATGAGCCGGTAATGAAGCTGCGCGAGATCAACTTCGACGGGATCATCGGGCCCAGCCACAATTATTCCGGCCTAAGCCACGGCAACCTCGCCTCGGCGACGAACCGCGGCCTCGTCTCCCACCCGCGCTCGGCGGCGCTGCAGGGCGTAGCCAAGATGCGGCACAATCTTCGCCTCGGCCTGGCGCAGGGCTTCTTGCTTCCGCACAGGCGGCCCGACCGCGCCTGGCTGGCGGAGCTCGGAACGAGCGTCGACGAAGCGCCCGCGACTCTTCGGGCGGCGGCTTTCTCGGCTTCGGCGATGTGGGCGGCGAACGCCGCGACGGTCTCGCCGGGACCCGATACGGCCGACGGCCGTACCCATCTCACCGTCGCCAATCTGCGCACCATGCCCCACCGCAGCCACGAATGGCCCGAAACGCTCGCCCAGCTTCGCACCGCCTTCGCCGACGAAGGCGCGTTCGCGGTCCATCCGCCGGTTCCCCCCGCTTATGGAGACGAGGGGGCGGCCAACCACATGCGCCTCGCCGCCACCCACGGAGCGAGCGGAGTGGAGGTGTTCGTCTACGGCCGGAGCGGCGGCGCCTATCCCGTCCGCCAGCATGACGAGGCGAGCCGGGCCGTCGCCCGGCTCCACGGCCTCGATTTCGGGCGGACCCTGTTCGTCTGCCAGTCCGAGGCGGCGATCGCCGCCGGCGCCTTTCATAACGACGTCGTCGCGGTGGCGAACGAGAATGTCCTCTTCGCCCACGAGCTGGCTTTCGAGGATTCCTCCGGCTTCTACGCCGAATTGAAGCGGCTCCTTCCGGAGGTGGAGATCGTCGAGGTGCCGGCCAGCGCGGTGCCGCTCGAAGAGGCGATCCGAAGCTATTTGTTCAACGGCCAGCTGGTGAGCCTGCCCGACGGGGGGATGGGCCTGATCCTTCCCGAGGAGGCGCGCGAGACTCCGAGCGTCTGGTCCTGGTGCGAGTCGATGGCGGCGGGCAACGGGCCGATCCGAAAGCTGTTCGTCGTCGACGTCCGCCAGTCCATGGCCAATGGCGGAGGCCCGGCCTGCCTGCGCCTGCGGGTCGTCGCCGACCGGGAGCGGGTCGATCCCCGATTCCTCGCCGACGAGGCGAAGCTCGACCGGATCGGGGCGGTGATCGAGCGGGAGTGGCCGGAGGCCGTCGCTCCGGACGATTTGCGCGATCCTGCCTTCGCGGCCGGGATCGAGGCGGCGCGGACGGCGCTGCTCGAGACACTCGATCTTGCGCTTCTCGACTGACGTTCAAGCGCCGTACAGGCTTGACCCGTCACGTCCCGGACACCCTTTTTTCGGAGAAAGCCTGAAATGAAGAGCCTGATTCTCGCGGGGGCCGTCGCCCTCGCCGCGCCCGCTTACGCCCAGGGTGCCGCCGCCGTCGGCCCGCCCGTGTCCGTGCCCCCGGCCGCGCCCGCGGCGCCCGAATCCGTCTCCCGCGCTTCCGTCCAGCAGACCGACAAGGACCGCTTCGCCGAGATGGACGCGAACAAGGACGGCTTCGTCACCGCCGCCGAGCTCGGCGCTGCCGCCGGTCCGGAGCGGGCGGCCCAGATCGTCGGAAGCCTCGATTCGAACAAGGACGGCAAGGTGTCGCTCGCCGAGCTCGACTCGATGATGCTCGGCATGTTCGACAAGGCCGACTCCAATCACGACGGAATGGTGTCGGCGCAGGAGCAGGCGGCGATGGCCGCCGCCCGGCGCGGCAACTAAGGCAGGTCCGTCCGATCGAGGGTGTCGCCCCGGACTTGATCCGGGGTCCATCTTCTCTCCGCCGGTAGGGAGGAGAAGGTGGATGCCGGATCAAGTCCGGCATGACGGCCTTGGCTTCCCTTCAACAGGACCGACCCTGAGCCGCGATTCCCCTCGTCAAGTGGGAGAGGGAGCCTAGCGCAGCAAGGTCACCTGGACGACGTTGCCCCGGTCGCTTCGCACCTGCTCGGTGCGTCCGGAGCGGAAGGGCCGGTCGTGCGGCCAGCATTCGCGATAGCTCGCGCCCCAGGTGAAGCAGAGCTGAGCCTCCTGCTGCTCCCAATGGCCGCGGGTCTCGCGGCCGTTGAAGCTTGCGACGACGTCGCCGCCGCGCTGGAAGGTGAGATTGGTCACCTGCCCGTTGGCGGCCTCGACCCGGAGGGTCCGGCCGACATATTCCGGCTCCCAGGCGCCGCCGTCGCGGCTGCCGACGCAGGCGCTTAGCGCCGCGGAAAGTCCAATGATCATAGCAAGCTTGCGCATCGTCTATTCCTCCGCGCTCCAGAAGATATCCACCGGCACTTCGATCGAGGAGAGCAGCCGCCCGATCGGGACGGACGAGAGCGGCCCCTCCTTGATCGCCTGCTCGAGCACCTGCCGTTTCGCGGCTCCGGCGATGACGATCATGATCGCCCGCGCCGTCGTCAGCGCGGGGGCGGTGAGAGTCACCCGGTCGACCGGAGCCCCTTCGGGCATCGGCTGCGGCCGCACTCCGACCGCCCGCCGCTCGCGCGGGCCGGCGACGGCACGCTCGAAATCCGGGCCGGGGAAGATGCCGGCGGCATGGCCGTCGGCGCCGATTCCGAGGCAGGCGAGGTCGAGCGGCCAGCCGATCAGCGACAGCCGAGCGTCGGCGAGCCGGCCCGCCTCCTGGGCATCGCCGAGCGCGGCTTCATCGACCAGCGAAACGAGGCTCGCGCCCTTGGCGCCGAAGAAGCCCTCGAGCTTGCGGTAGTTGCTCTGCGAGTCGCCGAGCGCGACGAGCCGATCGTCGGTCGGAACGACGGTGACCTTCGACCAGTCGATCGCCTTCGACTTGACCAGCTGGCCGTAGAGCGGCTCCGGAGTCGATCCGCCCGGAAGCGCGATCCGGGCGCCGCCGTGAGCCTCGATCGCGCTCTCGATTACGAAGCCGATGTCTCCGGCCGCCTGCTCGGCCATCTCGCGGGCGGTGTCGAACTCCCACCACTCGATCTCATCCATGAACGCGCCGCTCCTGTCGTGGCCGAAAGAAGGAACCGCGCGCCTTGGCGGCGGGTTCCAGAAGGCGTGCCTTAGGAGGACAATCGATGCCTGCCAAATCGAAAGCGCAGCAGAAAGCCGCCGGAGCCGCCCTGTCCGCCAAGCGCGGCGACACGCCCAAGAGCAAGCTTCAGGGCGCGTCGAAGGGGATGGCCGAATCGATGAGCGAGAAGCAGCTCGAGGAACTCGCCTCGACCAAGCGCAAGGGCAAGCCGGAGCATGTGAGCTGATCATGGACGGCGACAAACCCAAGGGCGGCGAGCCGCCCGACGGCCCCGACGGCGACAACGGGATCGAGGACGCCGCCGAGGAGGCCGAGCGCGAGATCGAGAAGCGCCGCGACGGCAGCGGCGGCTTCGCCGGCGAGGGGGACATCGGCTGACGCCGCTTACCCTCGCGCCCGCCGACCCGCGGGCGGCCGACGTCGAATC
>Ga0207657_10008353_pt1 | contig 10515 bp, 6 predicted proteins | sample KBSC33metaG_FD_184316 | JGI IMG/M metagenome (GOLD analysis project Ga0207657, IMG submission 184316) | Corn rhizosphere microbial communities from Kellogg Biological Station, Michigan, USA - KBS C3-3 metaG (SPAdes) (version 2) | ecosystem: Host-associated > Plants > Roots > Rhizosphere > Soil ... | reverse complement strand
ACACGACTCTTGTACGAGAAGTATTTGCGTGACACCCCGTTCCGGCCGGGACGGGTCGGAACGGGGTGTCACGCAAATACTTCTCGTACAAGAGTCGTGTTTCGGGTTCGTCTTCTACGACCAGCACGGCAAGCCTCTTGTCTTCCTCCGACGCCTGTACCGGCTCGATCTGCTCAGCCCGTTTGATGTCATTGATGGCGCAATGCACGGGAATGGTCGCCACGAAGGTCGACCCCTCGCCAGGCCGGCTGCTGACCTCGATCGATCCGCCGAGCAGCTGAGCCAGCTTACGGCAGAGCGGAAGTCCCAACCCCGTGCCCTTGACCTGCCGTTGAATCGGATGATCGATCTGGGAAAATTCTTCGAAGATGCGTGTCTGATCTTCCTGCGCAATGCCGATGCCCGTATCGGCCACGGAAAAGGTGACCGAGCGTCCGTCTGCCGTCAGCGTGGCGGCCACACGCACCTCGCCCCGCTCGGTGAATTTGATCGCATTGGAAATGAAATTCCGGAGGATCTGAGACACCTTGCCTTCATCGGTGCGCATGAGCGGAATGCCCACCGGCTCCTCGAAGACGAGATTCACGACGTTCGAGACCAGGAGTGGCCGCAGCATACCGCGCAAGGCGCTGAAGAGATTTGCCACCTCGAACTCCGACGGCTTCACGGTCACTTTGCCCGCCTCAATCTTGGCCAAATCCAGCAGATCATTGACGAGTTCCAGCAGGTCCTCTCCGCTCTTTCGGATATAGCCGACTTGTTTGGCCTGCTCGCTGTTGAGCTCCCCATCGGTATGCTCCAACAGCAAGTGCGACAAGGCGAGGATCGCGTTCACCGGCGTTCTGAATTCATGGCTCATGTTGGAGAGGAAGCGCGATTTCATTTCGTCTGCGCGCCGCAAATGCCCCGCCTTCTCATCCAACTCGGCATAGAGTGCGACCACGCCACGATTGGTGTCTTCCAGTTCACCGTTGAGACGGACCAGCTCCTGTTGACGCTCGTGCAATTCCTCCAAGGCTCTGAGCAGTTCCTGGTTTTGCTGTCTGATCTCTTCGATGGGATTCTGGGGTTCGTGCTTCCCCAGCTGTTTGACGACTTTCTCGAAGGTCTTGCCCGTAAAGAACGGCGCTCGCGGGGGAAGGATCTTCGCCAGTCGTATCACGCGCTCTTCGGGCACATTCGATCCGACCTCGCATTGATCCATTAAACGCCGGGCCGCGATGAGTGCCGGTTCCCACTCGGGACCGAGCGGTTCGCCGTTCCCGCCACCGTCCGCACGGACCTTGGCGCCCGCGGCTCTCGTCCAGCTTATGGTGATGAGCAAGACTTGTGGCGCGGTAGTGCCTTCGAGTTGAAAGTCGATGCGGCAGCCCTTGTTCGAGTGCACGAACAATCTCACAATTTCCGAAAGGGCGGTCGAAATCCTGGTCTGATCCTGTTCGTCGAACAACAGGAGGCGTGCCACCTGCCGCGCCCGCTGCCGCGCGGTCACCACATCGTCTTCATAATTGATTTCGACGACACCGATGTGCTGGGACATACCTTCTCCTATCGCAGCCCGTCTGTGCCTGGCTTCTTGAGCACGAGCACAGTGGCGTCGTCACGGCCGCGCATGAAATCGCGGTAGAGCACGCCCGCGATGAGGCTGGGGTCTCGTGCGAGAAGCCCAGGATAGCGCTCGAGGTCCCAGTGGGTCGCGATGCCGTCGCTATGCATGATCAAGACCGACGGGGCCTGCCACGGATGCGAGAATTCCGAGAGTTTGCGGTACTCATGGCCGACGATGCCGTTATACGAGACGAGATGCCGTCGCTCGCCACCTTTCACCACCACCGCCGCAACATTGCCGACCCCGGCGAACCGAACAACCCCGGCCGCTTCGTCAAGCACCGCAACGCCGAATGCCGCGCCTCGCGTGGGTTTTGCCGCCTGATGCGCGGCTTCCACGATCGCGATCGGCGAAAGTCTGTCCGGAGCCCGACGCACCGCGTCAATGATCGCCGTCGCGGCGTCTGACGCGATGACACCATGGCCGAGCCCGTCCGCCACTGCGCAGACCCACCCGTCCGCGAACCAACGGACAATCCAGTTGTCACCACAAACCGCTTCGCCGGGCTTCGCCTGTCGAACCACTCCGATTGATTGCGCATGCGGCGAACCGGTTTGACTCCTTGAGAGCACCCGTGCGACCACCGCCGTGCCCTTCTCCGGCTGGGAGTACAGATCAAAGGCGCCGGCCGTGCGCCTCACAGCGCCCAATCCCGTTCCCGGACTCCCGACTGTCGAATAGCCGTCGCCGAGGGACCGCGCGACATTGGAAATCCCCGGCCCTTTGTCCAGCGACAGCACTTCGATGCCATCCTGTCCTTCAGCACCAAGCCGTCGCAACAGCAGTTCTCCGCCTCTCGCATGTTTCACGAGATTCGTCGCCAACTCCGTCACGACCAGCGCGAGATGGTCGACGGTCGGCTCGTCCAAGTCCGCGTCGTGCGCCAAGGCAACGGCGGCTCGCCTTGCGGCCGCTGGCTGACTCCGTTCTGTCACCGGTACGCAGATTTGATCAAAAGGAATTGTTTCAATCATTTCCATCTCACGATGCTGACCGTCGTGCCTTTCCCGGACTGGCTTTCGATTGAGAACTCGTTCACCAGCCGTTTCGACCCGCTCAGTCCCAACCCCAATCCGCCGCGTGTCGTGTAGCCGTCCTTCATCGCCAGTTCGATATTGGGAATGCCCGGCCCCCTGTCGGCAAAGATCACTTTGACACCCCGTCGCGACCCATCGTTCAACGCTTGCAGGCGCATCTCACCTCCCCCTCCGTGGATCAGCGTGTTTCGCGCCAGTTCGCTGGCGGCCGTGACGATCTTGGTTTGATCGACCAGCGACAGGCCTTGGAAGATGGCACAGTCCCGCACGAGCTGGCGGGCCTTGATCATATCGTCCATCGACCGCAAGCCGATCAGCTCATCGCGCAGGACGGCCATTGCCCCCCATCTTTCTGGCCGACTTGAGCAGCGTCATGCCGGCATCCACGTTGAGAGCAGTCCTGATACTCGGCAACGCCAAACCCAACTCCACCAGCGTGATGGCGACAGCAGGGCGCATGCCCACCACGACCGTCTCGGCGTCCAGCACTCGCGACATGGAGGCAATGTTGCCGATCATGCGGCCAATGAACGAATCGACGACGTCCACGGAGGAAATGTCCAGGAGCACCCCTCGCGCCCGTTCGGAGACAATGCGCTGCGTCAACTCATCTTGCAGGGTCATCGCGACGCGGTCATGCATATCGACCTGGATCGTCACCAGCAGATAGGGGCCCATCTTGAGTATGGGAATACGTTCCATCCGTTTCTCCGTCTGTGTGAGTCGTGTGGCCTCTTGAGACTATGCCGTCGGGTCCGCCTTCGAGATAGTCACACCCAACCGAGCCAATGCGACCTCAAACGCATCCGCCAGTGTGGCTTTGGTGATGATGTCGCTCAGATTGACGCCCAGGTGGACGATCGTTTGGGCAATCTGCGGACGAATGCCGCTGATAATGCAGTCTGCCCCCATGAGACGCGTCGCCGCGACCGTCTTCATGAGATGTTGTGCCACCAGCGTGTCGACCGTCGGCACTCCGGTGATGTCGACGATCGCGATGCGAGCGCCGGTTTCCACCACGCGCTGCAGTAAGTTCTCCATGACGACCTGTGTCCTCGCGCTGTCGAGTGTGCCGATCAGGGGCAATGCCAGCACCTCATCCCACAGTTGGACAACGGGCGTGGACAATTCCATGAGCTCCTGCTGCTGCCGGCTAATCACCCCTTCACGGCTCTCCTGATAGACCTCAGTCGTGTAGAGGCCCAGGTGGTCCAGGAGCCTGGTGAGGTCCCACAGCGTGTCAGCCAAGCGCTTGCCGTCCTGACCGAACCGTTGCTGCGCCAGATCGAACAAGGGTTGCTTGAGCGAGAACACGAATGTGGCTGTTTCAGAGGAACTGAATCCCTGCACCGCCCGCTTTTGCGAAATCTCAGCGAGACTGTCTTTCACCGGCTTCCAATTCGGCGAAGACGTGTCCGTGCTCACGCCGAATGCCTCCGAAAACAACTCCAAAAATTGCCGCGAGGTTTCCCGCAGCTCGGATTCCTTCACCAGATCACGCCTCAACGTCAGCGCTGAGACTTGATACGCCATCCAATCCTTCAAGATGGCATCCTGGCGCTTTAGAATTTCTTCGGCCAACTGCATGTTCTGCCCCATGGAAGTCCTCCTCCCGCTCTTAATGATGATTCGCCGCACAATGTACTGCCCGTCGCCCGCCCCCGTTCCCCGGCGCTTACCAGCCATTCCCGGAGGAGTCGGCGGGGAGCGGAGCCGACCCGCTTCCGACCTGCACCATCAGCACTTCCCGCATCCTGCGGTATAACTCGTTCACCGCGGCCTCTTTGGTGAGCAGGAGGACGGCGCCGGCCTTCGACATGGCCTGGACATTGTTCCCACTGGCATTCACCGATAACCCGATCACCTGGATCTCGGGATACGTTCTCGAAATGTGTGCCGTCGCCTCGATGCCGTTCATCTTGGGCATATTAATGTCCATGACGACCATGGTCGGACGAAGCCGCTGAACCATCGCCACAGCCTCCTCGCCGTTTGCCGCTTCACCGACCACCTCCACGTCGTCATAGGACTCGAGCACGCTGCGCAATCCTTCCCGAACCATGGCGTGATCGTCCACCAAGAGCACGCGGATGCGATGCTTTTCGGACGGCGCCGGATTCAGTTGTGCCGCCGCCAAGTGTCCTGCATCCGTTGTCAGGAATGCCGCGTCCCCGTTTCTTAAGGCCTCTTCTCTTGAGCCAGCTCCTATGACAGGGCTGCGAATTTCGGAGCGGGGCTCGGATTCTGAAACAGGCAACGACAGCGTTGCCACGGTCCCTTTTCCCGCGGAAGAGAGGATCTCGAAAGTGCCGCCAAGCGCTTTCATGCGTTCTCGGATACTGAAGAGCCCGAATTTTGAGGACACCGTCCCTTGCGGAATCTCGGCCGCCGGCGCGGACGCATCGAAGCCGACACCGTTGTCCGTCACGTCGATGCGCACCCTGCCATCCACCCGTTGGAGCACGACAGTCGCCTCGGGGGAGCGGGCGTGCTTGGCGGCATTGATCAAGAGCTCCCGGACGGATTGAAACAGCAACACCGCTTGATCTTCGGGCAGCGAGATCTCCGACTCCACAACTCGTACCGTCACCGTTAGATCATGTCGTTTCATCTGATTGGCCAGCCACACCAGGCCCGCGGCCAACCCATGCTCATGAAGGACAGGCGGGCTCAATTCGGCCACCAGCGTTCGAGTGTACTCGAGCGCCTCGGCCAGCACGTCATCGGTCTTCCTCATGATTTCAACGGCATGAGGCGGCGCTTGCGGCAGCCGCATCCCTTGTCCTAATTTGAGCTTGCCCAGCACCAGCATCTGCTGCAAATGGTCATGTAGTTCGGCGGCGAGCCGTTTGCGCTCACGCTGCTCGGCCAGGTTCAGCTCGGTCGCCAGGGCGCGGAGACGGGTCTGTGACTGTACCAATTCCTGGGTGCGCTCGCCGACGAGTTGTTCCAGTTGCGTGGCAAATTCCCGCAGGCGCTCCTCGCTTTTCCGCAACGCTTCGCGTGCCAAGACTTGCACCGACACATCGCGAAAATAGCACACGACACCGAGGCGACCGTCGGCCAGCACAATCCGGACGATCCGCCATTCGTAGGATTCGGTGACGCCCCGGTCGAACCGTCGTTCGATCCGCTCCGGCGCAATATAGGGCTCTCCCGTCTTCAGCGTATGCTGGAAAATTCGGAGTAGCTCGTCGGCATAGGGCTTCTCCCAGATGAGATGAACGACCTCGTCGAAGTCCCGGCCGATCAGGTTCGGAATGTCGCCGAACACCGATAACGCGATGGGATTCACCTGCGCGATGCGGAGATCTGCATCGACGAGGTAGACGCCAAGCGGCGCCTGATTCAACAACGTCTCAAACTGCTTGCTCTGGTGGAGCAAGGTGCGTTCGGCTTCACGCCGCACTCGGGCGATCTCGAGATGGGCGGCCACTCGGGCGAGCAACTCTTTGGCGCTAAACGGCTTGATGAGATAATCATCCGCACCCCGTTCAAGCCCTTCGATCCGCGACTCTTCTCCGGCACGAGCCGACAGAAGAATGACCGGCAGCGTTTTGGTCTCCGGACGCCTCCGCAATTCGCACAGCAGGCCGAATCCGTCTATCTCGGGCATCATCACATCGGTCAGCACGAGATCGGGTGGATCGGTGGCCACTCGCGCGAGCGCGATTCGGCCGTTACTGACGGCTTCCACGTCGTAGTGCTGACTCAGAAGACGGCCCAAATACCCCCGCATGTCCGCATTGTCGTCCACAACGAGTACCCGAGACCGGACCTGTCGACCGGGCCATGCGAAAGGGAACATGTCGGGACTCGTCGTCTCTGCTGACCCAACGCCTATAGCACCGCCGCCGTAGGCCTGAGAAGACGGCAGCCAGCGAAGGGCTTCGTCGACAAAGAGATCCGAGCGCGTTGCGGTCGATGTCAGATGGCGCGGTCCGCGCACATGGTCTTGCGCAAGATGCGACGTGCCGAACGGGATTTTGACGCTGAACACCGAGCCTCGATTCAGTTCGCTGGCGACGTCGATCGTCCCTCCGTGCAGTTGCACCAACTGCTTGACCAGGGCCAGCCCGATGCCCGTGCCCTCAATCGTACGGCCCCGAGCGCCTTGCACGCGATGAAATCGTTCGAAGATCCGTGGCAATTGATCGTGCGGAATGCCTGTCCCTGTGTCACGTACCTGGAGGATCACGCAGTGCGACGGATCCATGGCTTCGCGCACAGTGACCGAGACACCGCCCTCGAAGGTGAACTTAAACGCGTTGCTCAGCAGATTGAGGACAATTTTTTCCCACATGTCGCGGTCGATATACACCGGCTCCGAGAGCCGCGAACAATCGACGTGTAAGGTCAATCGAGCCTGCTCCATGGCCGACCGGAACACGCCGGCCAACTCGCCCGTGACCGCTGCGAGATCGGTCGGCTCATAGCTGGCTTCCATCCGCCCGCCTTCGATCCGCGAAAAATCGAGAAGCGAGTTGACCAATTTGAGCAGGCGCCGGCTGTTGCGGTAGGCAAATTCCAATCGTTCCTTATGCGCAGGATCGCTCGAGGACACCGGATCCTGCAACGCCTCCACGAGCGGATCGAGCATCAGCGTGAGCGGCGTGCGAAATTCATGACTGACGTTCGAAAAGAAAATGGTCTTGGCACGATCCAGTTCGGCGAGCGCTTCGGCGCGCTTGCGTTCCTCCTCGTAGGCTCGGGCATTGGCAATCGCAGTGGAGATCCGACCGCACACCAAATCGAGAAATCCTCGATACCGATCGTCGAATCGCAATCTGGAACTGATGCCCGTCACAAGGAAGCCTGCCAATTGACCGGCCACATTCGATCGGATGGGAAGAATGGCTGCTTGGGAAGGTGGATCCGCCCAAGGGCCCGACGGCACGGCGTCAAAGCGCGAGGCCAAGTCTTCGACCAGATGCAGGGTCTCGCCCTTCATCGCGGCCGCCAACGGCCACGCACGTTTGCCGTGATCCGCCGTTAAGTCAATCGAGGTCAACTGCGACTCATCGACAGCGACGCCTGAGGCACCGGCCAGCTTCGCTTCTTGCCGCGACGAATCGAGAAGATACAGCAACGCAAATGGCATATCCTTGGGGTGTCGCGACAACGCGTTGGCCGTAAGTCTGCAGGCACCTTCTGCGGTTTTCGATCTGAACGCCTCCGATCCCAAATCTTTGAGCAGCCCGATCCGGCGCTCGGCGACCACCTTATCGGTGATTTCATGCACGGTCGCCAGTACCCCGCCAATACCGCTCGGAACTGTTTCGTCGGGCACAGGACTGTAGGCGATCGTGAAGTGGGTTTCTTCGACATACCCATGACGGTTGATTTCCAGCAGGATATCGTCGCTCCACGTTGCCGGTCCGCCGTTGAAGGGAGTGTCGATGAGCGGCTGAAGGATCTGCCAGATTTCCGCCCAACATTCTCTTGCCGACTTGCCAAGCGCTTTGTCAGGGTGCTTGCTTCCCGGAATGGGACGGTACGCATCGTTGTACAGCTGGATGTACTCCGACCCCCACCACAAAAGATGAGGGAAGCGGTTTGCAAGCATCAAGCTGACCGTATTGCGGAGGGCCGCAGACCAAGACTCGACCGGTCCGAGCGAGGTCTTCGACCAATCGAATCCTCTGATTCGCTCCCCCATCTCACCGCCGCCTCGCAAGAATCTGTCGACGGTGCTGCCTTCTATCGGTGCCTTACCCTGGCTCATGACCCCTTCCAGTTTCTCATTCGTTTCTAGGACCGGACTTCTGCCACGCCCTTGCCGTTCGTCATTTGCCCGTCGAGCACTTCCCGTATGGTTCGATACAACTCATCGACGGCGGCCTCCTTCGTGAGCAGAACCGCGCCGCCGGCGTTGAGAATGGCACGGCGGGCTTCCTCGCCGGCCTGGACGGACAGGCCGATGACGACGGTCTCGGGCCATCGGGCCTTGATGCGCGCCGTGGCTTCGATGCCGTTCTTCTTGGGCATGTTGAGGTCCATCACAACCAGGGCGGGACGCAGTTGCTCGACCAATTCGATCGCCTCATCGCCGTTCGAGCCCTCGCCGACGATCATCACATCCTCGTACGATTCCAAAAGGCTCCGGAGTCCCTGGCGGACCATCGTATGGTCATCAACGAGCAGGAGACGAATGGTATTGCCCGGCGGCGGATGAACCGGCGCATGCGGAATCTGAAAGATCGATGGCTCGGCTGGCGCTGCCCGATGCGCAAACGTGCCGGCCGGTGTGTCCGCCTCGGTCGGTTTGGCCTTCCCAAGCGGCAAAATCATCGTGACCGTCGTGCCTTCGCCTGGCCGGCTTGTGAGGTCGAGCCGGCCGCCCATGGCCTGCATGCGCTCTCTGACGCTGAACAGTCCGAAGCGGCCGTTTTCCGACCTGGCTTCCAGGGCGACCGGATCGAACCCGCGCCCTTGATCCTGAACCTCGATGGAAAGTTGCTGGTCGGGATCCACCCTCAACGACACGGTGGCGCGATCGGTGCCGGCATGTTTTGCGACGTTGATCAACAGCTCACGCACAGATTGAAACAGCAGAACCGACTGATCGTCCGGCAATGCGACCTGCTCCTGGAAGAGACGGACCTCCACCAGCAGCCCGTGGAGCGGCATCTGTTTCGCCAGCCAGGTAAGGGCTGACGGCAATCCTAGTTCGTCCAGCACTGGGGGGTTGAGTTTGGCCATCAGCGACCGTGTATACTCACCGGCCTTCTCGAGGAGGTTGTCAATTTCCCCCACCAGCTGCGTTCCGGGTGATTCCGACGATACCTTCTGGCGCAGCTGGCTCATCTTGATGCGTGCCAGCGCCAGGATCTGCGCAAGATAGTCGTGGAGTTCCGAGGCCAGCCGTTTCCGCTCGCGCTGCTCCGCCAGGGTCAATTCGCTCGCAAGGGCCTGGAGCCGGTGGTTTGAAGCCACGAGATCTCTCGTGCGCTCCGTGATCCGCTGTTCCAGGTCGGTGTTCAAACGGCGGAGCGCCTCCTCGGCGCGTTTGCGTTGGCCCAATTCCATCTCCAACGCATGGTTGGCGACCTTGAGCTGAGCCGTTCTCGAGGCGATGCGAAGCTCCAGTTCCGCGTTGAGCGACACGATGGCGTTGCGGGCGGCGGTATGCTCTTCGCGGAGTCGCCGCTGCTCCAGGGCATGACGCACCGACTCTCCCAGTCGCCCCAGACGGTCTTTCAGGAGATAATCGGCGGCACCGGCACGCATGAGCGCGACCGCCTCTTCATCACCGATGGCATGGGAGACGATGATGAACGGGATACCCAGGTCACTCTGTTGCGTGAGCTGCAGCGCCTCTGATGAACTGAAGTGCGGCAAGTTGTGGTCATAGATGATCACATCCGGCCGTTCTTCGGACAATGCCTTCAAAAAAGCTTCGCGAGTATCGACGCGACGGTAGTGCGGATCGAACTCGCCTTTTCGCAGTTCACGGATGACCAATTCAGCATCGGTCGCATCATCCTCGACGATCAAGAGGCGCAACGTTGCCATAGCCCCCACTCCTTCCCCTTACAAATGATGATGACTACGCGGAATCCATCGACAGTTCCGCAGGCACGCTATTGAGCAGCATCCAGTAGAGACCGACTTGTCGAACCGCATCAATGAACTGCGCGAAATCGACCGGTTTGACGACGTAGCTGTTCACGCCGTAATTGTAGCTTTTCGCCAGGTCCTCCTCTTCACGCGAGGAGGTCAGCACGACGACCGGAATGTGTCTCGTGCGTGGATCGCTCTTGACCTTCTGTAAGATTTCCAGCCCGTCGACCTTCGGGAGCTTGAGATCGAGAAGGATGAGCCGTGTATTCTGGCAGGGACTTCCCTCCGCATACCGTCCGGTGGAAA
>Ga0207657_10008352_pt1 | contig 10517 bp, 9 predicted proteins | sample KBSC33metaG_FD_184316 | JGI IMG/M metagenome (GOLD analysis project Ga0207657, IMG submission 184316) | Corn rhizosphere microbial communities from Kellogg Biological Station, Michigan, USA - KBS C3-3 metaG (SPAdes) (version 2) | ecosystem: Host-associated > Plants > Roots > Rhizosphere > Soil ... | reverse complement strand
GATCGCGCAGGCTGAGACTGCGTCGCCGGCATGGATGAATTATCTAGTTGGTTCGCGCCGCCGCATCGGGTCAATGGCGGGTTCCGGGGTCGGGAAAACCCGCAATGACGACCGGAAGTCGCTCATCGGTTCGGCCGTACCAGGCCGCAATACAAGCCTTCGATCGCGAAGTCCTGGTCGGGCAGCACCTCGATCGGTGTGTAATCGGGATTGCGTGGCAGCAGCCGGATCCGGTCCTTGCCGATCTTCAGCAGCTTGACGGTGATCTCGTCATCGATCCGAGCGACCACGATCTGTCCGGAGCGCGCATCGCGCGTGCGGTACACGCCGATCAGGTCGCCATCGAAGATGCCTTCGTCGCGCATCGAATCGCCCTTCACCTTGAGCAGGTAATCGGGCTTGGGCGAGAAGAACACCCGGTCGAGCACGACATACGCATCGGCGCCGTTGAGGTCGGCTCCGGAGCCGATCGGCAGGCCCGCGGCCACCTGGCCCAGCACCGGCAGCCGCACCGCGTCTTCGGCGTCGATGGCATCCGGATCCGCGTTTGCCGCGACGTGGTCGTCGGAGTTCGGCTGCACCAGCCGGATCCCCCGCGCCCGCCCGGGCACGCGCTGGATGGCGCCCGCCGCCTCCAGCGCCTCGAGGTGGTATTGCGCGCCGCGCACGCCGCGGAATCCGAAGGCCTTGGCGATTTCGGCCTGCGAGGGCGGCATGCCCTCGGAGGCGATGCGTTCGCCGATCAGGCTGAGGATGGCTTGCTGGGTATCGGTCAGGTCCATGGTTAGTAGTAATACTACTAACCGATCCGGGCCGTCAACCGCCTCAGGAGAACAATCGGTCCACGCCGGCCAGCGCCGCCGCCACCGTCTGGCGCCGGACGGCTTCGCGGTCGCCATCGAACTGGAACACTTCGGCCCGCGGGTAGCCGCCCCGCCGCTTCCAGCCGATCCAGACCGTGCCGACCGGCTTGTCCGGCGTCCCGCCGCCCGGGCCGGCGATGCCGGTGACGGCAATGGCGACGCCGGCGCCGGAATGGACCAGTGCGCCGGACACCATCTCGATCACCGTTTCGCGGCTGACCGCGCCGTGCGCTTCGAGCGTTCGCGGATTGACGCTCAGCAGCGCCTGCTTGGCCTCGTAGCTGTAGGCGACGATTCCGCAGTCGAACCACTCGGAGCTGCCAGCGAGATCGGTGACCGTTTTCGCGATCCAGCCACCGGTGCAGCTTTCCGCGGTGACCAGCGTCTGTCGCACCGCACGCATGCGCGCGCCGACGGATTCGGCCAGCGACTGCAGTCCCGCATCTGTGATTGCGTCCATGTGGCTGGCGGCTTCCGGCAAACTAGGCGGCGTAGTTCCACCACGTTGTAGCCCATGTCGGCGCCACGGGAAAGCAGATGTCGTTCGAGCAGCACACGCCCCTCATGCGCCAGTTCTTCACCGCCAAGGCCGAGCATCCGGACGTGCTGCTGTTTTTCCGCATGGGCGATTTCTACGAGATGTTCTTCGACGACGCGCGCAAGGCGGCGAAGCTGCTCGACATCACCCTGACCCAGCGCGGCAGTTCCGCCGGGCAGCCGATCCCGATGGCGGGCGTGCCGGTGCACGCGTACGAAGGCTATCTCGCGCGATTGGTGGCGCTGGGCGAGTCGGTGGCGATCTGCGAGCAGATCGGCGATCCGGCGCTGGCCAAGGGCCTGGTCGAGCGCAAGGTCGTGCGCATCGTGACCCCGGGCACGGTCACCGACGAGGCGCTGCTGAGCGAACGCCGCGACACGCTGCTGCTTGCCGTGTCACGCGGAAAGCAGGGGTTCGGACTGGCGTGGGCGGACCTTGCCGGAGGCCGTTTCCTCGTCAGCGAGGTGGCCAGCCAGGACGCGCTCGACGCCGAACTCGCGCGGCTCGAGCCCGCGGAAATCCTGCTGCCCGACGATGACGGCTGGCCGCAATCCCTGCTGGCACGCACCGGCGTGCGGCGACGCGCGCCGTGGTTGTTCGACGCGGACAGCGGTCGCCGGCAATTGCTGCAATTCTTCGCGCTGCACGACCTGGGCAGCTTCGGACTGGAAGACAAGCCGTTGTGCATCGCCGCCGCGGCCGCGCTGCTGGGTTACGTCGAGGAGACCCAGAAACAGCGGCTGCCGCACTTGACCGCAATCGCCGTGGAAGCCAGCGACGGCGCCATCGCCATGAACGCGGCGACGCGCAGGCACCTGGAACTCGACACGCGCGTGGATGGCGACACGCGCACGACGCTGCTCGGCGTGCTGGATTCGACGGTGTCGCCGATGGGCGGACGACTGCTGCGGCGGTGGCTGCATCGGCCGCTGCGCGATCGCCCGACGCTGCGACTGCGCCACCACGCGGTCTCGATGCTGCTCGACTCTCGCAGTTTCGAATCGCTGCGCGAGCATTTCCGCGCGCTCGGCGATCTCGAACGCATCCTCTCGCGCATCGCGCTGCGCAGCGCACGCCCGCGCGACCTGTCGACGCTGCGCGACGGCCTGGCGTTGCTGCCATCGGTGCGCGCATTGCTGGCGTCGATCGATTCCCCGCGCCTGCAGGCGCTCGTCGCCGCACTGGGCGAGCACGACGCGCAGGCGCACCTGCTGGCGTCGGCAATCGTCCCGCAGCCGCCGGTGCTCGCGCGCGACGGCGGCATCTTCGCCGAGGGCTACGACGCGACGCTCGACGAACTGCGCATGCTGTCGACGAATGCCGACCAGTTCCTCGTCGACCTCGAAGCACGGGAGCGCGCCGCCAGCGGAATCGCCACGCTCAAGGTCGGCTACAACCGCGTCCACGGCTACTACATCGAGATCAGCAAGGGCCAGTCCGACAAGGCGCCGGTGCACTACACGCGCCGGCAGACGCTGACCGGCGCCGAGCGCTACATCACCGAGGAACTCAAGGCGTTCGAGGACAAGGTGCTGTCCGCGCGCGAGCGCTCGCTGGCACGCGAGAAGCTGCTGTACGACGGACTGCTCGATGCATTGAACGAGGATCTCGAATCACTCAAGCGCTGCGCGTCGGCGCTGTCCGAACTCGACGTGCTCGCCTGTTTCGCCGAGCGCGCACAGGCGCTGGACTGGTCGCAACCGGAGCTGTCCGATGGCGCGGGCCTGCATATATCGCGCGGTCGACATCCGGTCGTGGAAGCCGTTCGCGACGAACCGTTCGAACCCAACGACCTGGTCCTCGACTGCCCTGCCGCAGGCGACGAGGGGCGAGCAGGCGTGCGCATGCTCGTCATCACCGGTCCGAACATGGGCGGCAAGTCGACCTACATGCGCCAGAACGCGCTCATCGTGCTGCTGGCGCACATCGGCAGCTTCGTGCCGGCGGCGCGCGCGGTGATCGGGCCGATCGATCGCATCCTCACCCGAATCGGCGCCGGCGACGACCTCGCGCGCGGGCAATCGACCTTCATGGTCGAGATGAGCGAGACCAGCTACATCCTGCATCACGCCACCGCCGAATCGCTGGTCCTGATGGATGAGATCGGGCGCGGCACTTCCACCTACGACGGCCTGGCGCTGGCCGATGCCTGCGCGCGGCATCTCGCGACCTGCAATCGCAGTTACACCTTGTTCGCGACGCATTACTTCGAGCTCACCGCGCTGGCGACGCAGGACAGCGGCATCGCCAACGTGCACCTGGATGCGGTCGAACACGGCGACGCGCTGGTGTTCATGCACGCGGTCAAGGATGGCCCCGCCGATCGCAGCTTCGGACTACAGGTCGCCGCGCTCGCGGGGTTGCCGAAAACCGTCGTGCGCCAGGCGCGCGCGCGGCTGGCCGAACTCGAGCAGCAGGGACGCGACGCACCGTCGACACCGATGACTGCACAGGCACTGGATGCGCCGCAGCAGATCGGATTGTTCACGCCGTCGTCGGCGGCACTGGAATCGCTCGCGGCGATCGAGCCCGATGAACTCACGCCGCGCCAGGCGCTGGAAGCGTTGTATCGCCTGAAGTCGCTGGCCTGAACGCCTTTTCGGATCGCTAACACGGCGCGGCCTACCGTGCGGGTTCCTGCCGGGCAAGCTCGGCGCATCGGGAACGCACATGGCCACTCCGCTTTCGTCGCAACTCATCTCGCACCTGGAAGGCGCGCCGACGCAGCAGATCGCGCAGCAACTCGGCATCTCGCCCACGCAGGCCAGCTCGGCGATCGGCGCCGCGCTGCCGCTGCTGCTCGGCGCGCTGGGCCACAACGCCAGCCAGCCGCACGGCGCGCAGGAGCTGTACGGCGCGCTGCAGGACCACACCGGACAGGACGTCAGCAGCGCATTGGGCTCGGCACTGACCGGCAACGGCCAGGGCAACCAGATCCTCGAACACGTGTTCGGCAGCCACCAACCGCGCGCGGCCGAAGCGGTCGGCCAGACCACCGGCATCGGCCAGGACAAGGCGCACATGCTGCTGCGCTGGCTGGCGCCGGTGGCGATGGCCTATCTCGCCAAGCGCATGTTCGACCAGCGCCAGGCAGGCGCGGATGCGGGAACTGCCGGTTCCACTGCGGCGACGGCGAGCGACACATCGGCGTCGTCGCCGAAACAACTCGGCGACGTCCTCGCCGCCGACACCGAACATGCGCAACAGGGTGGCCTGCTCGGCGCCGTGCTGGGTCACGGTGGCCTGGATGGCCTGCTCAAGGCGGGAAGTTCGATCCTGGGCGGACTGGGCAATACGAATCGCCCTTCGGCCTGAGCGAACGGCGCAAGGCTCAAGTCGCCGGCCGCTGCGCGAGCTTCGGTTCGGCGACCTCTTCCCCTGCGCGCGCATGCCCCGCCATTTCGGCGCCGGCATCGCGCGGCAGTTTCGCCATGGCCCACGCGGAACTGGCTGAAATCAGCCCGACCACGACGAATGCGATGTAGAAGTTGTGCACGTCCGTCGCCGGCCGCTGCTGCAGCAACCCGATGCCCTGCAGCAGGTAGCCGCCGATGGCGATCCCCAGGCTCAGCGACAGCTGCTGCATCATCCCGGCCAGGCTGCTCGCCTGGCCCATGCGTGGCGAATCGACTTCGGCGTAGCTGATCGCGTTGAGGCTGGTGAACTGCAGCGAGCGGAAGCAACCGCTGACCAGCAGCGTGGCGATGATGAAGACGTGCGGCGTCTGCGGCCGGAACAAACCGAATGAGGCAAGCAGCGCGGAGGCGAGCAGCGCGTTGGCGACGAGTACGCGACGGAACCCGAATCGCTTCAGCACGGTCGCGGCGAAGGTCTTCATGAACATCGCGCCGACCGCCGATACGAACGTCAGCATTCCCGATCGCACCGGGCTCAGGCCGAATCCCAGTTGCAGCATCAGCGGCAGCAGGAACGGTGTCGATCCGATGCCGATCCGGAACAGGGAGCCGCCGACGATGCCCGCGCGATAGGTCGCCAGGCGGAACAGGCGCAGGTCGAGCAGAGGCGCGGGATGCCGGCGCGCATGCAGGACGTAGCCCCACAACGCGAGCGACCCACCGATCAGTCCGGTCAACGCGAGCCAGACCGGAACGAGATGGCGACCCAGGGTCGAGAATCCGAACATCGCCGCGGACAGTCCGAGCCCGGCGAGCAGGAAGCCACGCCAATCCAGCGGCGGCGCTTCCTCGCCGAGGTCAGGGATGTAGCGCATCGCCAGCGCGATGCCGACCGCACCCATCGGCAGGTTGATGAGAAAGATCCAGCGCCAGTCGTAGTACGTGGTGATGAAGCCGCCGAGCGGCGGACCGACGACGGGGCCGACGAGCGCGGGAATCGTCAGCCAGCTCAGCGCCTTGACCAGCTCGTGCTTGGGCACCGTGCGCAGCAGCACCAGTCGCCCCACCGGGACCATCATCGCGCCGCCGATGCCCTGCAGGAACCGCGCGGCGACGAGTGCGCCGAGCGAGCCGCTGGCGGCGCAGGCGACCGAGCCGAGCAGGAACACCGCGATCGCGGTGATGAAGGTAGGTCGCGCGCCGAAGCGGTCGGCCACCCAGCCGCTCACCGGGATGAACACCGCGAGCGACAGCAGGTAGGTCGTCAGCGCCAGTTTCAGGGCGATCGGATCGGTGCCGAGGTCGCGCGCGATCGCCGGCAGCGATGTCGAGATCACGGTGGAATCCATGTTCTCGATGAACAGCGCGCACGCGACGATCAGCGGCAGCAGCCGCATCGGCCTCACGCGAAACGCCTTTGGTCACGTCGCATCGATATCGCCGAGCGCGCGGATCAGGCGGCGCGCGCGTTTGTCGGGTTTGCCGTGTGGCGGCTGGTAACCCGCACGTTCGGCCGCGCGGTCGGCGCGCGCCGCTTCGCGCCTCGCGCGCGACGCCTCGCTTTCGAGATACAGCGCCTGCGCGACGCTTGCCGGTCCGCGAACGTCGCTGAGTGCGCGCACTTCGACCTCGAAGCTTTCTTCACCGCGCACGACCCGCAAGGCATTGCCCACACGCACCTGGCGCGCTGGTTTCGCGCGCTGGCCGTCGACGTCGACCTTGCCGTTCTCGATCGCCTGCCGCGCCAGGCTGCGGGTCCGGAAGAAACGCGCCGCCCACAGCCACACGTCCAGCCGCACACCGGGATTGACTGTCTCGTCCGTCATCGGCGGAACGCTAGACATGCCGTGGTGAAGGCATGAAGACGGCGGCCGAGGGCGATCGCGCTGGAAGGGATGTGCTTGATCCAGCCATTGGCCCACCGATGCTATGTTGCCGCGATGGTACAAGCCCGCAACCTGACCGAAGGCCCGATCGGCCGCACGCTGTTCGTGTTCGCGCTGCCGATCCTGGCCGGCAACGTGCTGCAGTCGCTCAACGGCTCGGTCAACGCCGTCTGGGTCGGCCGCTTCCTGGGCGAGCAGGCGCTGACCGCCACCGCCAACGCCAACAACATCCTGTTCTTCCTGATCGGCGCGGTGTTCGGCGTCGGCATGGCGGCGACAATCCTGGTCGGCCAGGCGATGGGCAAGCGCGACATCGCCCAGGCCAAGCGCGTGATCGGCACCAGCGCGACCTTCTTCATCACCGTTTCGATCGTGGTCGCGCTGCTCGGGCTGCAGTTCGCGCGGCACGTGCTGGTGTGGATGAGCACGCCGGAGGCCGCGCTTCCGTATGCGGTGGCCTACCTGCGGATCATCTTCATCGCAGTGCCGTTCCTGTACATGTTCGCGTTCCTGTCGGCGATCCTGCGCGGCGCCGGCGACACGCGCACGCCCTTCACCTTCCTGCTGCTCGTGGTCGCGCTCGACATCGGCTTGAATCCGATGTTCATCTTCGGCATCGGTCCGTTCCCGAAGCTGGGCATTGCCGGCGCCGCGACCGCGACCCTGATCGCCAACGTCACCAGCCTCGCCGCGATGCTCGCCTGGCTGCGCCACAAGCGGCACACGCTGTGGATCAGCCGCCATGAAAAGCACCTCTACAAGCCGGACTGGACGATCCTGCGTGCGCTCGTGGTCAAGGGCGTGCCGATGGGTCTGCAGATGATCCTGATCTCGCTGGCGATGATCGCCATGATCTCGATGATCAACCAGCACGGCACCGACACGACCGCAGCTTACGGCGCGGCACTGCAGCTGTGGACCTACATCCAGATGCCGGCGATGGCGATCGGCGCGGCATGTTCGTCGATGGCGGCGCAGAACGTCGGCGCCAAACGCTGGGATCGCGTCAACGCCACGGCGCGCACCGGCATCCTCTTCAACTTCCTGATGACCGGCGCGCTGATCCTGCCGATCATCGTGTTCGACCATGCAACGTTGTCGCTGTTCCTGCCCAACGGAAGCCCGTCGCTGGAGATCGGGCGCCATCTCAACCACATCGCGGTGTGGTCGTTCCTGTTCTTCGGCGTGACGTTCGTGGTGTCCGGCGTGGTGCGCGCGACCGGTGCGGTGATTCCGCCTTTGCTGATCCTGGCGGCGGCGCTATGGGCGATCCGCATTCCGTTCGCGGTGCTGCTGCAGCCGCGGATGGGCGTCGATGCGGTGTGGTGGAGTTTTCCGATCAGCTCCATCTGCGCGATGGCGATGTCGCTGGCGTATTACCGCTGGGGCGGCTGGCGCCACGCACGGATGCTTTCGACCGACAGCGAAAGCGTGGCCGTCCCGTCGGAAGTGCCCGCGCAGGTGCCTTCCCCGGTCGCCGACGTGGGCCCCACCCTGCACGATCCGGCAGCGCAGGACGCCTGACCGCACGCGGCGACCGCAAGTCGACCGCGCGCGTCAATCACTCCGTGGTTCCGTTCCCAGTCGCGGCGCCAGCATCGCCGCTGGCGCCCGATCGAAGCACCGGATACAGCGCCTCGGCCAGGCGGAGGCTGTCCGGAGTGGCGAGGCCGCCGTAGAGGTTGTCGATGGCGGCCAGCGCGTTGCGCGCGTCTTCTTCATGGCCTGTCGCCCGCAACCGCTCCACTTCGTCGAGGCGCGCGTGAATGTCGGCTTCAAGGCGGGCATCGCAACCTGCGAACGCACCGTCCTGATCGGCGAGCGGCTGTTCGATCGCACGCAGCACCCGCGCCATGACGCGGTCCTCCGGTACCCAATGGCCGCTGCGTGGCGGTGAAATGTCCTGCACGCCGCGCAGGCAGAAATCGGCGAACGACTTCTTCGTGCGGGCGTCCTTGGTGCGGTTGGGCAGGTCCTGCGTGCCGGTGGCGAACACGACGCGCGTGCGGCGCTGGAACAGGCGCATGCGCTCGCGGCTGGGCGGCACGAAGCCCGCGGTGCCGATGGCATCGCTGCCGCCAGCGAGCAGCAACGCGCGGAAGACGTCGGGATAACCCAGGGCGACTTTCTGCGCGACCCGCGAACCGCCGGAAAATCCGCCGATGTAGACGCGTTCCGGGTCGATCCGGTAGTGGCGCTGCGCGTAACCGAGTGCGTGCAACGCAAGCGGAAGGCGGCGGTCGAGCACGTTCTCGTCGTTGCCGGAACGGCGCGCGGCGATGAAGATCAGGTGTCGTTCATCGAACAACCGGCGCCAGCTGGCGGGCATCGACATCCCGTCGCCGGGCCAGATGAACACCATCACGCCGTAGCCCGTCGCACCCGGCATTGCAGGCACGAACAGGTCGAAGGTTTCCGCGCCGACGCGGATCGATTGCGGCGCCAGGCCGGCGTCGCCGCGATCCAGGTATCGGGAAATGCGCAGCTGGGTAATGGGGCTGAGCAGCCGCGTGACCAGTTCGTCGCTGGAGGCGAGCGGTGACAACGCGTCGAGCGTCGCCTGCTGGGCGCCTGATGATCCCTCGCCCGCGAAGGCGCCGGCGGCCAGTGCGATGCCGGCGAGCCACGCGGCAAGGCGTCCACTGCGGCGAATTTTCATCCGCGATCCCGTCATCGGCAGGAATCAAATGGCAGAGCGCGATTATGCACGCTGCAAATGCAAACGGCCGCCTCGCGGCGGCCGTTGCGACAGCGCATGGAAGCGCGCTTATTCGGCGGCTGCGGCCTTGGCCTTGGCGTGCGCGGCCAGGTCTTCCTTGATGCGCGCCTTCTTGCCTTCCAGGCCGCGCAGGTAATAGAGCTTGCCGGCGCGGACCGAACCGCGGCGCTTGACCTGCACGGAATCGATGACCGCGCTGTGCGTCTGGAACACGCGCTCGACGCCGTAGCCATGCGAGATCTTGCGCACGGTGAACGCGGAGTTCAGGCCGCCGTTCTTCTTGGCGATGACCACGCCCTCGTAGGCCTGCACGCGCTCGCGGTTGCCTTCCTTGACCTTGACGTTGACGACGACGGTGTCGCCCGGGCCGAAGTCCGGCAGCTGGCGCTGCACCTGTTCGGTTTCGAAGTTCTGCAGCAGCGTGTGGATCGAGGGCTTGTTCATGGTGTTGGCCTGTTGGAGTGCCTGGTCACCGAAGTGCCGGGCTGTTGTAGCGCGAGTGCACGTGGACCCGCGTCTTGGCATGGATGGAGCAAGGAAGCCGCGCATTATAGCGGCTGTTTTCCTTGTGGTGCTAGGGGTTACGCGGGTCCGGCGTCGCGCCCCGCTCGGCCAGGAAGGCGTCCAGCAGGGCCTGGTCGACGCGCGACAGGCGCTCGCGGTCGATCAGTTCCGGCCGTCGCAGCCAGGTCCGGCCCAGCGACTGCTTCCTGCGCCAACGACGGATCGCCGCGTGGTCGCCAGATTGCAGCACCGCCGGCACCCCGCCCAATTCGTGCGCCACCGGACGCGTGTAATGCGGGCAGTCCAGCAGGCCGTCCGAAAACGAATCCTGCTGCGCCGACAGCGCATCGTTCAACGCGCCTTCCTGCAACCTGCCGACCGCGTCAATCAACACCGCCGCAGCCAGTTCGCCACCGGACAGCACATAATCGCCCAGCGACAGTTCCTCATCCACTTCCGCTTCCAGCAGGCGTTCGTCCACGCCTTCGTAGCGACCGCACAACAGGATCAGCCGCGGCATCTTCGCCAGTTGCTCTGCGAGGGCCGGTTGCCCGAGTGTTGGATCCCTCCGGCGCACGTGCTGGAGTGCCGGGCGCTGTTGGAGACCTACCACGACCTGCGGGTCGAGCACACCGCCTGGGTGCAGCGCAT
>Ga0207657_10008351_pt1 | contig 10517 bp, 13 predicted proteins | sample KBSC33metaG_FD_184316 | JGI IMG/M metagenome (GOLD analysis project Ga0207657, IMG submission 184316) | Corn rhizosphere microbial communities from Kellogg Biological Station, Michigan, USA - KBS C3-3 metaG (SPAdes) (version 2) | ecosystem: Host-associated > Plants > Roots > Rhizosphere > Soil ... | reverse complement strand
CTCGGGAACCAGTGCAAGATCTACGAACGGCATCGAAAAGCGGGCCGTTTCGTCGGCAATGACGAGGTCGCAGTGAAGCAGCATGGTCGTGCCGATGCCGACGCAATTGCCGTGGACGGCGGCGACAATCGGAACCTCGCATTCGGCAAGCGCGCGCAGCAGCCGCCATACCGGGATCTCCTCATCGCGCTCGACGGGCTCGAGAAAGTCGGCAAGGTCGTTACCGGCGGCAAAATCCTGGCCTTCGCCGCGGATGCTGATGACGCGCGTCTCGCCGTCCTCGAACGCGCCGGCGATCGCATCGGCAAGCGCGGCGTACATCGTGACCGTGATCGCGTTGCGGCGTTCCGGCCGATCCAGGGTGATCGCCAGGACTCCGCCGCGGCGCTCCACCCGCACATGCTCGCTCATCTTGTCCCTCCCCGAATCGGATGACGTGCTGTCCGCCGCCGGTTATGCCGGCCCATCCACCAAAGCCGGAGCGTACGCAATTCCATGAAATTCTTCGCCGACACTGCCGAAATCGCCGAGATCCGTGAGCTTGCCGAGAGCGGTTTGCTGGACGGTGTGACGACCAATCCTTCGCTGATCCACAAGTCTGGCCGAAACTTCCTTGAAGTGGTGCGCGAGATCGCGGGCGTGGTGGACGGTCCGGTTTCCGCCGAGGTGGTAGCGCTCGATTATGACGGGATGATGCGCGAGGCGGAGGTGCTGCGCAAAATCGCCGACAATATCGCGATCAAGGTGCCGCTCACGCCCGCGGGATTGAAGGCGTGCAAGGCGCTGACGAGCGACGGCGCGATGGTCAATGTCACATTGTGCTTCTCGGCCGCCCAGGCGCTGCTCGCCGCCAAGGCCGGCGCGACCTTCATCTCGCCCTTTGTCGGCCGCCACGACGACGTCGGCTTCGATGGCATGGCGCTGATCGCCGATATCCGGCTGATCTATGACAATTACGATTTCGCGACACAGATCCTGGTCGCCAGCGTGCGGCATCCAATGCACGTCGTCGAAGCCGCCAAGATCGGCGCGGACGTGATGACCGCTCCGCCGAAAATCATCTGGCAATTGTTCAAGCACCCGCTGACCGACGCCGGCATCGCGAGCTTCCTCAAGGACTGGCAGTCGACAGGGCAGAAAATCGCCTGAATGCCGGGGCTTGGCCCAACAGCATTAATCACTGGGCAACCTGCGGCTGTAACGTTTTTTCAACCGATCGTCTCCTAGCTTCCGGGCCATCCTGCACTGGACATGCGGGTTGCGGCGGCAATGCCTCCGCAGTTGGAACCAAGGAGCGAAAATAGACCATGAGCAAGTTTCTGAAGCTGATCCGCAATGAAGAGGGCGCGACCGCCATCGAGTACGGCCTGATCGCGGCTCTGATCGCTGTTGCCGCCATTGGCGCGATGCAGGGCATCGGCAACAAGCTGAACACGACCTTCAACAACGTGTCGAACTCGCTGAAGTAAGACTCGTTCGAAGTCGAAGACGGAAGCGGCGGTGCCGAAAGGCGCCGCCGCTTTTGCTTTGGGCGAGTGTCTGTGCGCGGTCAGTAGGAAATTAACCGGCAGAGGCGTATCCTGGTGCGCGATGGCGACCGTGATCCCCTTCGAAGAACGGGCGGTGGCGCACTTGCGCCAGCGTCTTGGCGCGGTTGAGGAGGCGAACCAGGACCTCATCGCGTTCGCGCGCGGCCATTCGGGGGCGGTCGCTTCGATCCACGAGGCGGTACTGGCAGCGATCGACGCCGACAGCGTTGAAGCCCTGCTGCACGTCGTCACCCAGGAGTGGCCGCTGATCCTGCGCATCGACTCCGTCGCGCTGTCGCTGATCATCGGCGACAAGGGCTTTCGCGCCGATGGCAGCGGAGTCCAGCTCGTCGACCCGGCGATCCTGCGCCGCGCGATCGATCGTGTCGACGGCGTCCAAATGCGGACCGTCGAGCGCGGCCACCCTTTGTTCGGGCCGGCCTGCGACCTCATCCGCGCCGAGGCGCTGGTGCGCATCGATTGCGAGCCGCCGCTGCCGTCCGGGCTGCTCGCGCTCGGCCAGCGGGCCGAACTTCAACTCGATGCCCGCCATGGTTCGGAATTGCTGCTGTTCCTCGGCAAGACCGTTGCGGCTATGATCCGCAAGTGGCTGACGATCCCGCAAGCCTGATCCACCACCCGGCGCGCGATCTCGCCGCCCGCTGGGCCTCCTATCTGCAGCACGACCGGCGCCGCTCGGCTCATACGGTCCGCGCTTATGCCGCGACCGCGCACCGGCTGATCGAATTTCTCGGCCGCTACCGCGGTGAACTCATCGACGCACCCGCGCTGACCGCGCTTGGCTCATCCGACCTCCGCGCCTTCCTTGCCGACCGGCGTGCAGGCGGGCTCGGACCGTCTTCGGCGGCGCGCGAGCTCTCCGGCGTCCGCGCCTTTCTCCGCTATGCCGCGGAGCAGCAGGGCAGGCCGGCGCAGCTGCCGCGCACGCGTGCCCCCAAGCGGCCGCGGACGCTGCCGCGCCCCGCCGCGCCGGAAGACGCGGTCGAGCTCGCGGAGAATGCGGCGGACGCGGCAAGCACGCCATGGATCGGCGCCCGCGATCTCGCCATCCTGCTGCTGCTCTATGGCGCGGGCTTGCGTGTCGCCGAGGCCATGTCGCTGCGCGCGAACGTGCTTCCGATCGGACAAACGCTAAGGGTCACCGGGAAAAGATCGAAGACGCGGGTGGTGCCGATCGTACCTGCGGCGCGCGAGGCGATCGAGGAATACGTGCGGCAATGTCCCTATCCGCTGCGCGGCGAGGTCCCTTTGTTCGTCGGAGCGCGAGGAGGGCCGCTCAACCCGGACCTCGTGCGGCGCGCCGTGGCCGCCGCCAGGCGCCGCCTGGGCTTGCCCGAGACGCTCACGCCGCATGCGTTGCGTCACAGCTTCGCGACGCATCTCCTGGCCCGAGGCGCCGACTTGCGATCGCTGCAGGAGCTGCTCGGCCACGCGAGCCTGTCGTCGACCCAGATCTACACGGCGGTCGACGCCGCACACCTTCTCGACGTCTACCGACACGCCCACCCGCGCGCGTGAAAAGGCCCAGAAGCGGCGGATTGCTCCGCTGCTCCTGAGCCTTAGAAAGCCGCTACCATGCTGCGGCTCACTCGAACGTAGACCATTCGTCGCGGCCGGCAGCTAGTGGGGAAGCCACCGCACCGCGACTGGGCGGGGGTAACCAACAGCGGTAAAGCGAATGCTAAAAAACCGTTTCGGATTAAACGCTTGCGGATGTCGCAGAGAGAGGATGCGCCACATCGGCGCTATTTGTGCGCGCGCCGTTCAATCGCCTGCCAGATGAGCGCCGGCGTATCGCTGCCGTTGAACGCGTCGATCGCGACGATGCCCGTTGGCGAGGTGACGTTGATTTCGGTCAGCCACTGGCCGCCGATCACGTCGATGCCGACGAACAGCAGACCCCGGCGCTTGAGCTCGGGGCCAAGCGTCGCACAGATTTCCTCTTCACGCGCCGTCAGGTCAGTCTTCGCCGCCTTGCCGCCGACCGCGAGATTGGAACGGATCTCGCCCTCGCCGGGCACGCGGTTGATGGCACCGGCGACTTCACCGTCGACGAGCACGATCCTTTTGTCGCCGTCGGCGATCTCCGGCAGGAATTTCTGGATGACGTGCGGTTCGCGGTAGGTGCGATTGAACAACTCGATCAGCGAAGCGAGGTTGCGGCCGTCGCTGCCGATCCTGAACACCGACCCGCCCGCAAAGCCGTGCAGCGGCTTGATCACGATTTCGCCATGGTCGGCGAGGAACTTGCGGGCGAGACCGAGCGAGCGGGTGATTGCGGTCGGCGGCATGAACTCAGGGAAGTCGAGCACCCAGATCTTTTCCGGCGCGTTGCGCACGGCCGCAGGGTCGTTCACGACGAGCGTTTCGCCCCGAATCCGTTCGAGCAAATGGGTTGCGGTGATGTAGCCGAGGTCGAACGGCGGATCCTGCCGCATCAGCACGACGTCGACATCCCTGCCGAGGTCGAGGATGCGCGGTTCGTCGAACCGGTAATGAGCGCCTTCGACCCTCTGGACGGTGACGGGATAGGCCATCGTCCACAGCCGTCCCTCGGCGAAGCTCAGGTCCTCCGGTGCGTACCAGTAGAGTTGGTGCCCGAGCTCCTGCGCCTTGAGCATGATCGCGAAGGTGGAGTCGCCCGCGATGTTGATCTTCTCGAGCGGGTCCATCTGTACGGCGACGCGAAGGCTCATGGTGCTCCGCGTCTAGTGAGGCGGCTTACTGCTGTCACCCTTGCCAGACATTGGCCAGGTGCCTTGGCCAGCGGAGCGGCACGATGAACAAGGCATCGATGCGCACGTCATCGCCCGGCTGGATGTAGCGAGGCGCGAGGCGTTCGGCGGCGACGGCGACGCGGCGCAGCCGCCAGTCGTCGAGAGCGAAGGCTGCCGCCGCTTCGCTCGCGCGCGCCTTCACTTCCACGAACGCGACAATGCCGCGGCGGCGCGCGACGATGTCGACTTCGCCGCCGGGCACGCGAGCGCGCCGCGCGAGGATTCGCCAGCCGTGGAGGCGCAGATACCAGCAGGCGAGGGTTTCGGCGCCGCGGCCGCGTTTTTCTGCCGCGTGGCGGTTCATTTCGACCGCTCGAGCGCGCGGGCGTAGGCGCGTTTCCTCGGCAGGTTGAGCTGTTCGGCGACTTCGGCCGCGGCTCGCGACGGCGAGAGACGCTTAAGCGCCTCGTCCAGCGCGGCGTCTAGCTCGTCATCGCCGGCCTCGGGCGGTGCCGCCGACGGTCCGACGACAATCACGATTTCGCCCTTGGGTGGAGCGCTCGCATATCGGTTCGCAAGTTCCTCAAGAGTACCCGTTACGCACTCCTCGTGCAGCTTGCTGATCTCGCGCACGACCGCCGCGTCGCGTGCGCCCAATCCAGCCTCAAGCGCTGCCAGCGTGTCGCTGAGACGCGGCCCGCTCTCGTACAGCACCAGCGTCGCGCGAACCGCAGCGACATCGGCGATGACCTCCGACCGCGCCTTCGCCTTGGAGGGCAGGAAGCCGAGGAACAGGAATCGGTCGGTCGGAAGTCCGGCCAGCGTTAACGCAGCAATCACGGCCGATGGCCCCGGCACCGTGTGCACCGCATGGTCGGCGGCGCGCGCGGCCCGGACGAGCTTGTATCCCGGATCGGAGATGAGCGGTGTCCCGGCGTCGCTGACGAGCGCGACCGCATCCATTCCCAGCGTCGCGACGATCCGTTCACGCTCAGCCTCGCTCGTGTGATCGTCGTAGCGGCTCATCGGCACCTTGGCGCCGATGTGGGCGAGGAGCTTGGCCGTGACTCGGGTGTCTTCGGCAAGGATGCGGTCGGCATTCCTCAGCGTTTCGGCGGCGCGCGGGCTGAGGTCGCCGAGATTGCCGATCGGCGTTGCCACGATGTGCAGGCCAGGCGGCAGCGGCTTTTCCATCAGCCGTGGATTAACCTCTTCCAATTCAAGCAGAAAAGAGTCATCCTGCACACAGTTCATTGGCGTGGGGAGACGGCGATGATTGCATTATTGGGTGCCTCGGCAATCCTGTTGAGCGGTATGCAGGCGACGATCACCGCGCCGACCTCGGCCTTCCGCGGCTGCCTTCACGATGCTGCCGCCAAGGCGACTGCGGAGAAGGTGAGCGCGGACGCGATCGAGACTTACCTGCGTACTGCCTGCACGGCTCAGCTGGGCACGCTCAGGGAAGCGTTGATCAGCTTCCGCATGAAGAACGGCATGAGCAGGAAGGCGGCCGGGAGCGACGCCGAGATGACCATCGACGATTACGTCTCGACGCCCGCCGACAATTACAAGTTCGCGGCCAAGCAGAATGCGCCGAAGTCCCCAGTGCCAGCTACGGCACCAGCCACGACTGCGGCGGCATTGCAAACCCATCCGGTTGCAACCCCGGCATCCGCTCCGGCGCCTGCCTCTACGCAGCCGCAAAAGCACTAGCTTCCTCCGCGACAATTTCGCCGAGGATGTGATCGAGCAGCAGCCGGCCCCCGGGCGCTAGCGCGATGCGGGATTCGGATCGCGTCAAATGACCTGAGCGGACGAGGCGATCGACTCGTCGCCAGTCGACCACCGACGACAAAGCGAAGCGGTCGGCAATCGCCTCGGCGTCGATCCCGTCGCGCAGGCGCAAACCCATGACCAACGCTTCGTCGGCGGCCTCGGTCGCGGATAGTGGCGCCTGTTCGGCAATTCCATTCCCGTTGCGCGCGATTGCCGAAAGGAAATTCTCGGGCTTCCTGTGACGCACCGTTTGGAGGCCGAGCCGACGCCCGTGCGCCCCCGGGCCGATCCCCGCATAATCGCCGTAGCGCCAGTAGGTGAGATTGTGCCGGCTCTCCTGCCCCGGCCGCGCGTAGTTGCTGATTTCGTAGGCCGGCATGCCCGACGCTGACGTCATTGCGTCGGTCAGCTCATAGAGCGCCGCGGCCGCGTCGGGATCGAGCGGCTCGAATTCGCCCCTCGCGACCATGCTCGCGAAACGCGTGCCGGGCTCGATCGTAAGCTGGTAGAGCGACAGATGCTTGGTGCCGAGCGACAGCGCCTGCGCAAGCGTCGCCGCCCAGCTGTCCTCGCTCTCTCCCGGAAGGGCGTAAATCAGGTCGAAGCTGACTCGCCGAAAATGCTTCTGTGCGGTCGCCAGCGCAGCAAAGCCCTCGCGCGCAGAATGGGCTCGCCCCAGGAATCCCAAGCTAGGGTTGTCGAAGCGCTGCAGGCCGAGCGAGACGCGATTGACGCCCGCACTCGCCAGTTCGGCGAAGCGCGCCGTTTCGACCGAGTTGGGATTGGCCTCCAGCGTGATTTCAATGCCGTCAGCAGCCGGCCAGTGCCTCGTTGCTGCTTCGATGACCGCCGCCACCGTTGCGGCGTCCATCAGCGACGGGGTCCCGCCGCCGAAGAAAATCGAACTCAGCTTACGCCCAGGAAGCAGACGCGCTTCATAGTCGAGATCGGCGAGCAGCGCCTCGCGCCACGCATCCTGGTCGATGCTCGAGCGGACATGGCTGTTGAAGTCGCAATAGGGGCATTTGCTGACGCAGAACGGCCAATGGACGTAGAGAGCGAGACTTCCGTCATGCTGAACTTGTTTCAGCATCCATTTCTCCGCCGTTTTGCCGCTTCCACGATGGATCCTGAAACAAGTTCAGCATGACGAGCGCAAGGCGCTCGTCAGTTTTCGAAACGCGTCGGCGCGGTGGCTGATCGAGTGCTTGAGCTCGGGATCGAGTTCGCCGAAGGTCTGATCATAGCCGACAGGGACGAACATCGGGTCATAGCCGAAGCCGCGAGTGCCGCGTGGCGGCCAGACGAGAATGCCGTCGACGCGGCCGTCGAACGTCTCGGTCTGGCCATCGTTGGGCCAGGCGACGGCGAGCGAGCATACAAAATGCGCGGCCGGCTCGGCGTCGGGCTCCGTCGCTTCGACTTCTCGCCAAACGCGTTCCATCGCCCGCGTCCAGTCGCGGTTGCCCTGCTCGTCCTCTGCCCAGCGCGCCGAGAAAATCCCCGGGCGCCCGTGAAGCGCGTCGACGCACAAACCGCTGTCGTCCGCGAGCGCTGGCAGGCCCGACAAGTCCGCCGCTTCCCGCGCTTTCAAGTCGGCATTGTCGGCGAAGCTGTTGCCGATTTCCTCCGGCTCAGGCAGCCCCAACTCATCGGCGCCGACGCAGGATATTCCGAGCGGCTCGACGAGCGCCGCAATCTCCCTCAGCTTGCCGGGATTGTGCGTGGCGATGACGAGCTTGTCGCCGATCGGCCTCATCGACCAGTCGCCTTGAGCTGCGCCTGGAAGATTTCGCTGCAACCGATCCGCGCGAGGCGGAGCAGCCGCAGCAAGCCTTCCTCGTCATAGCATTCGCCTTCGGCGGTCACCTGCGCCTCGACGATGCTGCCGTCCGCCGTCAGCACGAAATTGCCGTCGCACCCAGCCTGGCTGTCCTCTTCATAATCGAGGTCGAGAACCGCCGTCCCCTGGTGGATCCCGCAGCTGACTGCCCCGACCTGCGTGCGGATCGGATCGGCAGAAAGGCCCTTCGATTGGAGTAGCTTGTCGACCGCAATCCGCAGCGCCACCCAGCCGCCCGAGATCGATGCGGTCCGCGTGCCGCCGTCGGCCTGGATCACGTCGCAATCGACGATGACCTGCCGTTCGCCGAGCCTCGGCAGGTCGACCACGGCGCGGAGGCTGCGGCCGATCAGCCGCTGGATTTCCTGCGTCCGGCCTGATTGCTTGCCCTTCGCCGCTTCGCGGTTGCCGCGGGTATGCGTCGCCCGCGGCAGCATGCCATATTCGGCGGTGACCCAGCCCTGTCCCTTCCCGCGGAGGAACGGCGGCACCTTCTCCTCGACACTAGCGGTGCACAGCACCCGCGTGTCGCCGAAGCTGACGAGGCACGAGCCTTCGGCGTGGCGGGTGAAGCCGGGCTCGAAGCGCAATTCTCGCATCTGGTCGGGGGTGCGTCCGGAAGGGCGCATTCGGGCATTCTCCTCATACTGGTGCGGCGCTGTCCCTAGACCGCGAAACCGGCCAATCCTAGATGTCTCTCATGCCGCAGCCGATTAGCGAACTTACGGACCGCATGCGCGAGATCTTCGGCCTCGTTGTCGAAGCCTATCTCGAGCGCGGCTTGCCCATCGGCTCGAAGGCGCTGACCGGCAGCGTTAGCCTCTCGCCGGCATCGATCCGCGGCGTCATGCAGGAGCTCGAGGAGCGGGGGCTTCTCACCCATCCGCACACGTCCGCGGGGCGCATCCCGACCGATAGCGGCCTCAGGCTCTTCGTGGACGGCATCATGCAGGCGGCAGCGCCCAATCTCACTGAACGGCGCGAGATCGAGCGGCAGATCGTCCGCGACCAGCCGATCGAGGACGCGCTTGCGGCCGCATCCGCTGCGCTCTCGGGTCTCAGCCAGGCCGCGGGCGTCGTGCTCGCCCCGAAGCGCGAGATCGTTCTCAAGCAGCTGAACTTCGTTCCCTTAAGCCCGCGCCGCGCGCTTGCCGTGCTGGTCGGATCGGACGGAAGTGTCGAGAACCGCATCGTTACGCTGGACGCTGGAACCAGTGCGAGCGCGCTGACCGAGGTCAGCAACTTCATCAATGCGCGCCTCTCGGGACTGACGCTCGCCGAAGCTGAAGCGCGCCTCAGAGCCGAGATCCGCGAGCGCAAGGAGCTCGTCGACGCCGCCGCCGCCGAGCTGGTCGCGAGCGGTCTTGCCGCATGGAGTCACGATCATGCGCGGCGGCCGGTGCTGATCGTCCGCGGCCAGGCGAACCTGATCGACGCGACGGCCGCCGAGGATCTCGATCGCGTCCGCAAGCTGCTCGACGAGCTCGAGGAAGCGCAGGAGATCGCCCATCTGCTGGAAAGCGCGCGCGACGGGCCGGGGTGCCGCATCTTCATCGGTTCGGAGAACCGGATGTTCGCGCTGTCGGGGTCGTCGGTGATTGCCGCGCCGTACCGGGGGAGCCAGGGCGAGGTGGTCGGCGTTGTGGGGGTGATCGGGCCGACGCGGTTGAACTATGCGCGCGTGGTCCCCATGGTGGATTTCACAGCCAAAGCACTAACGAGATTAATGGCATGACCGAGGCCACGAAAGACGAAGAGCAATTGCACGGCGAGGCCGAGGAGTTGCGCAAGGAGACCGCCGAAGACGCGCCGGAGGTCGCCGAGCACGACCGCGTTGCCGAGCTCGAAAAGCAGCTCGAGGATGCGAAGTCTAAGGCACTCTACGCGGCCGCCGAGACCCAGAATGTGCGCCGGCGCCTCGAAACGGAGCTGCAGCAGGCGACCAGCTATGCCGCCGCCGGCTTCGCCCGCGACATGCTGGCGATCAAGGACCATCTCGAGCGGGCGCTTGCCGCCGTGAATGACGAGCTGCGCGCCGACAAGACCGCTAGCCAGTTCCTCGCCGGGATCGAAGCGACCGCCCGCGAGCTCGAGGCGGTGTTCCAGCGGCATGGGATCACGCGCATCAAGTCGGTCGGCGAGCCGCTCGACCCGCATCGTCACCAGGCGATGATGGAGGTCCCGAGCGACCAGGAGGCCGGCACGATCGTCGAGGAAATGCAGCCCGGCTACGTGATGAAGGACCGGCTGCTGAGGCCCGCGTTGGTCGGAGTGGCGAAGAAAGCGGAGTAATCCCTCTCCCCTCGCCGGGAGAGGGTGCCGAGCGTAGCAAGGCGGGTGAGGGGGAGAAGGAGTAAGGCGCCACGCCCCGTCACCGTCCCCCGCGCTGATGCGCGGGTCCCTCCCTCTCCCGCAAGGGGAGAGGGCTCTAATGCACCTCGCGGTGGTGCGTCACCGCCTTGGTGGCGAGGCTGAACCGCGGCTCCGGCTTGGCTGAGCCCATGAGCCGCGCCGCGGCATAGCGGCCGACCTCCGGCCCATGCTTGAACCCGTGGCCTGAGCCGCCGCCCAGCAGCAGCACGTTCGCCCACTGCGGGTGCGTGTCGATCAGGAAGTCGCCGTTGGAGCTGT
>Ga0207657_10008346_pt1 | contig 10525 bp, 8 predicted proteins | sample KBSC33metaG_FD_184316 | JGI IMG/M metagenome (GOLD analysis project Ga0207657, IMG submission 184316) | Corn rhizosphere microbial communities from Kellogg Biological Station, Michigan, USA - KBS C3-3 metaG (SPAdes) (version 2) | ecosystem: Host-associated > Plants > Roots > Rhizosphere > Soil ... | reverse complement strand
TGCTGGCCGATGGATATGGCCTGCCCGTGACGCTCCTGACGGTCGCGCAGCCGGGGCTTTGCGCGGTCCGCAACGCCATCGCCGACGCCGCCCTGGAGGATCCGGCGATGCGCTTCCTGGCGATGATCGACGATGACGAGTGGCCCCAGCCGGGCTGGCTTGATGCACTCCTCATCTGTCAGGCGCAGGTGGGCGCCGACGTGGTCGCCGGACCGGTGGATAGCTGCTTCGTTGGGACAGCGCCGCGCTGGGCCAGGGAAACACTGGTTTTCCGTGCCGAGCAACGCCCATGGGGCGCGACCGGCATGCTGTGGGCAAGCAACAACCTGCTGGTAACCCGCCGGGCTTTCGAGATGATCGCACGCCCCTTCTTCGATGCGCGCTTCAACCGCAGCGGCGGAGAGGATCTGGATTTCCTGACGCGACTGCATGAGGCTGGAGCGCGCTTCGGCTGGTCGCCCGACGCCCGGGTCAGCGAATGGGTGCCGGTTGAGCGGGCACGGCTATCCTGGGTGCTGAAACGGATGTGGCGCATCGGCTGCACGGAAACGCTGGCTCGGCAAAAGGCCCTGCCCGGCTGGGCCGGCACCGCCAGATTGCTGGTCCGATCCATCGCGATATTGGGATTGCGAACCGCTGGTCTGGCCACCCTGCTGCTGCCCGGCGCGCGTCGGGTGGACATCGCCGGGCAGTGGGTCAAGAGCTGGGGGCGCCTCTATGCCCTCGCGGGCCGTGGGCGCTCCCATCGCAAGGCGGGTCATTATGGCGCGCTGTAGATCCTGAAGCTCTTGATGACCATGTCGCCGGATCCGTCGTCATAGGCGCCGCTGGTCTTCACCGCGACATCCATGATCGGATAAAAGCGGAAACCCTGGAAGGGATTGACCGACTGATAGGTTTCGACGCCATCCACGAACCAGGTGATGTAGTCGCGCTGGATGTCCACGGCGAAACGATGGAAGCCCTGCGAATAGCCGCTGAGGCCATAGGCCTGCTGCGTCTGGATCGTGATGCCCCGCTGATCATATCGGGTGCTATTGGTGCCGACATGAAGGGTGTGGGCGACATGGCGATCGAAATCCCAATAGCTCTGATAGCCGAACCCCTCGTAAATATCGATCTCGGGCGGCCAGCCGCTGGTGGATACGAGCCAGAACGCCGGCCATGATCCGCGCCGGTTGGGCATCTTTGCTTCCCATTCATATTGCCCGTAGCCGATCTGCGTCGCCAGGAAGTTGCGGCCATCGAGCACCGATGAACCATAATACCAATTCTGCCCGCCATAGCTGATCGGCGTCTTCAGCTTCTGCGTGTGGAGGACGAGGCCATAGGCGCTCCAATAGACTGGCCCCTCGATACCAGGGAAAATGCTGGAATCGAGATAGAGACCGGTTTCCCCGTTGGCGACCTGGGTCCGGCCATTGGCAAGGGAGGTCGCCCAGCGATCCCAACCGCCATCGGGCGATCGTTTGTGCGTGCCCTTGAGCAATTCGAACTGAAGCGTGCCGGTCGCCGCGAAGGTGCGCGGTGCCCGGAAGGTTCCCGCCGCCTTGGCCGTTACCGTCGCCGTGCTGCTGGCCGTGACCGTCGCGGTCGATTGCCCCTGAAGCCCGCCCCAGGGCGCCTCCCGCAATTTTACCTGGAACTGCTGGCCTTCCGTGGCGCCGATGATGGGAACGGCGACCGTCTGCATCAACGGATCCCCCGGGCGGAAAATCACCACAGTGTCGACCGTCTGGTAATTATAGCCCGACAGTGCGCGATAGGTACCCGATCCGTTGACGGTGGTGATCCGCGCAATCACCGTATTGGGTGTTGGCCGGTCGAGCGAAACGGGAACATAGGCTACGCTGCTGCCCGGACGAAAACTCGCATCGCCCAGGGAAAGCGTCGCCTTTTCCGGCATCCTCGTCCCATTGGCGAAATCAAAGGTGGAAAAATCCGAAACAGTGCTCGTCGTCGTGGAACCACTGTTCGTCGTCGACATTGTGGATGTTGATATCGTGGCTGCAAGAGGCTGCGAGCTGGTGGTTGTGGTCGACGTCATGGTTGATGTCGACGTCGTTGTCATGATCGTAGCGGCTCCCGCTGCGAAAATACAAAGCATTCCGGCTCCGATAATGGAGCCAGTCATTTTGACAGGCATGGTTTGCGACCCCCGAAGTTGCCCCTATAGGGTCTCCCAAGAAGGTTAACAAAAACCTCGGGTCAACGACGACTCGTCGTATCCTTTGGAAATTTGCGGCGAGTTGTTGAACAACATGCCTGAAGATCGCCGAAATCAGCGATATTTTCAGAATCGATATGATCAGATTTTTGCGGGGAGACTTCGCGAAAACGAATAACGCTCCCGGCACAAAGCCGGAAGCGCTTCTGCTCCATGCTTTCCTACAGAGAATGGAATGTGCGCCGCAGCCTATTCAGCTGCCTGCACCAGTTCCTCTATTTCGGGAGTGGCACCGCGACCAACGCTGACATAGACAAAGCCGGCCGCCTCCGCATCGGCGGGACGATAGATATTGCGCAGGTCGACCAGACCGTCGCCGCTCATGACGCCCTTGAGGCGCGGCAGATCCAGCGCCCGCAGCGCATCCCACTCCGTAACGATCACGACAGCGGCGGCCCCTTGCGCTGCAACATAGGGATTATCGCAGAAGTCGACATCCGTTATCATCATGCGGGCTGCATCCATCCCCTCAGGATCATAGGCCCGCACCTGCGCGCCGCCGTCCTGCAGGGCCTGGATGATCGCGATCGACGGCGCGTCGCGCATGTCATCCGTATTGGGCTTGAAGGTCAGTCCCAGCACAGCGATCGTCTTGCCGCGCACCGATCCGTTGCAAACGGCTACGACCTTGCGCGCCATGGCCCGCTTGCGACTTTCGTTGATTGCCACGGTCGTCTCGATCAACCGGATCGGCGCGCCGGCATCCTCCGCCGTCTTGACCAACGCCAGCGTATCCTTCGGGAAGCAGGAGCCGCCATAGCCGGGGCCTGCATGAAGGAATTTCGAACCAATCCGGTTATCCAGACCGATGCCGCGTGCCACCTGCTGAACGTCCGCGCCGACATTTTCGCATAGTTCGGCGATTTCGTTGATATAGGTGATCTTCATCGCCAGGAAGGCGTTGGCGGCATATTTGATGAGTTCGCTCGTTCGACGGCCGGTGAACTGGATCGGCGCCTGATTGAGATAGAGGGGGCGATAGACCTCCTCCATAACCGGGCGGGCTCGTTCGTCCTCAATGCCGACGACGATGCGGTCAGGGCGCTTGAAATCCTGGATCGCCGCGCCTTCGCGCAGGAATTCGGGATTGGAGGCGACGGCGAACTGCGCATCGGGATTGGTTTCGCGGACGATGCGGTCAACCTCATCGCCCGTACCAACCGGAACCGTGGACTTGGTAACGATTACGGTAAAGCCGCTCAGATTGGACGCGATTTCCTGCGCAGCGGCGTAAACATAGCTGAGGTCGGCATGACCATCACCCCGCCGGGCGGGCGTGCCCACGGCGATGAACACCACGTCGGCCTGGCTGACCGATCCGGCAAGATCAGTGGTGAAAGTCAGGCGACCCGCCTTCACATTGCGCGCGATCAGATCGGCAAGACCTGGCTCATAAATCGGTACGCCGCCGCCCTGCAATAACTCGATCTTGCGCACATCCTTGTCCACACAGATGACATCATGGCCGAAGTCCGCGAGACAGGCGCCGGATACCAGGCCGACATAGCCCGAGCCGGTCATAACGATCCGCATCACTATTCTCCTTCTTCAAACGGCTTTCGACCCGCCGGCGGCGGGTGAGGAAAGGACGCGCAGACCCATTCCGGGAAATCCGGATGCATCGATCCTCCCTCATCATGGGTTGGGCGCTCGCCGAACGGATCTGATGCCAGTGGCAGGATCCGGTCGGTGATTGACGCAGCGCAGCATAACGCCCTGTGCGGTATCGACGCAACGCGCCTTGCCGCTCTTCCCACACATATGGACGCGGTTATGGAGTCAGATGGTTCAAGGATGCCCGCCCAGCCGGGGCGTAAACGAGACGTGAAAGGGCGTCGTCCAAAATATCATACATCTGAAACTGTCCGGGAAATAGCGGGCCGCGACGTGCAAATGGGCGACTGTGACGCCTATATGGCACGCTAAGGGGTCGAGCTTCTGATGCGATGTCTGTCTGCTGCGCATTCATAGGAGCATCAGCCAGAACCAGCAGACGATCGTCACCGAAAGATCATCCGCAAGGCCGAACCTGCCGCCGACTTTCTTCCAGAGGACTTACCGCCATGCGCAGAGCCGCCATCGTCGCCCCCATCCGCACCGCCGTCGGCAAATATGGCGGTTCCCTCAAATCGATGACGGCGGGCGACCTGGGTGCCATCATCATCAAGGCGCTGGTGGAACGAACGAAGATCGACCCTGAACGAATCGACGATGTCGTGTTCAGCCAGGGCTATGGCAATGGCGAGGCGCCCTGCATCGGCCGCTGGTCAGCTCTGGCGGCGGGACTGCCGGAATCCATCCCCGGCGTTCAGCTCGACCGCCGCTGCGGTTCCGGCCTCCAGGCGGTCATCGACGCTGCCATGCGCATCCAGACCGGCGCGGCCGACATGGTAATCGCGGGCGGCGTCGAAAGCATGTCGAACGTGGAATATTATTCGATCGATCACCGCTGGGGCGGGCGCCTGGGCTCGACGCAGTTCCACGACCGCCTGACCCGCGGCCGGGTGATGTCCCAGCCGATCGAGCGCTATGGCATCATCTCCGGCATGATCGAGACGGCAAACAACTTGGCCAGGGATTACGACATTTCCCGCGAGGCGTGCGACGCATATGCCGCCATGAGCCATCAACGCGCCACGGCTGCCTGGGAAGCGGGCAAGTTCGACGACGAACTGGTCCCCGTCCCGGTGCCGCAACGCAAGGGCGATCCGGTGCTGTTCGCAAGGGATGAAGGTATCCGCGCGGACGCGACGCCGGAATCGCTGGCGCTGCTCAAGCCCATAGAGAAGGATGGCGTCGTGACGGCCGGCAATGCCAGCCAGCAGAATGATGCCGCCGCCGCCTGCCTTGTCGTGGCGGAGGACAAGCTCAGCGAACTGGGTCTGGAACCGATGGGCTATCTGCATAGCTGGGCAGCGGCGGGTTGCGACCCTTCCCGCATGGGCATCGGGCCGGTTCCGGCGGTCGAACGGCTGTTCGCGCGCAACGGGCTCGGCTGGAAAGACATCGACCTGGTTGAACTCAACGAAGCGTTCGCGCCGCAGGTTCTGGCTTGCCTCAAGGGCTGGAACTGGGATGACCGGGACAAGCTGAACGTCAATGGGTCGGGCATTTCGCTGGGCCATCCGATCGGCGCCACGGGCGGCCGGATCCTCGCCAACCTCCTGCGCGAGTTGCAGCGGCGCGACGGGCGTTACGGGCTGGAAACGATGTGCATCGGCGGGGGCCAGGGCCTGGCCGCGATATTCGAGCGGGCGTCATAAGCGCTTCACGCTTTCATCAGGCGCGTCACGCCCACGACTTCGCCGCAGCATGGCGCGCCTGGACCAGGAATGCCCCCTTCGGAAAGCAGCCGAAGGGACGCTTAAATACCCCCCGCCACAACGGGCCAGCCATCGCGCTCCAGCCCGGCAATCAGATCCGCCACGCACTGGCCCAGATCCTCCGCATTGACAGATCGGATCACGAAATTCGCACCTGTCCGTCCTTCGCGGAAAAAGGGATAGCTGCCGATCTGGCACCCTTCATGCGCCCGCTCTGTAGCGCCGAGGAGGTCTGCGATTTCGCTTTCCGCCACCCAGCAGCCTATGGTGGTGGACAGCACAGGCAAACCACCTTCCAGCGTTCCCGTCAGGCTGTCCAGCATCCCCGCCGTGATATGCGGGACGCCGGCCATGATGAAGATGTTGCCATGCCGGATGCCCGGAGCCCCGGACATGCGGTTTTCGATCAGGCTCGATCCGGCCGGCGCGCGAGCCATGCGCAGACGCGCCTCGGTCAGGCCGCCGCGCGTTTCATAGTAGTTTGAGAGCATTGCTCGCGCCTCGGGATGGATTTCCACGGGCACCCCGAGTGCCGCGGCGATGGCATCCACGGTGATATCGTCGTGGGTCGGCCCTATGCCGCCGGTCGTGAACAGATAATCATTCCGCGCCCGAAGCGTGTTCACAGCCTCCACGATCGCGTCGCTCTCGTCCGCGACGACCCGGACTTCGCGCAGGCGAATGCCCTGCACATTGAGCCATGTCGCAATCTGCGACACATTCTTGTCCTGCGTCCTTCCCGAGAGAATCTCGTCGCCGATCACGATCAGTGCGGCGGTCCATATGCGGGTTGGGTCGGCCATGGGCAGGCCATAGCCTCTGCCGTGCGCCATGCCTAGCCGCCCCCTCGCATTATGCGGCTTCACCGCCTATAATCACCCCATGACCGAATATATGACGATGACGGCGGACGCGCCGATTTCCCGCTCGACCGCGATCAAGCTCTACGACGCGGCCGGTTTCGATGGCATGCGCAAGGCGGGGCGATTGGCGGCGGAAATATTGGACGCGCTGGTCCCCCATGTCGTGCCGGGCGTCACCACCGGCGAACTGGACGATATTGTTCGCCGCATGACACTGGACGGCGGCGGCGTACCCGCGACCCTGGGCTATCGCGGATATACCCACAGTTGCTGCATCTCGCTCAACAATGTCATCTGTCACGGCATTCCGGGCGAGCAGAAGCTCAAGGAAGGCGATATCCTGAACATAGACGTGACACCGCTGGTCGACGGCTGGCACGGCGACAGCAGCCGCATGTACATTTGCGGTGAAGCCCCCATCAAGGCGCGGCGGTTGGTCGAAGTTACCTATGAATGCCTGATGCTGGGGATCGAACAGGCGCGGCCCGGAAATACTCTGGGCGACATCGGTCATGCCATCCAGCGCCACGCGGAAAAGCACCGCTATGGCGTCGTGCGCGATTTCTGCGGCCATGGTCTGGGCCGCGTGTTTCATGACAGTCCGGAGGTGGTCCATGTCGGCCGCCCGGGAACCGGGCCGGAGCTCAAGCCTGGCATGTTCTTCACCATCGAACCGATGATCAACATCGGCAAGCCGGGCGTGAAGATGCTGGAGGACGGGTGGACGGCCGTGACACGCGACCGCACGCTTTCCGCGCAGTTCGAGCATAGCATCGGCATTACCGAAACCGGCTGCGAGATCTTTACCAAGAGCCCGGCGGGTCTCGACGCGCCACCCTATCGGCTTTAACCCCGAGGGATGCCTAAAAAATGGGCATGACGTCATGATATTGCCCGCATTTCGGGCAATATGGACAAAAGTTGCTGCATCGCGGAAAGCAGTTTCCGGCGATTCGCCAATTGGCACGGTAGTTGATTAGGAAGAGAGGCGGCGCGTGCCTTAGGGGGGCATGAAGACCGTCGCTCGATCTGGACGAAGGGCGGGATGAAACCCGTCATCTGGCGCGCGTTTGAGTTGGGATACCTAGAGATGAAGAAGATCGAAGCGATCATCAAACCGTTCAAGCTCGACGAAGTGAAGGAAGCGCTTCACGAAGTGGGCGTTTCGGGCATCACCGTTACCGAAGCCAAAGGGTTTGGCCGCCAGAAAGGCCATACGGAACTGTATCGCGGCGCTGAATATGTGGTCGATTTCCTGCCCAAGGTGAAGTTGGAGGTCGTCGTCGACGACTCGCTGGCCGAACGGGTGGTGGAAGCGATCTCGGCTGCCGCACAGACCGGGCGCATCGGCGATGGCAAGATCTTCATTTCCAACATCGAAGGCGCGGTCCGCATCCGCACCGGCGAGCGCGACAGCGACGCCATCTGATTTTACCGACTTCTCGCCGGCTTACAGGGGTCTGGCGGCTGACCACATCAACCTACCCCTTCGGGGGGGTATCATGAAAGAAGGGCAAGGTTCACATGGCTAATACGCCTAAAGACATCCTGAAGATGATCGAGGAAAAGGAAATCGAATGGGTCGATGTCCGCTTCACCGATCCCAAGGGCAAGTGGCAGCACCTGACCATGGTGTCTTCGGTGCTGGGCGAGGATGAGCTGACCCAGGGCCTGATGTTCGACGGTTCGTCGATCGAAGGCTGGAAGGCGATCAACGAGTCGGACATGATCCTGAAGCCCGACCTGGACGCCGTCTATGTCGATCCGTTCAGCGCCACGCCGATGCTGATCCTGTTCTGCGACATCGTCGAACCCGACACCGGCGAACTGTACAGCCGCGACCCGCGTTCGACCGCGAAGCGCGCGGAAGCCTTCGTCAAGTCGGCCGGCTTCGGCGACACCGTCTATGTCGGTCCGGAAGCCGAATTCTTCATGTTCGACGACGTCCGCTTCAACTCGGACTATAGCGAATCCTTCTTCAAGATCGACGATATCGAACTGCCGACCAACACTGGCAAGGAATATGAGGGCGGCAACCTCGCCCACCGTCCGCGCGCCAAGGGCGGCTATTTCCCTGTCGCGCCGGTCGATCCCTGCACCGACATTCGCGCCGAAATGGTTTCGACCATGCTCGAAATGGGCCTGCCCTGCGACAAGCACCACCACGAGGTGGCCGCTGCCCAGCACGAACTCGGCCTGACCTTCGGTACGCTGGTCCAGACCGCAGACCGCATGCAGATCTACAAATATGTCGTGCAGATGGTCGCCCAGGCCTATGGCAAGACCGCGACCTTCATGCCGAAGCCGATCGCGCAGGACAACGGATCGGGCATGCACACCCACATGTCGATCTGGGAAGGCGGCAAGCCCCTCTTCGCAGGCGAAGGCTATGCGGGCCTGTCAGACACCTGCCTCTATTTCATTGGCGGCGTCATCAAGCACGCCAAGGCGCTGAATGCCTTCACCAACCCGACCACCAACAGCTACAAGCGTCTGGTGCCGGGCTTCGAAGCGCCGGTTCTGCTGGCCTATTCGGCTCGTAACCGTTCGGCCTCCTGCCGCATTCCCTACGGCGCGGGCGCCAAGGCGAAGCGCGTGGAATTCCGCTTCCCCGACGCGATGGCCAACCCCTATCTGTGCTATTCGGCGCTGCTGATGGCTGGCCTCGACGGCATCGAGAACAAGATCCATCCGGGCGCCGCGATGGACAAGAACCTGTACGACCTGCCGCCGGAAGAACTGAGCCAGGTGCCGACCGTCTGCGGTTCGTTGCGTGAAGCGCTGAACTCGCTGGCCGCCGACCACGACTTCCTGCTGAAGGGCGACGTGTTCACCAAGGACCAGATCGAGGCCTATCTCGAACTCAAGTGGCCCGAAGTGTACCGCTGGGAAATGGCTCCCTCGCCGGTCGAGTTCGACATGTACTACAGCGCCTGATCCATTCGGGCCTGATCCGTTCGGAACTGTCGAGGAAAGGGGCCCGGTCGCGCAAGCGGCCGGGCCCCTTCCGATTGGGCAGGGATAATTACGTCGATATCCGCTGCGGATAAGCCGTGCTCCCGCGAAGGCAGGAGCCTATACACAGTTGCGATTATTATGAGGGCCCGCGGACGGATTTCCCATAAGGCGCTCGTCCCATCAGGCGCCTTGGCAAAGGCGCAGCGTGCCTGATGACGGTAAGCGGCAAATTCAGCTTGAGCCAGAATCCACTCCCCAATCCGCCATTGCCTGCCTCCAGTAGAAATCCGACAATCGGCCCCATGTCGCTCATCGAGTCGCTAGGCCTGTCCCATCCGATTATCCAGGCACCCATGGCCGGTGTGTCGACGCCTGCCATGGCGGCGGCTGTCTCCAACGCCGGCGCGCTTGGTTCCATCGCCGTGGGTGCGGCCGACGCCGAAGGTGGCCGTTCGATGATAGAGGCTGTCCGCGCACAGACCGGTCGCCCGTTCAATGTCAACCTCTTCGCCCATGCGCCTGCCCGCAATGACCCCGTCAGGGAAGCGGCCTGGCTCACTGCCCTGACGCCGATGTTCCGGGCCTATGACGCCCGCCCTCCAGCGGCGCTGCGCGAAATCTACCGCAGCTTCGTCGAAGATGATGCGATGCTTGCGCTGTTGATCGACCTCGCCCCGCCGGTTGTCAGCTTCCATTTCGGATTGCCCGATCCGGTCGCCATCGCCGCGCTCAAACAGGCAGGATGTCTGCTGCTCGCCACAGCGACCAATGAGGTGGTAGCGCGTGCGGCAGAGCAAGCAGGCATCGACGCCATAGTCGCCCAGGGCTATGAAGCTGGCGGCCATAGGGGTGCCTTTGATCCGGAAGCCCTTGACGACCAGCTCGGCACCTTCGCCCTCACCCGTCTGCTCGCCACTCGATGCAGCCTGCCCGTGATCGCGGCGGGCGGCATCATGGACGGACAGAGCATCCGCGCTGCACTCGCGCTTGGCGCAGTCGCGGCGCAACTTGGCACTGCCTTCATCGCCTGCCCCGAAAGCAGCGCCGACGAAGCCTATCGCGCCGCACTCGCCAGTGCAGCTGCCCATCATACTGTGATGACCCGCGTCATTTCGGGTCGCCCGGCCCGCTGTCCGGACCCGGCGGAGACGTGG
>Ga0207657_10008345_pt1 | contig 10525 bp, 7 predicted proteins | sample KBSC33metaG_FD_184316 | JGI IMG/M metagenome (GOLD analysis project Ga0207657, IMG submission 184316) | Corn rhizosphere microbial communities from Kellogg Biological Station, Michigan, USA - KBS C3-3 metaG (SPAdes) (version 2) | ecosystem: Host-associated > Plants > Roots > Rhizosphere > Soil ... | reverse complement strand
GTGCCGATCACGCCCTGGACCGATGACGCGGTGCCGGCGATCTCGGCCATATGCTCCATCGCCAGCGTTCCGAGGTTGGATGAAGTGAAAGCGAAGCTTGCCATCGTCAGTCCCTGGAGGATCACGAAGAGCGGCAGCGTTTCGTAGCCGGCCAACGCGACGACGGCATGCGTCGCCGTGACGATCACGAACGCGAGCGCTCCTGCGTGGCCGACGCGTCGAAGTCCGAATCGCCCGACGACCCGCGAGTTGAGCCATGAGGCGAGCGCCATGGGCGCCGCGATGCAGCCGAAGACGAGGCCGATGAACGGCGCTGCGTCGAAGACGTCGAAGACGATCTGCTGGACCGAGGAAATGTACGCGACGAGCCCGGCGAAGCTGACCGTCATCGCCAGCGTGTAGCCGCGCGATTGCGGTTCGCGCAGCGTCTCGAGCATGGCGCCGCCCGTCGCCCTGAAGTCGAGCGGCCGCCGGAACTCCGGGTGGAGCGTCTCCGGCAGTCTCACCCACGGCCACGCCACCATCACGATCGCATAGACTGCGAGCACGACGAATATCGCTCGCCACGGCGCGAACAGCAGGATCAGCTGTCCGATGTTGGGTGCCAGTACCGGGACGAGCATGAAGGTCATGAAGACGAGGCTCATGACCTTCGCCATCTCTTCGGCCTCGAACAAGTCGCGCACCATCGCCACGACCAGCACTCGGGTCGCTGCCGCCGCACCTCCCATTAGCACACGGCCGGCGATCAGGATGGGGAAGGTTGGAGCGAAGGCGCACAGCAGCGCGAAGACCCCGTAGAGGCCGACGCCGGCGGCCATGATCGGCTTCCGCCCGAACCGGTCGGCGAGCGGCCCCCACACCAACTGCGTCGCCGCGAAGCCCACGAAATAGGCGATGACCACCAGCTGCCTGTCATTTTCATGCGCGACGTGAAGCGACCGGCCGATGTCGGGCAGCGCCGGCACCATCGCGTCGATCGCGAAGGCGTTGAGCGCCATCAGCCCGGCGAGCAGCGCCGTCATCTCGCGCGCGCCGGGCCGCTTCGCGCCGTCCTGGAAAGCCGATTCGAACATGGGAGCGCGCCTGCTGGCCGATTGGCGGAAGCCGTGCAACAGTGGCGTCGAGAAGGGGAGGTGAAATGATCCGACGGCGCAGCTTCCTGACCGGCGCAGCGGCCGCCACTACCGCCATGACGCTGCCGTTCGACCCAGCCACGGCGGCCGCCGCCGAAGCGCTGAAGCCGATCCCGATGCCGCCGCCGATCTCGTCGGGCGAGCGGCTCGAGCGGATCGCCAAGGCGAAGAGGCTGATGCAGCAGAACGGCATCGGCGCGATCATCGTCGAGTCCGGCCCGAGCCTCGATTATTTCACCGGCATCCAGTGGTGGCGTTCGGAGCGGCTCACCGCCGCCGTCATCCCGGCATCGGGCGACCCGGTCATCGTCACGCCTTTCTTCGAGCGCCCGTCGGTCGCCGAGAGCCTGTCGATTCCCGCGGAGATCCGGACCTGGAACGAGGACGAGGAACCGCTGAAGCTCGTCGCCGGCTTCCTCCGCGAGCGCGGAGTCGCGTCAGCACCGGTGGGGTTCGAGGAAACCGACCGCTTCTTCATCCTCGACCGGTTGCGCCGGCAGCTCCCCAACCTGCGCGACATCAGCGCCAACCCGGTCGTCCGCGGTTGCCGGATGATCAAGTCCGCGCACGAGCTGGCGCTGATGCAAGCCGCCAACGACATCATGCTCGCCTCGCTGCGCTATGCCGCCGTGCGGACGAAGGAGGGCATGACGCCCGCCGACATCGATGCGCTCATTGCCGGGGGGCAGAATCAGCTCGGCGGAAGCTACGACGGCGGTCTGGTCCTGCTCGGCGAAGCGTCGGCTTACCCGCACGGCAGCCACAAGCCCCAGCTGGTGAAGCGCGGCGAGATCGTGCTGATGGACTGCACCTGCGCGGTGCACGGCTACCAGGCCGACATCACCCGCACCTACGTGTTCGGCGCCGAGCCGACGGCCGAGCAGCGAAAGGTCTGGGACCAGGTCCGTCGCGGCCAGCAGATCGCGATCGAAGCGGCGAAGGTCGGGGTTCCGGCGGGCGCGGTGGATGACGCCGTTCGTGCCGCCTACGAAAGCTGGGGTTATGGTCCGGGCTACAAGCTCCCCGGCCTATCCCACCGCACCGGGCATGGCATCGGCATGGAGGTGCACGAGCCGGTCTATCTCGTTCACGGCGAAACGACGCCGCTCGCGCCGGGAATGTGCTTCTCGGACGAGCCGGGGATCTACATTCCGGGCAAGTTCGGGGTGCGGCTCGAGGACTGCTGGCACATGACCGAGGCCGGGCCGAAATTCTTCACACAGCCCCCGCCGAGCATCGACCGCCCGTTCGGCTAGAAATGATCCTCGATCGGCCCGTCGCGCCTCACGTGTGATGGCGCGTGCGGGGGCTCGATGTCCACCGGCTCGGGAATGTCGAGCGTGCCTTCCCAGCGGGCTACCACGGTGGAAGCCACGGCATTGCCGACGACGTTTGTCGCCGAGCGGCCCATGTCGAGGAAATGGTCGACCGCTAGGATCAGCAGCAGCCCCGCCTCGGGGATCCTGAACATCGACATCGTGGCCGCGATCACGACGAGGCTCGCGCGCGGCACGCCCGCCATGCCCTTGGACGTGATCATCAGCACCAGCAGCATGGTGATTTCCTGCCCGATGCTGAGGTCGATGCCGTAGGCCTGCGCGATGAAGATCGTCGCGAAGGTCATGTACATCATCGACCCGTCGAGGTTGAACGAATAGCCCAGCGGCAGGACGAAGCTGGCGATGCGCGGCGGCACTCCGAAGCGGTCCAGGGCTTCGAGCGTTCGCGGGTATGCGGCCTCCGACGAGGCGGTAGAGAAAGCGAGGACGACGGGATCGCGGATGTATCTCACGAGATGGCGGGTTCGCGGACCGACGATCACGAAGCAGACGCCGATCAGCAGCGCCCACAGGATGAACAGCCCGAGGTAGAAGCTGCCGACGAACTTCCCGAGCGTCGCGATGATCTCCGGCCCGCGCTCCGCGAGCGCGCTGGCGACCGCGGTGAAGACCGCGAGGGGCGCGAAGCGCATCACATAATCGGTGACCTGGAGCATCACCTTCACGAGCGATTCGACGCCTCGGACGATCGGTCTTCCGGCCTCGCCGATCGCCGTGAGCGCCACCCCGAAAAAGATCGAGAAGATCACGATGGGCAGGATCTCGTTGGTGCTCATCGCTTCGAAAATCGACGCGGGCACGAGGTGCGAGACGAAATCCTTCAGGTTGAAGGCGGCGGTCTCGACGCCGCTGGCGGCCGTAGCCGGCGGGATCGCAAGGTTGAGGCCCACGCCGGGTTGAAGCAAGTTCACCAGGATCAGGCCGAGCGTCAGCGAAACCAGGCTCGCGAGGATGAACCAGCCGAGCGAACGGATACCGACGCGGCCGAGCGCGGCGACGTCGCCCATGTGCGCGATCCCCGCGACGAGGGTCGAGAAGACGAGCGGTGCGATGATCATCTTGATCAGGCGAAGGAACAGTGCGGTGACGATGCTGAGATAGTCGGCGATCGACTTCAGCCGCTCGGCCGACGCCGGCGTCCCGTCGTCGATCGAAAAATTGATCAGCCACCCCGCAACGATTCCGAGGACCAGCGCGATCAGGATGAACCTGGTCAGTTTCTTGGCCATTCGTCTCCCCTTTGGCCGCGACCCCAAGCCGGAGGCGCTAGCGCCGTCAAGCTTCACACTGCCTGACGCCCCAGCTAGTGCCGGGCGCATGACCGGCGACGTGCTTCAGTTCGGACGCGACATCCTTCACGACGAGGCTCGCGCGCTCGATGCCCTGGCCGACAGCCTCGACGGGCCGTTCGAGGAAGCGGTGCGGCTGATCCTCGACTGCGGGGGAAAGGTGATCGTCAGCGGGCTCGGCAAGTCGGGGCATGTCGCGCGCAAGATCGCGGCGACCTTCGCCTCGACCGGGACCACGGCGACCTTCCTCCACCTCGCCGAGGCGATCCATGGCGACCTCGGCATGGCGAGCGCGGGCGACGTCGCGATCCTTATTTCGCAGAGCGGGGAGACCGCCGAGCTCGAGCCCGTCGTCGACCATTTGCGCCACGTCGGCATCCCGGTGATCGCGATCACCGGCAATGGCGGATCGATGCTCGCCGGAGCCGCTGCGGCGACGCTGGTGCTTCCGCATTGGCCCGAAGTCGGCCCTGAATCGGTCGCGCCGACGACGTCGACGACGATGACGCTCGCCCTCGGCGACGCGCTGGCGATGACCGTCATGCGGCAGAAGGGGTTCACGCGGACGGATTTCGGGAGGCTTCATCCCGGAGGTTCGCTCGGCGCTCGGCTGAAGCCAGTCAGCCGGCTCATGCATTCGGGCGATGCCATCCCGATTACGCGGGACAGCACGTCGATGCACGATGCGATCGTCGAGATGTCAGCCAAGCGGCTGGGGATCATCGGTGTCGTCGACGATGACGGCAACCTCGTCGGGGCCATCACCGACGGCGACTTGCGCCGTCATATCGAGCAGGGACTCGATCACACAGCCGCGGAGTTCATGACTGCGGACCCGAAGACGATCGCGCCGGATTCGCTCGTGGACGACGCGCTGAGCTTGTTCGAGGAGCATAAGATCACGGCGCTGTTCGTGGTTGACGGGACGAGGCCCGTTGGCGTGCTCCACATCCACGACTGCCCGCCCATTCGATGAACGCGGTCATCCTGATCCCGGCGCGCTATGCGTCGTCGCGCTATCCCGGCAAGCCCCTGGTCGAGCTGAAAGGAGCTGGCGGTTCAGCCAAGCCCCTCATCCAGCGCAGCGTTGAGGCAGCGCGACGGGTGAAGGGCGTCTCGGGCGTGTTCGTCGTCACCGACGACGAGCGGATCGCCGAAGCCTGCGCGCCGGCGAGGGTCGGCGTGATCATGACTTCACCCGAATGCCGCAACGGGACCGAGCGCTGCGCCGAAGCCCTGGCCCAGCTTCACGACCCGGACCTCGTGATCAACTTCCAGGGCGATGCTCTGCTCACGCCGCCGGGGTTCGTCGAAGCACTGATCGCGCGCATGGTCGACGACCGCGACGCGTTGGTCGCGACGCCGGCGATGCGGCTTCGCAGCGACGAGGTGCGGGCGCTCCAGGCGGAGGAGGCCGCTGGCCGCGTCGGCGGCACGACGGTCGTGATGAACGATCTCGGGCATGCTCTCTATTTCTCGAAGCGGCTCATCCCGCATCTGCCGGGCGGCGCGCTGAGCGGCGAAACCTCGCCCGTGCGGCTCCATGTCGGAGTCTATGCCTATCGGCCGGAAGCGCTCGAGCGCTACGTCTCGACGCCGGTCTCGGAGCTGGAAGTGCTCGAAGGCCTCGAGCAGCTGCGCTTCCTCGCCGCAGGCATTCCAGTCGCGGTGGTCGACGTCCAGACGCCGCCCTTCGCGCTTCGGGAACTCAACAATCCCGAGGACGTGGCGCCGATCGAACAGGCATTGGCGGAGGCCGGCCTCGAGTGAGCTATTGGGACACGATCGATGCGAAATACCGCCTGATTTTGTGCGATATATGGGGCGTCGTTCACAACGGGGTCGAACTTTATCCCGGCGCTGCGGAGCGCCTCCGTCAATGGCGTGAGCAGGGCCGCTGCGTCATCCTTCTCACCAACGCCCCGCGCACTGCCGAAGCTGTGGAGCAGCAGCTTACGCGCCTTGGTTTGCCCCGCGACGCTTTCGACTTCGTCGCGACGAGCGGCGAGGCGGGGATCGAGGCGCTCAACGCCGTGGGCGCTCCGGTCGGCTTCATCGGGACCGCCGGCGACCGCGAGGTGCTGGAGGGCAGGGGCGTCCGCATTGTTGATGGCGACGATTTCAGTGAGCTGGCCTGCACCGGCATCCGCGAAGGCGAGCCCGACCCTCACGCGTATCGCGCGGAGCTGGAAAGGCTCGCCGACCGCGACGTGCACATGCACTGCCTCAACCCGGACCGGCTCGTCATCCGCGGCGGGGTTCCGGAGGCCTGTGCCGGCGCGTTGGCCGACATCTACCAGATGCTCGGGGGGCGCGTGACCTGGTACGGCAAGCCGTTCCCCGCGATCTACCGCCACGCGCTCCACCGCGCCGGCGATCCGCCGAAGGCCGAAGTGCTCGCCGTTGGCGACGGACTCCACACCGACATCCTCGGCGCCGCGCGGATGGATTTCGATACGGTGTTCGTGCGCGGCGGGATCAACGAGGGCGAGCCCTTTCCCGACGATTTTGCCGAGCGGAACGGCCTCGGCGACTGGCGGCCGGTGGCGGTTGTCGACGGCCTCGCCTAGAGAGCGGCGATGAACCTTTGCGGACATGACGTCGGGCTCGATCGGCCCTTCTTCCTCATCGCCGGCCCTTGCGTGGTCGAGAGCGAGGAGCTTCAGCTGCGCACCGCCGAGCGGCTCCAGGCGATTGCCGAAAAGCTCGGCATTTTCCTCATCTTCAAGTCGAGCTTCGACAAGGCCAACCGATCGTCGGACAGGAGCTATCGCGGGCCCGGCATGGAGGAGGGCCTTCGAATCCTCGAGAAGGTGAAGAACGAGCTCAATCTGCCCGTCCTCACCGACGTCCACGACATTCCGCAGATCGCGCCCGTGGCCGAAGTCGTCGACGTGCTTCAGACGCCCGCCTTCCTCGCCCGCCAAACCGACTTCATCCATGCCGTCGCTGCGTCCGGAAAGGCCGTGAACATCAAGAAGGCGCAGTTCATGGCGCCGCACGACATGACGAACGTCGTCGAGAAGGCGCGCAATGCTGCCCAGGCCGCCGGGGTCAACGAAGCGACGATCATGGTCTGCGAGCGCGGCGCATCCTTCGGCTACAACAATCTCGTCTCGGACATGCGCAGCCTCGCGATCATGCGCGAGACGGGCTGCCCGGTGGTGTTCGACGCGACCCACAGCGTGCAGCTTCCGGGCGGGCAGGGGACCAGCTCGGGCGGCCAGCGCGAGTTCGTGCCGGTGCTCGCCCGCGCGGCGGTGGCGACCGGGGTCGCCGGCCTCTTCATGGAAACGCACCCCGATCCGGCGAGCGCGAGGTCGGATGGGCCCAACGCCTGGCCTCTCGATCGGATGGAAAGCCTGCTGACGACGCTGGTCGAGCTCGACCGGCTGGTGAAGGAACGGGGCTTCGAGGAAGCGACGCTTTAGGCGGGTTTCGGCGGCCGCACTCGCCGATATTCGCGCTGGAGCTGGACCACCATCACGCTTGCCGTGGCGACATTGCCGACCACGAAGGCGATCGCCGCGCCGTTCACTCCGAGCTGCCACGAGAGCGGGGCGATGCTGAGGAAGAAGACCGCGCTTCCCAGGAGGCGCGCGGTGACCGGCGCATCGGGCCGATCGAGGGCGTAGAGCATCGGCGGCAGCGGGAAGCTGAAGACGCCGATGAACGGGACGACCATCAGGATCAGCAGCGCGTCATAGGCGCCGAGAAATTCCCTGCCGAACAGGAAGCTGACGATCGGCTTTCCGGCGAGGAGCAAGACCACGATCGCGACGATGGCAAGACCGCTGGCGAAGGCGGTTCCGCGCAGCATCAGCTTCCACGGCTTCTTCGTCGATAGGTCCATGCGCGCGACTTCGGGATAAAAGGCCTTGGCGAGAAGGTCGGCGGGCTTTCCAGCGCTGTCGGCGAGGTTGGAGGCGACGCGGAACAAGGCCGCTCCCGCGGCGCCGAGCAGGCCGCCGACGACGAGACGGGCGATCGGGCCCCAGACGGCCTGTACGCTGGCGTTGAGATTGACGTGGATCGCGAACCTCCAGGCACCTGGAAGCGTCTCGGGCCGGAGCGTCGGGCGTATCCCTTGAAGGAGGTCGCGCCGCTTGAGCTCGCGCCAGCCAAGGAACCAGCCGTAAAGGTCGCCCGCAAGATCGGTCACGTACCAGGCCGCGACGAACGCCGCGAAGGACGCGTGAGCAAAATAAGCGATCGTCACCAGCACGAGCCGGGAGATCGGAGTCGCCGTGCTTTGCCACGAGATGAGGTCGAATCGGTCAAGCGCCCGAAGTACGCCCGTCGGCGTCGCCGCGCCCATGGTCGGGAGCAAGGTGCAGTAGAGCATTGCCAGCCACAGCTGGTCCGGCTGGATTCCGACCCAGGTGGCGAGAAACGGCAGGATCGCGACGGCGACCAGCATGCCGCCGACCCCGCTGACGGCGTCGAGGCCGAAGGCGAAGCCGGTCGAGGTCTTGAAATCCTCCACTTCGCCGTGGATGACCCGGCCGCCGTAGCGCACGACCAGCTGCCACGACTGGAACTTGGCGATCCCGCTGACCGCCTTGGCGTAGCTGGTGATGAGGATGAGCGCGCCGAGTAGCAAAACGCCGAGCGCGTGAGCGGCCAGCGCCATCGTCGCGACCGATGCGATCGCCGCCACGACGCGCGAGGCGGCGAGGTAGCCGCTGTTCCTGAGCAGGGACCGGAAGTGACGGTCCTTGAACCAATGCCTCATCGCTGCCTCGACTAGCCGAGGCTGTGGCGCATGTCAGTCGCTTTGCCCGATCAGGCCGGCTCGGGCATTTTCTGCTGGACGACCTTGTCGGCAAGCGGACCGTTGAGTTCGGCCAGATGGTCGAACTCCGCTTCGTAGGTCGCAAGGCCCTGGCTCTGCGAACGAAGCTCGGCCTCGAGGCCGGACAATTCGGCTTCCGGGATCAGGGCTTCAATCCTGTCCCAGCCGGCCCAGCCGTCGCGCGGGCCCAGGCCCAGCATCTGGCCGCGGCGGCCGGCGACGGCGGAGGTGATCCGGCTGGTCGCGCTCGACGGGCAAACCACCGTCAGCTTGTGCATCGGTTCGAGCAGGTGCGGGTGGGCCGCCGTAAGCGCTTCCTGCATCGCGATTCGGCCGGCAAGGCGGAACGCGAGCTCGGAACTGTCGACGCTGTGATAGCTGCCATCGACGAGGGTCACCGCGCAATCGACGACCTCGAACCCGAGCGGTCCCTTGACCATCGCCTCGCGGACTCCGTCCTCGACCGCGGGGATCCATTGCTTGGGCACCGAGCCGCCGTGGATCTTCTCTTCGAACACGAACCCCGATCCGCGCGGAAGCGGCTTCACCTCGATGATCACGTCGCCGAACTGCCCGTGGCCGCCCGACTGCTTCTTGTGCCGGCCCTTCTGGGTCACCGGCTTGCGGATGGATTCGCGATAGCCGACGGTCGGCGTGTGGCTCTTCACCTCAACCCCGAAGCGGCGCTTCAGCCGCGCGAGGACGGTGTTGAGATGCTCGTCGTTCACCCCGCGCAGGCGGATTTCGTGGCTGGCGTCGTCATGTTCGATGACGAGCGCGGCATCCTCTTCGCCGAGCCGCTGAAGCGCGCCTGACAGCTTGACGTCGTCCTTGCGGTCGGCGGGTTCGATCGCGATTGCGCAGTTGCGCGCCGGATAGGCGATGTCGACCGGCGGAGGGACCTTCCCGGCGCTCAGCCATTCGCCCGCCTTGACCGTGTCGATCTTCGCAACTGCAACCACGTCGCCGTCGCGGCCCTCGGTGATCTTCTGGGTCTTTTCGCCCTGGACCTTGAACAGCGAGCCGACGCGAGCGTGATCGCCATCGCCGGTCTTGAGGTCGGAGCCTTCCGCGATCCGACCGCCGAGGACTCGCGCCATCGCGAGCCGGCCGATGGAGCCGTGGACGATCTTGAACACGTACATGGAGGGGTCGCTGACGCCGAGCCGGTCCGCGGCGGCTCCCGGAGCCGGAGCTTCGTGGCGAATGGCCTTGAGCAGCCGCCGGACGCCCCAAGAGCTGCTGGCCGACCCGAACAGTACCGACACGCCGAGGCTCTCGCCTGTTTCGCGAGCGAGGTCGAGCAGCACTTTCTCGCGCGCCGGGGTCTCGTCCATGAGCAGCTGTTCCAGGAGCTCATCGTCATGGTCGGCGAGCTGCTCGAGCATTTGCGTGCGCGCCTCATGCTCGCGGTCCTGGAGCTCGGTCGGAATCTCGATCCGCTCCGATTCCTTGCCGGCGCGATATTTGAACGCATATTCCAGCGCCAGGTCGATGAATCCGCTGATTTTTTCGCCGTCGCGGATCGGGATTTGGCGCGCGATCAGCGGCGACACGCTCATGGGCTGGAGAGCGGACAGGAGGTCGCGAATCCGCCCGTGCGCCTGGTCGATCCGATTGACATAGACGAGGTGCGGGATGCCGAGCTCGTCGAGCGCGCGCAGGGCGGGCGCTGCGAGGGGGGCTCGTGCGGGATCCGGATCGACGACGACGATCGCGACGTCGGCGATGGCGAGCGCCTTCGCTCCGTCTGCCGAAAAGCCGATCGAACCGGGACAGTCGAGGATGGCGAAGGAATCGCCGAGATAATCGAAATTGTAGAGGTTGAGCTCTGTTGAGCCGCCGCGCTGGCGGCTTTCGGGGCTGGAATCGCCGATGCTGGAGCCGTTGGCCGTCGACCCCAATCGGTCGGTGGCGCCGGCTGCGAACAGCATCGCTTCGGCAAGGCTGGTCTTTCCCGCGCCG
>Ga0207657_10008343_pt1 | contig 10526 bp, 12 predicted proteins | sample KBSC33metaG_FD_184316 | JGI IMG/M metagenome (GOLD analysis project Ga0207657, IMG submission 184316) | Corn rhizosphere microbial communities from Kellogg Biological Station, Michigan, USA - KBS C3-3 metaG (SPAdes) (version 2) | ecosystem: Host-associated > Plants > Roots > Rhizosphere > Soil ... | reverse complement strand
CGGCTGAACTCGGCCAGCAGCGGCGTCTCCTTCACGCGCGTCAGGGTCGTCTTCTCGTTCAGGAGCTGGACGATGTCCTCGCGCACGGTGTTGAGGCGCATCCCCTTTTCCATGAGGATGGACGCGGCAACGGAGCGCTCCTCGCGGAGGATGCCGAGCAGCAGGTGCTCCGTGCCGATGTAGTTGTGCAGCAGCCGGTCGGCCTCTTCGGCCGCGAACTGCAGCACCCGCTTGGTTTCCGCGCTGAACGGGATCTCGACCGAGGTCGACACCTTCTCCCGGAAGACCGTGCGGCCTTCGATTTCCTTGCGGATGTTTTCGAGCGAGAGATGCGAGCGCGCAAAAATGCGGCTGGTGAGCCCCTTGCCCTCGCGAATCAGCCCGAGCAGGAGGTGCTCGGTCTCAATGGAAATGCTACCGAGCTGGCTCGCCTCGTAGCGAGCGAAAAACAGCACGCGTCGAGCTCGTTCGGTGTACCGTTCGAACATGGTTACCTAAGTGAAAGCCGCTGCTATAGGGGTCACAGGAACTCTGGCCACATTATACGGCATAGGTACTCCGCGACCAATGGCATTCTTGTGATAAATGCTTGGGATGATTAGGGTTCCCGCCCCATCTGATTGGACGTTCCTCGCGCGTACCGCGGTTCAGCGCTCGCCCTGCTCGCCCGTCGGCCGGCTGCTGAGGACCGGTAGGCCGGGCCCGAGGACCCGGCCTACAGAGGATGGAGCTGCCCGCCTTCGAGACGCAAGATGCGATCGCAGGACGCGGCGAGGCGCGGGTTGTGGGTGGCGATCACCGACGTCAACTCGTACGTCCGATGCATCTCGCGCAGCAGCGCATGGAGCGCGTCGGCGGTGGCCTCGTCGAGATCGCCGGTCGGTTCGTCCGCGAGCAGAATCGACGGCTGCATCACCAGGGCGCGCGCCACGGCGGTCCGCTGTTGTTCGCCGCCCGACAGCATGCCCGGCCGATGCGTGAGCCGATCGCCCAGCCCGACGCGCCGCAGCAGCGCCTCCGCCTGCGGACGCGCGGTCGCCATCGGCAGCCGTCCAATGCGCATCGGCATCTCAACGTTCTCGAGCGCGCTGAATTCCGGCAGCAGGTGGTGGAACTGAAACACGAAGCCCACGTGCCGGTTGCGGAACGCCACCACGGCTTCATCCGGCAGATTCGTCAGCTTCGTCTCGCCGATCGCCACGCTGCCGGTGTCGGCGCGATCGAGCCCGCCGAGAATGTGCAGCAACGTGCTCTTGCCGACGCCCGACGCGCCGACGATCGCGACCATCTCGCCGCTCTCGACCACGAGATCCAGGTCGCGCAGGACGGTCAGCGTCTGTCCACCGACGGCGTATGTCTTGACGATGCCGTGTACTTCGAGGAACGACATGTTGCTTATTTGCAGATCATGACGAAGGCACGAAGGCCGCGAGGATCACGAAAACGCTTCACGACCGAAAAGGTCCTGTCCTTCGTGTTCTTCGCGACTCCGTGAGAGAGGCTCATTCGTACCTCAACGCCGCCGCCGGATCGAGCTTCGCCGCCTGACGCGACGGATAGATCGTCGCCACGAAGCAAATCAGCAGCGCGACGGCGACGACCAGCGTGAAGTCGAGCGGCACCACCGTGAACGGCAGGTGCGACACCTGATAGACGTCCCCCGGAATGCTGATCAATTTGTAGCGGTCGAGGACGAACGAGAGGACGAAACCGGCGACGCCCCCGGCGACCGTGCCAACGAGTCCGATCATCGTGCCCTGCATCATGAACAACAGCGTCACGCTCCGGGCGCTCGCGCCCATCGTCTTGAGGATGGCGATGTCGCGGTGCTTGTCCATCACGAGCAGAATCAGCGTCCCGATGATGTTCAGCGCGGCCACCATCACGATCAGCCCGATCGCGAGCGAGACGGCGATCTTCTCGAGCCAGAGCGCCTTGAACAGCGAACGGTTCATTCCCTCCCAGTCCTCGGTGAGGTACTGCGGGCCGAGCGTGTCGGTGATCGACTGAGCAATCTGCGGCGCGTGATAGATGTCGTCCACGCGAAGCTGAATGAAATCCGCCTGCGTGCGATCGAGCAGCCGCTTCGCGACGTCGAGCGAGACGAACCCGTACGTCGAGTCGAACTCGAACAGGCCCAGGCTGAACGTGCCGGCCACGCGGAGGCGCCGCGTGCGTGGAATCATCCCCATCGGCGACAGCGTGCCTTGCGGCGTCAGCAGCGACACCGAGTCGCCGACGCTCACGCCAAGCTTGGCCGCGAGATCCTTCCCGAGCAGGATGCCGTCCGGATCGCCTTCAGCCGTGGAGGCGAGCGGCGCGAGGCTTCCGGTCAGCATCGCGCCTTTGATGTCGGTGACCTGCTGCTCGAGCGCCGGATCGATGCCTTTGATCTGCACCGGCTGCGTCTCGCTCGACGCAGAGATGAGCCCCTGCCCGAGGATCGCCGGCGCGGCGCCGATGACGTGCGGCAGCGCACGCAGCTTGGCAGCCTCGGCCTGGGCGTTGGCGATCCCCTTCTGGTTCCACACCCACACGTGCGGGTTCGACCCGAGCATGCGATCGCGCAGCTCGTCCTGCAATCCGGTCATCATCGCGAGCGCGATGATCACCGCCATCACACCGATCGCGACACCGAGCGTCGAGATCGACGAGATGACGGAAATGAACGCCTGCTTGCGCTTGGCGAAGAGATAGCGCAGGGCGATGTGCAGCTCGAACGGGATGTTCATGGTCAGTGCAGTAGCAGTGACGAGTAGCCAGTGGTCAGCCTGGACACTGATCACCGTCCACTGGCAACTACTCTCGTTTTCTCATCAGCGGGAACAATATGACATCCCGTATCGAGGGGCTGTTCGTCAGCAGCATCACGAGTCGATCGATGCCGACGCCTTCGCCGCCGGTCGGCGGGAGACCGTACTCCAGCGCGCGGATGTAGTCTTCGTCCATCTCGTGCGCTTCCAAATCGCCGCGTGCACGGTCCTTCAGCTGCGCCTCGAAGCGGCGGCGCTGCTCCACCGGATCGTTCAGCTCGCTGAAGGCGTTGGCAACCTCGAACCCGCCGATGTACAGCTCGAACCGCTCGACCGTGTCGGGATCGTCGGGCCGCTGCTTCGACAACGGCGACACCTCGGTCGGAAAATCGTAGACGAACGTCGGCTGCACGAGGCGATCCTCGCACAGCGCCTCGAAAATGCCGGTCGCGATCTTGCCGGCGCCGTGTCCGGCGGCGACCTCCACACCGAGCTGCCGCGCAAGAGCCGCGACGGTCTCGCGATGGCGGAGGTCCGCGTCAGTCACCGTCCGATGCAGCCGCGCGGAGGCGGCTTCACGCGCCCCCTCTCGCAGCGAGAGACGGGCGAAGGGCGGGGCCAGCGAGATCTCGTGCTCGCCGAACGCGATCCGATCGGTCCCGACCGCCTGACGGGCGACGGTGGCGATCAGCTCCTCCGTCATCGCCATCAGCTTCTGGTAATCGGCGTAGGCCTCGTAGAACTCCATCATGGTGAACTCGGGGTTGTGCTGCGTCGATATCCCCTCGTTCCGGAAGTTGCGGTTGATCTCGAACACCTTCTCCAGGCCGCCGACCGTGAGCCGCTTCAGGTACAGCTCCGGCGCGATTCGGAGATACAGGTCCATGTCGAGCGCGTTGTGGTGCGTGCTGAAGGGCCGCGCGATCGCGCCTCCCGCAATCGGCTGCATCATGGGCGTCTCGACCTCGAGATAGCCGCGCTCGGTCATGAACTGCCGAATCGCGGCGACGATGCGGCTGCGCGTTTCGAAGACGCGGCGGGAATGGGGATTGACGATGAGATCGAGATAGCGCTGACGATAGCGCGTCTCCACATCGGTGAGGCCGTGCCACTTCTCCGGCAGCGGCAGCAGACACTTCGAGAGAAAGTGCAGACGCGACGCCCAGATCGTCAGCTCGTTGGTCTTGGTGCGGAACAGCCGCCCCTCGACTCCGACCCAGTCGCCGAAGTCGAGCAGCTTGAAAATCTTGAAATCGAGCTCCGGGAGGGCGTCCCGACGGATGTACACCTGAATCTTCGCGGCGCCGTCCGAGAGCACGAGAAAATTCGCCTTGCCGAACGATCGGATCGCCAGCACGCGTCCGCTCGTGCTCGTCCGCACGTGTTCGGCCTCGAGCTCGTCGTGCGTGCGCGCGCCGTACGCCGCCGCCAGGGCGGAGACCGTGTCGGTCCGCTCGAACGTCCGCGGATACACCTCGATACCGAGCGCCGCCAGCTCCTCGAGATTGGCGCGCCGCTGGAGGGTTTGTTCGTCTTGGGAGGACATAGTCGCTGCGCTTATTCACCACCAACAACACAAAGGACGCCAAGGACAGAGCCATTCTCGACAGAAGGCGCTCGTGTGGTTCCTGGAAACGAGATCCCGCCTTTGTGTCCTTCGTGTCCTGTGTGGTTCATGGAATGCTCGCCTCGATTTTTTTCCTGATGGCGTCGAGCACGCCATTGATGAACTTCACGGATTCCTCAGAGCTGAAGGTTCGCGCCAGTTCCAGCGCCTCGTTGATCACCACCGGCGGCGGCGTCTCGCGATCGCGCAGCAGCTCGCAGACGGCCATCCGCAGAATCAGACGATCGAGAACCGGCATGCGCTCCGGGCGCCAGCGATCGGCGGTTTCGGCGATCAGCGGATCGATCTCCGGCACCCGCGCGACCGTGTCGCGCGCCAGCGTTCCGGCGAATTGACGCAGCTCGTCGGACGGCGCGTCGCTCTCCGGCCACTGATGGCCGAAGAACGTCTCCGCCGCGGCGCCGACGTCGGCAGCGCCGATCTCCCACTGATACAGAATCTGCAGCGCCGCTTCGCGTGCGCGATGCCGTCGATCCTTGCGCGCCCGCGCGGTCATTGGCGTCGGGACGGAGGCACAGAGATCGGTTGCCACGGAGGCACCGAGGCACGGAGAACAGGCTTCATGAATTGCGACGGAGGCACAGGCGCACCGAGAAAGATTTTCGTTCTGGAAAGTACCGTTCTTTCTCTGTGACTCCGTGCCTCTGTGGCAACTGCTCTCTGTGCCTCTGTGGCAGCATTTCTGTGTGCCGTAATCATGCCTTCGCCGTCAGCTGCGCGATCACCGACGCCATCTCGAGCGCGGCCGCCGCGGCTTCACGTCCCTTGTTCCCCGGGCCATCGTCCGCGCGCGCCAGGGCTTCCTCCACCGAGTTCGTGGTCAGCACCCCGAATGCCATCGGCACACCCGTCGCCGCGGCGGCCGCCGTCAATCCGTTCGCCACGGCGGCGGCGATGAATTCCATGTGCGGCGTTTCGCCTTTGATCAGGCAGCCGAGACCGATGACCGCGTGATAACGCCCGCCCTTCGCCGCGTGCTGCGCCGCAATCGGAATCTCGAACGCTCCGGGCACGCGAATCACGGTGATGGCTTCCGGGCTGACGCCGGCGCCGCACAGCGTCTCGATCGCGCCGCGCTCCAGCCGGCCGGTCACGAAATCGTGATACGACGAGACGACAATCGCGAAGCGGAATCCACCAGCCTGCCGACCACCAGCGATCGTGTGCACCATGGCGCGCGAGGCGCCGCCGTCCGTCATTTGCCCCTGAACTCGGCTTTCCGCTTTTCCAGAAACGCCGTCGTTCCCTCGCGCATGTCCTCGGTCGAGGCAATCAACCCGAACAGCGTCGCCTCGAATACGCAGCCCTCGGCAAACGGCATCTCCAGCCCCTTGTTGATCGCGGTGATGATGTAGCGCATCGCGATCGGAGCGTTCTTCGCCAGCTGCGCGGCGAGCTTGCGCGTCTCCGCCATCAGCTCCGCCGCCGGGACGACGCGGTTCACCAGGCCGATGCGCTCGGCCTCGGCCGCGGCAATCGGTGCGCCGCCGAGGATGAGCTCCATCGCCCGCCCTTTGCCGACGAGGCGCGAGAGGCGCTGCGTGCCCGCATATCCCGGGATCAAGCCGAGATTGATCTCGGGTTGGCCGAGCCTCGCGGTGTCGGCCGCCAACCGCAGCGTGCACGCCATCGCGAGCTCGCAGCCGCCGCCGAGCGCGAAGCCGTTGATCGCGGCGATCACGGGCTTGCCCATGTGCTCGATCAGATCGAGGACATGCTGTCCCGTGAGTGCGTGCTCCCGGCCGCCGGTCGGCGTCTGCACCGCCAGCTCGTTGATGTCGGCGCCGGCGACGAACGACTTCTCGCCCGCGCCGGTGAGAATCACCACGCGGACCGAATCATCCGCTTTCAGATCGAGGATGATGCGCCGCAGCTCCTCGAGCGTCTGGGCGTTGAGCGCATTGAGCACCTTGGGACGGTTGATCGTGACGACCGCGACCGCACCGTCCCGCTCGAGCAGCAGATTGTCGAACGCCATACGCACCTACAGCGGAAACGGAAACATCAGCCAGCCGAAGACGACGGCCGAGACCACGAAACCGGCGAACATCACCCCGCCGAAGCGCGCCTGCTCGCGTGGATCGTCTTTCGTGAGGACCGCGAACACGAGCGAGACGAAAAATGCGAACAGCGCCAGCAGAAGGAAATGGCTTTGCATCAGCAGATCACTTCCGGCCGAGCGCGATATCGTACGCGTCGATGATCACGAGCAGGTTCAGCAGGCCGGCCACGATCAGAAAGGCGTTGCCGTACTCGTACGTGACGGCGCGCACTTCGCCGGCGCCGTAGCCGAGCGCGCTCGCGGCGAGGTACACGAGGCCGACGCCGAGATCGGCGATTGCCGCCAGGCCGACCAGCGGCTCCGACGGATCGAACGGAAACAGCCGCCCTTGAATCGCGATGCCGATCGCGAACATCAGCGGCAGCGCGACGAGAAACACCAGCCCTTTACGGCGGCCCAGCCAGAGATGGCCCGCACCGGGAATCGCCCACGCGGCCAGACACAGGAGCACCAATCCGCCGGATTGTGTGGGTTCGGCCGTAGTAGTCCGCACGGATGTTTAGTTTACCTCACGAATGATCCACGCGACCGCGGCGCCGATCGGCACGCCCGCAGCTGCACGCACGGTATTGGACGGCGTCACGCCGGTCGTCCATTCGAAGACGACCGTCGCCAGCGTCGGAAGCACCGCCAGCAGCAGCGCGCGCCTGAAGAGCGCCGTGCGGGCCGGCTCGCCGGCGGGCGCCAGCGGCGGAAGACAGACGGCCGCAAGCGCCGTCAGCGCCGCGCCCACGTAGATGCCGGTGCACCGCGCGCACACGGGGAACGGGATCGATCCGAGGTGAAACGAACGGGCGCCGATCTGATGACAGACGAGACGGCCGATGGCATAGGCGCCGTACTCCAGCGTGAAGAGCGCCGCGGTCTGGTCGTGCCGGCTCGCGGCCAACGGCGCCGCCAGCAGAACCAGCGCCCACGAGACGGCGGCGACCACAAACATACGTTGCCATACGAGCGGCCGCGCGCCGAGGGTCAGGCGGATCGCGTCGACAGAAGTCTTCACGCTCGAATGGTACACTTTCGCTCGATGTCCACGATCGCATCGCCTCAATCGATGACGCGTCAGCTGGCGGGCGTCGGCCTGATTTCCGCAACGCTGCTGATGACGGAGTTGTGCCTCACGCGGATCTTCTCCGTCGTGATGTACTACCACTTCGCGTTCCTGGCGATCTCGATCGCGCTCTTCGGCTTGAGCGCCAGCGGCGTGTTCGCCTACGTCGCCCGCCGCCTGTTCGATCGTCGCGACACGGGCGCGCTGCTCGCCCGCCTGTCGATCGTGTACGCGATCTGCACCATCGTGTCGCTGTTCGCGCTCGTCAGACTCCGCGTCGGGCTGAGTTATTCGCCGCACAATCTGGCGCTGATGCTGACGATCTACGCGCTGGCGACGCTCCCATTTTTCTCTGGCGGGCTGGTCGTGACGATGGCCATTTCGCGCCTGGCGTCGCGCATCAACGCAGTCTACGCCGCCGATCTGACGGGAGCGGCCGGCGGCTGCCTCGTGCTGATCCCGCTCCTCAACTGGCTCGGCGCACCCGGCGTCGTGCTCACGGCGGCGGCGCTCGCCGTCGCGGCGGCGTTCCTCTTCGCGCCCGCTGCCACGCGCGCACGCACGGCCGCGATCGGCGCGGCGCTGCTGGTGTTGCCGCTCGCGGGACAGGCGACTGGTCTCGCGACCTTCGACGTCACCGATACCAAGGGCCATCAGGGCGACCGCGTCCTCTTCAGCAAATGGAATTCGTTCTCGCGCATCGGCGTGTACGAGCGGACGCACGGCGAATGGTCGCTGAGCGCGGCGTACAAAGGTCCGCTGCCCGACACGCGCTTCATGGACATCGACTCGGCCGCCTCGACGCCGATCATCCACGTCGACGCCGATCTCTCGAACGCGCAGTACCTGCGGTATGAGCTCACGGCGCTGGCGTACCACTTGAAGACTCGGGATTCGGGACTCGGGATTCGGGATTCGACGGTGGATTCGAATCCGACGAATTCGACGAATCCCGCATCCCACATCCCAAATCCTGGCTTCTCAGCCCTCGTCATCGGTCCCGGCGGCGGACGCGATCTCGTCTCCGCGCTGGTCTTCGGTGCACGGCACGTGGACGGCGTCGAGATCAACCCGATCATCGCCGACGACGTCATGCGCGATCGCTTCCTCGCCTTTTCCGGCGGCATCTACACGAATCCGCGCGTCCGCATCATCGTGGACGACGGCCGCAGCTTCGTGCGGCGCACGCCAAACCGCTATGACGTGATCCAAGCCTCCCTCGTCGATACGTGGGCGGCAACCGCCGCCGGCGCGTACACCCTCACGGAGAACACGCTCTACACGGTCGAAGCGTTCGACGACTACCTCGATCACCTCACGGACGACGGCGTGCTGACGATGACGCGATGGGTGTTCGACGGCCTGCGATTGGTGTCGCTGGCCCAGGCGGCGTGCGAACGGCGCGGCTGCGATGCCGCCTCGCGCCTGGCGATCGTGCAGCACGATCGCGTCGCCACGTTTCTGATGAAGAAATCGCCATTCACGCGCGCCGAGGCCGCGAAGCTGCGAGCCGTCGCCGATCGACTCGGCTTCAACGTGCTGTACGCGCCGTTCGAGGACGCGAGGGGCCGCGCGACGCCGGCGCTGGATGCGGTCGAGGGCACCTTGCCGTCGGACTACGCACGTCTCATCGAAGCGCCCGATCGCGCGCGTTTTTACGACGACTATCAGCAGGACATCCGCCCCACGACCGACGATCGGCCGTTTTATTTCCACACGACGAAACTGAAGGATCAACTGCACGTCGCGTTCGGCCGGACGATGCTCTTCGGCAACGGTCTGAGCGCGCTGCTCACGCTGCTCGGCATTTCCGTCGCGCTCGTCATCCTCTTCATCGTCGGCCCGCTGGCCGTGGCGGGCGGCACGCCGCCGGACGGCTGGTTTGGATGGCTGCTGTACTTCGGCGCGCTCGGCGCCGGCTTCATGCTGATCGAGGTGTCGGTGCTGCAGCGGTTCGTGCTGCTGCTCGGCCACCCGGTGTATTCGCTGACGGTGACGCTGTTCTCGCTGTTACTCGGCACCGGCATCGGCGCCGGCTGGAGCCGCCGCCTCGAGGAGGCGACGCTGCGGCGATCGACCGCGACAGCCATCGTCGGAGTGGCGGCCGCGGTGCTCGTCGTGATCGTCGTCGCCACGCCGCTCGTGTCGTGGGCGATTCCATTTCCGCGCGCCGCGCGCATCGCGATCGCGGTGGCGGCGCTGGCGCCGCTTGGAGTGCTGCTCGGTGTGCCGATGCCCGCCGGCATCCGCCTGTTGAGCGCCCGGGCGCCGCAGATGGTGACGTGGGCCTGGGGCATCAACGGCGCGTTGTCGGTGCTCGGGGCCACGCTCGCGATCTTCATCGCGATGAATTGGGGCTTCCGCGTGACGCTCCTCTCGGCCGGCGCGACGTACCTGTTCGGCCTCGCCGCATTTCTCCAAGCGACCCGACCTCAGCACTAAGAACAACTTCCCGCAAGTCGCTCTCAATACGAGAGTTAGCCGTCGTTGAACCCTGAACATTGTTATTGCGTCTAACGACGTTGAAAGACTGAACACCGTTCACTACAATCGTGTGATGGGTATCAAAGAACGCCAGGAACGTGACCGCGAAGCCGTCCGCCGCTCGATCCTCGACGCGGCGCGCGACCTGTTCGTCAGCGAAGGCTACGGGAACGTCTCCATCCGCAAGATCGCCGAGCGCATCGAATACAGCCCGGCGGCCATTTACGGATATTTCCCGAGCAAGGACGACATCTTCTTCGCGCTGGCGGAAGAAGGCTTCCGGCTGCTGTTCTCGTACGGCGCCTCGCCGCGGCCGGCGGTCGCGGACGATCCGATGGACTCCATCCGCGCGATGTTCTGGCGCTACTTCGAGTTCAGCAAGGAGCAGGTCGTTCTGCGATCTTCGACGCTATAGCAACCGGGAGAGACAAAGTGGATCGACCTCAAACTCCCTTGGACGAAGAGCATCGCGTTGCATCTGACTTTTTCTCCGTGCAATGGGCTTGGATTGTCCTCGTGATTCTAAGCCTGTTGGGAGCGGTTTATGTC
>Ga0207657_10008341_pt1 | contig 10530 bp, 10 predicted proteins | sample KBSC33metaG_FD_184316 | JGI IMG/M metagenome (GOLD analysis project Ga0207657, IMG submission 184316) | Corn rhizosphere microbial communities from Kellogg Biological Station, Michigan, USA - KBS C3-3 metaG (SPAdes) (version 2) | ecosystem: Host-associated > Plants > Roots > Rhizosphere > Soil ... | reverse complement strand
GTTCCGGGTTTATTGGGGCCTGTTCGGCAGCGCGACCGCGCGATTTTCCTATTTCGTCAAAGGGCCGCGCGTCATTGCCGCCTATCTCCGCGGTGGCTTGCCGCCGCAAGCCGGTCACAATCCGCTCGGCGCGCTGAGCGTTCTGCTGCTCTTCGGGCTGATGATTGCCGAAGTCGGCTTGGGGCTGTTCGCACAGGACATCGACGGCATCGAAGCCGGCCCGCTCGCCCGCTTCGTTTCCTACGATGCCGCCAACGCCGCGCGTGACTGGCACGCACTGCTGTTCAACGTCATCCTCGGCGTCGTCGCGCTGCACGTGCTCGCGATCCTCTTCTATCTGATCGTCAAGCGCGACAACCTCGTTTCGCCGATGCTTAGCGGCCGTAAGGTCTTCGATGATGCAGTGGAGGCGCCGAAAATGGCGCCGCTTTCCCGCGCGCTGATCGGAATCGCGCTCGCTGCGTTTCTTAGCTGGTGGGTGGCCCGCGGCCTGCGTCTGTAGCCCGGTTCCGAAGAGAAAAATGGTGGGCGTGGCAAGGATTGAACTTGCGACCCCTGCGATGTCAACACAGTGCTCTACCACTGAGCTACACGCCCACCGAGGCCGGTCTAACGACCGCCGGAACGCGGCATTTAGGGAGCGGAACGGAAAGGCGCAACCGGACTTTTCAGGCGGCTACAGCCGGCCGTGCTGGTCCTCGGTCTGGAACATCCGGTCGACCTCGAGCACGAGGTCCTTCAAGTGGAACGGCTTGGACAGCAGCTTGGCTTCCGGCGCGGTGCGGCCGCCCTGGAGCGCAACCGCGGCAAAGCCGGTGATGAACATGACCCGGATCGCCGGGTCGAGCGCGCTCGCCTTCTGGGCAAGTTCGATCCCGTCCATTTCGGGCATGACGATGTCGGTCAGGAGCAGATCGAAATGCTGCGCTTCGAGCAGCGGCATCGCTTCGGTCCCGCAGCCGACGGCTTCGACGTCATAGCCGACGCGCTGCAGCGCCCGCTGCAGATACTCGCGCATCGACGTATCGTCTTCGGCCAGGAGGATTCTCGCCATGGGTTTCTTTATGCTCTGCTCAAAAGCGTTTTGCCAGAAGCGAATGAACGCTTCGCGCGTTGCAGGCTCCCTAGGGAAGTCCTAAACTGGCACGAAATTTAACCCTGACACTGTGAGCAAGCTCCCCTCCCCGATCATCCATCAGCCGCGCGGGGACCTCCCGGTGCTGCTGTCGGTGCCGCACTCCGGCCGCGAGTATCCGGACTGGCTGATTGCGCTTGCGGCGGGAGGAAAGCCGGCGCTGACGACGCTCGAGGACCCGTTGGTAGACCGCCTGGTGTGGCGCGCGCTCCAGCGCGGCTGCGGTGCCGTCATCGCCCGGACGCCGCGCGCCGCGGTCGATTGCAACCGTGGCGAGGAAGAAGTCGATCCGTCGGTCGTCGACGGAGCCCGGCGCGGCCGGGTCAGCGCGCGGGCACGCGGCGGCCTCGGGATCGTCCCTGCCCGAACCCAGCAGCACGGTTACCTGTGGCGGCGCGCAATCACGCCCAAGCAACTCGACGAGCGCCTAAACCAGGCTCACCGGCCCTACCACGATGCGATCGACGCATTGCTGGGGGCGCTGCACGACCGCTTCGGGTGCGTTTTGCTGCTCGACTGCCATTCGATGCCGCCTCCGGCTGATGGCGTTCCCCCGGTGGTGTTCGGCGATGGCCGCGGGCGAACCGCCGACGGGTGGATCAGCCAGGAAGCGATCGCGGTAGCGCACCGCTCGGGCTTCCGCGCGGGGCTCAACGATCCGTTCGCCGGAGGGCACGTGATCGAGCGTCACGCGCGTCCGGCTCACGGTGTCCACGCGCTGCAGATCGAGATCGACCGCAGCTGCTACCTCGATGCGCGGCTGCAGAAACCCGGTCCGAAATTCGACCGCGTCGCGGCCTTGGTCGAGGCGCTTGCCGTGGAACTTGGCGAGGCTCTCATCGGCCGCCGGTACGCGACCGCCGCCGAATAGGCCGGTTCAGACCGTCGCCGGTGCCGGCTGCGGCAGCTGGCTGGGCGCCTTGCCCTGCTGCATCTGGCGCGCAAACACGTCGCGCATCTGGCTCAACGAGAAGAGGTGCGCGTAGATCAGCGGCAGCATGCCGTTCTGGTTCATCTTCCTGAGCTCGTCGCCGCGCAGGTTCCGCACCTTTTCCTCGTCGATCATGCGGAACCCGCGATAGACGAACGGCTGGTCGAAGCCCTCGGGCTGGATCGCGACTTCCCCGTCCATCAACAGGTCCGACTTGGTCAGGTCCTCGATGAAGGCGTTGGTGCGCAGGCCGGCGGCCTCGAATTGCTCGCAGAACTCCAGGATCGCCTTGGTTGCTGCGCTCGGCTGGTCTCCCTCGAACAGCGGCTCGCCATCGGGGAAGTCGCCGACCGCGCCCGACGTCGGGTCGTAGCACAGCGACAGCTCGTCGCTCTCGGGACGCAGCTTGGCGAGAAGGAACGGATAGCGGCGCAGGTACGCCGGGATGTAGATGTTCGGATCACTGGCGCGGCCGGCCTCGTCGAGGAACACGTTGACGCCCTCGTTGAGGCCCATGAGGGCGATCGGCACCGGCGTGTCACCGACCGAAAAGACGATCGGATAGTGACGCTGGACGAGCGTGAACTCGTCGACCGTCAGAGGCACCGCATGCGTCTGACCCACCTCCGGCATGCTGGTGATGCCGCGCACCTTCGCCGTGCCGTGCTGGTCGAGATTGAGCGGTTCGATCGCATTATAGAACAACGGCAAGTTGGGAGCGGCGGTCGCCATCGGAAGTCTTCTCCTGGGATCGGCTTTGCGCTGTGCGCCCGCGCGCCCAGCTGCCGAGAAATAGTGTGCAGCGCCTCTATTGGGCTTGCCCGGCTTAGGCAAGCGCCGACTCCCCGACCGCCTTGGCTAGTTCATTGAACATTCAACGCTTTGCTGCGAAGCCGCTGCCCATGGGTGCGGGCATTTAGTGATCGGGGGACAATTCTGGAGCGTGGTGCCGCTACTGCTCGGCATCTTCGGCGCGCAGCCGGGCGAAGTCGGCCAGGTGGTGACTCGCCTGATCGTGCAGGACGAAGTGATCCTGCGCGTGCCGGTCCAGCCGCGCCCGCTCGTCCCCGACTTCGAATGGATCGAGAAGAAGGGCCCCAAGTGCATTCCGGCGGCAGCGATCCAGCGCGCGCTGCTCCAGGGTTCGGAGCAAGTCGACTTCGTCCTCGCGAACCACGTCCGTATTCGCGCTCAGTTCGACGAAAACTGCCCCGCCCTGGATTTCTACGGCGGCTTCTACCTGCAGCCCGAAGATGAGCGCCTGTGCGCGCATCGCGACGCAATTCATTCGCGCATCGGCAGCAGCTGCACGATCGAACGCTTCAAGCAGCTCGTGCCCAAGTTCCGCCATTGACCCCGGTTGGAATCGCGGCCGCGACACCCCACATTCCTTGACAAGCTGAAGCTGCGCGGCTTAGCCGGGAATGCGCTTGCCGCACCGGCCAGGACAAGCCGCGGCACCACTCTATCTTCCGGAACCTGAATGACTTTTGCCGATCTCGGCCTATCCGACGAACTCCTCCGCGCCGTCACCGACAGCGGCTATGATGTGCCGACGCCGATCCAGAGCGCCGCCATTCCCTCTGTGCTCATGGGCAAGGACCTGATCGGTATCGCCCAGACCGGCACCGGCAAGACCGCCGGTTTCGTCCTGCCGATGATCGACATCCTCCACCACGGCCGCAGCCGCGCCCGTATGCCGCGCTCGCTGATCCTCGAGCCGACGCGCGAGCTGGCGATGCAGGTCGCCGACAATTTCGAAAAATACGGCAAGTACCACCCGCTCTCGATGGCGCTGCTGATGGGCGGGGTTCAGATGGGCGACCAGGTCAAGGCTCTCGAAAAGGGCGTCGACGTGCTGATCGCGACGCCGGGGCGGCTGATGGATCTGTTCGGCCGCGGCAAGATCATGCTCAACGACTGCAACCTGCTGGTCATCGACGAAGCCGACCGGATGCTCGACATGGGCTTCATTCCGGACATCGAGGAAATCTGTTCCAAGCTGCCGAAGTCGCGCCAGACCCTGCTGTTCTCTGCGACCATGCCGCCGCCGATTCAGAAGCTGGCGGCGAAGTTCCTCAACGACCCCAAGCGAGTCGAGGTTGCGCGTCCGGCGAGCGCCAACGTCAACATCGAACAGCGCGTGGTCGAGACCAGCCCCGACAAGAAGAAGGACGTCCTCAAGGACCTGCTGCGCGCCGACGAATTCCGCAACGCTATCGTGTTTTGCAACCGCAAGACGACGGTGCGCGAGCTTGCCTCGAGCCTCCGCCGCGCCGGCTTTTCCGCCGGTCAGATCCAGGGTGACATGGAGCAGGCGGCGCGCATCACCGAATTCGAGCGCTTCAAGAACGATGACATCAACATTCTCGTCGCCTCCGACGTCGCGGCGCGCGGGCTCGACGTCAAAGGCGTCAGCCACGTATTCAACTTCGACGTGCCGTGGCAGCCCGACGATTACGTCCACCGCATCGGCCGCACAGGCCGCGCGGGCGCCAAGGGCATTGCAATCACGCTCGCGACCAAGGCCGACGGTGAGCTCGTCGATCGCATCGAGAAATTGACCGGCCACAAGATCGCTCGGGTCGGTGCGCCTGGAAGAGCGAAGCCTGCCGCGCCTGTGGAGGAGCCCAGGCGCGAAGCGAAGGCCGCCGCGCCTGCCCCGTCGCCGAAGCGTCAGGCCAAGGGCGACACGCCTGACGCCGAGCCGAAGCGCGACGTGAAGGCACCCAAGGGACGGACAAGAAGTCGGCCAAAAGCAAAGGCTTCCGAAGACGCCCCCCTGCCGGATCATGAAGGGCCGATCGAACAACCCTCGCCTGTCGTCGAGGACATTCAGGACGAATGGAATGGCCCAATGCCGAGTTTCCTGTCGGTGAGTGCGGGCTAAGATACACGCCTGACACTGGAAAGCGTCGCAACCGGTTCCTAGCTCACGTCAGGGCTGTGCAAACAAGGAACCGGCATGACCGACAGCAGCGACTACGTTCTCCCCAAAGTCTGGAGCTGGGAACAGCCCAGCGGCGGCCAGTTCGCCAGCATCAACCGCCCCGTCGCCGGCGCAACCCACGACCAGGTGCTGCCCGTCGGCAAGCACCCATTTCAGCTCTACTCGCTTGCGACACCGAACGGCCAGAAGGTCGGGATCATGTTCGAGGAACTGCTGGCCAAGGGCCACAAGGATGCGGAATATGACGCCTGGCCGATCCGCATCGGAGATGGCCACCAGTTCGGCAGCGGCTTCGTCGACGTGAACCCCAATTCCAAGATTCCGGCGCTGCTCGACCGCAGCGGCCGCGAACCGGTCCGCGTGTTCGAATCCGGTGCGATCCTCGTCCATCTGGCCGAAAAATTCGGCGAGTTCCTGCCCCCATCGGGACCGGCGCGCGCCGAGACTCTTTCCTGGCTCTTTTGGCAGATGGGCAGCGCGCCCTTCCTTGGCGGCGGCTTCGGCCACTTCTTCGCCTACGCACCCGAGAAGTTCGAATATGCGATCAACCGCTATTCGATGGAGGCCAAGCGCCAGTTCGACGTGCTGAACCGGCGACTAGAGGAGAGCGAGTATGTCGCCGGTGACGATTACACCATTGCCGACATCGCGATCTGGCCGTGGTACGGCGGCGTCGCGCTCGGCCGCTCCTATCCAGGCGCCGATGAGTTCCTGGCCACCAGCGAATATGAGCATGTGATGCGCTGGGCTCGCGAGATCGACGCCCGGCCAGCGGTCAAGCGCGGCCGGATCGTGAACAAGCTCACCGGCGACGAAAGCGAGCAGCTTCACGAGCGCCACGACGCCAGTGACTTCGATCTCCGCACCGAGGACAAGATCAAGGGCCTCGCGCCCCAGCAGGCGGAAGCGGTCAAAGACGACGCGATCTAGCGGCGATAGCGCCGCAGGAATTCGCTCGAAAATGCACTAAGGGACTGCGCGGCAATGGCGTCGCGCAGTCCTTGCATCATCCGCTGGTAGAACCAGAGATTGTGCTGGGTCATCAGCATCGCGCCCAGGATCTCGCCGGCCTTCACCAGATGGTGGACGTAAGCGCGGCTGAACTTCGTGCAGGCCGGGCATGGGCAACCCGGCTCGATCGGCTCCGCGTCCTCGCCGAACCGGGCGTTGCGCAGGTTGAGCGGCCCGTCGGCGGTAAATGCCTGCCCGGTTCGCCCGGATCGCGTTGGCAGCACGCAGTCGAACATGTCGATTCCGCGTACCACCGCTTCAACGATATCGTCGGGCTTGCCCACGCCCATCAGGTAGCGCGGCTTGTCGGCGGGCAGCATGCCGACGGTGAAATCGAGGCAGCCGAGCATCGCCTCCTGCCCCTCCCCCACAGCGAGCCCGCCAACCGCATAACCATCGAAGCCGATGTCGATCAGCGCGTCAGCCGATTCCTTACGCAACTCCCGGTCGAGCGCGCCCTGCTGGATACCGAAAATCGCCGCTCGCCCTGCATGTTCGCCGCCCCGGTCGAACTCGTCGTGTGAGCGCCTGGCCCAGTGGATCGAGCGATTCATCGCTTCCCGCTGCTGCTCGGGCGTGGACGTGGTCGGCACAAGCTGGTCGAACTGCATCAGGATGTCGCTATCGAGCAGCCGCTGGACCTCGATCGAGCGCTCCGGCGAAAGCATGTGCCGCGAACCATCGAGATGACTCGCAAACGCCACCCCCTCTTCGGTCACCTTGGTCAATTCGCTGAGGCTCATCACCTGGTAGCCGCCGCTATCGGTGAGGACCGGCCGCTCCCACCCCATGAACTTGTGCAGCCCCCCGAGCTTCGCCACCCGCTCCGCGCCAGGCCGAAGCATCAAATGATAGGTATTGCCGAGGATGATGTCGGCGCCGCTTGCGCGCACTTCCTCCGGGCGCATTGCCTTGACCGTGGCCGCGGTGCCCACCGGCATGAATGCGGGCGTCCGAATCTGGCCGCGATGCATCGCTATAACGCCCATCCGCGCTACGCCATCGGTTGCGGAAATCGAAAAGGAGAAGCGGCTCACGCGTGGCGGCATGCCAAGCGCACGGTTCCAAGTCGAGCGCCGAAAAGGGTTGCGTTCCGTCCAAAAGCGGGTTCGACTGCCTTTGACCGAATCTCATTGTGCGGGGGCGACGATGAGCAAGCTTGTGACCTGCAACATCAGAAACACTGGCAGGAGAGCTATCCGCCACGCGCGCTCGGAGCGATTGAAGCATCATCCATGTCTCGTGATCGGCAGCTTGGTCTTGCTGAGCAGCGCGCCAGCCTTCGCTGATAAGCAGCCCTGTCCGGCACGCGAGCTCGGCTCCTATCCTTGGGGCTCGATTGAGCGCATGTCAGGAGATTACTGGGCTTGGGTTTATCTTGATGTCGACGACAAAGGTTATCCCCAGCGCTGCTACCTCGGCCAAAACAACGTTATTGGCGAGGGAACGCGTTCAAATATCTGTCGAAGCTTCCTATCCAGCTGGCGGGCAATTCCGCCAGAAAACCGCAGCCCAAGCGGAGTGACGAGGATCAGTCGGTATTTCGTCCTGCTCGGCAGAAAACATCAGGCACAGCTCGATCGAGCCAAGCGGCAATATTTTCGCGAGCATAGCGATCAGCGCCCCGAGTGTTTCGAGGAGGAGGCGGGTAAGAGTAAACTCGCGTCGCCATAGGAGTAGAAGCGGTAGCCGGAGTGGATCGCGTAGGCGTAGGCTGATTTCATAAACTCGAGCCCCATCAGCGCGCTGACCAGCATGAACAATGTCGAGCGCGGCAGATGGAAATTGGTGATCAGCCCGTCGATCGCCTTGAAGCGATAGCCGGGCGTGATGAAGATCGCGGTGTCGCCTTCAAAAGGATGGATTGTGCCGTCATCACTCGCCGCGCTTTCGAGCAGGCGCAGGCTGGTCGTTCCGACCGCGACCAGGCGCCCACCCGCGGAGCGAACTGAGTTCAGGCGTTCCGCCGTCGCTGCGTCGATCCTGCCCCATTCCGCGTGCATCTTGTGCCCGCTGGTGTCGTCAGCCTTCACCGGCAGGAAGGTTCCGGCGCCGACGTGCAGTGTCAGCGTCTCGCGCCCGATGCCGTGCGCGTCGAGGGCCTCGAGCAATCGCGGCGTAAAATGCAGCGCGGCCGTAGGTGCGGCGACGGCTCCCTCTTCGCGCGCGAACATCGTCTGGTAATCGGCCCGGTCTTCCGCATCGGCCGCCCGCTTGGAAGCGATGTACGGCGGCAGCGGCATTCGCCCCGCGCGCTCGAGCAGCAGTTCAACCGGCTCGTCGCCCTGGAAATGCAGGAGTGCGGAGCCGTCGTCGCCCTTCTCCACGACCGACGCGGCGGCGCCGTTCCCGAAATCGATCGTTTCGCCGACCCGCGCGCGCTTCGCGTTGCGCAGGAACGCCTGCCAGTCGCGCGGCCCTTCGCGCTTGTGCAACGTCGCACCGATGCTCGCGTCTCCGCGCGTGCCTTCCAGCTGGGCGGGGATTACCTTGGTGTCGTTGAACACCAGCACGTCGCCCGTGCGCAGAAGATCGGGCAATTCGAGTACTTGGTGGTCGAAGAAGGCATCGCCTTCCACGACCAATAACCGCGCACTGTCGCGCGGGCGCACCGGCCGCAGCGCAATCCGGTCCTGAGGAAGCTCGAAATCGAAAAGGTCGACGCGCATGGCGTCGCCCGCTTAGCCGCCGAGGTGCGCTCTCACAATTTTGGTCGGTGCGGTCGGCGGCTCGCCCGGAGCGATCGAGTCCACCGCGTCCATCCCGGCGACGACCCGGCCGATTACCGTATAGTCGTTATCGATGTCGGGCCTCGGCGCGAACATGATGAAAAACTGGCTGTTGGCCGTGTCCGGATTGTCCGCGCGCGCCGCCCCGACGGTACCGCGAAGGAATGGGACCGATGTGAACTCGGCTTTGAGGTCCGGGAGTTCCGAGCCACCCTGGCCGGTACCCTTGGGGTCGCCGCCCTGAGCCATGAAGCCTGGAATCACGCGATGGAAGATCAACCCGTCGTAGAAGCCGCGGCGAACCAGCGTTTGAATCCGCTCGACGTGATGCGGCGCAAGGTCGGGACGGAGCACGATCTCGACGGTGCCGCCGGTCGACAGGTCGAGGAACAGATGGTTCGCCTTGTTTGCGACGATCTCCGCCGGCGGGTTGATGCTCGGCTGCGGCGGCGCAACCGGCGCCGGCTTGGCTGCGATCAAAGCGAACGCCAACAGTGGCAACGCGAACAATGCTTGTTTCAACTTGTCCCTCCCGGAGCGATCGGCGGAATGTGCGGCGGCGGCGCTGACTTCAGCGTGAACCGCCGCTCAGATGATTGCGGACGTCCGCAACGACGGCCGGCGTGACGAACTTGTCGATCGCGCCGCCGAGCCGCGCAATCTCCTTGACCAGCTTGGACGCGATCGGCTGCAACGCTGCATCGGCCATCAGGAAGACGGTCTCGATTTCCTCATTCAGCTGCTGGTTCATTCCCGCCATCTGGAACTCATATTCGAAATCTGCGACCGCCCGCAGGCCGCGCAGGATGGCTGTCGCCTTCTGGCTTTCGGCGAAGTCCATCAGCAGCGAATCGAACTCGACGACCTCGATGTTGCCCGGCATGCCGGCGACTTCGCGGCGCACCATCGCCAGCCGCTCGGCGACGCTGAACATCGGTTCTTTCGACGGGTTCGTGGTCACGCCGATGACCAGCTTGTCGACCAGGTGCGACCCTCGACGAATAATGTCGAGGTGCCCCAGTGTGATCGGATCGAACGTCCCCGGATAGACTGCGACTTTCACCCGCCCCTCCCCCTAGTGATCCCGCTCGATAGCGAAGTTGGCGATCGCGCGCAGCAGATCCGCTTCGGTGCCATGCCCCGCGAGATGCTCGATCGCCTGCTTGACCAGCAAGCCGGCTTGCTGGCGCGCGCGGTCTTCGCCGAGCAGCGAGACAAAGGTCGCCTTGCCCGCATTTGCGTCCCTGCCGGTCGGCTTGCCGGCCGCGGCCTGGTTGCCGCTATGGTCGATCAGGTCGTCCGCGATCTGGAAGGCGAGGCCGATGTTGCGGGCGTAGCCGCGGTAAGGGGTCCGGCCGTCCGCGGGCAGCTTGGCCATGATGCAAGCGGCCTCCACCGCATATTCGATCAACGCGCCGGTCTTGAGCTGTTGCAGCCGGGTGATTGCGGGAAGGTCGAGCTGTTGTCCTTCGGCGGCAAGGTCCATCATTTGACCCCCGGCCATGCCCGCCGGCCCCGCTGCGCGCGCCAGCTCGACCACCAGGTCCGAGCGCACCCACGGGTCTTGATGCGTTGCCGAGTCGGCGAGAATTTCGAATGCCAGCGCGTGGAGACTGTCTCCGGCAAGGACTGCGGCAGCCTCCCCGAACCTTTTGTGTAGCGTCGCCTTGCCGCGTCTCAGGTCCGCGTCGTCCATGCACGGCAGATCGTCGTGAATCAGCGAATAGACGTGGATCGCCTCGATCGCACAGCCGGCGCGCAGTGCGCAGGCGGG
>Ga0207657_10008339_pt1 | contig 10531 bp, 10 predicted proteins | sample KBSC33metaG_FD_184316 | JGI IMG/M metagenome (GOLD analysis project Ga0207657, IMG submission 184316) | Corn rhizosphere microbial communities from Kellogg Biological Station, Michigan, USA - KBS C3-3 metaG (SPAdes) (version 2) | ecosystem: Host-associated > Plants > Roots > Rhizosphere > Soil ... | reverse complement strand
ATAAAATCTTTTGGCAATAGCCACCCTTAAATTGCCGGTGTTAAACCAATAGGCAGTATTACTTTTTTCGCCGGCAAAAAGCAAATTATCAAACACCCAATTGGCGCTTACATTCCAGCTATTTGTATTACAGCCGGTTGCTATACGAAAACGCGTCACGGGATTTAATGAGAAATGTGCAGAAGAATTATATTTCAGATGCTCATTTGCAAAACTAAAAGCAAGATTGCCGGTTATGGAACCTGTAATAAAAAAATGCCGCGCCATGATTTGCGTGTACGCATAACCGATACCTGGGCCAATGCTTAGATAATTTATTTTAGTCAAATTCTTTTGTGGATATTTTTCATTTACTGATTTTGGAATCAGATTGCTGTCTGCCTTCACTATCCCATAATACAATTCCAGGCCTGCCAGTAAAGTTCCGGCAGATTTTTTTTGCAATTCGTTTTGCTTAAACGAAGCACGATATGAAAATTTTTCAGAATTAAAAATGTAGTAACGCGATAAACCAAATAAATACAATTGCAGGTCTTTACGATAATAATTTTTAACAGGCTCATTGAAACTGCCGGGAAGATGAAACCCTTTGTATAACTGGCCATACACGTCCGTGACCCATTTCGGTTGATAAAAATGCGTCTGCAAATCTAAATACCTGCTTTTATTAGTTTTTTTGCCAGGATTTAAAAACCCAAAACCATAAGCAAGGTTTAATGAAAAATTGTGGTAGGTAGCGCCTATGCCCAAATTGAAAGTGGTATTTGGCAGATAATGAAGCGTAGGTGCATTTTTAGCTTTCAAATTAAAGCGGCTATATTTTTGGGAGGTGTATAGTCGCGCTGTAATGCTGTTAGGAAAATAAATGTAATAAGCGCTGTCGTTTCCACGGCCATTTTGCGCTTTCGCAACCAGCGTAAACAGGGACAACACTATCCAACATATTAGCCGCCCAAAAAAATTTGCCATTCACAAAAATTTTATTAACTAAGATGTTTGCAAACAACTATAAAGCCAGAAACGGCCCTATAGCTTCAGGCATCAAAAAAGAAAAACGGAATATTTGTGGATTTACTACAAATAAAAAAGCCAACCGTTTTCAGGTTGGCCCTTTATCATTAACCATTTTCTTACACCAAAGCATTTTCCAGTACTTGTTGCATGGTTTTTACATAATGAATTTTTAATCCTTTGATATAAGCCGGATTAATATCATCAATGTCTTTTTCATTTTGTGCGCTCATAATAATTTCCCGGATACCCGATCTTTTCGCGGCTAAAACTTTCTCCTTGATTCCGCCAACGGGAAGCACCTGGCCACGCAAGGTAATTTCGCCAGTCATGGCAAGATAAGGCTTCACCCTGCGGCCCGTGAAGGCCGACGCCAGTGCGGTCATCATGGTAATGCCGGCGCTTGGTCCATCCTTGGGAACCGCACCTTCCGGGACATGAATGTGAACATTCTTTTTATAAAACATGTCCGGATTGATCCCGTATTTTCTTGCATTCGACTGAAGATAGCTTAATGCGGTGGAAGCGCTTTCCTTCATTACATTTCCCAAATTTCCGGTCAACTTCAAATCTCCTTTACCGTTGTCGCTCATCGCCGATTCAATAAATAAAATATCGCCGCCTACATAAGTCCAGGCAAGGCCCACGGCTACGCCCGCCATGTTTGCAGTGCGATATACTTCGTTGCTGTATCTTGATTTACCAAGAATTTTTTCAACCTCATTGATGGTTACCGTTGGTTTTAATTTACCTTTTTCCGCATACTCTCTTGCAAGTTTTCTCATTACGCTGGCCAATTGCCTGTCGAGTTCTCTTACACCGCTTTCCCTTGTAAAATCTGCGATAACTTTTGCTAAAACCGAATCGCTCATTTTAAACGACACATTTTTTAATCCATGCGCCTCTTTTTGTTTTGGCAATAAATGCCTTTTTGCAATTTCAATTTTTTCTTCTAAAGCATAACCGCTCAGCTCTATAATTTCCAAACGATCGCGAAGTGCGGGCTGGATATTTTGAAGATTATTGGCGGTGGCGATAAACAACACTTTACTCAAATCATATTCCAGCTCAAGGTAGTTGTCATAAAAATTGTTATTCTGTTCAGGATCCAAAACTTCAAGCAAAGCTGAAGAAGGATCGCCCCGAAAATCAGTTCCCACTTTATCTATTTCATCAAGAATCATCACGGGGTTAGAAGATTTCGCTTTGCGAATGGATTGAAGAATTCTTCCTGGCATGGCACCGATGTACGTTTTACGATGGCCACGGATTTCGCTTTCATCATGAAGGCCTCCAAGGCTAACGCGAACGTACTTTCTATTGATGGCATTTGCGATGCTTTTTCCTAAAGAGGTTTTACCGATTCCGGGAGGGCCTACAAAGCAAAGAATCGGGCTTTTCATATCGCCCTTCAGCTTTAACACTGCGAGATATTCTAAAATCCTTTGCTTAATTTTTTCCATGCCATAATGATCGTGATCCAAAATTTTTTTCGCTTTTTTGAAATCGTATTGATCGCGGGTATAATCTTCCCATGGCAAATCGAGCATCAAATCAAGGTGATTGTAAACTACAGAGTAATCCGGCGTTGAGGGATGCATCCGCTCCAGTTTTTCAATTCCTTTGTTAAACATTTCCTTCGCAGCAGCCGGCCATTTTTTTGTTTCGGCTTTCTTTTGCATTTCCTTCACCTCGGCTACGTTATCTCCTCCAAGCTCTTCTTTAATGGCTTTTAATTGCTGTTGCAAAAAATAATCCTTCTGCTGCTTATCCAGTTCAGCGCGGGTTTTATTGGTTACTTTGTTTTTTAGTTCGGCGTATTGCAATTCTGTCTGTAATAAATTCAATAACATTTCGGCTCTGGCCTTTATGTTTTGAATTTCAAGCAGCTTTTGCTTTTCCAGGATATTACTATTTAAATTACTGCTTACAAAGTGTATAAGAAACGAAGGATTTTCAATGTTTTTTAAAATAATGGTTGCCTCCGAAGGCATATTGGGCGATAGCTGAATAATTTGGCTGGAAAGTTCTTTTATCGAGCCTACCATTGCCTCAAAATCACTGTCTTCCTTCAAATCCTCCTCGGTGAGAATTGTAATCTTCGCTTTAAAAAAAGGCTCTTCCATGGTAATTTCATCAATGCTAAAACGTTTTTTACCCTGGATAATGACGGTGGTTCCACCATCAGGCATTTTTATCAGCTTAAGAATTTTTGCAACGGTTCCTACTTTAACCAAATCTGTTGAAGCAGGCTCTTCTACAAGGCTGTCTTTTTGAGAGACTACACCTACCAATTTGTCAGTCTTGTAAGCCTCTTGCACGGCCTTGATGCTTTTATCCCTTCCCACTGTAATTGGAATTACAACGCCGGGAAAGAGAACTGTGTTTCTCAAAGGCAGCAGTGGTAATTCAGCAGGGATAGGCTGTTCATCATTTCCATCACCCTCTTCGTGAAGCGGAATCATGGGCATGAATTCCATTTCATCCTCCGGCACATTCATAAAAAATTTATTGTTCATATATTTTTTTCACTTGTCAATCTGTCAAAATTTTTATCAAAGAAACGAACATTTTCAGGTATTACTATATTGTTCAACATTAATGCCACGTTAAATACCACGACAGTAAAAGAACCTTTAGCTTTAATTTTTATTTTATCCTTACTTTTTACAAAACGAAATTTGCTTATAACTTATTTAATCGCATAAAAAAAAATTTCTTTTTTGGGGAATTGAATTAAATTTATTTACACTACACCCAAAGGATAAACATAAAAGTACACTATGCCTGAGATTTTGCTAGCTGACGATCATTCAATAGTCAGAAAAGGGCTCAGATTATTAATACAGGATTATATTCCTCATAGCAATATTGATGAGGCGTGTGACGGAAGTTCTGCCCTTGAAAAAATAAAACAAAAAAATTATGATTTAGTAGTGATGGATATCAACATGCCGGACACGGATTCGTTTATGACGCTTGAAACCATCCTGGCTATCAGGGCCGAATTAAAAGTTCTCATTTTTAGCATGAATTCGGAAGAGGTATTTGCCAGGAGATTTTTGAGAATCGGGGCAAAAGGCTATCTCAGCAAAGATTCATCTAACAATGAAATACAAAAAGCTATTGAAGTGGTTTTGGAAGGAAAAACTTATATCAGCCCGGAGCTAAGCCAAAAGCTTGTGGCGACGATAGGGCCTAAAAAGCAACCGGACAACCCGTTTGATAAATTATCATCCCGCGAGTTTGAAATTGTTCAGCATATGGCGCAGGGAAATTCAGTTTCGGAAATGGCAAAAAAACTGAATCTCCATACTTCAACTGTGGGCACGTATAAAGGTCGGATATTCGAAAAACTACAGGTGAAAAATCTGGTAGAACTGCTTCACCTGGCAAAGGCATACGATGTTATATTTCCTGACTGATAGCAGGACTTGTAGCTTTTTTATTACAAGTAATTGACCGCTTTACTACAACTAAACCAATCGCTATTGGGTACTTTTGAACTACCAGATATTACCATCAAAAGATAGTTTTTATCTATGATAGTTTTATGACTGGTTATTAAGAACCTTACGCCAAAAGTGCACCGTTGGTAACCTCAGGAAAAAAGCGACAGCTGTTGAACTGTCGCTTTTCATTTTATGCTGTTAATTTAAAAAACAAAGAATCACTGCTTGGTATTAGATTTTCTTCGCATTAATTCATACACCCTCCGCGACAACTCCTTCATTCTTTCACGAACCTTTTCTTCTGAAACCGGCGTCAATAGTGCAATTACATACTTAACTTCACCATCATCCACGATGCCTGCATCATTGGTAAAATAACTCCACCAACCTGACTTATGATAGAACATAACATTACGAGGAAGACCTCCTGATAATTTGGTTGTATCCAATTGCCGCCCCAACAAAACTTTCATTTGCTGGCTCACCCATGGGCTAATTAATGTATTCGTGTATGCCTTAAACATAAAATCAGCAGCATGCAGCGCGCAGGTTACAGTTCCGCTTATCGTATCATATCCGGCATCTTCAAATTTGCGTGGCAGATATTTTCTTGTAACTTCGCTTCCGTCCCATCCGTTTTCGTGCATCGTTTTATTAATATTTTTTCTTCCGGCAATATCGATGAGGCAATTAGCTGCCGAATTATCACTTCTTGTAATCATCAGGTCCAATAAATAATTAATCGTAACGGTATCGCCATCATGCAGCAAGGGACGTGGATCCCAGCTTATTTCTTTCGCCATATCCACGTCATTGGGCGATCTTACAATGTATTGCTCAAACAATGAGTGTGTGCCTTGTTCAATTTGTTTCAGCACTTCCATCGCTACATACATTTTATAAAGAGAAGCAGGGTAAATAAAATTATCCATATTTACGCCACCAATCACCGGGCTTTTAGCGGCCAGGTCAATTACCGCAAAAGAAATTTTTTCCATTCCATCTTCGCCTGCATCATAAGTCCCATCGAGATTCACGTCACGAACAATCTGATACAAAGAATCAGTAAATTCTTTTTTCTGAATATAATAATCGGGTATTGTTGTTTGCGCCACCATTAGCAATGAAGTAATATGAAATAAAATAAATAAGAATAATTTTTTCAAGAGTTAATCTTTACTGATAAAAATAAGCATGCAAAAAACAATAGTGCAAAATAAAAATCTGAAATATTTCCTGGTTTACTATCGTACATCGGGACGATCATCCACTATCTGTATCCGCGCACCCCGCAAGGCATCATTAATCATTATCTGGCAGGATAAGCGCAGGTTCGCATGCTCGTAAGTGCATTTCTGAAGCGTACTTTTTTCATTCCTTTCCATCATGGAAGCGGCTTCGCCCATTCCTTCAGCAATTACCAGGCATGTACCGCATCTGCCTATTCCTTTGCATTCGCCAAAATCTTCTACATAGAGCTTTTCATTTATTAATACCATCAGGTTTCTGAACTCGCCTTCGAAAGTAGCCACCTCAATTTCTTCCCCATTAAAAAAAACTGAAAAACAAATATCCTTTTTTCGCTCAATCATCAGGCACAACGATTTAAAAACAATATAAAATAGCAATACAATATCACAGCGATTTTGATTTTGTCCAAAACTGATCCTGGTAATCATCCACAAGGGGCTCGCGAGCCAACTGGCCGGCAATATTTTTTAGCTGTTTATCCGATAGCGATTTGCAGAGATACGGAAACAAGACCCTTTCTTCAAAACGAATGTGGCTATCGATAGTATCAGAAAGTTCAAGCAGAATGTCGTCTCCATCCTGCAAGCCTGATTTTTTTATCTTTTTAAAAACTGTTTTAATTTGCTGATGATCCGCCAGGGCCTTTTTCACCTGGTGATCTTTAACGAGGCCGAAAAGTAATTCTTCTTCTTCTTTAAAATGACCTGAAAAATAGTGGTTCCAGAAGTAGTTAATGTAATCGAGCATCCGCTGCTTTTCAACGTGATACTTCAGGCCCTGCCTGATTTTCCATGAAAATAACGCGCCGGCATAATGGTCTTTTGAAAATGGAAGCAAGCCGGAATTCGATTTTTCAGAATCGTTTTTCATGCATTTGAATTTTTGCAAATCTATTTACTATTAGCCAACCTTAAATATTTGAGTTTAAAACGGCACTAATCTTGTTTATTACTTGTTTGTTTTTTTCTAACTAAGATGCGAAACACTTAAAAAAATTTGTCATGGCTAATTTGAACACGCCCGTTGGCTCATTGGATCATATTCAGGGAAAAACCAGCGCCACTATTACATTAGTTGAGTACGGAGATTTTCAGTCCAAGAAAAGCGCTGAAGCGTATCCGCTCATAAAACGGTTGATAAAAGAGTTTCCCAATGATCTGTTGTTTGTATTCAGAAATTTTCCCGATGAGCATTTGCCGGAATCGATGATTGCAGCGCAGGCTGCCGAAGCAGCAGGTTTACAAAATAAGTTTTGGGAAATGCATGATTTAATTTTCGAACAGCAAGATCAGCTTATGGAAGATAATTTGATTTATTTCGCCGAATCACTGAATCTAAACGTGGAGCAGTTTGCTGATGACCGCGCAAGTCAAAATGTTTTGGCTAAAATTGAAAGTGATATTGAAAGTGGCATCAGAAGTTATGTAAAGTCAACTCCAACTTTTTTTATTGATGATGAACTAATAACTAATTATGATGAAACTTATGAATCCCTGGCAAGTGCGGTTCGTAACGCTGAATAATTTTGGTAATGTTTTAGATCAACTATAAATTATTTTATAGTAAACTAAAAAATAAGCTGATTTTTATTTCTAAGTAATTAACGGTAACCCAGGTTGATCTATTGATTTGCAAAAACCTTTTTCAAAATCGCAGTAACGCGTGCGGCCGGATTTTCCCGGATCTGCTGTTCCTCAAGACCAATTTTATAAAACAAGCCATTTAACGCTTTTTCAGTTACGTACGCCGTAAGATCAGTGTTGACGGGTTTGTTGGCGAAGCGATTGTAGGTACTGAAAACATCGCTCCAGTATTTTGTAGCATCTGTTTTGTCAAGAGATTTCGAAATTATCGGCTTAAATGCAGCAGTCAGTTGCGCCGTTGTTTTTTGCTTCAGATAGTCGGTCGCCGCGGTATTGCCATCTCTTAATATTGAAAACGCATCCTGGATGGTCATTTGCTTTATTGCATCAATAAAAATATTACCAACATATTTCGATGCATCTTCAGCAGCACGGTTCATAGACAAAACCGCTTTATCCACCACACCTCCAAAGCCAACATCCCTCAAAGTTTTCTCTACTTTCTGCGCTTCCGGTGGCATCACAATTTTCACGAGGGCATCTTTGTAAAACCCGTCTAACGCAGATAAGTTGGTGGTGGCCGAATCGGTGCCAACACGCAGTGCAGTTTTTAAGCCATCAACCACTTCTGCGGTGGTGAGATTTCCATTGGTGGTTCCTACAGAATTTAAAATGCTTTTTGCCGTATCACATCCCGAAAAAACGAACAAAAATATCAGGCCAGAAACATAAAGTTTATTCATATCTTTTTTCAAAAAAGATTCAAGTACAGTGCCAAAAAGAATTGAGCTTTATACCTTTGGCATTCAGCTTTCACACTTTTAAAGTTCAATCCCAATTTTCCTCATGAGTATTGATGCGTTCAAACTATTGCAAACACCGGGTTTCAGACGATAGTCGAAATATAATTCATCATTGCTTACCTGCACATCAAAATGATAATTATGGATGCTGCCGGAAAAATCTTCCTTTAAATTTGCCAATTCAAGATCGTGGGTTGCAATAATAGCGGCGGCTTTCCTCTTTATTAATTGCTTAATCAATGCCTTTGATCCTGTGTGTCTGTCCAACGAATTTGTACCCCTCAGGATTTCATCGAGCAATATAAAAACTTCTTCTCCCCGATTTACCCGATCAATAATCGCTTTTAATTTTTTCAATTCCGCATAAAATGTGGAAGTGCTTTCTTCAAGATTATCAGTAACCCGCATGCTGCTGATTAACTGCACATGCGAAACAGAAAATGACGCCGCACATACGGGTGCTCCAGCCATAGCCAGCACCGTATTTATTCCGATGCTTCTCAGGTAAGTGCTTTTTCCTGCCATGTTAGAACCTGTTACCAGCATGAGTTCTGTATTGTCAGGGATGTTTATAAAATTATTTACTCTTTTTTCTGCGGGTATCAGGGGATGGCCGATTTCATTTCCATGAATTGAAAAATATTTGTCATTGATTTTCGGAAAAATCCAGGAAGGATGATTGAAGCATATAACGCCAAAGCTGTTGATGGCTTCAAAGTCAGCAAGTGTTTGAAACCATGAATTGAAATTATTCTGAACATTTTTTTTCCATTTTTCAAGATCCAGCACCTGCTGCAGGTTCCATAAAAGCAAAAGATTAAGCGGCGCAGACAAGACAAGATTGTACCTGATATCCAGGCGATCCAGAATTTTTTTTAACCGAAGAATATCCGTCGAAGCCTTTTTATTTTGCTGCCTGAAAATCGATTGCCATTTCTGCAACAAAGGGCTTTTAAACGCTTCATTTTCTATCAGAGAAATGGTAGAGTAAAGCGTTCCCATTTCATCGGCTGCTTTTGATAGCTGCTCATGGACAGGCGCTACATATTTGTTAACCTGGTAAGCAATAACGGCAAATAAAAATAAGGAGCTATAAAAAATGGTATCTCCAACCACGCTAAAAATATATAACACCACAATGGAAATAATAAATGCCGGCAGCACATAACGAAGCCATGCCCAGGGCCTGAATCCTGAAAAAGTATCGGGTGTTTGCATCCATTTTTCAAGCCGCTCTTTTGTTGAAAAAGTAACTTTATTTTTTTGACCATTTGCCTGGAAATCCTGGCTCCATATCATTTTGGTGGATATTTCTTTGATTGCTTCCTGGCGGTCGATAATGTCATAAATTTTTGCAGGCGCCTTTAAAAAATTAGCCAGTTGCCTGCTCCCAGGCTCAGATGTAGTGCGATTGATATATTGAAATAAAGAAGCCCTGCCGAATATGTCAAGGTCATTCGCATACTCATGTTGTTTGGGAATATGCTCTGTGCCATCTTCAAAAACAAAATAATTCCCATTTAAAAATTGCAATTCATTTTCATTGATGGCTATCAACTTAACGGTGTGTTCAATTTTTCCTTGATTTCTTAAATCTGCTTTTATAAGTTGAACAAAAACGATCAGCAAAAGAATAACGGCAGCAATGACAAACGCGATTCCTAAGGACCACAGAAAATAAAATGCAGCAACGATTGCAATAACAGCACCAAGCCGCAGCCATGCAAAAGAAGATTTCCTTTGTTTGAGCTTTTTCAAGTGCAATTGCAATTCTCTCAACCTGCCTTCATAAAAATGTATGGAATCCATAGCTTCATTACTTAAAAAGTTTGTAAAAGTACTTGAATAAACAAGAGTATGATTTCCAGTTAAACTATTTAAGCAATTATTAAAATGGAATACAGGTGCTGCTCTTGATTTCTCCCATCACAAAAATGCTTTTCACGCTTCCGATGCTTTTAATGGTGCCCAATACGCCCAATACAAATTTTTGGTAAGCAGGCATATCTCTAACGAGGATTTTCAAAAGAAAGTCATAGTCGCCGGCGATGTTATAACATTCTACTACTTCAGGGATGGATTGGATTTCTTTCACGAACTTTTTACCATTTTCATTCGTATGCTGCTTTAATAAAACATTACAAAAAACGGTTAAGCCCTTATCCAATTTTTCTTTGTCAAGTATGGCAACATACTTTTTTATATAACCGTCTTTTTCCAGTCGCTTGATGCGTTCGTGAACGGGCGTAGTGGTAAGATGCAGCTTTAAGGAAATTTCGCGGTTGGTGATATGCGCATCATTTTGCAACATTTTTAGAATTGATTTATCAGTAGCATCTAACATGATTAAAAGTTTTTTTTGCTGCCAAAGGTAAACCCAGAATCGTACTTTTAGAATAATTTTCTCTTTATAACTTTAATACAGAATAAA
>Ga0207657_10008337_pt1 | contig 10532 bp, 10 predicted proteins | sample KBSC33metaG_FD_184316 | JGI IMG/M metagenome (GOLD analysis project Ga0207657, IMG submission 184316) | Corn rhizosphere microbial communities from Kellogg Biological Station, Michigan, USA - KBS C3-3 metaG (SPAdes) (version 2) | ecosystem: Host-associated > Plants > Roots > Rhizosphere > Soil ... | reverse complement strand
GGCTCCGACCTCGCCTCGCTGAAGACCAAGGCCGAGCGCATCACCGGCGACGACGGCAAGGAATACTACCTGGTGAACGGCCAGAAGACCTGGACAACGCTGGGCCAGTTCGCCGACTGGGGCTTCTTCCTGGTCCGCACCGATCCCGACGCCAAGCCGCAGGCGGGCATCTCCTTCCTGCTGATCGACATGAAGAGCCCGGGCGTCACGGTGCGCCCGATCATCACGCTCGAAGGCGGCCACGAGGTGAACGACGTCTTCCTCGACAATGTGAAGGTCCCGGTCGAAAACCGCATCTTCCACGAGAACCAGGGCTGGACCTGCGCCAAGGCGCTGCTGGCGCACGAGCGCTCGGGCATCGCCGGCGTCGCGCGTTCCAAGCGCAACCTGGAAAAGCTGCGCCAGATCTCCACGACCGAGCGTTCGGACGCCGGCGGCCCGCTGCTGGGCGACGCCTTCTTCCGCCGCAAGGTCGCCGAGCTCCAGATCGACCTGACGGCGCTGGAATACACCGAGCTGCGCACCCTGGCCGGCGAGAGCAGCGGCAAGGGGCCGGGCCCCGAAAGCTCGATCCTCAAGATCAAGGGCACGGAGATCCAGCAACGGCTGCAGGAACTGGCGCTGGAGGCGGTCGGCCACTACGGCGCCCCGTTCCTGCGCGACCTCGGCCACAACGCGGGCGTCGGCCCCGACTATGCCGTGGGCGTGGCCGGCGAGATGTTCAACGGCCGCAAGACCTCGATCTACGGCGGCTCCAACGAGATCCAGCGCAACATCATCGCCAAGATGGTGCTGGGCCTTTGATGTCGATCTTCCAAGTTCCCCTCCCCCTCGCGGGGAGGGGCTAGGGGTGGGGGCGCCGGCGCGAACGCCGGGCGCGTTGCTCAAGACAGACCGCGCCGACCGGCAGGCGCGGCGCTTGCGGTGTGCGCCCACCTATGCGGAGGCGGCGCACTGGAAGTTGCTTCGCAAGACGGATCTTCATTTCCGGCGGCAAGCACCGTTCGGGCCGTACGTCGTCGATTTCGTCTGTCACCAGCACAGGCTGATCGTCGAACTCGACGGCGGCGTGCACGACCTGCCGGCAGTTGCCGCCCGCGACGCCGAGCGAGACGCGTGGCTGGACGCCCGCGGCTACCGGACCCTGCGGTTTCGGAACGACCAACGACCCGAAGACGTGCTGTCGGCGATATTTGCGCGCCTCGGCGCGGACACCCCCACCCCTAACCCCTCCCCGCAAGGGGGAGGGGAACAGTCAGCGGATGCTTCCTAGATGGACTTCTCCTTCACCGACGAACAATCGATGCTGCGCGACACGGTCGCGAGCTATCTGGCGGACCACTATTCGTTCGACCAGCGGCGCGCGATGCTGGCCAAGGAGCCGGGCTGGAGCCCGCAGGTTTGGAAGGCGTTCGCCGAGGAGCTGGGCATCCTGGGGGCGCCGTTCTCCGAAGAGCTCGGCGGCCTGGGCGGCGGGCCGGTCGAGAACATGATCGTCATGGAGGAGTTCGGAAAGGCGCTGGTCGTCGAGCCCTACCTCGGCACGGTGGTGATCGCCGGCGGCTTCCTCAAGCATTCCGGCCATCCGCACGCCGAGGCGCTGATCGGGCGGATCATCGCCGGCGAGGCGATCTTCGCCTTCGCCTACGCCGAGCCGCAGGGCCGCTACAACTTGGCGGACCTCAAGACCACGGCGAAGAAGGACGGCGGGGCTTACGTCCTCAACGGCCACAAGGCCGTGGTGATCGGCGCGCCCTACGCCACCCACCTGATCGTCACCGCCCGCACCGGCGGCGGCCAGCGCGACCAGCAGGGCGTCAGCGTCTTCATCGTGGAGAAGGGCGCGGCGGGCGTCACCACCCGCGACTACCCCACGGTCGACGGCTTCCGGGCCTCGGAAGTCACACTGGAGAACGTCAAGGTCGGCGCCGAGGCGCTGATCGGGCCCGAGGGCGGCGCCCTGCCGCTGGTCGAGAAGGTGGTGGACGAGGCGCTCGCCGCCACCTGCGCCGAAGCCTGCGGCGTGCTTTCCAGGCTGCACCAGGGCACCTTGGAATACACCAAGCAGCGCAAGCAGTTCGGGCAGCCGATCTCGGCCTTCCAGGTGCTGCAGCACCGCATGGTCGACATGTTCATCCAGGTCGAGCAGTCGATCTCGATGACCTACATGGCGACCATCAAGCTCACCGACAACAAGGAGCGCGCCAGGGCCGCCGCCGCCGCCAAGGTGCAGATCGGCAAGGCCTGCAAGTTCGTCGGCCAGAACGCCATCCAGTTGCATGGCGGCATGGGCATGACCGACGAGATGGCGATCGGCCACTACTTCAAGCGCGCCACCATGATCGAGAGCGCCCTCGGGTCCACCGACCACCACCTGGCCCGCTACGAGTTCCTGAGCTTCGGCCAGGCGGCTTAGGGACGACGGCTATCCGAGCGCGGCCAGGGCTTCGTGATCGCGGATGTGACGCGATGCGCCGCCGATCATCTGGATGAACATGTCGTCGCCGCGGGGCGTCTGCTTCACGACCATGGCGGCGAAGAAGGCGGTCATGAACAGCAGGAAGCCGCCGCGGCCGTAGTCGCGGGCCAGGTCGGCTTCGCTGTAACCGGCAACGCCGTGCGCCTTGAGCCCGGCGAGATAGCGGTCGAGCAGGGCGGCCTCGTTGGCGCGCCGAACCTCGGGGCTGAGCGCGCCCGCCAGGAAATAGGCGACGTCGGTCGCGCCGACGCCGAAGGCGAACGACTGCCAGTCAAGCGTGGTCACCGGATGGCCGCCCGACGCGGTGGCGAACATCATGTTGTCGGGTCGAAAGTCGTTGTGCGTCAGGCAGCGGGGCGCCGGCTGCGCGCCGCTGAGCGCGCCATAGCGTCCGGCCACGCGCTCGCCGATCTCGATCCAGTCGGGCTGGAGCCGTTCCGCATAGCGCGCGCGAAACCCCGCCCAAAGCGCCTGCACCATCTCAGGGGTGACCTGACTGGCCGGCGCAGCGCGCGAACCGGACACCCAGGGCAGGTCGTCCAGGCCTTCGTCCTGCCAGTGCGACGCGTGCAGCTTGGCGGCCTCGTCGATGACCAGGGCGGCCTGCTCCAGGCTGACGCCCCTGAGCTGGTCGCCGGGCTCGGCCGGCGCCAGGTCCTCCATCAGGAGCACGAATTCCCCAGTCTCCGCCGCCACGTCGGCGAACAGGCGCCGAGGCGTCCGGATCAGGGCGCTGTCGGCCAGGTGACGGTAGAACATCACCTCGCGGTGGTAGTTGCCCAGCATCACCCCGGTGTTGAAGCTGTCGGGGTCCGCCGAGGGGAACTTGCCCACCACTGAGCGGGGTGCGTCGTCCCCGCCGCGCGCATAGCGCAGCGTGAAACGGACGCTGTCGCCGATCTGGCCAGTGCCCACCGCCTTGGCCGTGAAGTCCGAGACCACCGCGTCGACGCCGGCCCCTTGCAGGGCGCGGGTCAGCCAGGCGGCGTCGACGGCCCCGGGCCGGCGGATGTCCGGCGCGCCCGCGCTCATGCGGGAAGCTGGTGGATGTAGACCTCGTTCAGGGCGATCTCGCGCCCGCGCAGGATCACGAGGTCGAAGCCGCGCAGGCGCCCGGCCGCGCCCATGTCGCAATACCAGCGTCCGCAGAACCCGCCGGGGATCGGCCAGGTCTCGTCCGGGACGTAGGCCATGGGCGGCGTCGCGGCGAAGAGCCCCGTCAGGTAGGCCGCGAGCGCTGCGCGCCCTGCAAGGCCGCCGACCGTCTGGGCGTCCTTGTAAATGCAGTCCTCGGCGTAGAAGGCCGCCAGCCTGGAGACATCCTTGTCGGTCCAGGCCTGCAGCCAGTCGGCGTTGAACGCGGCGATCTCGTCAGGGTTCATCTGTTGCGGACTCCGGACCGAGCACCCGGTCCCGGTGCTCCTGGGTGAAGGTTTCTGCCGGCGCGGCCTCGGGCCCGGCCATCACGGCGATGGCGTGCATCCCCAGGCTCGGGTCCGCGGCGGACCGCTCGAAATGGCGCCTGCGCCGTTCCCTGGCCGTCTCGCCGAACTCCATGTCGAGGCCGGCCTGCAGGCTGGCGGCGATACGCAGCCGGCGCATCCGCTCGCGTCGTTCCTCGCCGTAGGGCGCCAGCGTCGACGGGGTCCAGTCCTCGCCGGCCTTCAGCAGGTCGCTGACCAGGCGCACGTCGCGATAGGTGATGGAGAGGCCGAGCCCGATGATCGGGTCGTTCCAGCCCGCCGCGTCGCCCACCAGCACCACGCCGCGCGCATAGGGCTCGTCGGTCCAGGAGTCGGCGTTGACGTAGCTGTAGAGGGGGCCGGCCGGACGGCCCGCAACCAGGTGACGGTTGTCCGGCGCGCTTCTCATTGCGAAGGTGTCGAGGAAGCGTCGGGCCGCGTCCGGCCCCTTGAAGCGGCGGGCCTGGTCGAGCGCGTAGCCGCCATAGACCCGCACCCGCCCGCCGCCCTGCGGAAAGGCCAGGAAGCCGAGGTCGCCCTCCGTGCCGATCGCCTGCAGATCCTCGGCCCAGCCCTCGGCGCCCTCGACCAGCAGGCCCGCGAACCAGTGGTGCGGCCTGTCCTGATGCAGGGCGATCCCGGCGGCCTCGCGGACCTGGGAGGCGCGGCCGTCGGCGCCGACGACCAGTCGTGCGCGAACCTCCACGCCGGCGCCGTCCTGCTCGAAGGTCAGCGCCGGCGCGGCGCCCGGCGTCACCGAGGTCACCGTCACGCCGCGCCGTGTGTCCGCCCCGGCGGCGCCGGCGGCGTCGAACAGCGTCTGGCAGTGCAGCGGGTGGCCCAGGCACAGCGGCCCCGGCACGTCCGGCGCGAAGATGCCGAGCGGCAGGGGCTGGCTCGCGGCGAGGGCGGGGTCCCTGGACTCATCGAAGGTGATGTGGCGGCTCAGGTGGTGGCCGCCGGCCCCGCGCAACAGCTCGTAGAGGCCCAGGCGGCGCGTTTCGGTGACGCCCCAGGGCGCGATCCACTCGCCGCGGACCCGGTCGGCGTAGGCGTCGGACTGTTCGAGCAGCAGCACCGAATAGCCGTCGCGCGCCATCACCGTGGCCAGCGCCGAGCCGCCGATGCCGCCGCCCACGATGGCCAGGTCGTAGGCCGCCATTCATATCCTCCGCGCGCATTGCCGCCGCTTTGCGGCTCACGCTAGGACGCTTCCTCGGCGGAACTCAACGCGGTTCGCCGCCGCGTTCGCGCGGCCCTGGCACGCATGCGATATTGCCCGAAGCGGCCGATGCGCCCTAAGCCAAGCCATGTCCCTGCGCGACTTCGGGCTGCTCACGCTGGTCTGCCTGGTGTGGGCGTCCAACAACATCGTCTCGAAGTACGTGGTGAGCTATCTGGGCTCGCCGCCGCTGTTCTATGCCGCGGTGCGCTTCGGGATCGTGGCGGTCGCGACGCTGCCGTGGCTGTGGCCGATGCCGCGGCCGCGCTGGCGGCTGATCGTGGTGGCCCTCCTGATGGGCGGCGGCAACTTCGCGCTGCTGTTCATCGGGCTGAAGACCTCGACGCCTTCGGCCGCCGCTGTGGTCGGGCAGCTCGGCGTGCCGATCACGACGCTGCTTTCGATCCTTATGCTGGGCGAGACCATCCACTGGCGCCGGATGGTGGGGATCGCGCTCACCTTTCTCGGAGCCCTGGCGGTGATGTGGGACCCGCACGGCTTCTCGATCTCCACGGGCCTGCTCTATGTCGTGGCCTCCGCTTTCGCGGGCTCCCTGGGCGCGGTGATGATGAAGCAGATCGAAGGCGTGAAGCCGCTGCAGTTCCAGGCGTGGGTGGGCTTCGCCTCCTTCTGGCCGCTCGCCGCCATGTCCGCCTGGCTGGAGCCGGGGCAGTTGCAGGCGGGCGTCGCCGGCGGCTGGCCGTTCCTGGCCGCGGTGCTCTATTCCGGCCTGGTGGTGTCGGTGGGCGCCCACACCGCCTATTACCTGCTGATCGGACGCTACGAGGCCAACCTGATCTCGCCGTTGACGCTGATGACGCCGCTCGCCACCATCGGCCTGGGCGTCGCGATCTTCCACGATCCCTTCGGGCTGCGCATGGCCACAGGCTCGGCCATCGCGCTCAGCGGCGTCCTGATCGTCGCGCTGCGGAGGAACCAGGTCATGCCGCTGCTGCTCGCCATCCGGAACCGCGCGCAATGAACCTTCCCGCTCTTGAGTTCATCGAGGCGCCCAGCCCCAATTTCGACGCGCGCACGGCGCCGCCGGACATCCTGGTGCTGCACTACACCGGCATGAAGACCGGCGAAGAGGCGCTGGCCCGCCTGCGCGACCCGCAGGCCAAGGTCTCGGCGCACTACGTGGTCGAGGAGGACGGACGCGTCTTCCGCCTGGTTCCGGAGGAGCGGCGCGCCTGGCACGCCGGCGTCTCCTTCTGGAAGGGCGAGCGCGACATCAACGGGGTCTCGATCGGCGTCGAGATCGTCAACCCCGGCCACGAGTTCGGCTACCGGCCGTTTCCCGATCCGCAGATCGCCGCCGTCATCGAACTGGTCGGCGACATCCGCAGCCGCTGGCAGATCGACGACGGCCGGATCGTCGGCCACTCCGATGTGGCGCCCGAGCGCAAGGAGGATCCCGGCGAACTGTTCCCCTGGAAGCGGTTGGCTGAGGCCGGCCACGGCCTCTGGGCCGAGGCGCCGCCCGCGCCGGGCGCGCCGCTCCGCGAAGGCGAGGAGGGCGTCGGCGTCTTCGCCCTGCAGGCGGCGTTCACCCGGCTGGGCTACGACCTTCCTCCCTCGGGAAGGTTCGACGCCGCCACGACAGCCGTCGTCACCGCCTTTCAGCGGCACTGGCGTCAGGAGGCGGTGGACGGGATCGCCGACGGCGAAACCCGCGCGCGGCTGATCGCGCTGCTCAGGCTCGCCGCCTGATGCACCCCTCGGCGGCCTTTCGCGTGGAAGATGAGGAATTGCTACTCAAGCATCTGAGGCAGCACCCATTTGCGTCGATCACAGCCATGGTGGCAGGCGGCTTGCGGGTGGCCCACGCGCCGGTCGTGGTGCGGCGGACAAGGGATGGGCTGGCGCTCGACTTCCACGTCTCGCGCGGCAACGCCCTGGCGCCGGAGCTGTCGCGAGGCTTTCGCGCCGTGGCCGTCAGCCTGGCGGCCGAGGCCTATGTCAGCCCCGACTGGTATGAGGCCGCCGACCAGGTCCCGACCTGGAACTACGTCAGCGTCGAGGCCGAGGGACGGGTGACATCGCTGGACGACGATGGGCTCGTCGCCCTGCTCGACGACCTGTCGGCGCAGGAGGAGGCGAGGCTCCGGCCCAAGCCGCCCTGGACGCGAGGTAAGATGTCCCCAGGACGCTTCGAGGCCATGACCGCGGGAATCGTCGGCGCGCGCCTTGCCGTCGAGCGCCTGGAAGGCACGACCAAGCTGTCGCAGAACAAGCCGCAGGCCGACCGCGCCGGCGTCGCCGCCGCCCTGGGCGACCACCCGATCGCAAGGCTGATGCGCGAATGAGCGGGCTCGTCATCCGCCGCACCACCCTGGCCGACGCGCCGGCGATCCTGGCCCTGCACGTCGCCGCGGCCTCCCGCGGCGGCGGCCTCGCCCGCGAGGCGGACGAGATGGACCTGGCCGGGATCGAGGCCTCGCTCGCAAAGCCCTTGCTGAACGGCGTTGCGCTCGGCGCCTGGCAGGGCGCGGCCCTGGCGGGCGAGATCCACGCCTCGCGGCTGGGCCCTCGTCAGTTCGCTCACAATCTCACGGAGCTGACTGTCGCGGTGCATCCCGGCTTCCAGGGCCGCGGCGTCGGCGCCGCGCTGTTCGAAGCCTTGTTCGCCGCGGCCGCCGAACTCAGCCCCGCGATCGAACGCGTCGAGCTGATGTGCCGGGAAGGCAACGCGGGGGCGCTGCGCCTCTACCAACGCCTCGGCTTCGTCGTCGAGGGCCGCTTCCCGCGTCGAGTGCGGCTGGGGGACGGAACGATCGAAGACGATCTGGCGATGGCCAGGAGGCTGTAGTCGGCCTCAGCCCGTCTGCGGCAGGGCGAAGGCGACCACATAGTCGCCCAGCTTCGTGCCCAGCCCGCCATGACCGCCGGCGGCGATCACCACGAACTGCCGTCCGCTCTTGGGCGAGACGTAGGTCATCGGCGTCGCCTGGCCGCCGGCCGGGAGCCGCGCCTTCCAGAGCTCCTTGCCATTGCGCAGGTCGTAGGCGCGCAGGTACCGGTCGAGGGTCGAGCCGTTGAACGCCAGGCCGCCGGCGGTGACGATCGTTCCGCCGATGTTGGGCGCGCCGATGGGGATCGGCAGGTGCGAGGCGACCTTGAACGGGCCGCTGTCCTCGGCGGCGCCGATCGGCCGCTTCCAGAGCAGCTTGCCGCTCTTCAGGTCGATGGCCTGCATGAACCCCCACGGCGGCTGGGTGCACGGGATGCCGAGCGGCCCCATGAACCCCGTGATGTGGGCGATGTAGGGGGTGCCGACCATCGGGCTCCAGGCGTAGTCGGCCTGCGGTTGGCCCGGCGGCGGCGTCTGCAGGTGGATGCCTTGGGCCGCGGGCGGCCCTTCCTCGCGGCGCATGAGTTCGTTGCGGTAGGGAATGGCGCTGGAGTTGGTCACCAGGACCTTGCGGCCTTCGTCGATCGCCACGCCGCCCCAGTCGACCACGCCCAGCGAGCCGGGAAACACGATGATCGGCTTGTCGACCGTCCAGGGCGTGAACACGCCCTCATAGCGCGCGGCCTTGAACTGGATGCGGCAGACGAGCTGATCGAGCGGCGTCGCGCCCCACATGTCGTGCTCGCTCAGGCGGGCCGGCAGCAGCGAGATCGCGGAGAACGGCTGGGTGGGCGAGAGCCGGTCCCCGGGCGCGCCGCCCTGCGGGACCGTGCGTTCCGTGACCGGGAAGATCGGGTGGCCATCGCGGCGGTCGAGCACGAAGATCTCGCCGCGCTTGGTCGACTGCACGACCGCAGGCTCGACGCCGGCCGCCGTCGGCACGTCCACGAGCACGGGCTGGGACGGCACGTCGTAGTCCCAGAGGTCATGGTGCGTGGTCTGGAAGGACCAGCGCGGCCGGCCGGTGTCCAGGTCGAGCGCCACGACGGAGCTGGAATACTTGTCGTCGAACGGGCGGCGCTTGGCGCCCCACCAGTCCGGCGGCGCATTGCCGGTCGGCACATAGACCAGGTTCAACGCCGGGTCGGCGGCGAACGGCGCCCAGGCGTTGGGCGTGTCGCGGGTGTATTCCTGCCCGGCCGGCGGCGCCCCGGTGCGGTCCGGCGCGCCCATGTCCCAGGCCCAGGCGAGCTTGCCGGTGTCGGCGTCGAACGCGCGCACGACGCCTGAGGGTTCGCTGGCCGACATGTTGTCGTTGATCCACCCGCCCAGCACGATCTTGCCGTCGACGACCGTCGGCGGAGAGGTCTGGTAGCTGAACCCCGGCGTGACCTTGCCCATGCCGTCCAGCAGATTCACGAAGCCGGCCTGGCCGAAGTCGCGGCAGGGCTTGCCGGTGTCGGCGTCCACCTCATAGAGGCGCGCATCGACGGTGCCGCCGACGATCCGGCGGGCGCAGGGCCCGGAGGCGCCGGCCTTCTCGTAATAGGAAACCCCGCGGCAGGCGATGACGAACGCCTGGCTCGGATCGGTCTGCGGATTGAACCGCCACTTCTGGCGTCCGGTCTCCGCGTCCAGGGCGAACACCTGGTTGTGCGGGCTGCAGAGATAGACCGTGCCGTTCACCATCAGCGGCGTGTCCTCGAAGGTGAACTCGCGCGGCGCGCCTTCGGTGGGGCCGGGAAGGTCGCCGGTGCGGAAGGTCCATGCCGCCTTCAGGGTGGCGACGTTCGAGGGGTTGATCTGGGCGACCGGCGAGTATCGCGAGCCTTGCAGGGTATTGCCGTAGTTGCGCCATTCGCCGTTGGGCGGGGCCGGCGTGGCCGTCGCCGGGGCGTCCTGGCGCGCCTGGGCGTGGCCGTGCAGCCCGAAGGCGAGCAGCCCGCCGGTGGCCGCGACGAGCAAGGCGGCCGCGGCGCCGACCTCGGCCCGGCCATGCGGCATCCCCCGCCGCTCGGTGAACCCCTGCTGCGCCAGGCCGCGCTGGGTCCAGGGGAACAGCAGCCAGACCCCGAGAACGGCCGGCCCGAGGATGCGCGGCGCGAGCGCCCAGGGGTGGAACCCGACCTCCCACAGCGCCCAGACCAGCGTGTAGATCAGCATGGCTCCGTAGAGCCATGAACCGCGCCGGTCGCCTCGCCAGAGGAGCAGGCCCGCGACGATCAGCACGACGCCGGTGATCCCGTACCACCAGGAGCCGCCCAGGCTGATCAGCCAGACGCCGCCGATCAGCAGGTAGAGCCCGATCAGCAACAACAGGGTCGCGAACACAAAGGGTCGTTTCGTCCAGGGCGCGGCGCGCCGGCTGTCGTCCATCACAGGCCTCCATGGCGCGCATCCAGCGTGGGAAGAGGGCGGAGAGGGCTTCGCACCCTCTCCGTGAAGGATGCTCGACGAACCGCGGAACAGACACTCCGCTCGCGAAGTTCCATCGTCCTCCGATGTATTTTCCAG
>Ga0207657_10008336_pt1 | contig 10535 bp, 8 predicted proteins | sample KBSC33metaG_FD_184316 | JGI IMG/M metagenome (GOLD analysis project Ga0207657, IMG submission 184316) | Corn rhizosphere microbial communities from Kellogg Biological Station, Michigan, USA - KBS C3-3 metaG (SPAdes) (version 2) | ecosystem: Host-associated > Plants > Roots > Rhizosphere > Soil ... | reverse complement strand
GAGTCACCGCCCGGCCCGAGTCACCGCCCGGCCCGAGTCACCGCCCGGCCCGAGTCACCGCCCGGCCCGAGTCACCGCCCGGCGATTCCGCAGCGTCCTACGGTGTCGCTTCCCGCCCAAAGATCGTGGTGGATTCGGGCTATCCGGTGGATTTGGTGCACTATAGCTTGTCGTTTAACCTGCCTGCTTGGCCCGGGTTCGGCGTTTTGTCCGTTTCCAGCGTTTGGTTGTGTGTTTTCCGACGTCGTGGCGGGGTGCCTTGTGCTGGTTCTTTGATCCTTTCGGGCGTCCGGGGCCGGGTTTGCATGGTCTGGGCGGGGCTGCGGGAGTGGCGACTGTCTCGCGGACGGCGCGGAATCCCCGGCGGACCCGGGCCGGGGTCATCCGCCCGGGCGGGGCGGGCCGCTGCCAGGGCAGCCGCAGGTCCGCGGCCAGCGGCGCGGCCAGCCGCAGCTGGGTATAGGCGGCGATGATCAGCCAGGTCCACCGGTCCGCGGCGGCCGGGTCGCGCAGCAGCGGGGCGGTCCAGCCCAGGACCTGCTTGAAGAACCGGAACGTGTGCTCGATATCGAAGCGGCGCAAGAACGCCTGCCACAGCACGGCGACCTCGCCGGGGCCCGCGGCGGGGCCGGAGGCCCACAGCCACATCGGCTTGAGCTCGCGGTAGCCGGGCAGCCGGGCCGGCCGCAGCTGGATCAGCGTGCCCTCGACGACGGGGAGCGTGCCCGGGTGGTGCTCCCACGCGGTGTCCTTGCACAGCCGGGCGTGCATCCGGTTCCACGCCGCGACCTGCACGGTGCCGTACCGGGCGGTGCTGGCCTGGCCGGTGACCGCCGGGGCGGCCCAGGTCGCCGGGTCGGCGAACCGCAGCGGGGCGCCGTGCTGCCGGGGCGGGCCGCCCATGCCCGGCGGCTTGGGCGCCGGGGGCGCGCAGAACACGCGGTTGGACCGCAGCCGGGCGCACAGCACCATGGGCAGGTCCGCCAGCAGCCAGGCCAGCCGGATCACGTCATACCCGCAGTCCAGCACCACGATGATGTCCCGGTCACCGGGCCGCCAGGCCCCGGCCCGCTCCAGCCGCCCGGCCACCTCGCGCAGCTGCGCCGCGGTCACCTGCGTCGCGTCATCATCGGGGCCGAGCCGGACCGTATCCAGCGGCGCGGTCCACGACGACGCGCCCGGGCCCAGCGCGGCCACGAACGAGTACGGCCATCCCGGGATCATCTGCCCGGCATTCCGGCCCCGCCCGTGCACATGGCAGAACAGCCGCTCCGGGCTGGTCCGCGCCTCCGGCCGCAGCCAGGCGCACACATCGGCCGCCAGCCGGATCCGCCCGTCCGGCCAGGCCGGCAGCGGCACCGCCCCGACCGCCCACCGCAACCGCGGCACATCGACCCGGCCCGCGTTCAGCGCGTCATACACCGCCCCGTGCCCCCGCCGGTGCCCCGGCACCAGCGACAGCCCCGCCAGCACCCGCACCGGCCCGTCGGAGCACAGCACCGCATCACCCAGCTCGAACAGCTCATCAGCCCGCGCCGTTAAACACCGGTACAACTCCCCGCGGAACGCGGCCAGCCGGCCCCGCGCCCGGCTCGCATCTCCCGCCCCCGCCTCGACTTCGCTCCCGCGCCACGCCATACTGAACGCCACGGCCGCCGCCCCTTGCCTTCAAGTTCTGTGGTAGGAACCCGAAGATCATCACGCGGTGGCCGTGCCATGTCAAAAGCCCGGACCCCGCAGGTTAAACGGCAAGCCATAGACCCCCAAATCAACCCCGAAGCCCGAATCAACCACGCTAATACTAAATTAATCGTATTGGAGTGCGAGTTATGGCGTGGATGTGGTTCGCAGACGAGCCCGTGGGTCAGATGTGACGTCGCAGGACGCCGCGCCGGGAGGCCGGATCGCTTCGCGAAGACAGGCGGGCGCGGCAGACCACTACCGGGCCGGCACGCGGCCTGACGCGCCGTCCCATGACCGCTGCTCACCGTCGTGATCTTGGGGGAGACGCAACGGCAGCGGGGCGGGCGTGCACACTTATGGTGTGGCACGCGTTATCGCTGGCGAGGCGGGCGGGCGGCGACTGGCCGTTCCCGACGGCCGGGATACCAGGCCGACCAGCGACCGGGCCAGGGAAGGCCTGTTCTCCACGATCGTGTCGATGCTGGGTTCGCTGGCTGGCGCGCGCGTCCTGGACCTGTACGCGGGATCGGGCGCGGTCGGCCTCGAGGCCCTGTCCCGCGGCGCGGACCACGTACTGCTGGTGGAGCAAGGGTCCCGGGCCACGCGCGTGATCAGGGAGAACATCGAGGCGATCGGCCTGCCCGGCGCCGTGCTCGCCGCCGACCGGGTGGAGCGGGTGCTGGCCCGCGGGCCCGCACCCGCAGGGGGCCAGGACAGCCCCGCCCCAGCAGGGGACCAGGACAGGCCCGAGGGGGGCCGATACGACGTGGTGTTCGCCGACCCGCCGTACGCGCTGGCGGACACCGCCGTGTCGCAGGTCCTGTCGCTGCTCGCCGACCAGGGCTGGCTGGCGCCCAGTGCCCTGGTGATCGTGGAGCGCGCCACCAGGTCCGGCCCGGTGAGCTGGCCGGACGGATTCGTGCCCGATAGAACGCGCCGGTACGGGGAAGCAACCTTCTGGTACGGCCTGGGCCCGAAGACCCCGAGGAGCCCAGCGAACCCGCACAATGATCAGGCAAGTCCTTGACCACGGCCGAAGAGCAGGAGGGGAGACACTGCGTGCGACGCGTAGTCTGTCCGGGATCCTTTGATCCCGTCACCAACGGTCACCTCGACATCATCAGCCGCGCGGCGGGCCTGTACGACGAGGTCATCGTCGCGGTGCTGATCAACGTGACCAAGCACAGCCTGTTCACGGTCGACGAGCGCGTCGAGATGCTGAGTCAGGTCACCAGCAGTTACGGCAACGTCAAGATCGAGCGGTTCCACGGCCTGCTGGTGGACTTCTGCGCGGCCAACGGAATCAGCGCGGTGATCAAGGGACTGCGTGCCGTCAGTGACTTCGAGTACGAGATGCAGATGGCGCAGATGAACTACCGGATGGCCAAGGTCGAGACGCTGTTCATGACCACCAACCCGCTCTACTCGTTCCTGAGCTCCAGCCTGGTCAAGGAGATCACCAGGTACGGCGGGGACGTCAGCGGCCTGGTCCCCGAGATCGTGCTGTCCCGGCTGCGCGAACGCCCGGTCGAAGAGTAGGGCGGCCAAAGAGCAGGGCGGACGAAGATTGGGGCAGGTGAGTAGGTCCGGGCCGGAATACTAGCCCGAGGCGCTAAGTTGGGAATACCGCGCTCCGCCGGTAGGCTGTGCGCTCGGTTTCCATTCGCTCGAACGAGTACACTGTCATGCCCAGCACACGCACACATGCACCCCGAGGGGCGCTTGTCTTCGACATGCGCCAGCTTGGCCGTCAGGCGGGGTCCGCGCTTACCCAGACGCGGACCGTCCCCGCGCCGGACGACCTGCGCCTGGAGCTTATCGGGGTGCCGGCCGGGGCCGATGTCCCGCTCGAGGTCAGGTTTGAGGCGGTATCCGAGGGCGTCCTCGTCACCGGGACCGCGATCGCGCCGCTCGCAGGTGAGTGCGCGCGCTGCCTGGCCCCGCTGACCTCGTCGGTGACCGTCGGCTTCCAGGAGCTCTACCTGTACGCCGAAAGCCGCCACGACAAGCACGACAAGCACGATAAGCACGACGACCAGGAGGAGCAGGACGCCGGGGAGCTCTACCACCTCGACGGCGACCTGCTCGACCTGGAACCTGCCTTCCGTGACGCGGTAGTGCTCGCGCTGCCGATGTCACCGCTGTGCCGGGAGGACTGTCCCGGGCTGTGCGTCGAGTGCGGCGCGCGGCTCGCCGACGCGGGTCCAGACCACCGGCACGATGCGGCGGTCGACCCGAGGTGGGCGGCCCTGCAGCAGCTGAGCGAGCAGGGCAACGACAAACATCAGGACCGGCGCGCCGGCGCCATCGACCTACAGGAGGGCTGACGTGGCGGTTCCCAAGCGGAGGATGTCCCGCAGTAACACCCGATCGCGACGTTCGAACTGGAAGACCACCGCGCCTTCGCTGGTGAGCTGCCCGCAGTGCCACGAGCCGAAGCTTCCGCACGTGGCCTGCCCGACCTGCGGCACCTACCGGCGGCGTCAGGTCATCAACCCAGCCTGAGGAGGCTGTGTCGGCCTGGCCGCTGCGCGGCGGGGTCGGCCTGACCGCTGCGCGCCAGATACGGGGGGTTATATTTCGCGCCCGGCCGGGCATTATCAGCGAATGCTAGGAGGAGGACGCGTTGGGCGTCGTGAGCCGGTCCTGGGACGGCGGTGTGAACGCCGGAAGAGACCCCGCTGAGCTCAGGCACGCCCTCGGCGTGCCCATCATGCCAGCCTCGCTCGAGCGCGCCCTGACGCACCGCTCCTACGCCTACGAGAACGACAACCCGCCCACCAACGAGCGGCTGGAGTTTCTCGGCGACTCGGTGCTCGGCCTGGTCGTGACCGACACCTTGTACCGCGGCTACCCGAACCTGCCCGAGGGGCAGCTGGCTAAGCTCCGCGCCGCGGTGGTCCAGATGGGCGCGCTGGCCGAGGTGGCGCGCGAGCTCAGCCTGGGCGCCTACGTCAGGCTCGGCCGCGGCGAGCAGGTCACCGGCGGCCGCAACAAGCCCTCGATCCTGGCCGACACACTCGAGGCCGTGATCGGCGCGGTGTACATCGACTGCGGCCTGGACGAGGCCAGGGCACTGGTGCACCGCCTGTTCGACCCGGTCATCGCCAGGTCGGCCCGGCTCGGCGCCGGCCTGGACTGGAAGACCTCGCTGCAGGAGCTCACCGCGGTCAAGATGCTCGGCGTGCCCGACTACCAGGTCGAGGAGAGCGGCCCGGATCACCAGAAGTCGTTCCGTGCCACGGTCAGGGTCGGCGGCCAGGTGCTCGGCGCCGGTCAGGGGCGCACCAAGAAGGCGGCCGAGCAGCAGGCCGCCGAGGTGGCCTGGCGGGCCATCACGGCCGAGCCGGAGGGCCTGGCCCCAGAGAGCGGCAGGGAGAACGGCAGGGAGAACGGCAACCTGCGCGACCGCAAGGACGACAAGGACGACAAGGGAGAGCCGGAGCGCTGAGGCGTGCCTGAGCTGCCCGAGGTCGAGACGGTCCGGCGCGGCCTTGAAGAACACGTGGTGGGAAGGACCGTCGAGACCGTCCGCGTCCTGCACCCGCGCGCCGTGCGCAGGCAGCCCGCCGGCCCGGCCGAGTTCGAGTCCGGCCTGGAAGGCCGCACCCTGGACAGCGCCCGCCGGCGGGGCAAGTACCTGTGGCTGTCCGTGGGCGAGGACGCCCTGCTCGCGCACCTCGGGATGAGCGGGCAGCTGCTGATAATCGACGCGGACCAGCCGCTCTCGCCGCATGTCAGGATCCAGTTCACGTTCAAAGACGGCGGCCCGGACCTGCGCTTCACCGACCAGCGGACGTTCGGCCACATGTGCGTGGTGCGGGACGGGGCCGAACTCCCCGGGCCCATCGCTCACATCGCCCCCGACCCGTTCGAGGCGGCCTTTGACCCGGCCGGCCTGGCCCGGCGGCTGCGTACCCGGCACACCGGGGTCAAGCGCGCGCTGCTGGACCAGTCGCTGATCAGCGGCGTCGGCAACATCTACGCCGACGAGGCGCTCTGGCGGGCCCGGCTGCACTGGGCCCGGCCCACCGAGACGCTGAACGGCCCGGAGGTGAGCCGCCTGCTCGCCGCGGTTCGTGAGGTGCTCGGCGAGGCCCTGGTGGCCGGCGGCACCTCGTTCGACGACCTGTACGTCGACGTCAACGGGGAGAGCGGCTACTTCGAGCGGTCCCTCGCGGTCTACGGCCGGGAAGGCTTCCCCTGCCTCCGGTGCGGCACGCCGGTCCGGCGCGACTCCTTCATGAACCGGTCCGCCTACACCTGCCCGCGCTGCCAGCCCCGCCCCCGCCGCGCCCGGCTCTGACGCGACCGGCTCTGACGCGACGTCCTGACCAGTGCGTTCCGTTACGCCCCGTTAACGTCATGCGGCGAAATCATGCTTGTTATGGTGGATACGGTATATACCGGGCATCTACTACGTCCTCAACTTGACCAGCCAACGCCTAGATGGGACACTGGTTGCTGTTGGTTGCGCGCGCGGATCTGCGCGTGTTAAGTATGTGCCCACTCTGGTCACTCAGCGTGGAGGACCTTTAACAATGGCGAAGGCTCTATTCGGCCACGTCGGCGGTCCCGATCCCCGCATGGTTTCCGAGATGCGCCGCCTCCAGCAGCGAGTACGCGACCTCGAAGCTGAGCTTGTACGGCTTCAGGAAGAGAATGACTCGCTGGTTGAGGCTGGCCACGAGGACGTGTTGGTGGCGGAACGCGAGCCCGCGTACGTCTAACGCGCGCAGGCAGGACGCGGTTAAAAACGACAGAGGTCGAGAAACTCGGTCGGACAAACAGGGAACGGATCAGGGGCGCCTGTGGCGGCGCCCCTCTTCGTTGTATATCTGCCCGTTATATGTCAATAGGCACACGGGTATCAGCGTCACCGCCGCATTAGCGCGGCACCGTCGCCGGGGACATCCGGCCAGTCTCGCATGCCCCGGCCAGCCTCCCTGTCCCCCTGCACGCGGCACGCGAGTCATCCTGCAGTTCGCCGTTTCGAAGGCCTCAGGGCGGTAAGGTGCGGGAGAGCGAAGAGAAGGGGGCAGCTTGTACCTGAAGAGCCTCACTCTGCGCGGCTTCAAGTCCTTTGCCTCCGCCACCACGCTCCGCCTTGAGCCCGGCATCACCTGCGTGGTCGGGCCGAACGGCTCGGGCAAGTCCAACATCGTCGACGCCCTGTCCTGGGTCATGGGCGAGCAGGGCGCCAAGTCGCTGCGCGGCGGCAAGATGGAGGACGTCGTCTTCGCGGGCACCACCTCCCGCCCGCCGCTGGGCCGGGCCGAGGTGACGCTGACCATCGACAACACCGATGGCGCCCTGCCCATCGACTATTCCGAGGTCACGCTCAGCCGGCTGATGTTCAGGTCCGGGCAGAGCGAGTACGCCATCAACGGCAACCACTGCCGCCTGCTCGACGTGCAGGAGCTCCTGTCCGACTCCGGCCTGGGCCGGGAGATGCACGTGATCGTCGGGCAGGGCCACCTCGACGACGTCCTGCACGCCGGCCCGGAGGCCAGGCGCGCCCTGATCGAGGAAGCGGCCGGCGTGCTCAAGCACCGCAAGCGCAAGGAGAAGGCGCTGCGCAAGCTGGAGGCGATGCAGGCCAACCTGACCCGGCTGGTCGACCTCACCGCCGAGCTGAGCCGCCGTCTCAAGCCGCTGGGCCGGCAGGCCGAGATGGCCAGGAAGGCCGCGGTCATCCAAGCCGAGCTAAGGGACGCGCGGCTGCGGCTGCTCGCCGACGACTACGTGACGCTCGCCGCCGACCTGCAGCGGGACGAGGCGGACGAGGCCGCCGTGCTGGCCAGGCGCGCCGCCCTGGAGCATGAGGTGGCCCAGGCCAGGGCCAGGGAGAACGAGCTCGACCAGGCCGCCCAGCAGGCCTCGGCCGTGCTGGCCCGGGCCCAGGAGACCTGGTTCGCGCTGTCCTCGCTGACCGAACGGCTGCGCAGCACCCAGCACCTGGCCGCCCAGCGGCACACGCTGCTGACCGAGGCGACCGAGCCGGAGCGTCCCGGCCGGGACCCTGACGAGCTCGACCGCCAGGCTGACGAGCTTCGGGAAGAAGAGGAGACCCTGAACGAGCGGCTGACGGCCGGGCGCGAGGTGCTCGCCGTCGCCACCGCCGAGCGCACCGCCGCCGAGCGGGAGCTCGCCGCGGCCGAACGCCGCCAGGCCGAGGGGGCCAAGGCCGCGGCCGCGCGGGCCGGGCGGGTCGCCCGGCTGCGCGAGCAGGTCGGCGCGGCGGACAGCCGCACCGTGGCCACGCAGGAGGAAATGGACCGGCTGGAGGTCTCCGCGACCGAGGCCCGGGAGCGCGCCACCCTGGCCCAGGACGAGTTCGAGCAGGTGCAGGACCAGGCGGGCGGGCGCGACGAGGACCGTAGCGAGCTGGCCGCCGCGCACGAGCGGGCCACCGCCATGCTCGCCGAATGTACCGAACGGGCCAAGGTTCTCCGCACCGCCGAACGTGAATCAGCTCGCGACCTGGCCGCCAGGCGGGCGCGTGCGGAAACCCTGAGCGAAGCCGCCCGGCGCGGTGCGGACGCCTCCGCGGCGCTAGTCGCGGACCCGGCCAGGTTCGGCGGCGTGGTCGGCTCGTTCGCCGCGCGGCTGCGGGTAGCCGAGGGGTACGAGGTGGCCATCGCCGCGGCCCTGGGTGCCGCCGCCGAGGCGGTGGCGGTAGCCGGCCTGGACGCGGCCGCCGAGATCCTGGCCACCCTGCGCCGCGACGACGCCGGCGGCGCCTCCCTCGTCATCGCCGACGAAGGCGCCGCCCTCACCCCATCAGCCACCACCGCCACGCCCGCTGCCTCAACTTCACCAGCGTCTTCAACCACGCCAGCAGCCTCAACCTCAACCACACCCGCCGTACCAGCCCCTCCTGCCCCACAGGGCTCGGGACCTATCCCGGCTAACGAGCTGGTGCGCGCGCCCGACGGGCTGGCGGAAGCCGCGGCCGAGCTTCTGTGCGACGTAGTGGTGACAGCGGACCTGGAGCAGGCACGCCGGTACGTTCGGGACAATCCTGGTTTTAAGGCCGTGACCAGGGACGGTGACTTGCTCGGGGCCTACTGGGCGCAGGGCGGGGGCGCCCGGCCGCAGAGCCTGTTCGAGATGCGGGCCGCCGCCGACGAGGCGGCCGCGGGGCTGGCCGAGGCCGAGTTGCGCTGCGATGAGGCCGCCCGCCAGCTGGCGGTGGCGGCCGAGGCCGAGGAGGACGCGCGGCAGGCGGTGGCGCGGGCGCAGGCGCGCAGGCACGAGGTCGACGCGGAAGCGGCCGAGGTCTCCGGCCGCCTTGGGCGGCTCGCCGGGGCGGCCCGCGCCGCGCGCGAGGAGGCCGCGCGGCTCGATGGCGCCATCACCTCGGCCCGTCAGGCGGCCGAGAAGGACCTGGCCCGGCTGGAGCAGCTCCGCGTCGAGCTCGCCGAGGCCGAGGAGCTGGAGGATACCGACGAGCCGGACGAGCCGCAGAATCAGACGGCCCGCGAGGACCTCGCCGAGCTCTGCGCCGCGGCCCGCAACGCCGAGATGGAGGCCAGGCTCGAGGTCAGGACCGCGGAGGAGCGGCTGCGGGCGATCGGCGGCCGCGCCGAGTCCCTCGCCGCCGCCGCGACGGCCGAGCGCGCCACCCGTCAGCGCGCGGCCGAGCGCCGCCAGCGCCGGGCCACCCAGGCCGCCGTGGCCCGGGCCGTCGCGCTGGGCGCGCGGTACGCGGTCGAGGCGGCCGAGCAGTCGGTGAACCAGGCGCTGGCCCGCCGGACCGAGGCCGAAGCGGCCAGCAGCGGCGGCGCCGCCGAGCTGAAGGCGGTCCGCGCCCGGGTCCGCGACCTGGCCGCGGACCTGGACACCGTGGTGAACACCGCGCACGGCACCGAGATCGCCCGGGCCGAGCACCGGCTGCGGCTGCAGCAGCTGGCCGAGCACGCGCTGGAGGAGTTCGGCGTCGAGGCGGACGCCCTGGTGGCCGAGTACGGCCCCGAGGTGCCCGTGCCGGTGATCGGAGACGACACAGCCCTGCCGTCGAGGTTCGAGCGCACCGCCGCCGAGCGCCGCGCCGCCGACGCGCAGCGCCAGCTCGACCGGCTGGGCAAGGTCAACCCGCTGGCCCTGGAGGAGTTCGAGGCGCTCACCGAGCGGCATGCCTTCCTGGCTACCCAGCTGGACGACCTCCGCAAGACCCGGCGTGACCTGCTCACCGTGGTCAAGGAGGTCGACGACCGGGTGCAGGAGGTGTTCGCCTCCGCCTACGCCGACACCGCCCGCGAGTTCGAGCACCTCTTCAGCCGCCTGTTCCCCGGCGGCCAGGGCAACCTGGTGCTGACCGAACCCGACGACATGCTCGCCACCGGCATCGAGATCGAGGCGCGCCCGCCGGGCAAGAAGGTCAAGCGGCTGTCGCTGCTGTCCGGCGGGGAGCGGTCGCTGACCGCCATCGCCTACCTCTTCGCGATCTTCAAGGCCCGCCCCTCGCCGTTCTACGTGCTCGACGAGGTGGAAGCGGCCCTGGACGACACGAACCTGCAGCGGCTGCTCCTGGTCTTCGAGGAGCTCAGGGAGAGTTCCCAGCTCATCATCGTCACCCACCAGCGCCGCACGATGGAGTCCGCCGACGCCCTCTACGGCATCACCATGCGCGGCGACGGCGTCTCCACCGTAATCAGCCAGCAAATAGCCGCCCGCCAGCCCGCCTAGCCCCGCTAACCCGCCTAGCCCCGCCAGCCCGCCTAGCCCCGCTAATGGCCGCAGCCCGGCGGCGCTAATGCCCGCACCCGCGCGGCTCGCTTCCCGCACCCGGGCAGCTCGTTCCCGAAAACCGGACTCAGGCCACACCGGCACCGTCAGCCTCATGGTCC
>Ga0207657_10008334_pt1 | contig 10536 bp, 11 predicted proteins | sample KBSC33metaG_FD_184316 | JGI IMG/M metagenome (GOLD analysis project Ga0207657, IMG submission 184316) | Corn rhizosphere microbial communities from Kellogg Biological Station, Michigan, USA - KBS C3-3 metaG (SPAdes) (version 2) | ecosystem: Host-associated > Plants > Roots > Rhizosphere > Soil ... | reverse complement strand
GCCCGGCTCGGTCACGACCGGCGACAGCAGGTGCGGAATGTCGTCGTACATGCTCAGCTCGAGCATCTTCGGGTCGATCATGATCAGTTTGCACTGGTCCGGGCCGTAGCGGTACAGCAACGACAGGATCATGCAATTGAGGCCGACCGACTTGCCGGAGCCGGTCGTGCCGGCGACGAGCAGGTGCGGCATCGGCGCGAGGTCGGCAATGACCGGATCGCCGGCGATATTCTTGCCGAGGATCAAAGGCAGCGACATGTTCTGGTCGTCGAACGCCTGGCTGGCGATGAGCTCGGACAGCGCGACCGCCTCCCGCTTGGGGTTGGGAAGCTCGATGCCAATGACGTTGCGGCCGGGGATCGTGGCGACGCGCGTCGACAGGGCCGACATGTTGCGGGCGATGTCGTCGGCAAGCGCGATGACGCGGCTCGCCTTGATGCCGCTCGCGGGCTCGAGCTCGTACATTGTCACGACGGGTCCGGGGCGGACCTCGACGATGTCGCCGCGGACGTTGAAATCCTCGAGCACGGTTTCGAGCAGCCGTGCGTTCCGCTCGAGGCCTGCGCGGTCGATCTGCTGCCGCGTTTCCTTCGGTGGCGGCGCAAGCAGGTCGACGGTCGGAAGCTGATAGCTGTCCCCAAGCGCGAGCGCCGGCTGCGCCGCCGACGGCTTGCGGCCGGCACCGCGCGCGGCAGGCGCAACGGTCCGTGCGGGCTCGGCCACAGCAACCGTGGGCCGCGAGCGGGGCGGCGCCGCTGCGGCGCGCTCCTCGACGATCTCAGTCTTGCGCGGCGCGGCGCGGCGCTCACGGGGCCTGCGGCGCAACAGCCCGCCGATCCAGCTGCGCTCGTCCTCGGTCAGGCCCAGCGCGAAATAGGCGACGACGAGCCCGGCAAGCGCGAACAGCAGGAGGGCCGCAAAGCGCGCCGGACCGGCAACCTGCGGATTGCCAATGAGGCCGAGGCCCGCATCGACCCCGTGCGCGGCGGCAAGGCCGATCGCTCCACCCCATCCGGCGGGCAGGCCCGACACTGACGAGGCGCTGGTCAAGCCGAGGGCGACGCCAAGAAGCACCGCGCCGATCGCGGCGAGCAGGAGCGAGCGGCCGATCCGCCCCGCCGGTTCCAGGCGGATCATGCGGAGCCCCGCAATCGCAATTACCGGCAGCAGGAACACGCCGCCGAGCCCGAACAGCAGCAGCACGGCATCGCTGGCATAGGCCCCGAATGCGCCGAGCCAATTGGTCGGCGGACCGCCCGCGGCGGTGCTGAGCGAGGGGTCATTGGTGTCGTGGGTCGCAAGCGCGACGGCCCCGGCAAGGCTGAGCCCGACGAGCAATACGCCCCAGCTACGTAACGCAAAGCGGCGCGCCGCCTCGCGGAGCGCGTCCCGCCAGTCAGGCGCCAGGTCGCGCTTGGGTGCGCGTGTCGCCACGGTTGCCATTCCCACCCCCAATCCTTCCACCCGACAGAATCCCCCACGCGGAGTCCGCGGTCAAGCGAGGACATGGCGCGGCTGCGACGAACGGCGTAGGGGCGCACGTATGGACCGGGCGGACGTGATCATTTTCGGCGGGGGACTCGTCGGACTGGCGCTTGCCGCGGCGCTCGATTCAAGCGGGCTTTCCTCGATCGTCGTCGACCCAGCCGATCCAGCTCCGCGTGCTGACGCCGGGTTCGATGGGCGGACCAGCGCGGTGTCGTCGAGCTCGATGCGGATGCTCGAGACGATCGGAGTCGCGGCTCATCTGGTGGAGCCCGGCTGCCCGATCTGGCGGATCGCAGTGGCCGATGGACTGGAGCCCGGCGGACTGCACTTCGACCCGGACGATGGCGAGCCGCTCGGGTTCATGCACGAAAACCGCAACCTGCGCGCAGCGCTCCATGCGCGCGCGGACGCGGGCAAGAACGTCTGGCTGCTGTGGCAATCGCGCGTGGCGAGCGTCGACCGTCGCGAACACGGAGTGGTGGTTGGGCTGGAGGACGGCCGCAAACTCAGCGCCCCGCTGCTGATCGCGGCAGACGGCCGCAACTCCAAGACGCGCGAAACCGCCGGGATCAACATCGCGCGATGGAAATACGATCACCAGGCGATCGTCTCCGTGCTGCGTCATGAGCGCGCGCATGAGCATGTCGCATACGAGATTTTCTATCCGACCGGCCCCTTCGCCCTGCTGCCGATGAACGACGACAAGCTCGGCCACCGATCGGCGATCGTATGGTCCGTGCTGGAGGAGGACGCTGGAGGCTGGCTCTCGCTGGGCGACGAGGATTTCGCGGCGGAGGCTGAGGCAGCGATGGGGGGCTTCCTCGGCAAGGTCGAAATGCTCGCTCCGCGCTCGACCTTCCCGCTCGGCTTTCATCACGCGGCGCAGATCACGGCGAAGCGGCTGGCATTGGTGGGCGATGCGGCGCACGCGATCCACCCGATCGCGGGCCAGGGCCTCAACCTCGGCTTCCGCGACGTGGCGGCGCTGGCCGAAGTGCTGGTCGAGGGCGCGCGTCTTGGCCTCGACCTCGGGGACCGGCAATTGCTCGACCGCTACCAACGCTGGCGCTCGCTCGACGCACTGTCGGTAGCCTTCGCCACCGACAGCCTGACGCGGATCTACGGCATCCCCGGCAAGACCGTGTCAGCGGTGCGCCGCTTCGGCATGGGGCTGGTCGGGCGCTTGTCGCCATTGCGGAACCGACTGATGAGTGAAGCGCGCGGCACCAGCGGCGAGCTTCCCCTGCTCCTGAGAGGCTTGCCGATCTAGCGCTACTGAAGCGTCGGCTCGACCTCGATGCCGCCGGTCACAGCCATCCGATGGAACTGCATCAGTTGTACGAGCAGATCGGCGCGGCCGGCGAGCGTCGCCTGCTCCAGCAACGCCTGCTTGGCCCCGACGTCGAAGGGCGCAACCTGGGCGATCGCGTTGACCAGCATTTCGTCGTCGAGCCGCGCGACCGCGGCCCAGTCGACGGCAAGGCCCATCGCATCTCCGAGCTTCCGCGCCTCGCGCTCGACCTCGGCACGCTGGATCATTTCAAGCGGCGCCGGCTCCTCGTCATTGAACACCTCGATATCGACTTCGGCGCAGCGATAGGCCGTGCCGAGGTCCGTCTCGCGAACCAGCCGGAAGCGGTTCGCACCGAGGAGCACGATATTGTAGCGGCCGTCGTCCAGCTCCTCGACACCGACCAGCTCCCCGACGCAGCCGACGGAGTAGAGGGGAGCCTGATTGTCGTCGTCGAGCCGGTGCGGCTGGATCATCGCAATCCGCCCCGGACCGTCGATCGCATCCTTGACCATCTCCCGATAGCGCGGCTCGAAAATATGCAGCGGCAGCTGCGATCGCGGGAAGAGGATCGCGCCGGGAAGCGGGAAAAGCGGAACTCGAAAGGTCCGGCTCACGTGAACAGGACGGCCGACAGACGGCGGCGCTGCTTGGCTGACCACGGGTCTTCGAGGCCCTGGGCTTCCAGAAGCTGAAGAAACTTCTGGCGCGCCGCGCCGTCGTTCCAGTCACGATCAAGGCGCACGATTTCGAGCAGCGCGTCCGCAGCCGACTCACGATCGCCGGCGGCCATCTTCGCCGAGGCCAGCTCGAACCGCGCTTCATGGTCGTCGGGATTCGACGCGAGGCGCGATTCGAGCGCCGATGTGTCGACCGCAGGCGCCGAGGCGACTTCGAGCGCAGCACGAGCCCGACTGATCTCCGGCTTCGTCGCCTGGTCATCAGACAGGCCGTCGAGGATTTGGCGCGCCTCTTGAGCCTCGCCGGCAGCAACCAGCGCTCGCGCCAGCCCGCCAATCACGTCTGCATTATCCGGCGCCATGTCGCGCACCTGACGGAAGATGTTGACCGCACGTGCCGCATCGCCCTCGCTCAGAACCTGCTCGCCCATCGCGATCAGCGGCTCGATCTCGGCCTTGGGCGTTGCGCCTTCAGGCTCGATCTTCAGCTTCTCGATGAGCTGGTCGAGCACCTTCTTGAGCTGCCCCTCGGTGCGGTAATTGGTGAGGTCCGCAACCGGCTGGCCGCGATAGATCGCATAAACCGTCGGAATCGACTGAATGCGGAACTGCGACGCGAGCAGCTTCTCTTGGTCGACGTCGATCTTGGCGAGCTTCACGCCCTTTTCGGCATAATCGGCGGCGACCTTGTCGAGCACCGGCGAGAGCGCCTTGCACGGCCCGCACCACTCCGCCCAAAAGTCGAGAATGACGAGCGCCGTCATCGAGGGATTGATGACGTCGCGTTCGAAGCGCTCGATCGATTCGCGCTCGGCTTCGGAGAGGCCCAGGGTTGCCACGGCGCCGGTCAAACTCCCTTCAACAACCGTTTAGTCGGGCCCATATGGGGGGCTCGCGAGGTCGCCACAAGCGCCTTGCGGGAGCGCGCGTCACCATGCTAGGCGCGCGCCTCACCTCCGCCGGACACATGCTCCGGCGTCAGCTCAGAGCGGGCGTAGCTCAGGGGTAGAGCACAACCTTGCCAAGGTTGGGGTCGAGGGTTCGAATCCCTTCGCCCGCTCCAGTCTTTCCTTCGAAATACCGAAACGGCAGTAGCGGTCGGTGGACACCGCCACCGTCATCGCCTTGTGCCTCCTCTTCGCGCTTGGCGCGGGGCTGTATTCAAGCGTCGGGCACGGTGGAGCATCCGCCTATATCGCGGCCATGGCGTTGTTCACGGTCGCGCCCGAGGTGATGAAGCCAACGGCGCTGGCGCTGAACCTGCTCGTCGCCGGCCTGGGCACGTGGCGGTACGCGCGGCGCGGCCTCACCAACTGGAAGCTCGTGGTCGCTTTCGCGGTGACGGCGACCCCGGCCGCGTTCATCGGCGGCGGTATCCATCTGCCGGCCATTACATACAAACCGCTGGTGGGCCTGCTGCTTTGGGCGGCGGCGTTGCGACTCTTGTGGCAGCCGAAGATGCTGGCCGAGCGCGAAGTTCACTCCCCCCAGCTGTGGATCACGCTTCCTGCAGGTGCGGTGCTTGGTTCGCTTGCCGGACTGACCGGGACCGGCGGCGGCATTTTCCTGAGCCCACTGGTCATCCTCAATGCCTGGGAGAGGCCGCGCCGCACGTCGGGAGTGGTCGCCGCCTTCATCCTGCTGAATTCGGCCGCCGGCCTCGCCGGGAACGCGTCGTCGGTCGGCCACCTTCCGCGCGAGCTGCCGCTGTTCCTCGCGGCGGTCGTTACTGGCGCGCTGCTCGGCACCTGGCTCGGCATCGAGCGCCTGCCGCGGCAATGGCTGCTGCGGACGCTCGGGGCCGTGCTGCTCATCGCCGGAGCAAAGCTGCTCTTCACTTAGTCTTTGACGTGACCTCGACGCCGCCGATCACCATGGTGCTGTCGACAGCTTTCAACATGTCGAACAGCGTTAGCCCGGCGACCGCGACGGCAGTCAGGGCCTCCATCTCAACGCCGGTCTCGGCCTTGGTCCTGACCTCGGAATGGATACAGAACCCCGGGACCGATTCATCGATGTCGATCCGGACTTCAACGTGGGTCAGCGGCAGCGGGTGGCACAAGGGAATAAGCTCGGCCGTGCGCTTGGCGGCCATCACTCCGGCGAGCTCCGCCGTCTGAATCACCGCACCTTTGGGCGCTGTCCCCGCGCGGACCTGATCCAGCGTCTCCGGCCTGCAGGTCAGCGTGCCGCGCGCCGCCGCTGTCCGCGGAGTGGCCTCTTTCGCCGACACGTCGACCATCCGCGCGCGGCCCGTGTCACCGATGTGGCTGAGCCCGTTTATGACGGCACCAGGTCCCGGAGCCGGGGCACCAGCCCGGCGAGTGAGCATGGCCGGTAACGGCTGTCGAGTTCATCGCGCAAGACGAGGTCCCAGCCGTCGCGGCAGGCGCCGGTCGAGCCCGGCAGGCAGAAGACGAAGGTGTCGCCGATCTGGCCGGCGAAGGCGCGCGACTGCAGCGTCGACAGGCCGACTGTGCCGTGGCTAGCCTGGTGAAACAGCACGGCGAAGCCGTCCATCTCCCGGTTGCACAGAGGCTTGACCGCCTCGGGCGTGACGTCACGCGGCGCGAAACCGGTGCCTCCGGTGGAGATGATGACATCGATCTGGGGACCGTCGGCCCACGCCCCGACTTGGGCGCGAATCGCGTCGATGTTGTCAGGGACAATTGCCTTGCCGGCCAGAGCGTGCCCTGCGCCGGTCAAACGTTCGACCAGGACCGCCCCCGACTTATCGCTCTCGTCGGTTCGGGTGTCGGACACGGTGAGCACCGCGATGCGGAGCGGGTGGAACTCAAGGCTTGGATCGATGCCGGCCATTGCTCAGCCCCACCGATCACGTTCGGCGTAGTCGGCCTCCGTCGGCTCGACCCACGTTGACCCTCCGTCGCCCACCTCCCGCTTCCAAAACACGGCCTCCGTCTTGAGCCGATCCATCAGATAATCGACCGCTTCGAAGGCCGGACGGCGGTGAATCGACGCCGCACCGGCAAAGACGATCGGCTCGCCCGCGGGAACCGTGCCGCAGCGGTGAACGACGCGGACATGACTGACGTCGAATCGCTCGGCGCAGGCAACGGCAATGTCCTCGATCGACTGGCGGGTGAGCGCCGGATGGTGGTCGAGCACGACGGCGTCGACGGCCTCGCCGCCGCGCGATTCGCGGCGGGCTAGACCAACAAAAGTCACGATCCCGCCGTCACCCCGCGCCGCCTCCGTCAGCTCGGCCAGCTCGAGCTGGGGATCCAGCACCTGCGGCTCCAAAAGCGCGACGACGCTCATCCGCCCGATACCGGCGGCAGGAATTCGAGCGAGTCGGCTTCGACCAGCGCATGGTCGTCGCCGACGATGGCCGCTCCCACGATGACGCGAGAACGGGCGAGCACGTCCGCGGCGCCCGGATAATCGGACGCCAGCCGCTTGCGAATCGCGCCGACCGAGCCTCCCGCAAGGTCGAGCTCCGAGCCGAAGGCGTCGGCAAGGCGGCCGTACAGGCGAATCCGCAACTTGTGTCTCCTTCTGCCGCATTGGTCTTGGCCCGACGCACGCCACAGGTCTAGGGCCCTCGTCAGGAGACTCGTTAATGGCAGAACAGGCAGAGCTGACGCGGCCGCAGGCCACCGCGGACAAGCTGCAGACGTACAACCCAGCGACGGGCGAGCCGGGCAAGGCGTACGATCCGCACTCAATCGACGACGCCAAGGCAGCCGCACAGGCCGCGCAGGCGGCTTTCCTCGACTGGCGGCGCACGAGTTTCGACGAACGGTCGGCGGTGCTCCACAAGGCCGCCGAGATCCTGCGTCAGCGCAAGGACGAGTTCGCCCGGTTGATGACCGAAGAGATGGGCAAGACCCTGACCGACGGCCGCGCGGAGGTCGAGAAATGTGCGTTCCACTGCGATTGGTTCGCCGATCACGCTGAGGAATATCTTCGCCATGAGCCAGCCGATATCGGCGGCGGCGAGGCTTTCATCGCATTCAATCCCATCGGCATCGTCCTTGCGGTGATGCCCTGGAATTTTCCGTTTTGGCAGGTGTTCAGGGCTGCGGCTCCCGCGCTGATGGCTGGCAACGGGATGCTGCTGAAGCATGCGAGCAACGTTCCGGGCTGCGCGCTGGCAATCGAGGAGGTGCTCCACCAGGCGGGTGTTCCGAAGACCCTGTTCCGGACCTTGCTGCTGCCGAGCAAGGACGTCGAAGTCCTGATCAAGGACGACAATGTTGCGGCGGTGACGCTTACCGGGAGCGTACCCGCGGGAAAGAGCGTCGCGACGGCAGCGGGATCGGTGCTGAAGAAGTGTGTGCTCGAGCTGGGGGGCGCGGACGCCTACGTGGTTCTTGAGGATGCGGACATTGCTGCGGCGGCGAAGATCGCGGCGACCGCCCGGATGGTGAACGGCGGCCAGAGCTGCATCGCCGGCAAGCGCTTCATCGTGGTTCGTTCAGTTGTCGAAGCATTCGAACAGGCAATGGTCGAAGCGATGCGCGGCTACGAGATCGGCGACCCGATGCAGGAAGGGACGAAGCTCGGGCCGATGCAGAGCGTCAAGGCGCGCGACGAGATCCACAGCCAGGTCGAGGAAAGCGTCGCCAGGGGCGCCCGCCTGCTGCTCGGCGGGAAGGTACCTGACCGGCCGGGCGCCTGGTATCCGGCGACGGTGCTGAGCGATGTGCGGCCGGGACAGCCCGCGCATGACGAGGAAGTGTTCGGTCCCGTGGCCGCGATCATCGCCGCCGAGGATGAGGCCGAGGCGATTCGGATCGCCAATGCGAGTGAATTCGGGCTCGGCTCTGGCGTGCTGACCGGCGATCTCGACCGCGGGCGGCGCATCGCGGCCGAGGAGCTCGAAGCCGGCATGAGCTTCGTCAATGAGAATGTCCGCTCCGATCCGCGTACCCCCTTCGGCGGGGTCAAGCATTCGGGCTTCGGTCGGGAGTGCGGCGTCTTCGGCATTCGCGAGTTCGTCAACATCAAGACGGTGCACGTGAAGGCCGCGGCCCACGCCACCGGCAGCGCAACCGAATAGGCGCTAATCCTCGAACAGTGCCGTGCCGACGCGGACCGCAGTCGCGCCGAGCATCACTGCAACCTTGAAATCATTGGACATTCCCATGCTGAGGCCGGTGACGTCATGACGCCGCGCAAGCTCGGCGAGCAAAGCGAAGAACGGCGCGGGCTCCGGCCCCTGTGGAGGAATCGCCATCAGCCCGGCGAGCGGCAGCGGCGACGCGCGGACTGCGTCGATCAATCCTTCGACCTCGCCGATCGCGCAGCCGCCTTTCTGTTGCTCCTCGCCGATGTTGACCTGCACATAGACGCTCGGGGAGCGCTTCGCCTGTTCGGCTTCCTTGACGAGCTTGGCGAGCAGCGACGCGCGGTCGAGGGAGTGGATAACGTCGAAGAGTTGGACGGCCTCCGCCGCCTTGTTCGACTGGAGCCGGCCGATGCCGTGCAGCCTCATTTGCGGGTTGCCGGCGAGCAAGGGCGGCCATTTGGCGAGCGCTTCCTGCACCCTGCTTTCCGCGAAGTCGGTCTGCCCGGCCGCAATCAGCGGCTCGATCTCCTCGACCCCGCGCCCCTTGGTCACGGCAATTAGCCTGACCTCAGCCGGATCCCGCCTGGCCAGCGCTGCGGCCTTGGCAATGTCGTCGAGGATGCGCTGACGGCGTTCGGCGGCACTACTCATGCGGGGCGGCTACGGCTTAAGTTCACTAATGTCACATTGTCGGGCGCCAAAAAGCGCGAACGTAAGCCTCAGCTCAGAACTTGAACGCAGTGCCGACGTAGACGGCCTGGCTATCGCGGCGCTGGTCCTGGAGCGCCGAGAGCCGGTCGCGCTCGATATTGTAGCGGACGCCGCCGGTCAGGGCGATGCGGCGCGAAAGCGAGAAGGACGCGCCGGCGTCGAGCGAGACATTATCGCCGCGGCGAAGGGCCGGCAGCGGGTTGCCCGATGTCCGCTCGGCGCCGACAGCGACGCGCGTGCTCAGCCGGTTGCTGAGCGAATAGCTGACGCCGAGGACGGCGCTCTCGCGGCCGCCGACGGCCGAGTCGGCGCTCTTGGCCTCGGCAACGTTGCCGGCGACGGCGAATCGCTTCCAGCCAACGGCGACGCCGAGGTTGTAGCCCGTCGGAGTCAGCTGGTTGAGTGTGCTGCTTGGCGCCGAGGCAAGCTGGGCCGGCGCAAGCGTCCGAGCCCGGATTGCAACGCGGACCTGCGACGGCCGATTCTTCGCGGCGGCAGGCGTGAACTTGAAGTCGGTCAGGGCGAGCGCCTTACCCGATAGCGCGGCGGCGAGCTTGGGGTCGGCGTTGGCCGGAGTGAAGGACGAAACCGGGTCGAAGCTCAGCGTCACTGCGGGCGCCCGCTTCTTGGCCGGCATGCTGGTCGCGATGGCGGGAGTCAGCACAAGACCGGCCGCGGCGGCAACCGCAACCAGCCTGGACCCCGTACGCTGCGCGACTCTGAGCACAATCAACTCCCTGTCGAAGAGTGGATATAGTCGGACTTGGATGAAGGTTCCATGAGCGGAATCGATTCGGTTGACGCCTGTTGCCGACTCAACACAATCGCCTCGGCAGCGCAGATGCTTGCGGGCGAAGCTTGACCTTCTATAACGCTCCGCCAAAGCCATCCCCGATGCTCGAGGACCCCAGATGACCCGCCTCCACACGACCGCCGCGCTGATGGTGCTGGCTCTCGCTACTCCCGCCTGCACGCGCAACCGCAATCTGCCTTCGCAACTCGCGCCGTCGCAGGTGACGACGCTGGCCATCAACTCTTATCTGTGGCGTGCCGCGGTCGACACCGTCTCGTTCGCGCCGCTGCTCCAGGCCAACCCGAACAGCGGCGTTGTCATCACCGACTGGTATCGCAGCCCGAAGGTTCCAACCGAGCGCGTGAAGCTCACCGTCGCCATTCTCGACCCGGACCTGCGCGCCGATGCGATTCGCGTCTCGGCCGCCAAGCAGGTCTACCAGAACGGCGCCTGGAACGATGCGCCGGTCAGTGCGGCAACGGTCCAGAAGCTCGAGGACATCATCCTGACCCGGGCTCGCGACCTCCGTCGCGCCACC
>Ga0207657_10008332_pt1 | contig 10538 bp, 6 predicted proteins | sample KBSC33metaG_FD_184316 | JGI IMG/M metagenome (GOLD analysis project Ga0207657, IMG submission 184316) | Corn rhizosphere microbial communities from Kellogg Biological Station, Michigan, USA - KBS C3-3 metaG (SPAdes) (version 2) | ecosystem: Host-associated > Plants > Roots > Rhizosphere > Soil ... | reverse complement strand
AGCGTGCTCCAACCCGCGTACAAGGAATGCTCGCCCGGCAGAGGCGCGAGCGTCTGCGCCTCGATCTTGTGCACCAGGCCGCGTGGCTCGCCAAATGCGGGAATGTAGTAAAACCAGCGCCGCGTCACCATCGATCCCGGCGTGAACTGGAGCACCCGGTACGCCAGCGGGTCCCTGCGATGGTGATCGAAAAACAACCAGCCATCTAATCCCTCGTCGCGCAGCGCTTCCTGGATTTGTTCAAGCCTCATTCCTACGAGACTATCACCCGCCCGTGCGAAAGCTTCGCCGCAAGCCGTCAGGCAAGGGCACGTCATATCCGATCAGGCAGAACTGATCGATCGCAAACAACACCACGCTCTCGAAGCGTTTACCTTCGGCGGCCCGCACTTCCTTGAGCCACGCCGCAGTCGAGTCGCCGGCGCCCACCAGATGGCTGCGTTGCGCCGCAGTGAAGCCCAGCGCACTGCCGAAATCCAGCGTCGCCCAAACCTGATCAAGATTGCGTCCAAACGTGAATCCGAACGCCTCAGTCTTGAGACACGCAAGCGCCGCCGGGGTCCACGCCGACGCCGGATAGTTGATCGCCCGATTGAACGCGGTCTGGTTAACATCAGTCGGGTACAACACTTCAAAGCGGCACGCCGGCAGGGTTCCGCGCACGAAGGTCATGATCGCGTCTGTAAAGTTGCCGATGACGGTCGGCAGATACGCCGCCTCATCCGGATAAGCCGTCGGGTCCACCGTGTTCAGCGTAATGGTCGACAGCGGATGACCATAGAGCGCGGCGAAGGCGGCGAGATTCCACGCATCGTAAAACGGCATGCCTGAAAAGTTGGTACCCAACCCATCGTTTGGAAAATACCACCACTGCACTTCGCCAAACTGAAGATAGGACGTGAGCCCTGCAGCCGCCTGGATCGCCGCCATCTCCGCGTAGACGACTTTCCAGAACGCCAGGCTCGTGGGTGAAAAGTTAGTCTGGAGCGAAGGCGTGGGCAGCAGAATCGGATCGCCCGCCGGACCCATCTGCGCTAGCCCGGCGCTGGCCGTCGGATCACCATGCTGCAGTTCCATGCTGAACGACGCTGCGGCGTCGATCCCATAACTCACCAACGCCGCGAAGTATGCTGCGCTCCAATCCCGCACCGCGCGATTGAGCGCTGGACTAGCCGTCAGGTCCGTCCGCCAGTTGCCGTCCGTGCCTCCCGCGAAATTCAGTCCCGATGCCGTCGCTGTGAACCCGCCGCTAGTCGTAGTCGCGGCCAGCGTATTCGCGTCTCCAGCCAAGCCCATCGTCCGCGCCGTGATCGTGAGCACACTCCCCGCCGCGCTCGCCCACATTCCCGTATAACCGCGATTGAGTTCCTGCGCAAACGCAAGCGCTATTGTATCCGCCGTATCGCCCACATGGATCTGTTTCTGCAAAATCGTGTCCGACGATGGTGGCTGGCCGGTCTGCCCGAGCGTCACGGTGACGTAGGCGTTCGCCGCCGGCGTCCCGCTGAATGTAACTGTGGCCGACGCGTACACGTGGCCGACTCGCACCAACTCGTAGAACCACAGGGCGCCAACATAGTGATTCGCCCGTCCAATGAAATTGAGCGACGTGAGCATCCACGCCGTGCGCTCCGGCGGGAGCGAGATGCAATGCAGCGTGTCCCAGTCGGTTGCCAACGTGACGACCGGTTGGCTCTCAATCACCGGGAGATCGGCCGTCGGCGATGCGAGTTCCAGGAAATCGAAATAGACTTCTGTGCCGGCGGCGCCTGCATGGGTCGCCACTACAGTGTGCGACCCCGCAGAGAACGTCCCCAGTGAATAGCGGAACAGCGCGTCTTCCGCGGGAATCGCCAAATTTACTGATACGGCAGGTTGCCCATCGACAACAATCGAAACGACTCCTCCAGTCCCGGTGTAGCGCAGCCCAATGTAAAGATTGTGGCTCTGCGGCGCGTTGTACGTGCAGCTTAGCGAATCGCCTGGCGTCGTTGTCTGATGGATCGTGCCGCCCGAATAGTTGCCGCGCACCTCGGTCCAGGCCCCGCTAAAGACCATCGACGCGTCGTGGTCTTCGATCCGCAGGCTCCCGGGACCCGCGACCGAGTAAGTCCGATTCGTTCCAGTCACCATCCAGTTTGCCACTGCCACGCTGAACTCGCTGCGCGCGAATGCGGCCGCCTGCAAATCCGCCGCGTAAGTCCATCGCATCTTGCGAACCAGGTTCGTGGGGATTGTGTACAACGTGCCTGAAAGGTCGGGCGTAATCGTCCCCTGGAGTGTGCTGAAATCAAGCGTCACTCTCCATGCAGTTGGCGAAGTCCCATTAGCGAAGATCCGCGCGCCCGCGTCCCACACCGCCGCGCCCGTCGAATACGAATACACAGAAAAGCGATTCCCATTCGCGCCCGTCGTGCTGGACGCGATCGTCGCCCCGCCAGTGTAATACAGCCGAATCGTCGCACCTGTGCGCGTAGCTTTCATCACAGCAGAGAAGGCGTTGACGCTATCCGTAATCGCCTGCGCCGCGTTTGCGAGAATGTCACCGCTCAAGAACTCGTAGGTATACGCTTCAGTTAAGAACGACAGCCCCACGTAGTCGCCTACCACTACCGTTCCCGAGAGCGTGAAGTCCGCGTAGGCACATTGATAACTCCCCGTGATTGCCGCCGCGTGTGCCGCCAGCGGCACGTAATAGATCGTCTCGGTGCCCCCCGCCGGCGTCGCCCACACTCGCAGACTCGGCCAGTCGACCGTCGCATACAGCGCCGAATCGAGAGGAATGCAGTTGTCGCGTGTCTCGTCGTAAGTAAGCGTCAGGCCGCTCAAGTCGCCGTCAGGCAGATTACGAAACAACGGATGTTCATAGACATTGTCGCGATTCCATTCGATCACCGTCCAATCGAATTGCTGGCGCCATGTCCCCGACACAGTGAATCCCGCGGCCGACGCGCCGCTCAACGCAGCCACCGCCGAAGGCTGATAGAAAAAGCATTGCAAGTCCCGATCCGGACTCAGCTTCTGAATTTGTTCAGGCATTCTCTAGAGCCGGATCGTCACCGTCAGATCGCGCCCTGGCAGCGTATTGGCCGCGCCCGGTACGTTCACGACATCCAGGTGGATCTGCGCGCCCGCTCCAAATGGCGGAAGGCCGAGGCCATTCACGGTATTCGAAGCCGTGGCACCATCCGCTATCGTCAGCATCGAGTAAGCGCTGCTATTCTGACGAACCAGCAATGTCACCGCCCCGCCTGCCGGCGCCTCCCGTAAGGTCGCGACAATGTCTCGCGGAACATGCGCTTCATCCATTACGAAGGGCGGAGTTGCGTCGGTCTGCACCGCCAGGTATCCGTCTACCTGCAGAGCGATCTGCCCTCCCGAAAGCGTGCGCAGACCTCCATCGGCGGTGGCGGAATACGGCACGTGCATCACGGGACTTGAGCCATACATATTGCTGACATAAAACTCCGCCGCCGCGACACGCACGTCCGGCAGAAAGACCGAGTAACTGTAGTTCGCGCTCGCAGGACTCGAAAAAAATGCTCCTACAAAAGCTGGGATCACCGTCGTCCGTTCCAGCAAATATACGATTGCACCCGCTGCATGCGTTGCCGCCGCGCTTCCATGCGCGCCCCGCGTGATCGTGAGTTGCAGCCCGCCGCTTTGCAGACTTTGGACCTGACAGATCTCCGCGTCGATCTGGATGAAATCATCCGGTTGCGCCGCGCTTACGGCATTCAACGTCACGGTCGTGTCCGTCGCAACGATCCCGGCCGCCAAACTCACCGTCGACGGCCCATTAAGTTCGTCGTAGTAGAACAGAGTAAGCGATCCTGCCGCAATCGTAAGCGTGTTTACTAACGTGGGGAAAGTGATTCCAGTCAGGTCGATGGTTCCCTGCCCCGCTGGAGTGAGCACAAAGTCCGGCAGCGGCGGAAATCCCGTGTCGCCCCCCGCGCCGCCGCTTCCGATTTGCCATCGCGTCAGAGGATTCAGTTCGTACTGGCTCTCTTGGTTTAGCACGTTCGCCGAGCGTCCCGAGATCTCCACCGTCTGCCCGCCCCAGTTCGGCACCTGCATCTGCACCGGACTGGTCGCGCCGACGGCTCCGAAATTCCAGGCTGAATCGGCGACCACGAAGTAACTCGTGGTGTCGGGAGTCACTGTCCACGGCAGCGCCACCGTTAGAGTGGTGGCGTCGTTACCAGTCACTGCCCGCTCCTGGGTGGCCCCGGTTCCGCGCGTGATTCGCACCGCTTTGCCGGCAAATTCGTCGGCCGCCATTCCTAGCGTGCCGTTGCCGATCGTGGTCCCGGTAAAGACTGTCGCGCCAGCTTCCGGTTGCAGCTCCCTCCGCCATGAGAAGTTCGCGTGATCGTAGTTGGAATCCGGCGGCCCCACCAACTGCGGCGTCGCTCCCGCATCGGTAAAGGACGTCGACACCGCCACGCTCGCCGCGATCCTAAGCAGTTGCGACGGATTCAAACCTCGATACACGTTGAACGCCGCCGTCTCCGGCGAAAAGCTGAGGCCCGTCAGCGTCACTTCATTGGTGTTCGTACCCGCCGGAATCGTGGCCCGCACCGTGAAGGACAATCCGCTCTCCGCGCCACTCGAATCCAGCGCCGTCAGCGCGTAGTACAAATTCTGGCTGCCGGCCAGCGTGCCCCCTGTCGCCGGCATGGTGGGCGAGAGGCTCACCAAGGGAATCGCGGCGCCCGTAATCTTTGGCGACGTGGGAGGCACAAAAGCGACGCTCAATAGCACAGCGCTTCCGACGGCCCCTTGAATCACCGCTTCCGTTATCCCGAACTGCTCGATCCCGTTGCTGTCGACCACACTTCCCACCAGCGGTTTGGGTAACCCCAACCCGGCGCCATTGGGGCTTCTGCCGCCCATAGTGCTCGCATCGCCGGTCGTATACCATTCGTCGTCGTGCCACTGCGCCGTCACCAGCACACTCTCAAAGTTGCGGCCCGGAACCAACTGCACCACTCGCAGCGGCTGGCGTACCAGGCCCTCCTTCAGATACGTGACAGTGATAAGATCGCCGGGCGTCAGCCCGACCGCTTTCACTGTGGTTTCAAACTCCACGAGTGTCGATCCGCTGAGCGCCTTGTCGAGATGCAGTCGCATCATGCGCGCCGCTTGATCGAAGTTCGGCAATCCGAGGGCCGCGAACGATGCCGTGACCTCACGCCCCGTCAATTGCGCGTCGTCGACATCCACTAAACCCAGACTGTCCTGCGAATATCGGTTAAATTCGTCTTGAAATTCCACCGTAAGGCGGTTCGCAACATCCGCCCCATTGGGCGCCCACAGCCGTATTGCAGGATCGCCGTTCGCTTTGCGCACGATCCCTGAAAACGCGGCTGAGCCGTCACTGAACTCATACGCCGGCCAGCCATCGTTGAGCGTCTCTGTGCTATTGCCGCCGTCCGGCAGCGTTGGCTGCTGCAGCGCCAGCGTATTCTCGACGCGCAGTCTGAGCAACCCGTTCTGCCCATATCCCAGCATCAAGCCCGAGCCGTTGCGAATTCCCTTCACGGCCTCCGCCGCGCTCCACCGCTTGTTGACAACCAGATTGCATTGGAATCTCGGGATCGAGATGGCATTGCCGTACAAATCTGTGGTCGCTATTTGCGCATCGCAATATGCCGCCGCCGCCGCGAAACTGGGGAGATCGATTTCCGTCGTCAGCCATCCGCTGCGCCGCAACACATCCAGCAGCACCCACGGCGGACTGTTGGTGAAGCTCTCTCCTAGCGAAATCCCGCCGGTGTCGAACCGTTCCAGCATCAGCCCCATCAGCAGCACATCGATAGTGGGCAGCGATTGCGCGCTGCTCACTTGATTCGGCACCACCACGCTGAGGAGTGCCATGCTTCCGTACGGATCGCCTAGAGGCTGGCCGGACGCATCCACAAAATCGGCATTGAACCCACCGTTTCGCATACCGGGTGTCACCAGATTGAACCATCCCGTGGCCGTCATGTTTTTGCCGCTTTGCCCTTGCGGGATCTCGACGCCATTCACCACTACCGTGACCACGTTTTCGATTTGCCCCATCCCCAGCAGCACTTCCATATGCGTGAGGTTGCCGTCATTGCGAGCGAAAGTGATAGGCGGCTGGTACCACGCGGTGCCGTAGACCAGCGGAACGAAATCGTTATACCGCGCCTGATTGTCGATCAGCGACGAAAGATGCGTTCCGCTTTCGCCAAAACTGCGCACCTGAATCTGCGCCGGTACAAACTCGATGCCGCCGAAGTTCCGCGTCGCGTGACTGGCGCTATCGGTGTCGAACATGCCGCGCGCCACACAGGAAGTACGGGTATAGTCGCAGCTCGTAAAGGGAGCCGCGCCGTCGAGATTTCCTACGCCGCCGGCTTGATCCGGGCAATATCCGCAGCGGTTCAATGCCGAATATTTTCCTTTGGGCCCGCCATTGAGCGCCTCGAGTCTCTGCGAGGCCGTGGAGGGAAACGACCAGGGACATTGTCGTTGGATGCGCGCCTCGGGCAGCACGATCCGCTGCAGGTTGAGGCGGTTCGTAAAGCTGACGCGGAACGCCGATTCGGTAATCTCCTCCGCCATGCTCCCGGTTCCGAGAAAGATCACTCGCTGTTCCGATACCGCCGCGTTCGCAACGAGGTCGTAAAACAGGAACTGAATTGTGACCCGTCCCCCTCGAAATCCGGTCTCACGTTCAAACTGCGAAAAATACGAATCCGCATTAGCCAGCGTCACCGTTATTTTTTGCGCGCCGTCCACGCCTTGGTCGGACGAAGCCACTAGCGCCGCGAGGTTGTGCTTCAGCAGCCGTGCCAGATATGTGTTGCCGCCCACCGTAACGGCATGCGTGCTCCATCGCACCGTCACGCCGGACGCCAGCACGCAGTCGAAAAGGAATAACGGGGTCGGAGGCGTTTCCTGCTCTTTGAATTGGTCGATGGTCGGCATGTGCTTAGCTTTCGGTACTCACAATTTGAATGACAGCGTCGTAGATGTCGGTCCCCTGCGCAGTCACAGTGATTTGGTCGGAGCCAAACCGCGCCTTCGGATACACTCCGCCGGTAGCGCCCGTGAGTTTGTAATCCGATGGCCCCAGTTGCGCCTCTGCCTGAATCCCGAATAATTCCACGGCCCCCCCCGCTGCAACCTGCGCCCCGAATGTGACTGTTGTCCCGCCTGCTTGCCCGGGATTCGAAGAAATGTAAACTCTTTTCCATTGCGTTCCCGCCGCGAAGGACTTGCTGCTATTCGCTATCGCCAGCGTGACCGCTGACCCCGCGGTGCTGCGCACCCAGCCGCTCAAGCAGTATTGAAAGTCACCGGGAATGCTAAGGGTCTGCGTCAACCCCGCCGCTGCCTGTCCCGTGTTTATCAGCAGGGTCGCTCGCGCGGTTCCGAACGGGTCTGTAATGCCGGCAGTCAACTGGATCAATGCCCCAATAGTCCATGCGCCCGCGCTGAAATCCTCGCTCTGGAGCAGAAGATTTCCCACCGGATCGAGAAATGTAAATGTCCCCGCCATGCCTGACGTCTGCTGAAATAAGCTCTCGATGGCGTTCCATTCCGCCAACGTCAGTCCTGTCGCTCGCAACGCCCAGCCCGCGACCACTCCGTCGGGATCTGCGTACACTGCCGTGCTCCCGTCCGGCAGCACATTTACCACCGTTCGCTGCAGGCTCTGCTTAATCACCGGATAGAGCGCCGCCGCGCCCGTCGTCAGTTGAGGAAAAATTAGCATCCTAGCTTCGGTTCTCCTTCACTGTGACGCTCGCCATCCCGTTTGCCTGCCCCCCGTACTGTGTCGCGAGCTGATCGTTATCGAAACTGCAGTTCGCATACACGGTCCCATCCCATGGATCTGGGAATGCAAAGCTTTCAGCCCTTCCGCTCTGCGACTTAAAAAAAGATTCCAGCGCGGTCAGTTCCGCCTCGTCCAGCAGGCTGAGCCGGATCGTCCATCGCCGCAATGGCGCTCCGTAATCCTGAAACCGTTGTTCACTGCCGTCCAGAAACCGAAACACTTGCGTCGAGAACCCGCGCGTCCGGCTCGAACCATACTGCGCCACTGCCCCGGTTTTCAATGTTGGAAATGTTGCCACACTACACCTCGCGAATTACGTCGTTCAACACACTCGATTGCAACATCGCCTGCCGCACGGCCAGCGCGATATCCCCGCTGTGATCCAAAAACGATTGACTGTCCATCGCCTGAACCTGCACCGTGATCTGTGAGGAGGGCGAATTCGTCATCGCCCTCGGCGTCCCGCCTTGCGCTGCGTCCACTCCGAAAGCCCCGCCGCCGCCTTCGCTGAAGCCCGCGTCTAAATTGATGGGCAAAGGCGCCATATATGTAGGCAGCGCCGCCGGAGTGCTCGAATCGCCGCCTCCGAACAAGCCCGCGATACCCGAAACCAGCGGTGCGAGCCCAAGCCCGCCGCCCAACACGCCCCCGAGCGTACTGCCGATCGCTCCCAAGATCGAAGTGACGCCCGAATCGCCTGTCGTTCCGCCTGATGACCCACCGCCGCTCCCTCCGCTCGCCGGCTGCACCATCGCCGCCAACGTCTGCTGCATAAGAGCGTCGTTGATGCCCTGCTGTTGCTGCATCTGATCCGCCAGGCTAGTCATGTGCGTGTTGAGCGAATCGCCACCGCTGAGTCCGCTCGCCCGCAACAAAGCTGTCAAGTTTTCAGAACTGTTGGTTGCCATCTCTCGCCTCTCGCCACTCTTTTTCGAGCGTCAACATTGCCTCAGCCTCTTTCGCCGGGAGCCCCGCCAGCTCCGCCCTGCCAAAACTCTTCCTCGCGAAAAACCATTCCACCCAGCCAATGCTCTCGGGCGTCACCCATGACCGCGGGCATTCCTCAGTCGACACGCGTCCCCGCGCCCATATCACTCTCCGCGGCCCGCGCTGCTCCTCTGGAATCCACCCGCACCGCCGTGTTCCTTCCAGCCCTTGCCGTCTGCATGACTCGCATTTCCATCCGGCCTGATTCCCGCTCAGAAAATGGAATGCGACTGTTAGTTTTTTCTTTCCGCCTCGCTCAAACCGCATTCCGATTTCACGTGGCCAAGGATCTCCGTCGCCAACTCCAGCGGACCCCGGTCCACCACGGCTTGCGGAGTTGCGGCCTCTCCGTCGATCGTTAACCCTTCCACCGCCAGCAATCCCCACTCCAGATACGCCCGGTCGACTTCGGCGCCCACCACTGCGGCCTCCAGCTTTTCGCGCGCGTCCGTGCCCGCCGCCAGAAACTCCGCCTTGCGTCCGATTTCCCGAATCCGCCGCGCCAGGTCCAGCCTTCGCCCAAACGTCAGCCGCGCAATCGCGTATCTCACTCCCGCCGCTGACTCCGCATCGAACCACAACGCGCTGTCGAAGGAATGTTCCGCGTCACTTCTAAGCGAACGCGATGTAGAGCTCATCATTCACTGCCCCCTGTGCCCGGCTGTTCTGAAATTTCCATTGCAGCCGCGTCTCTGAATCGTCGAAAGAAGGAACCTCCGGCACCATCGCCGGCATATACGCTCCAAATAACTGTCCGCTCGCCTGGCCGAGTTGCAGCATCACACTGATGGGCGACCGCTGCCGCGCCGCCTGATACAAGGCCGGAGTCTGCGCGTCCACCATCTCGAACACGCTGAAATTCAGCGTCACTTTGCGTTCCCCTGCTGCGATGCAGCGCGCCAGATCGCTGCCGAACTCGCGCACTCGCAGTTGAACACTGTTGCTCAGATTGAGTTCAGCCCCTGTGAGCGTAAGAAAATTCGCCGGAGTCGCGCCCATCCACACTTGCCCCAGATGCCCCGGCACAATCGTGTAGTCGAATCCTGCGCTCACCGGCTCAGTGGGGAACTGCGTCAAACCGCCCTGTCCGCTCGTGAAGCTTGCGCTGTCCAGCAGGTCTTGTGACGGCCCCGCGAAGACGAATTCCTGAAAGTCGCCATTCACCTTCACCTTCAGCGAGTCGATCGCGGCCCCGTTGAGAACTCTCTGCATCGCGCCGGCCGGGTCCCAATAATCGAAAACGCTGACGCTTCCCAAGTCGCTTCCCAGCGGATACGTCAGCGTCGGACCCAGCACCGTCCCCGCTGCGACTCCGCCCGTGAAGGGTGCAATCAGAAACACCGTCGTCGAATTCAGAATCGCAGTGACGAATCGAATCTCCCCCGCATTCGCCACCGCCTGCCCCACGCTTAATCCGTGCGCCGCCGAAAAAACAATCTGCGTGGTCGCGCTGGTCGTCGCCACCGTTCCTCCAGCGAAAGCCAAAGGAGTCCCGCCCAGCGCCGCCTGAAACAACGGTCCATGGCTTGGCGCCGCCTCCCCGCCCACCCAATCCGTCATAAAAGTGTTGAGCTGGTATGCGGTCCGCTTCCGGATGCTGTTCGGTAACCCGACGAAGGTCCGGCTTCCCGACTTGTCTCTTCGCGAGCTCTGCTCCGGCAGCTGCCTCGCCGCTAGCTTGACGCCTGGAATCCGGTTTTGTCCCGTGATCGCCGGCACGTTCCCGTAGGCGGAT
>Ga0207657_10008330_pt1 | contig 10542 bp, 13 predicted proteins | sample KBSC33metaG_FD_184316 | JGI IMG/M metagenome (GOLD analysis project Ga0207657, IMG submission 184316) | Corn rhizosphere microbial communities from Kellogg Biological Station, Michigan, USA - KBS C3-3 metaG (SPAdes) (version 2) | ecosystem: Host-associated > Plants > Roots > Rhizosphere > Soil ... | reverse complement strand
GAATTCAGTAGGGGAACTCGGCATAGGCAGCAGGGGTTTGCCCCAGTTCGGATTGCCGCGTTTGCGAGACGGTGATGGAAGGAGTATTTGTTTGGCCACGATTGATGATACTCCCTTTCGTTCACTGATATCGACTGTCCACAGCGCCTCAATGAGGACCAGCCCAGCGACTTTGCCGGCGGACGTGCATTTCCAAGTGATTGTGGAGTCGCGGTAGCCGGAGCGGAACATCAGCACACTGGCGCCTGGTTCGAGTACTCCGGCGCATCCATTCAAGGATCCTTTGCTCATTTATTTACGGACGAAAAGTTTCGATGCTTGACATATTCCCATATGGGAATATATATTCTGTTCATGCCAAGAGCGGCAAGCAACTCGGACGCATTCAACGCTGTGGCTGAGCCCCGAAGACGCGAGATTCTGGAGTACCTTGCGGGTGGCGAGCGTGCCGTCGGTGATGTGGTCGTACGACTTCGGATGGAGCAGCCTTCCGTATCGAAGCATTTGAAGGTACTTCGAAAGGTAGGGTTGGTGAGGGTACGGCGGCACGGGAGGCAGATGTTGTATCAAGCCAATGCGGAGGGGATTCGTCCGCTCTACGAGTGGACGAAGACGTTCGAGCATCTGTGGGCACATCAGTTGCTGCGGATCAAGCAAAGGGCGGAGCAGAAAACGCGCGATTCCGAGAAGAGTTAAACAAGGCTTACGTCTCCTTATCAGCGTTCAGAGCCGCGGTGGGAACGTTACAAGCGACAGGGAATGAGGTCAGAGGAGGAACATGAGCATTAGTCCAACAATTCCGGGAATTGAGAGTTTGAGCTTGATGATAACGCAGGAAATCCACGTGAACGCATCGCTTGAGACGACGTTTGAGTCCTTGCTTGAGCAGCTTGGACCTGAGAACGAGACTCCCGAGCAGAAGATGCCGATGAAACTTGAACCGTGGCCGGGCGGCAGATGGTTTCGCGATCTGGGCGACGGCAACGGGCATTTTTGGGGACATGTGCAGGCGATCAAGCGTCCCACGCTGTTGGAAATTACAGGGCCGCTGTTCATGTCGTACGGCGTCGTTTCGAATCTGCAGTACAGGTTGAGCGAAGCGAACGGGGGCACTTTAATCAAGTTCCATCACAAGGCCTTTGGACTTATCCAGGACGAGCACCGCAAGGGCGTCAGCCAGGGTTGGAATCACATGAACATGCGCGTGAAAGCTCGCGCCGAGTCGAGAGCAAAGTAGGAGGAATTATGTGCCCAGCATGCATCGCCAGTGTGGGAATAGTCGTGGGCAGCGTAGTGTCGGCCGGCGGGGCGACTGCGCTGGTGATGAAAGTTCTTCGAAGCAAAAAGACTGAGAAAAGCATTTCAAAGGAGAAGGAGCAGTGACGATGACGACAGGGACAATTGAAAGAACTGGAGCAAAAACAGTGTCACATGCGGAATGGCTTGCAGCACGCAAGCAGTTTCTTGCAAAAGAGAAAGAGTTCACGCATCTGCGCGATGCACTGAGCAAGCAACGACGTGAACTGCCGTGGGAAAAAGTCGAAAAGAACTATGTTTTCGAAGAGCCAAGGGGAAAGGTGACCCTTGGTGACCTGTTTGGTGGCTGCAGCCAGCTGGTGGTGTATCACTTCATGTTTGGTCCAGGATGGAAGGAAGGATGTCCCAGCTGCTCTTTTATCGCGGACCAGTTTGACTCCATAACCCTGCACATGGCGCAGCGAGACACGAGACTGGTCGCAGTATCGAGAGCCACGTTGGCGGAGATCGAAGGCTTCAAGAAGAGAATGGGTTGGAAGTTCCCGTGGGTGTCGTCGTTCGGAACTGATTTCAATTACGACTACCGAGTGTCGTTTTCGAAGGAAGAAATCGCGAGCGGGAAAGCGATCTACAATTACGAGACCTCAAGCTTCGAGTCCGAAGAAGGTCCAGGCGCGAGCGTGTTCTATCGCGAGGACGGCGAGATATTCCACACCTATTCAACCTACGGCCGGGGTCTGGACATGATGCTTAACGCGTACAATTTCATCGATCTCACGCCGAAGGGACGCGACGAGGATTCATTACCGTATCCGATGGCATGGGTGCGGCACCACGATAAGTACGAGGACACCAGCGCCCTGACCGCGAAATCAAAAGCTTCCTGCTGCTCAGAACAGCAGAAGTAGCTGAGGTGAGGTTTCAAAGTTTTATGCAACGCTTCAAAGCGGGCCCTGAAATTCCTTCAGAACTTTGAAGCCTCCCAAAGCTTTCGACCGTTTATCTGGAGAAGATCAAGAATGGGAACCAATTAGCGATGCGCTGTGAATGTTTGTCGCGAGTGATCCTATTCTGAGTCGAGGCTCGCTTCAAGAATGACATGTCGTGTTACACTTGCCGCCCAAACTGAGAACAGGTGCTTCTCAGTGCTCCGAAACTCGGCTTCTAATCGGGGGTCCTGTGGTCGCTCGTGTTCTACTTCTGGCACTATTCGCGGGTTCGGCGCTGGCGCAGAACGTCGTTCACTACACCACCACCAGCGACAATGTGAAGTATGTCTTTGCGACCGCGGAGCCGGTCGCGCGCTTGCATCCCGGCGACATTCTGGACACCAATACTCTTGATTGCTTTGGCAACGCATTACGCAAGCCGGGCGACACGTTGAGCATGGCTAAAGGCGATAATCCGCTCGCAGGGCCGTTTTACATTGACGGGGCCGAACCTGGCGATACGCTGGCCGTCAAGATTCTCGATCTCCAGGTAGATGGAGACACCGGGGTCGGCGCGTACTCTCCGGGGTTTGGCGCGCTCAGCAGTTCGCACTACACGCCTATGCTCGAGTCGCCCTTAAAGGAGCGCGTCTGGTTTTATCACATCGATCACGCGTCCAATACCGCTACATACAAGGCGCTCGATTCGGACTTTTCGGTCAAGATACCGGTTCATCCCTTCTTTGGATGCATCGGCGTAGCGCCCGCGAATGGGGAGGCGCGCAGTTCGATCGTGCCCGCGGAGTTCGGCGGAAATATGGATTCGCCGGAAGCTAGCGTGGGCAACACCGTCTACTTTCCGGTGAACGTGAAGGGAGGGCTCTTTTACATCGGCGATGGACATGCCGCGATGGGCGATGGCGAAGTTGCCGGGTCGGCCATCGAGGTTCCGCTAAAGGCGCGCGTTCAATTCGACGTGATCAAACGGCGCACGATCGAATGGCCGCAATTTGAAAACAGCGAAGCTATCATGACAGTCGGGGCTTACCGGCCCGTCGAGGATGCTGCTCGCATCGCTCTTACTGAATTGGTGCATTGGATTCATCGCGACTACGGCCTTTCCGATCTGGATGCCTATGAGTTGCTTTCAAAAGTCGCGAGGATACATTTGAACGAAATGGTAGACCCAAATTACGTCGTCGTGGCCTCCATCGAAAAGAAGTACCTGCCTCGCAAGAAACCATAGAGTCCTGGGATTTCTCAGATTACAAAGATTCATTTCGGAGCCCGGTCCCTCTCTGGCAGTGGCAAGCGTTGACGCCGCCTGGGCTGCAGCAGACGTCAACGTTGGTCTCGGCGGCTTCCGCGATGTTGCATGTGCCCCTACTAATTTATGCCACCTGGCGTTGTTTGAACCGCAGCCCCTTTCGATACAAGCCATCACTACCCACATCGAACACCCGGTTAAAGCGTGCGCGATAGTTTTCCAGTGCCGCGTTGGCAGCGAGTTCCAGGAGTTGTTCTTCGGAAAAATGCGCGCGCAATTCGGCGTAAAGGTCATCGTTGATGTTCGAGGGGGTGTCCGACATTGCATCGGCCATGCGCAGCAGTGCCGCGTCCGGCGCGGCAAAGCCCGCAAACTGGCCCCCGCGAATTGCAGCAATCTCTTCGTCGCTTAAGCCGTACATTCTGCCCCCGGCAGAATTGGCATCGATTCAAAATGGGCACCCGACGCGGACAGCGGTCCGTAAAATCACGAGCGCCCGCTGGCGTGATGCCACTCTTGCTTTCTGGCCTAAGAGCCATTCGCCTAAGATATTGAACCAAAATACGCGCGGCACTCGCGCCTGAATCTTTTGCGGGGTGAGATCCCGCCCCAGCATTTTGCGCACTTTTTTGAAGACTTGGCGCATTAAGAAGGATGTGTCCCTGGGATCAATTCCCTCTATTCTTGCCATACCCGGTCATCTCCTCCGTGTAGGTGATCTCGTGCAATACGTAATAATTCGATGCACCGCCGTAGGCGATAGTCGCGACTGAATGAGCTCGGAGCCGGCGGAGCGGCCCGGTGCACTGTCGCGAGGCTTGGCCTCCGGCGAAGCACCTTTGAAAGTTATCCGGCAGGATGAACTCCTGCCAGGGTTACAACTCGAGCGCATTCACGACGGAAGTACTCTAACAATGTGTGCAGCTGCAGGGCGAATGATGACTCGCCAATCCCGTCCCACGCGCAATTAAGTGGATGATCGTGCTACAGTTGGCTCAATAGTCGATGCTGGAACAGCGATTAATCCTGATCAACCTGCTCGTAAAGCTGGGTGTGGCCGCAGCTGTGGCCAGCGCCCTGGTACGCTCGGTTGAATTCAAGTCGCTTCTGTTCCGCGAAGACCGTTCCGTCAAGCAGAAAATCTATCTCGTGCTCTGGATTGGGATTCCACTTGCTCTGGGCGTATGGATCCGCTTCAGTGCACGAAGTTTTCTGGCGGGCGACCTGTCTTTCGAAACCGCTCTAATTCTGGGAGTGATCGGTGGGCGCTTTTGTGGCATGGTTGGGGGCGCTCTGGTTGCCATGCCGGCGGCCCTGCATGGTGAATGGGCTACTTTGCCCTTCTCCCTTCTTTGCGGTTTTGTTGCCGGCCAACTACGTACGTTCGTTAGCGACAAGGAAGAGATCTGGTCCTTCTCTCCGTTTATCGATCTCAGTATCTATCGCTGGATTCGCCGTAACCTCCCTCGGCCGCGTCTTTTCGATTGGCAGATCATGTTTTTTCTGACTATCGTTGGACTCCGATTTGTACATACTGAATTGTTCCGATTCTTCCCGAATCTTACCTATGCGTTGGAAAGCCCGAATCCATGGGTAGAATTGGCGATTTACGCCACCTCCATCATGGTGGTAGGAACCGAGCTGAAGATCTGGAACAGTGTAAGAATTCAGATCAAACTCGAAGAGCAGGAGCGGTTGCTCTTGCACGCGCGCATGGAGGCATTGCAGAACCAGATCAATCCCCACTTCCTGTTCAACACACTGAACTCGGTATCGTCGTTGGTCCGATTTGATCCTGACACAGCCCGTGAGCTCATCATTAAACTGGCTACCATTCTGCGCCGTCTGCTGCACACAACTGACGCTTTCGTACCTCTCCGCGATGAACTCGAATTCATCGACAACTATCTTGATATTGAAGTCGTGCGCTTTGGTCGTGACAAACTGAGAGTGGTGAAGGAACTCGATAGCAATTCTCTCGACGTTATGGTGCCCAGTATGCTGCTGCAGCCGCTCGTGGAGAATTCCATAAAACACGGACTGGCTTCAAGGGTGGAAGGCGGCAGCGTTTTCCTTCGAAGTCAGCTCGTCAACTCGTCTCTCGTGATCGAAGTCGAAGATGACGGAGTGGGAATGGCCTCTGCTCAGTTCCTGGAGCGCCCAACTGGACTGGGTGGGAATGGAATTGGCATGGCGAATGTTGCCGAGCGGCTAAAGGTGTTATACGGTGACACCGCCCGTATGACAGTCGATAGTCACGAGGGGAAGGGAACATTGGTTCGTTTGCGTTTGCCAGTCTTGGAAACTGCCGGCGCTTTCCCGCCAATCCTCTACGAGCCGACAACTCGGCGGTAGAACTCTTCGTATTGGGGAATGATTTTGCTGGCGCAGAAACGAGCTTGCGCCGAAGTACGCGAAGCCTTTCCCATCGCGCGCAACTTACTTTCATCAGCAAGGATCTCAATGGCGCATTGAGCCATGGTTTCCACGTCCCCAACATCCGCTAGAAAGCCGTTTTTTCCGTGCTCAATTACCTCAGGAATACCGCCAACGTTAGTGGCGATGGGGACTACCTCACACGCCATCGCTTCGAGCGCAGCCAGTCCGAAAGATTCCAACTGGCTCGGCAAGAGCATGACATCCGCCATGGCCAGCTTCTCATTCACGCGATCCTGCTTGCCGAGAAAAATGACATCGTCGTGAATACCTTTCCGCATGGCCAGCCACTCCGCTTGTGAGCGGTCGGGACCGTCGCCAATTAATAGCAGCTTCGAAGGAATCTTCTTGTGCACCCGATCAAAGACTTCGATGACGTCCGCCAGTCGTTTTACCGGGCGGAAATTCGACAAGTGCACGAGCAGGCGTTCGTCTCGCGTGACGAATTCGGCACGCCGTTGCTCCGCACCATCGTCGCGAACGTAGACATCACAATTGACGAAGTTATGAATCACTTTGATTTCATTGCGCACCTCGAACTCGCGGACTGTGCGCTCCCGCAGATACTCCGAGATGGCGGTGACGCCGTCACTTTGCTCAATCGAGAAACGCGTGATCGGCAAGTAAGACCGATCTTGGCCGACCAGCGTGATATCTGTCCCGTGCAACGTGGTCACAAACGGCAACTTTCGCTTCGCCGGTCCGGCAGCCAACATCTGCTTGGCTAACATTGCGCTTACTGAATGGGGGATCGCATAGTGAACGTGCAACAAGTCGAGGTCATAGAACTCCGAAACCTCAGCCATGCGCGTGGCCAGGGCCAGGTCGTATGGAGGGAAGTCAAAGAGCGGATAACGCGAGACCTCTACCTCGTGATAGTGAATGTTGGGCTGAGGCCCCGTAAGACGAATCGGTTGAGAGTAAGAGATGAAGTGGACTTGATGCCCACGCTGGCCGAGTTCGAGCCCGAGTTCTGTGGCAACTACGCCGCTGCCCCCGTACGTCGGGTAGCAGGTTATCCCTATGTTCATCCTTATCCTTATGGCGCTCCGGCCAGCAGCCTACATGCTACTGAGCATTCGATGGCCTATGGCGAGCAGCGATGCAGTTTTTGGAGTCCCGGTAGGCTTGAATCAGGTGTCTTGTTTCGGCTGTGTGGGTCCAGAGATGCCGGCGGGGTCCAACTTCTCCAGCAGTGACTGAAAACGCTCCTGCAGATCAGGTGTCAGAGTCAGGAATTCGATTCCCATGCCCACGCCCGGGTCGCACGTACGCACGACCGCACTGCTGTTTACATGTTCCTGCTCGATCCAGAAATCAACTTTCAGAGCCGTGCCAACCGCCATTGGCATGATCATTTCGATGTAGCAGCCGTTGCCGCTGATGTCAGTTGCATTTACACGCATTGGAACGTTCGTGCGTTCGTCGCGCAACTCGAGATTGAAGCTTATTTTGTGCCGTGCACGCCGTCGGCGATTGGAAGGATGGGCACTCGGGGTTGGCGCGGCCGCTGGACCACTCAGAGCCTCTTTCCATGGGCACTCTTGACCTTCCAGAAGCTGCAACCCTACTTGATTCTTGTAGATGCCGCCGGCATCCACCACCCAAACGATTCGACAGCGTGCCTTTTTCTGCTCCACCTGCACGCCGATGATGTCTCCGGGCTTGAGTTCGCACTCGACGCCCGAGACCAGCGCTCCCTGGTTGCTGATGTTCTTGGCGCGCACGTGCTGAATGAACGGCTTACCATTGGAATCCATGCCCCACACCCGAATCGGGAGGTCGGTATCGAGCCGAGGCTCGGGACGCTGAGTCATGGCGGTTACTGGGTATCATCGGCCAGAGCCGCCTTGGAATCAAACAAAACAGGCGAGGTTGCACTTACCTAGGTACCCCCCTTGCGGTCGCTTGGAGACCATTGCCCATCATTCGGCGGCAGGCAATTTTTAGCTGTCAAGCGCCTTCTCACAGCGTGGCCGGCACACGGGCCAAACTGAGGCGGATGCCCGTATGTTCGGCAAAATGACACTACAAGCTACGCGGAGCGGGAGCAATCTATGCGTCATTTTTACAGCACGGGATGCGAAGTTGCCATCAGAGTGGCCGACGTGACAATGCCTTCCGAATGGCCTGCGACGAGTTCGTGCACTACGCACGTAAGGCGAAACTCGTCGGCGTTGCCGATGAGAACGGCGAGGGTGTGGCAGGGTAGCGCTCGACCATCGCGGCTGGTTTGACCGCGATTTCCGCTGTCGCCTATACTCGAATTCGACTCCACTTCGCGAACGGCGCTTTCAGTTCGCAGCTTCAGGCACGTAGTTGCACGAGTGGGCGGTTAGCTCAGCTGGTTAGAGCGCCTGCCTTACAAGCAGGAGGTCGCAGGTTCGAGTCCTGCACTGCCCACCATCTAAATACTGATCTCCCTGCGCTTGCGGGCAATTTGGCGACGAGTTCGACGACCTCGTTTTGGTCAGTGTGCCCAGTTCTGTGCCCACCCTTGCCTCTAGCGCTCCTAGCACGCTCTGTTCCGAAGGATGCACATACCTCGCGCTAATGGCGATTGAACTGTGACCCGCAATTTTGGCTAGAGTCCACACGTCACAGCCGCTTACACCCAGACGAGTCAAGAATGTGTGCCTGCACGTGTACAGAACGAATGGGCGAAGCTTGCTATCTGGGAGAGCTTTTTTATGTTGCTTCTTGAGCGTCGATGGCTCGATGTGGCCGCTCTTGGTTGGCGCGAGCCAGATCCAGCTCTCTTCTGGTTTGCCAGAGACTTCCCAATGCCTTTCAAGGATGGCGCGGCCGAGTCAGCTCGAGATCTGTTCTCCATGACTTAGGTAACTAGCGATCTCTTCAGAATCAATCTTAAGATTTAGTCACAATGCATGCCAGGAACACAAGCCTATTCTTAGTCACGACTGTTCTTGTGGCTGTCTTTGCTTGTGGTCAGACCGAACGTAAGGTCATCTCAAAAGTTGCGCCAGTATATTCTCCTTTGCTGAAGCAAAAGATGATTGGTGGCGTGGTCAGAATCGTAGCTGTGGTTTCCCCTTCTGGTACTGTCCAACGAATCGAAGTTGTTGGCGGCAATCCGATACTTGTGACAGCGGCTCAGGAGGCAGTAACGAAATGGAAGTTCACCCCTGCTGAGACGGAAACTCGGGAACCAGTTACATTTACTTTCGATCCGGCTAATCACCACTAACTAGCGAAGATCTGGAACAGCTCTGTTCAACAAAGCTCGCGAGTAAAAGTCGACCTCAAGAAGGAGCTTGAGCCGCTCTCTGCAAACAGAGGCAGTTGTACAAAGAAACACTTGCGAGCTTGCGCGAGCTAGTCAGGGACTTGACCAAAGACGTTGCGCAAGAACACCGGGCAGCCTGAGACAAAAAAGAGGCTCAGGTCCCAATGACCTGAGCCCTTAGAGGCAAAAGAAAGAAAGTGAACGGGTACTCTGATGTACCGGATAAGGCGACAATTCTGAAAGTTGATGGCGATAAGCGTGTTTCTGAGCACCCAACTCATCTCGTGTCGCTTGCCAAAGCGAATAGCGCGCTATTTCGGCCGTCGCTCTTCACCACTCGTCCCTTCTTCGTCAGGTGGATTAGGTCGCGGAGTGAGTCCCTTTGCCGAGGCCTCGGATCCAGGTGGTTCACGGAACGGTTCCACAGAGATGCGCTCGTAGCACACTTCCAGCACGGTCAAGTATTCTGTGCCGCCTGGCGCTTGGAGAACTACGCTGTCGCCCGCTGCCGACTTCATCAGCGCGCGCCCCAGGGGTGACACCCAACTGATGTGGTTGCGGTTGAGATCGACCTCGTCGGTGCCCACGATGCTCACCACTCGCTCCGCTCCAGCGGCATTGGCATAGCGCACGGTCGCTCCGAAGAATGCCCTCGTGTCCGGCTGCCCCGCTCTCCGAGCTTCCGGGTCCACAACTTCCGCGGCTTCGATTCGCTTTGTGAGAAAGCGAATCCGGCCATCGATCTGCCGCAGCCGCCGCTTGCCGTACTGATAGTCGGCGTTTTCACTGCGATCGCCATTGCTGGCAGCCCACGCCACCACCTCCGCCACTGCCGGGCGTTCCCTCGTGAGCAGAAACCGGTGCTCATCTTTCAGGCGCTGCAGCCCGCTCGGGGTTATGTAGTTCTTGCCTGGCGTCGCGGGCTCGTCCGCTTGTGGTTTTCTTGTAAACCCTTTCCGCATCACGTAATCCTTCCAGCGCGAATCCAGTGGGTGCCCCCAATGAAAGCGGATTGAACGCCGATACAAAACAGTGTAGGTCCTCCGCGTTCATGGGAGTTCATCTGCGGCCCCAACTGATTTTTCAAGTCTTCCCGTCAATTAGCGATCTATCCATCATCTCGGACAAATGGCGGCGAAGACATGACTGAAATCAGTCGCAGGAGGCTGGGTGTTCTTGCCGGCTCAACGCGCTTCTGAACGGATTGTGCGCGATTGCGCTCTGCGTGGGATTGTATTTCATCCAACATCACAAACGGGGAAGCGCTTGCCCGACGCTGGATGTTTTCGGTTGTCCGTATGGCACTCAGCTTCCATTAAGAACAACGGCGTGCGCGCGCGCTTTGAGCAGCAAAGGTACCGCTCTGCAGGGCGACTCGTCTTTGGGTCGCGGAACAAGCCGCCACT
>Ga0207657_10008329_pt1 | contig 10544 bp, 6 predicted proteins | sample KBSC33metaG_FD_184316 | JGI IMG/M metagenome (GOLD analysis project Ga0207657, IMG submission 184316) | Corn rhizosphere microbial communities from Kellogg Biological Station, Michigan, USA - KBS C3-3 metaG (SPAdes) (version 2) | ecosystem: Host-associated > Plants > Roots > Rhizosphere > Soil ... | reverse complement strand
GTCGAAGAGTTCATCGCCGACAATGTCATCATCCTCCGCAACGTGCTCGACGACGAGAAGCGCCGTCGCACGATCGAGATCCTGAAGTTCCGTGGCACCGATCACCAGAAGGGCGAGATTCCCTTCACGATCGTGCCCGGCGGTGGGATGGTCGTCATCCCGCTCTCGGCGATCGAGCTGCGGCAGAAGTCGAGCGAGGCGCGCATATCGTCGGGCAACGCCGAGCTGGACGAGATGTGCGGCGGCGGCTTCTTCCGCGACTCGGTCATTCTCGTCTCCGGCGCCACCGGTACGGGGAAGACGCTCACCGTGACGCAGTTCCTCAATGGGGGTGCCGAGCGCGGCGAGCGCTGCCTGCTCCTCGCGTTCGAGGAGAGCCGCGAGCAGTTCTTCCGCAACGCCCGTGGGTGGGGCGCCGACTTCGAGAAGATGGAGCGCGACGGCCTCCTGCGCATCGTGTGCGACTACCCCGACCTGCAGGGATTGGAGGACTGGCTGCTCAGCATCCAGCGGCTGATCGAGGAGTTCCGTCCGCAGCGCGTCGCCCTCGACAGCCTCTCGGCGCTCGAGCGCAGCGGCACGCCGAGGGCATTTCGCGAGTTCGTCATCGGGCTCACGTCGTTCATCAAGCAGCAGGAGATCACCGGCCTCTTCACCTCCACCACGCCATCGCTGATGGGGGGAAGCTCCATCACCGAGGCGCACATCTCCACCCTCACCGACTCCATCATCCTGCTGCGCTACGTGGAGATGTTCGGCGAGATGAAGCGCGGGCTCACCGTGTTGAAGATGCGCGGCTCGATGCACGACAAGCGCATTCGCGAGTTCAGCATCGATGCCGACGGGATGCACCTCGGCCGTCCCTTCCGCAACGTGACCGGCATCCTCGCCGGCACGCCGGTGCACGTCTCGCCCGAGGATCTGGAGCGGGCGTGGAGTGCCTTCGACCTCAACCCCAAACCGGGCGCGCATGACGGCGCGCCGACTGACGATGAGTCGCGGCGAATCGAGCGTCGCCGGTCGTAGCTCCACGGAGCTGCTGGACGAGCTGCGCGCCAGCGAGGCGCGCTTCCGCGAGGTCATCGAGCGGAATGCGGACGCAATCGTGGTCGTGGATACCACGGGGACCGTACTGTACGCCAACCCGATGGCCGAGCGGCTCTTCGACCGCGACGGCGCGGAGCTGCTGGGCACGACCCTCGGTTTCCCGCTCGTCGCCGGTGAGACGACGGAGCTCGATGTGCTGTCGCACGCCGGTCCACGCGTGGCGGAGATGCGCGTCGTGGAGTCCAGGTGGGACGGGCGCGATGCGTACATCGCCTCCCTGCGCGACATCACCGAGCGCAAGCAGGCGGAGCGCGATGCCCGGCGGCTGATCCGCGAGCAGGAGGCGCGGCGCACGGCGGAGGAGCTGGCCGGCCGGCAGCGCTTCCTGCTCGAGGGGAGTGCCGCGCTCGTCGCGACGCTGGACTACGACGCCACCCTGACGACGCTCGCCATGTTGTGCGTCAGTGGCGTGGCCGATTGGGCTGTCGTCTTCTGCACCGATGAGGAAGGTCACCCGGAGCGGGTGGAAGTGGCGCATCGCGATCCGCAGAAGCACGCGCCGGCGAGCATGCTGCGTGCGCTCCTCTCCACCCACGACGGCGTGCACCCGATCGTGGAATCGTTCAACACGAACGTCGTCCGACGGGTGGACCACGTGGATGCCGCGGTGCTCGACACCCTCTGCCACAATTCGCACGAGGCCGAGCTGGTACGCGAGCTGGGTGCAGATGCACTGCTCCTCCTGCCGATGGTGGCGCGCGGACGGCAGATCGGCGGCCTCGTGCTGGTGCGCACCGGTGCCAGCCATCACTTCGACGAGGGCGATGAGGCACTGGCCGAGGACATCGCGGTGCGCGGCGCGCTGGCGCTCGACAACGCGCGCCTGTACGACGATGCGCGGCGCGCGGACAAGGAACGCTCTGACCTGCTCGCCGTCGTGTCCCACGATCTCCGTACGCCACTGACGGCGATCATGGGATACGCCGAGCTGCTCCGCCTCGGCATTCCCAAGCCGCTGCCGCCGGAGAGCATGACCCAGGTGGAGCGCATCGGCAAATCCGCGCAGCACCTGCTGTACCTGATGAACGAGCTGCTCACCTTCACGCGGCTCGATGCCGGCCATGAGACGCTGAATGTGCAGGAGGTGGACGTGCGCGACCTCGTGCGCGAAGTGGCGGTGCTGATCGAGCCGGTGGCGAGAGAGCACGGCCTGACAGTGGATACGTCCCTGCCCGCGCAGCCGGTGCCGGTGCGCACCGATCCGGACAAGCTGCGGCAGGTGCTGCTGAACCTCGCTGGTAACGCGGTGAAGTACACGCCGGCCGGCTCCGTGCACCTGCGTCTGGCGGCGTCGGCGGATGGCGCCGTGCTGCGCGTGGAAGACACCGGTGTCGGTATCAGCGCCGAAAACCTGACGCGGATCTACGAACCGTTCTGGCAGGTGGACCCGTCACAGCGGTCGCGAGAGGGCGGCACAGGGCTCGGACTCAGCATCGTGCGCCGGATGGTTGACCTGCTCGGCGGCCGCGTCGAAGTGGAGAGCAGGATGGGCGAGGGGACGACGTTCAAGGTGACGGTCACGAGCGCGTAGCCAGCGGGCGCGCTGGCGCCGCTGCGGTTGCTCGAGACGCGAAAAGGGTGGCGGACCGTTTGGTCCGCCACCCTTTCGACTCGACTCTTCCCGGTCAGCTCTTGAAGTTCGGATTGTTCTGCGTTTCCACGTTCGGAAGCGGGACGCACGTCACCGACCCGAACGTCTGGCCTTTCCGGTTCACGCCCGTCACGAACGGCAGGTTCTTCCGCAGCATGTCCGGATACCGCTGCCCCTCGAGGAACAACTGCCGCCGACGCTCCTCGAGGATGATCGGCTCGAGATCGCTCGCCGGATCGGCGACGAGCGCGGGCACGCCATTGGCGGCGCGCACCCGATTCATCGCGTCGATGGCAGCCTGACCCCCAGTCGCTTCCGCGAGGATGAGCTGTGCCTCGTTCCACGACGCGATCGGAAGTGGCACCGCGCCACTCCCGAGATACTTCTGCTGCTGCCAGATCTCCGTCACGTTGTCGCTCCCCTTTCGGTTCATGTCCTTCACCTTCACCCGTGGATCGGGAGCGCCGTTCACGGTGAGGTTCAGGTAATCCGGGCCGGTGGAGAGGTAGTCGTTTCGGACCGTGAGGTTATAGACGCGATTCTCGCGCGCCGGCGTAGTCTCGGAGTACTCGGCGACCCGCACGAAGCCTGCGGGCACCAGCGCGGCGTCCGCCGCCGCGCCGGCCATGTCGCCGGCGTCGAGTCGCGTTCGCGCGCGCCCGACCAGCGCCATGTTCTTCAGGCTCGCGTCTCCCGGTGACGTCGCCAGGTTGATCGCATCAGTGAACCGCTGCTCGGCGATCTTGAACACGTCTGCCTTCGTCATCGGCGGACCGTTGTCCACCGTCATCTGGCACATTCCCTCGCCGAGCAGCAGGTACGCGTAGCCGGCATAGGCGCGCATCTCGGTGAGGATGCGCGTGCGGTTCGGCACTTGTTCGTCGGTGAAGGTCTGCAGGCGTGCCGCCGCGTCGTCGAGCTGGAAGCGCGCCTGCTGCAGTGGCGTGTAGAAGCCCATCGACGTCGTGGCACGCGAGGTCGGGCAGCTTCCGGGTGCGTTCTTGATCTCCTGCTCCCCGCGCCACTCCCACGGATGGTTGTCGACGAAGCCGTTCGCCGAGAGCTCCTCGCTCGACAACATCGCTCCCGTGGCGACGAACTGCGCGAAGGCACACTGGAACTGCTGCAGCGACGCCGCCTCGAGAATGGGGATCAAGGCTGGATCGTCCAGCGCTTCCACCGGCACGCGGCCGGGATTGTCCACCGTGAGCAGCGAGTTGCAGGCGACGGAGCCGGCGAGGGCGACCGCCATTGCCGCCGTGCCGAGCCGACGCGCACGCGACGCGCGGCCCCGGCGTTCGGGTCTGTATGAATGCATGGATGCGTCTCTCAGGTCAGAAGTTGAGGCGAAGCGTCGTCGTGAAGCTCGCCGTCGGTGGAAGGATGGTCTGGAAGCCGTTCGAGAGCTGTCCGACGGCGCGAATTTCGGGATCCCATACGTGCTGGCCGGCGATCGGCACGTAGATCTCGCCGTCGCGCGAGGTGTTCCACCCCTGCGCCGCGGTCCACAGCATCGAGAGATTGCGACCGGCTACACTGATCGTCGCGCCGGATGCGCCAAGGCGCGACACGTAATGCGTCGGCACCGTGTACGTCGCCGACAGTTCCCGCAACCGGAGGAAACCAGCCTCGTACGTTCCTGGCGCGTCGGCCTCGATGGAGCGGTAGACCTGCAGCAGCGGATCATTGCGCTCGATCACCGCCAGCGTGGAGCCCTGGTTGTGCAGCGCGCGGATCTCCGTGTCCGACTGCAGATGTCCGCCGTTGCCGTCCACGCGAGCATACAACTGCAGCCGCTGCCACAGCGTCACCGAGGTGTTGAAGCCAGCCTGCCAGGTGGGTTGCGAGTGCCCCCAGTAGACGCGGGGTGCCTGCGCACAGGGAACGTCGGGGCCGCCCTGTTCGAGTCCACTCTTGCCCGTGCCGCCGTCGCAGATGGAGGAGACGACGAATCCATTCTGGTCGAGCACCGCGGAGCGGACCTTGTAGAGGAAGAAGTCGCCGATCCCGAAGCCGACCCGGTTCTGCGCCTGGCCACCGCCGCCCACGGTGAGGAAATCGATCCCGCCCATGTCCTCGATGCGGTTGCCGTTGTTGGCGAGCTGCGTGCCGATCTCCCAGCGCACTCGGCGTCCGTCGAGGACGCGAAGATTGCCGGAGAATTCGTCACCCCATCCCTTCACTCGACCGATGTTGATCACCTGGCTGCCGGGGAAGCCGACGGACGGCGGCACGGGTGAGTTGACGATGGCGTCGGTGATGTTGCGGGCGTAGTGGGTGTACGACACGTCCGCGCGTCCGCCGAGCAGCGTGGTCTCGAAGCCCAGTTCCAGCTCCTGGCTGCGCTCGGGCCGCAGCGCGGGATTGCCGTACGACGACGGCACGAGACCGGGCAGGTTCTGGTAGCCGACGCTCGGGCTGTAGAGACGCGCGGCGTCGAACGTGCCGGGCTGCGTTCCCGCCGCACCGAGCGCACCGCGCAGGCGAAGATCCTGCACGAACGGCAGCTTGAACCACGGCTCCTCGCTCACCACCCACGAGGCGCTGAGCTTGGGATAGTACGCCGCCTTGAAGTCCTTGCCGAAGGCGCTGTTGTCGTCGCCGCGCACCGCGGCGGTGACGAAGACGCGGTTGTTCCAGGCCGCCTGCTCCTGCACGTACACGCCGACGGTGGCGCTGGCGACGTAGTCCTCCTGACCGTCTCGCGTCGCGCCGCCGGTGATGGTGGTGATCGGGCCGGCGGGGAAGGTGGTGGCCGTCGCCGTGATGGTGCTCAGCTCGGAGCGATAGTGCTGAAGCCCGACCGAGGTGGTGAAGCGAAGCGCGTCACTCCAGCCGTACTTCAACGAGCCCGCATAGTCGAGCGTGAGGAAGTTTCTCGCGTTGCGCTGGACGTTCTTGTTGCCGAGGCCGTTGTTGCCGAGGAAGTCGAGATTGCCGAGCGGCTGGCGGGGATAGAGCCGCCAGTTGTTCTCCGAGCTGATGTCGAGTCCCGTGACGAGGCGGTGGGTGAACCACTCCTTCGGCTCGTACATCGCGGTGAGGCTGATCGTGGTGCGGTCGTTGTCGGCGTGGCTCTCGACGGTGGACCACTCCTCGGGCGGTGTCTGGTTGAAGCCGCGCTGGCCGGCATTCATCGTCAGCGGCGTTCCCCACACGAGCTGGCTGAAGGGGTCGACGTCGATCGCCTCCTGCGCGAGGCGGATGCGATCGCGGATGTAACCGGCACTTCCCTGCAACCGGAGCTTGGACCCGACGCCGGCGTCGATGTTGGCGCGCGCGCTGAACTTCTTGTCCCAGTTCCACGCGACGACACCGACGTCGTCGTCGTACGAGGTGGACATGTAGTAGCGGGCGTTGTCGGAGCCGCCGTTGAGGCTCCCGACGTATCCCTGGTTGCGCCCGTTCTGGAAGATCGGTCCGTTGCCGAATTCCTTCTCGTGCTGGTACAGGTTGAAGTGCACGATCTCGCCCGTCGCGGCGACCTTGCCGTACAGCTCACCGGCGCGGCCCTCGGGATTGGCGAGCCAGTTGGTCCCCTGGCGTGTCGTGAAGTCGAAGTGCGTCGCCCCGGAGCGCCCGCGCTTCGTGATGATCTGGATGACGCCGTTCGAGGCCTCGGTGCCATACAGGGTGGCCGCGGCCGGTCCCTTGATGACCTCGATGCTCTCGATGTCCTCGGGATTGATGTCGTTCAGGCGGCTCGCGCCGGCCCCACCGCGCTGCGCCTGCCCGCGCGCCGCATCGGCGTCCATGCGAACGCCGTCGATGTAGATCAGCGGCTCGTTGCTCAACGAGAGGCTGCTCGCGCCACGCACGCGCAACTGCGCACCGGTGCCGACCTGGCCGGTGGCGGGAAGCACGATCAGTCCCGGGGTGCGCGCGCCGACGAGCTGCTCCACGCTCCGCGCCGGCGCGACGGCGAGAACGTCGGATGCATTGATCGTCTCGATGACATTGCCGACCGCCCGCTTCTGCGTGGCACCGGCGGTGCCCGTGATCACGACCTGGTCCAGTTGCGTGGACCGCGGCACGAGCGAGAAGCTCACCGTGATCGTTGCACCTTCGCGAACGGTGACGCGCTGTTCCTTCGGCGCGTAGCCGACGAGGCGTGCTCGGACGACGACGTCGCCCGCCGGCACGCCGGCGATGATGTAGCGGCCCGTCGCCGTTACGCGCGCGCCGCGCGTCGCCGACGTCGGACCGCTCGAGACGATGAACACTTCCGCGCCGACGAGCGGCGACTGCGCGGATGAGTCCATCACCGTGCCGGTGATCGTGCCGCCGCGCGACGCGCCTGGCGCGTCCTGCGCGATTGCCGTTTCTCCCCAGAGTCCTGCCACGAGCGGCAGCACGACTTGCCACACTAGCCTGCGCATCGACATCGATCCTCCACATAGTGAGCCATGGATCAGTCCGACGGACATGGAGTTTCCATGTTCGGCTTCGCCGAGGCTCGCAGTGCACGATTGCACCGTCGGGTCCGGTAAGGCGGGGCCGAGTATGAGTGCGGTTGGCGGGCGCGGCAAGGCCGGTCCGCGAAGCGACGAGCACGCTCAACGAATGGGATTCGCGATGCGTATTGGCGGGTTCGGGACGAACGCAGAACGGCCTCGCGATCATCGCGAGGCCGTTCTGCGCTGCGGGGGACGGGAGGTCAGCTCGCCTTCACTGCCTGGACGTCGATGTGGATCTTGATCTCGTTGCTTACGAGGACACCGCCCGTCTCGAGCGCGGCGTTCCACGTCAGTCCCCACTCGCGCCGGTCGATCTTCGTGTCGGCGCTGAAGCTCACGCGCTCGCCGCCCCACGGATCCTTGCCGCGACCCTCGTAGGTCACGTCGAGGGTGATCTCCTTCGTCACGTCCTTGATCGTGAGGTCGCCGACGACCTTGAACTGCGTGCCCTCCCGCGCGCGGGCGCCGTCCACCTTCTTGCTGCGGAAGGTGATGTGCGTCCACTTCTCGACGTCGAGGAAGTCGCCCGAACGGAGGTGCTGGTCGCGCTGCTCGTTGCGGGTGTCGAGGCTCTTCGCCTCCATCGCCACCTCGGTGTGCGACGCGTTCGGATTGCTCTCGTTGACTTCGATCGACCCGCGAAGGTCGGCGATCCGGCCGCGCACGGTGGTGATCATCATGTGCTTGGCCGAGAACTCGATCGTGGTGTGGGCCGGATCGATGTTCCAGGTGGAGACTTTCGTGTCGGCAGCGGCGGTGCTCATGGCGGATTCCTCATTGATTGGTAAGCATCACAGAACTGAGATACAACGGCAAGCTGAACTCACTCTACATCAGATGACACAGGCAGCGCCTCCGCCGCGCGGCCCAGCGACCGCAGCAGTGCAGCGGCGCGCTCCCGGTCGCCGCGGGTCAGTCCCGACATCGCATGCTCGATCGCACGCGCATGGTCCGGGAAGATTCGCGCCACCAGCTTCTTCCCTTCGCTGGTCAGCGTGGCGTAGCGGGCCCGACGGTCCTCGGGACACGCCTCGCGCTTCACGAGGTGGCGCTTCTCCAGCCGGTCCACCAGCCAGGTCACCCCGCCGCTGCTCACGAGCACCTTCCGCTGCAGCTCGCCGAGCAGCATCGGGCCAACGTGGTACAGCGCTTCCAGCACGCCGAACTCGGCGATCGTCAGTCCGTGACGCGCGACGTCAGCCTCGGCGTGGCGTGCCACCGCACTGTGCGCCCGCGAGAGGATCACCCACAGCCGCAGGGCCGACGCTTCGGCGGCGTCGAGCGTTGGCGGCTTGTGCGAGGCTGTCCGGGCTGAGGCGCGGGTGGCGTTATTCATCTTAGAACTAAGCTAAATACGGCCACGCCGCGACGCAAGGGGTCACCGACGTTTCACCGCCGTGCTGATACCTCCGCGCTTCACTCCGCCGTCGCCCCACGTGCCCCTGCCGGTGAGGCCGTCGAAGACAAGGCGGATCGGCAGTGGATTGGGCAGGTGAATGTCGTAGGTGAGGGTGTCGCCGGTCATCGCCACGTCGTACAGCACGAGGGAATCATCCTCGCCGACACCTCGCGCCACCCCGACGAGCTTTCCATTCTCCCGCCGGATCTGCATCACGCCATTTTGCGGCCGGCCGCCGACCATCGTCGTCGTCTCATAGAGACCGACCGGGTCGCGAGATGGCGGCGCGGGATGCGCATTCCCCACGACCGAGTCGAGCGCGAGCACGGGCGCGACCGGACCCACCCACATGCGTTCGTGCTCGAGGTCCACGGTCCACACCGCGCGCTCGATGAACCCCGCGCTCAGCACCCCGTCGTGGATCATGTTGTCCTTGCGCAGCACCGGGATGATGACGTCCCGGCCGGGCGCGAGCGAAACTCGCAGATCCGACGTGCGGCTCGCGCTGTCGCCGCCCAGCAGGGCCAGTGCGAACGGCGCCATGAGCGTGGAGGCGTTGTTTTCTGAATCCCACTCCAACCAGAGCGTTGCACCGTTCGGCGCCCGCACACCCACGTACGCGGTGAGCTGGCCGCCATGCTCTCCCGTGGCGATTCGCATCGGTACGGCTGCCATCGACTTTACCCGCTCGCCAAGACTCGCCGGCGTCTCGACGATCAACCGATCGTGAGCCAGGTCGAGCGTGACGGCGCGGTGGGCGAATGCGTTGAGCGAGATCAGCCCGCGCACCGGCGGCGCCTTGGGGCCGAGCATCTTCGCGAGGTCCATCACTCCCGCGTCGGTGGTCACCCGAAGCTGACCGATGCCGAGCGTGACGTTGGCGCAGTTGCGGCCAGTGAGTGCTTCGCCCGTGAGCCGCACGCCGAATCCGCGCCCTCCCGGCACGCAGCGGAGGAGCGCCGAGTCCTGCGGCGAAATCACCGTTACGCCGCCGCCGGTATCGAACAGGTAGTCGGCGCTGTCGCCCCCCACCTGAACACGAATGGTGCGGAGGTGCCCGGGTCCGCGCACGAGCGGCACCACGAGCGGGCGCTCGCCCGCCAGCGCGGTATTCACCGGCTGCGCGGTCGCGCGTTGCGCGACCGCGGGATGCGACGTGAGGAGAGACGACAGGAGCAAGGCGGCGCGCGTCAGCGAATATCTCATGGCGTGGTTGGGCAGGGGGCAGGGCGCACGGTTACATGCTGCGCGCCCCATCAGACAGAGCCTCCACGCGATTGGTTGCGCCGTTCGACGCGTGTGTGGCGGTCTACGGCTTCGCCCCGATCGCCACCCCCCACGGCGATCCACCGACCGGGATGCGGTGCACCACTTTCATCGTCTGGACATCCACCACGCTCACGTCGTTACCCGGGCCATTGGCCGTGTAGAGCCACCGGCTGTCGGGCGACAGCGCTATCCCCCAGGGACGCGTGCCGGCCGGCGCGGTGCTCAGCACCGAGTCGCGTGCCGCATCGATCACCGACACCGTCCCCCCTCGGCCATTGGAGATGAACACTCGATGGCCGTCGCGCGAAACGGCAACGCCCATCGGGCGTGAGCCGGCGGGCAGCACGACGGTCCGAAGGAGGACGTGCGAGGCGGGATCGATCACCGCGACGTTGCCGGAAGTCTCGTTCGTGACGTAGGCCTTGCTGCCGTCGGGGAGAAAGCCGATGCCGCGCGGGCGCTTGCCATCAGTCCCGATCTGCGCGAGCGACTTGCCGGTTGCCACGTCCACCACCGCGACGGAGTTGTCTCCCTCGCTGGTGACCCAGACGGTTTTTCCGTCGGGCGCGACGGTCACGCCTTCCGGCTCGCGTCCAACCTTCACATTCGACTTCGCGCGCCCGCTGGCGATGTCCACGATCGTCAGCGAATCGGCATCCTCATTGGACACGAACAGGGTGCTGCCGTCGGCGCTGAGGTCGAACGTCTCCGGATCCAGGCC
>Ga0207657_10008327_pt1 | contig 10549 bp, 13 predicted proteins | sample KBSC33metaG_FD_184316 | JGI IMG/M metagenome (GOLD analysis project Ga0207657, IMG submission 184316) | Corn rhizosphere microbial communities from Kellogg Biological Station, Michigan, USA - KBS C3-3 metaG (SPAdes) (version 2) | ecosystem: Host-associated > Plants > Roots > Rhizosphere > Soil ... | reverse complement strand
ATCGTTGCCACACTATCCTCAATTGTACCCGGACCTGCCCGAAGGGACTGAATCCTGGCAAGGCCATCGCCGAGATCAAAAAGGCGATGGTCGAGCGCGAAAGCTAACCATGGACATCAAGACGATCGCTCCTGCAACGAAGGCGCTGCGGCCGCGACCGCTGTCGCCCAACATCCAGATTTACCGCCCGCAGCTCACCTCGGTCCTGTCGATCGCCAATCGCATCACCGGCGTCGTCCTCAGCGTCGGCGCCGTCGGCCTGGTGATCTGGTTGAGCGCCGCTGCCGCCGGGCCTGAGCCCTACGCCATGGTCCAGCGATTGATCGGATCGTGGATCGGACGGATCGTGATGTTGGGCTTCACCTTCGCCTTTTTCCTGCACTTGTGCGGCGGCATCCGCCACCTCGTCTGGGATACCGTCCACGGCTTCGAGTTGCGGTCGATCTATATTTCGGGATGGTCCGTGGTGGCGGCGAGCGTACTGCTCACCGTGGCGGCCTGGGCGGCCGGTCTCTCTATCGGCGGGTGGCTCTGATGAACCGTCCATCCTTCCGCTCTCCGCTAGGACGTGCCATCGGCCTGGGCTCGGCGAAAAGCGGCTGGCAGCACTGGCTGGTGCAACGGGTAACCGCAGTCGCGCTGGTGCCGCTGACGCTGTGGTTCGTGGCGTCGATGATTGCCCATACCGGCAGCGACTATCCGGTCTTCGTCGCTTGGTTGAGGACGCCGTTCGCCGCCGGCGGCATGATCCTGTTGCTGATCGCTCTTTTTCACCATACGGCGCTGGGCTTGCAGGTGGTGATCGAGGATTATGTTCACTCGGGCGCCAGGTTTGCGGTAGTGATCGCGATCCAGCTTTGCTGCTACGGTCTCGCCGTGGTTGGAATCATCGCCACCCTGCGCATCGCGTTTGGTGGGGAGTAGAAGCGGCGGCGATCGTATTATTCCAACTGCGGACTTTCGGCCGGATAGATGATCGTGCCGTCGCGGCACACCTCCGCGACCGGTGTCAGGCTGGCCTCGTCGACATGCGCCGCCCCGAGGATGTGCATCACGCGCTCGCCTTGGCTGATTAGATAATCGGTGATGATGCGCCGGTGACAGCGCCACCACACAGCCTCGGCGCACATGATCGCGCACCGGTGCTGGCCGCCGAGCTCCCGCAGTCGCGCAAAGCCTATGGAGAAGGGCTTGGTCAGAGCATAGTCGGCATAGTTGCGAAAACCGCGCACCCGCCAATAGGCGTTTGGAGACGGTCCAGCGTCGCGCGCCTTTCGGCGAAGGCCGCCAAGTTCCGCGATATGTTCGTAGCCGATCTGCCACGGTGTCAGCGTTTCGGGAAGGCTGTCACCGTTGAACTGCGGATTGGTGCGGGACCGGGGCATTGATCTTACGTCGACGACGAGATCGACGCGGGACTCCCGGAGCAGATCGACGAATTCGGCGATCGTCCGGGTGGAATGACCGATGGTGAAGAACGTGTTCGTGTCGGCTCCAGCGGAATATTGAACGCTCAGCGAGCGCGGCGTCACCACCGCAGAATTATGGTCAAAACAGCCCTGTTTCAAGCCGGGCTTTAGGCGCATGATGGATGTGAAAAGTCCGGTTCGCAATGCCTCGACGATCCGAAGCGTTCCGCATCGAGCGAGAATTCATGACAAACAAGTTCAAGATCGGCGATCATGTGAGTTGGAATTCCGAGGCCGGGCGCGTCAGCGGGACGATCGTTCGCGTTCATACGCGCAATTTCGAGGTCAACGGCTACACCCGCCATGCGAGCACGGAAGCGCCGCAATACGAGATCAAGAGCGACAAGACCGAGCACATCGCCTTCCACAAGGACTCGGCGCTCACCAGGCTTCGCGACTGACGCTCCCGCCAGGCGTGATCGATGACAGAAAGCGATCGCCCGTTGCCGACGACTTCTCAGCCTTCCTCACCAGAGCCGCTCCGTGCCAGTCTCAGTGATGCGGACGATCGCATCCGTCTCAATCACTGGATGCCGCCACAACAGGGAATTTTTCCACGCATCCGGATCGGGCGCCGCTGGCTTAACACGCTATGGGCTCTACCGATCGGCGCGGCGACGTTGTTCTGCCTGATCGCGCTGGCGCAAAGCCTGCGCGAGTTGCCCAGCGTGATGGCCTTCATCCAGAGCCATCCCGGCATCGCGCAAGCGGCGCCGTCGGTCGACTCGGGCTTTCCCTGGTGGCTGCAGCTCCAGCATTTCCTGAACATGTTTTTCATGCTGTTCATCATGCGAGCGGGTCTACAAATTCTGGCCGACCATCCGCGGCTCTACTGGGGTCGCGATTGCACCCCGGGAAGCGATTGGTTCCGGTTCCAGGTGCCGGTGCCCAAGGGGCGTATCTGGACCGCCAAGGATGACTCGGTCACGCTGCCGACCTGGCTCGGCATTCCGGGGCTGCGCCATACGCTTGGGCTGTCGCGCTGGTGGCATTTCTCGGTCAACCTTTTGTGGCTGCTCAACGGCGTCGCTTTTTATGTGCTGCTCTTTTCCACTGATCAGTGGCGCAGGTTAGTGCCATTGACTTGGGAGGTGTTTCCAGCCGCGCTCTCGACAGCAATCCAATATGCCTCGCTGAACTTCCCGGTCGATGACGGTTGGACCCGCTATAACGGCCTCCAACAACTGAGCTACTTCATCACCGTCTTCATCGCAGCACCCGTCTCGATTGCTACCGGCCTGATGCAGAGCCCGGCGATCTCCAATGCGCTGGGCTGGTTCGGCCGGCTGTTCAACCGGCAGGCGATGCGCTCGGTTCACTTCCTGTCGTTTGCCTGGTTCGTCGGCTTTATCCTCGCGCATGGCGCCATGGTGTTCATCACCGGTATCCGGCAGAACACCAATCACATGTTCGGAGGTGTTGACGACGCCTCCTGGACAGGATTTCCGCTGTTCCTCCTCGCGATGGCCATTCTCGCCGCCACGTGGCTGGTCGCTTCACCCCTCACCATCCGCTATGCGCGTGTCGTGCAGCGCACGGGTGCATTCATGATCGGCTGGCTCATGGGGCTGGCCGAAAGTTGGGACCCGCGATCCCAACTCACAAAGAAGGATATCTCGCCTTATTTCTGGCCGAACGGCACGATGCCGAATTCCAAGGAATTCGATGATCTCGTGGCGGAGAACTTCGCCAGCTACCGGCTTCGGGTGGGGGGCCTTGTTGAGACGCCACGTGATTTTTGCTTGGCCGAGCTCAAGGCGATGGCCAAGCAAGAGCAGATCACAACACATTTCTGCATCCAGGGCTGGTCCGGCGTTGCCGAATGGGGCGGTGTTCCCATGCGCGACATTCTCGATCTGGTGAAGCCGATGTCGGAAGCGCGTTACGCGGTGTTCTATTCGCTGGCCGACGGCGCCGACGGTGGCCGCTATTATGACGTTCACAGCATCGAGAACATGCGTCACGAACTGACGATTCTTGCCTACGAGATGAATGGCAAGCCCGTCAGCGTTTTGCACGGCGCACCGCTGCGGCTACGCTGCGAAAACGAGCTCGGCTTCAAGATGGTCAAATGGGTCGTGGCAATCGAGTTTGTGGCGGACTTTGCCGACCTCGGCGCCGGCCAGGGGGGCTACAACGAGGACCACGAATTCTACGGCTACCGGATGCCGATTTGAACGTTCGTGGAAGCGACGGTCGTGGCCGAGGACTCAACCGGTAACAAGAGCGGTGCGGGAGCTGGAACGATGATCGTCAGGAACATATTGCCGCGCGCACTCGAACGATTGGCCGTGATCGAAGCGCAAGCGCCGGTGAGAGAAGCCGCCGAGCTGATGTCCAAGCCCCACACCGATCTTGTCGTCGTGTGCGCTTACGGCGACATGGTCGGCGTTCTGACGAAGACGGACATCGTGGGCCAGATCGGTCGCTGCATAGGGGCCGGCTGCACAGCCAGGGTGGACAGCATCATGACCCGCGATGTCTCCTATTGCCGGACACACGAGATACTGCTCGATGTGTGGTCGATGATGAGGGAACGGGGTCTGCAACGTGTTCCGATCCTGGACGAAGCACGCAGGCCGCTCGGCATCATCTATGCGCGGGAAGCCTTGCAGGCGCTGCTGTCCGAATCGGAAGACAACGAAGAACTGCTTCATGATTACATATCCGGGGTCGGGTATCGGTGAGTCGGGCGGCCCCTTGCCGCATCGCCTGTGGGTCGATGCGCGCCTCGCGTCCAGGCAACATATCCTCGAAAGGAGCTGCGATGCCCCGCCAGAATTCAGATGCCTCCAGCCAAGTGATTCAGCGTCAACAAGCGCTATCGAGATGGGATAACGAAGGTGGTGCCGCGGGTCCCATTCTGGCTCCGGCGGCTGATAAGGCACAAGCGCCGTTTCCGGAAATGAGCAACGCCGATCTGGTCGCGCTGCGCGTCCGAGTCATCGCGCTAGAGAATCTGCTGATTTCGTTACTCGCCGCCGCATCGAATCAGCAGCTCGAACTGGCGCGCGAAATGGCCGGCTACATTTCGCCGAGGCCGGGCTTTACCCATCATCCGCTGACCATACATGCCGCGGCCCACATGATTGATCTCGTCGAGCGGTCGTCTCGCTTCCGATGATGTGGAAGCTCGGAGATCCGGTGTGATGAACCCCGCTCCATGCACCCGCCATGAGCCACAACCGGCTTTGTTCAGGCCGCATGTGGCACGCGAGACGTGAAGTTGGCGCGGGTGATCGATACCTTGTGCCACTGCAAGCTTGTGCGTGAGTTGGATCTGCTGGAAGCGCGATACGAAGTTTGAGCAAAGGACGCAAAGGCCAGCCTCCACGGGACCTAGGTCCCGCCCGGAACCGTTAATGTTCACTTTTATACATTTCCGCGGGAACGATTCCCTCGCTCGCACGATATCCCAAGCGGGTGGGGAGCTGTGGGGCTATGCAAGGTTTGCCGAGGATTCTGATCGTTGAAGACGATCTCCTGATTCAATCTGCCGTCGAAGAGGCCCTCAAAGATGGGGGATTCGAAATCGATATCGCCTCGTCGGCCAAACAAGCCATCGAAAAACTTGACGGTGCTGGCGGCAAATATCGGGCACTTGTCACCGACATAAATCTGGGCCGTGACAAGGTGGACGGTTGGGAAATCGCCCGTCACGCCAGAGAGATTGATCCCGAATTTCGCGTGGTCTATATGAGTGGGGACAGCGCGGAGGAGTGGGCATCCAAGGGTGTTCCGAACAGCATCATGCTGTCGAAGCCTTTCGCGCCTGCGCAGCTCTCGACCGCGGTTTCCCAGCTACTCAACGGCGGTACGCCCATAGGGTGATTGAGGCGCGCAAAAACAAGTCGCACTCCGAACAGATCCGGTCCAACCCCCTGGCCGCGGGCAGGTGTCAGGAAGCCTGGTGGGGGTATGATGTCCTCATCAACTGATGGAGCACGACATGACAGGTAAGTCGGGCAGGGACTCGTTCGACCCACAGAATTTTCTCGCAAAAGTCGGGGTGGGCAAAACGATATCGAAATTTTCGAAGGATCAGATCATCTTTTCCCAGGGTGAGGCGGCCGATGCAGTATTTTACATCCAAAAAGGTCGGGTCAAGGTCGTCGTTATTTCAGATCAGGGCAAGGAAGCGGTCGTCGGGATTTTGGAAGCCGGTCAGTTCTTTGGCGAGGGGTGTCTCAATGGTCATCATCTACGCATCGCAACAACGTCCGCCATGGAGGAATGCCTGCTTACCGCAATAGGGAAGTCTACAATGATAGCGGTGTTGCACGATGAGCCGAAGTTTTCCGAGTTGTTCGTCGCCTATTTGTTGAAACGCAACAGTCGGATCGAGGAAGACCTCATCGACCAATTGTTTAATTCGAGCGAGAAACGCCTCGCCCGACTTCTTCTCTTGTTGGCGAATTTCGGCAAGGAAGGCAATCCGATGCCGATCAATCCAAATATCAGTCAAGAGACGTTGGCTGAAATGATCGGCACGACACGCTCGCGGGTAAGCTTTTTCATGAACAAATTCCGGAAGCTTGGCTTCATCAGCTACAACGGAAAAATCGAAGTCCATCGTTCGCTGTTGAATGCAGTTCTCTACGAAAAGCCAAGTTTGGAACGAGATTAACAGGCGAATCTTAAATTGGCTGGTCCATTTGCCCCCCCTATGTCGGTCAAACCGAACTGGTTTCGTCGGGGCGGGATAGGATAGGCAGATCCAGCTGGAAACGAGTCCCCGTTCGATCTTTCCCGAGCGTGAGGTGGCCCTGCAATTGCCTTACCATGCCGGATACCACCTTGAAGCCCAGGCTGGCTCGCGGCTGGTCGATGTCGAACCCTTCCGGAAGTCCGGCGCCATTGTCGGACACTTCGACGCGAAGATGTCCGTCGAGCTCACGCGCTGAGACTTCGATGTCACCGCTTCCTTCCGGATAGGCGTACTTGACTGCGTTGGTGACCAGTTCATTGATTAGAAGTCCCAGGGGAATTGCGTGATCGGCCGCGAGCAGCATTGGATCAGCGTGGCAGTGCAGAGTGTGCCTTTCGGTGTTCCCCTGCAGCTTCTTGCATAGCTCGGTCATGAAGTCCGCTAGTTCGACATAGCCAATGTGCGAACTGCGCCAAAGGTGATCGTGCACCTCGGCGATGGTCGACACCCGCAAACTCGCGTCTTGCAGGGCATTTTTGACATCCTGAGACGGGGCGCTGCGCGCCTGGACCCGGAGCAGACCCACGACCGATGCGAGGCTGTTCTTGACGCGGTGGCTCATCTCCCGGGTCAGCAACGCCTGGTGCTTGAGCGCCTCTTGAAGCCTGGCATCGGCCTGTTGACGCTCGATCGCGACGCCGAGCAAGCCGGCAAAGCCGGCAAGAAAATTGGCGTCGTCCTGATCGAACTGGCCGGGATCGGCACTGTCGACTTCGAGCACGCCGAAGAAGGCCTTTCCTTCTCCGCCCTTTTCTATCAGCACGTTGATGGCGCGCCTGATGCCGTGATCCACCAACAGCCGGGGCGTGCGGAAGCGGGTATCCGCCTCCAGGTGGTTCGAAATGACGGGCACTCCGGTCTGGTAGGCGTAGCCGGCGGGCGATCCAATGTCGGCGGCGAGTGAGACGGCATCAATGGTGCCCGACGCCCAGCCTACCCCCGCGCGCACCATCAGACGCTTTTCATCCGATTCATATTCCAGAACCTTGGCGAACGGAGCCTGCAATCCGATGGCGCACAGTTCGGTGGCGCGCTGTAGAATTTCCCGCAAGTTGCGGGTCTGCATTGCGGTGCGACCGAACTCGCCGAGGAGCGACTGTTGCCGCAGCCGATAGCCAAGCTCGTCCCGCCTGAGCGGGGCAGGCGTTTCAATTGGCCCCCGGACCGCTTCGAAAACCTCATGCATAACGGATGCTCCGAACACGGGTTGCGCCCGGCAATAAATCCCGAAACTCACATTGTGTTCCGTTGAAGTGTGGCCGCTTCTCTTCGAAGAGTCTGAGCAAAATAGCTCACCTGCCCAGTTCCAATTGATCGTTCGCCCGCAGTTTCGGCTCTGTGGTGTGGACCACCGACAGCGGCAACAACGATGTGCGACTACTTACCTCCGGTTTCGAAGGATTGACGCACGCCAATGTCTGATGCGGAAAGCGACAGTAAATTCGAGCTTGAGCTCCTGCGCTTGGCTTCGGACCTCAGGCAACTCGCCAAGGAAACACTCGACCCGGATTTGAAGGAACATTGCCTGCGGATGGCGAAGCAATGGTCCGGTGAGGTAGATGAGCCGGTCCGGGACGATACCGGGGTCTAAAGGATTTAGTTCAATGATGAGCACACCAGCCGGCAGATCACTGCCAATCGCCCTTGTCGTGGAGGATGAAGCGCTGCTGCGGATACTTGCCGTCGAAGTCGTCGAAGAAGCGGGGTTCACTGCGATCGAGGCCCGCGATGCGGACGAAGCGGTTGTCTTGCTGGAATCGCGTACTGATATCACTCTGCTTTTCACGGACATCAACATGCCCGGCAGTATGGACGGGCTCAAACTGGCCCATGCGGTGCGCGACCGCTGGCCCCCGATCAAGATCTTGGTTGTGTCGGGCAACCAACGACTTCACTCCTCCGATCTGCCGACGGACAGTTGCTTTGTCGGAAAGCCTTACCAAGCGTCGGCGTTGGTCGATGAACTTCGATCGATGTTCAGTTCCCCTGAATCGAGAGCCTCGCAATCCAACGCCGGTGAATGAGCGCTTTTGCTCAGACTCACCTGCAGAAGAGTGCGACAATGTCGGTCCCGATCCGACGCGCTCCCATCGACAGGCCTGTTGTCCGGATTACGCAGGAAGCAGAACCGGAACGACATCAAGCCATGCCGAAGGTACAAACCGACCATGATCTGCGGAGCAATCGACTGCTGGGAGCGTTGGAGCCCGCCAGCCGCAAGCGAATAGATCCCCATCTTGAGCCAATCTCGTTCAAGCTTGGCGATATGGTCTGCGACGCGGGAGGCCTGCTCGAGCACGCCTATTTTCCTCAAGGTTCCGTGCTGTCGCTGCTGACCGTGCTGGAAAATGGCGCGGCGATCGAGACCGCGAATATCGGCCGCGAGGGTGCGTTTGGCCTGTTCGCCGCCATGTATAGCCGCGTCACCTTTAACCGTTGCATTGTGCAACTCGAGGGTCATACGGTCCGCTGTCCCATCCAGTTGTTGCAGTATGAATTCAAGAACAGCGAGCACGTGCGCGATCTGTTCGTGAGCTACTCGGAAACACTGCTGTCTCAGGTCCAGCAAACGGTCGCATGCAACGCGATGCATTCGACGGAAGAGCGGATGTGCCGCTGGCTCTTGATGATGCACGAAAGGGCTGAGGGCGAAGCCCTTCCTTACACTCACGAATTTCTTTCTCAGATCCTGGGCGCCAACCGGAAATCCGTGACGCTTGCAGCGCAGTCGATGCAGGCCGCGGGCCTCATCAGCTATCGCCGGGGAGCGATCCAAGTGCTGGATCGTCCGGGCCTGGAGAAGGCGTCGTGCGAATGCTACGCGATCGTGAAAGAACGCTTCGACGCGTTTCTCACGCCGCCATCGACCGCGGTCCCGGGCCACAACAAAAGCCGAAGCGACCAGAGCGAAAAGGAATGAGTGTTCCAACGCTATCGGGCGAGGACCGTCGTGCCAGCGCCAGCCTCAATACTCGCGCGCGATGTGACACGTAACGCCGTAGAGAGGGCGTAAGATCGGTCGATCCCAACAATTTGGCTGTGTCACGAAGGAACAATCCACGCGCAATGGATCGCTACTGGATCCGGGCGTGCCTGCCTGGAATAACACCGTGAGAAGCTCACCGCGCCTTGTAGAAAAGTAATCGGACAATGGCGTGAACCGACGCGCTGCCGCGGAACGATCCCTGTCATCGCTGGTTCACTTAACGCTGCAACATTTCCCAGGATTATCCGGATTTCGTGCACGCGCCTTCCCGAGTGCCATCCATGACCTCAGCCCGCCCCGTTAGACGCCCGCATTCTGCCAACTCAATCCAAGGTCGCCTCGCAAAGGCCCCGTCCTTCGCGGTAGCTTCGGCACTTGCGATCGGAGCACTGGCCGCAATGGCCCTGGTCAATCGTCATCTTGCTAACAAAGCGGAACGTGATAATCCGGCTGCCGGCCGCTTCCTCGATGTCAACGGCGTTCGGCTGCACTACGTTGAAAGAGGTTCAGGCGAGCCGCTGGTGCTGTTGCACGGCAACGGCAGCATGATCGAGGATTTCGAATCCAGCGGTTTGATTGATCTCGCTGCGAAAAATTACAGGGTGATCGTTTTCGACCGTCCCGGATTCGGCCACAGCGACCGCCCGCGCAATGTCGTGTGGACGCCGGCCGCCCAAGCCGAACTTATCAGGCACGCCCTCGAGCAGCTCAACGTTTCGAACGCCACCGTCCTTGGACACTCATGGGGCGCATCGGTTGCCGTGGCACTGGCCCTGAAATATCCCGGTCTGATCCGAGGACTGGTCCTTGCCTCAGGGTACTACTATCCCACTGCAAGACCCGACGTCGTCGCGATGGGCGTGCCAGCCTTACCGCTCATCGGCGACATCCTTAGTCATACCCTGTCGCCGCTAGTCAGCCGGGCGATATGGCCGCTGATGATGGCTAAGATCTTCGGTCCTCGATCCGTACCAGAAAAGTTTGCGGCGTTTCCGAAGGAGATGGCCCTGCGTCCTTCGCAGATCAGAGCATCCGCCGCGGAGTCGGCGCTGATGATTCCGGACGCCTTTATGCTGCGCAATCAGTATGCTGGTTTGAAGATGCCAGTCGTCATCATCGCAGGCGAGCAGGACCGGTTGATCGACGTCGACACGCAGTCGGCCCGGCTGCATTCCGACGTTTCCCAAAGCACGTTTCATCGCGTCGCCGGACACGGCCACATGGTCCAACAGACCGCAACGGATCAGGTGATGTCGGCGATACGGGAGGTGGCGAACAGCGCGTCAAAACTTGAAGCGGCGGAGTAGCATCTGCGTGGATGGCGTCAGCCTGCCGGCGCTTGATCCGCTCGACGATCTGTTGCGGCGCCTTGAATGCATACAATTC